>ERZ779669.29-NODE-29-length-87466-cov-27.049536_pt1 | contig 87466 bp, 78 predicted proteins | sample MGYA00511372_ERZ779669 | MGnify/ENA primary metagenome ERZ779669 (study PRJEB29588, sample SAMEA1967891) | human gut metagenome | biome: human gut; feature: human-associated habitat; material: faeces | place: Denmark | collected 2008/2010 ... | reverse complement strand
CATATTTTCTTAATTAGCTTAACGCTGACTTTCAGTTCTTAACTCTTAATTCTTAATTTCTCCGCTCTTAATTCTTAATTTATGGTTACCGCGTTGCCGATGCATCCGTTAGGCATCTGCACGTGTATGAGCGAGCATACGGTTGCGGCGATGTCGTTAATGGTGGTCGGCGCGTCGGTGCGACCGGGCTGTACGTGCCATCCCATGAGCAGGAACGGGATGTGCGAGTCGTACGGATTCCATACGCCGTGCGTCGTTCCCTTGTCTATCACCTCCGAGCTTACCTCGTAGTTGGCGGGGTTCAGAATCATCTGGATGTCTCCGCTGCGAAGGCGGTGGTAGCCGTTAATGATGCGTTCCTTTATTAATGAGGGGATGGATGCCTCGCTTGCGTGCTCGAGGTCAACCACATAGGCGTACTGCTTGTCGCCCTTGAGCCATTCGATGGCTTCCTCTTTCACGTCGTCGAGGTCGAGCGAAAGGGCTTTGATTGCCCCGTGGTCGAGGAAAACCTTGTAGTTGCTGATGCAGTTTACCAGGCTCTGCTCCACGCCGAACTTGCCTTTCAGGTAGTCGTCAAGCTGTTTGGCCTTCTTTGAAGCCACGAATCCGTCGGCCGGAATGCCGTGTTCGCGTAGCATGAGGATGTTGTTCGCGGCGCCGTGGTCGGCGGAGAGGAACGCAAGATACTGTCCCTTGCCCACCTTTTGGTCAAGATACGTGAACAGGTCGGCCAGCCTTTTGTCAAGGTCGACGAATATCTCGCGTATCTCGGGACTGTGAGTGGCAACCTCGTGGCCTACCTTGTCGGTGCATGAGAAGCTCACCGTCAGCATGTCGGTCACCTCGTCGGCTCCCAATGCCTCGCCCTCGACGGCAGCCTTGGCCATCTCTTCGGTTATCAGGTTGCCGTAAGTAGAGTATGACACCTGGCGCTCGTCCTTGCCGCCGTACTTGTTATTGAACGCGACAACCCACTCCGGCAGCTTCTCCATGTAGTAAGTGCTCGTGATGAAGCGGCCCGTAGCGTTGTCAATCCAGTACGCCCCGTCGGCCGAGTGGCCTGCCGGCAGGATGGCGGCGCGGTCTTTTATCGACACGCCTACTACCTTAGCCTTGAAGTCGGTGGCTATCTTCAGCTCGTCGCCGATGGTCGTCGTGAGCATGTTGCGCGGCGACATCATGCCCGCCTCGCTGTCTGTGCCCACGCCTTTTACGGTCGGGTCGGAGCAGCAATACGCCATCTTGCCGTCAATCATGAAGTCGTTGCCGGCAATGCCGTGTATCGCCGGCACGCTTCCTGTGAATATCGACGTGTGGCCTACGGCCGTAACGGTGGGCACGTAGTTAATCATCGTGTTCTCGCAGTTGTACCCTTCGTTCATCATGCGCTTGAAGCCGCCCTCGCCGTACAGGTCGTAATAGCGGTAAAGGTAGTCCCAGCGCATCTGGTCAACCACAATACCGACGACCAGTTTTGGTCTGTCAAGGCCTTCGGCAACGCTTTTAGCACATCCAAGGCATGTTAAGACTACGGCCATGAGAACGGCCTTTTTCAGTAAATTGTTAATTCCCATATTATCGTTTTGTTGATTGATAACGCCTGAAATACGGGTGCAAATTTAAGCATTTCAGCCGAACTTGTAAAACAAATTACGGCTTCCGCCCTAAATCTTCACAGGATTGTATTGTCCTGCCGGCTACTTTTAGCGCCCCGTTTAGCGCCCCTTCCGTAATTTATTGATAATCAGCGGGTTTGTAAAAGGCCGTCTTTTAGCGTGTAAAAGACGGCCTTTTGGCTTGCGGTTTGCGGCCTTTTGTAATGTAAAAGGACGCATATAATAATGAAGTTATAGAACTTAGAGAAGTTAAAGAAGTTATAGCCATTACTTTTACGGCCTATTATCAGCAAGCCATTCGGCTTTAACAACCGACGGAGTAAGGCGAAGTGGTTATGCCTTTAACTACTTGGCGACCGCAGTTAACGATAACTTCTTTAACTCCTTTAACTGCCAATGAATGGTAGCTTTGCGGACATTCATCTTTCGTTTACTTCAATCCATTGGGAAACACCTCGTCCTCAAGGATTATTCCGTCGGCAGCCGGAGTGTCTTCAGACCCGAACGAGTTGGCCTTGTACTGTATGCACATTACAAGCATAGGCCCGTTGCCAGTGTTGCGCAGCGCACGCTTTCCGGCCGGAGCCACGCGTACGAGACTGCCTTCGCCCACCTCAAACAGTGCATCGTCGACACGGAACTCGCCTTCGCCACTGATTACCATGTACAGCTCTTCGTGCTCCTTGTGAGCATGTACGAACGCGCTGCCTTCGCCCGGGGCGAACGTCTGGAGCGACATCTCCATACCTGTTGACTTCAGCGTGCCGCCGGTGAACACCTTGCCGTTGATTACCACGCCCTCGCCGAGCGGCAGGCTATACTCACTTACTTTGTCCAACTTGCCTACGGTCACTGCCGTAAAGTTGCTACCTTCCCTTAAAGTCTTGATCTCTTTCATCTTGTTTGCTTTATGTTATTGTTGTTTTTGACAGTGCAAAGTTATGAAAACGCGGTATGACATGCAAGAAGTGAAATTGATGAAACCCGGTTACTCCGAGGTTACAAATGCTGGTTTACAACACGTTGCATTTCAGACTTTTACAATGTTTAACACGAAACGTCATGATGTTTCGTCCATAATGGTTACTTTTGTAGACCAAAAGGTGCTTCCGTAATTTATTAAACGTGTAATCGATATGCTTAAAACAGAGGTTAATGACGCCTTGTTCCCAACCTGTCCGATAAGGAACGTGCTGTCGAGAATTGGCGATAAATGGTCAATGCTGGTGCTTTATACGCTGGAACAGCATGGCGTGTTGCGGTTTAACGGACTGAAACTGTATATCCCCGACATATCCAAGAAAATGTTGTCGGCAGCTCTGAAGGTGCTCGAGGCTGACGGACTAATCAGCCGCAAGGTGTATGCCGAGATTCCGCCAAAGGTGGAATACACCCTGACCGAGCGCGGACAGACCCTTATTCCGCTGATAAATAACCTGATAGAATGGGCGTCGGCCAACATAACCGACATCGTTGAGGACAGAAAGAACTTTTTAATTCATAATTCATAATTCAAAATTCATAATTGGGTTGATGAGTATTCTCAACACTAAAAAAGACATCCAACCCAATTATGAATTTTGAATTATGAATTATGAATTACTTTTATCGTACGCGTGGAGCGGATAATCAATCGTGTAATGCAGTCCGCGGCACTCTTTGCGTTCGATTGCCTGGCGCGTGATGAGGTAGCCTACGTTAATCATGTTGCGCAGTTCGCAGATGTCGCGGCTTGCCTTTACGCGCTTGAAGAGGGCTTCCGTCTCTTCGTAAAGCAGGTCGAGGCGGTCCCATGCACGCTTCAGGCGCAGGTCGCTGCGCACGATTCCCACGTAGTTGCTCATCACCTGGCCAACCTCTTTGACGCTTTGCGTGATGAGAACCTTCTCCTCATTGGTCATCGTTCCTTCGTCGTTCCACTCCGGCACACGGTCGTTGAACTCGTATTCGTCAACGTGCGCCAAGCTGTGGCGTGCCGCCGCGTCAGCGTAGACAACAGCTTCGATGAGCGAGTTGCTGGCCAGGCGGTTGCCGCCGTGCAGTCCCGTGCAAGAGCATTCGCCGATTGCGTAAAGGCGGTGGATTGACGATTCGCCGTTAAGGTCAACCTTTATGCCGCCGCACATGTAGTGGGCCGCCGGGCGTACGGGTATGTATTCCTTGGTAATGTCAATGCCGATGGAAAGGCATTTGTGGTAAATGTTGGGGAAATGGTGCTTCGTTTCCTCTGCATCTTTATGCGTTACGTCAAGGCATACATGGTCAAGGCCGTGTATCTTCATCTCCTTGTCGATGGCGCGGGCTACTATATCGCGCGGCGCCAGGGACAGACGCTTGTCGTATTTCTCCATGAACGATTCGCCGTTAGGCAACCTGAGAATGCCTCCGTAGCCGCGCATGGCTTCGGTGATGAGGTATGCCGGATGTGTCTCTCCCGGGTTGTAGAGGGCTGTCGGGTGGAATTGTACGAACTCCATGTCCTGCACCGTGCCCTTCGCGCGGTACACCATGGCCTCTCCGTCGCCCGTTGCGATGATGGGGTTGGTGGTTATCTGATATACAGCGCCACACCCGCCAGTGCACATCAGGGTAACTTTGCTCAGGTAAGTGTCGACCTTCTGCGTATCGGGATTGAGCACATAGGCGCCGTAACACTCAATATCCGGAGTGCGGCGGGTAACCTCTATGCCGAGATGATGCTGCGTAATGATTTCCACGGCGAAGTGGTTTTCCTTGATTTCGATGTCCGGATTGTTCTTTACTGCCACCATAAGGCCACGCTGTATTTCTGCTCCGGTATCGTCGGCGTGGTGCAGTATTCGGAACTCTGAGTGTCCGCCTTCACGGTGAAGATCGTATTCGCCATTCTCTTTCTTGTCGAAATTAACGCCCCATTGTACCAGTTCGCGAATCTGCGACGGCGCGTTGCGCACCACTTGTTCAACAGCCTTGCGGTCACTGATGTAGTCTCCGGCTATCATCGTGTCCTCGATGTGCTTTTCGAAGTTGTCAACAGCGAGGTTGGTAACCGACGCAATGCCGCCTTGAGCCTTCGCGGTGTTGGCCTCGTCGAGCGTGGTTTTGCAGATGATACATACTTTTCCCTTGCGTGCCCGTGCTATTTTCAGGGCATAACTCATACCGGCTACGCCTCCGCCGATAATCAGAAAGTCATATTTATAAACCATAATAACAGTTTTTATGCGGCATTCAGGCTGTTGACAAGCGGACAAGGATATTAGTCTTTGTCGCCTGACGAACGGCATGTTCTTGTAGGTTTGCGACAGGCCGGCTTGCCTTATGTCGGTTGGATTTTGCCTGCAAAAGTACAAAGAATTTCCGATAGAGAACACGCTTATGGCCTTTTTTGATGTATAAAAGGTTTCTTTAAACCTCATAAACATGTATTTTACTGATAAAATGACTAACTTTGCACGCAAAATCATGGACAAAGTATTCCGTCACCGTGCTTCTTGGTTGAATTATGCCGGTATCATTGTGGTAGCGGGTGGTGCCGTATGGGCGTTTTGCTGTTGGTCGGCGCTTGGCATTATGGCAGGTATCGTACTTGTGGCTGCGTGCGTGCTGATGGTTGACAGGACGGTAAATACGCGGTATGTCGTTACTGAAGACGGCTGGCTTGTTGTCTGCCGAGGATGCTTCTCACGGCCGTTGAGGCTGCGCATTGGCGACATAACGGGCATTGAGAGGCTGCGTGCGGGATTGTTTCCCGTGGATTATGTATTGGTAAGATACGGTTTAGACCATGTGGTATCCGTGCAGCCGGCCGGTCTCACGGCGTTTATGGCCGAGTTGGAAAGCAGGTTGAAGGAATGCGTTTAGCCTTTAGATTGAAATGAGAAAATACTGGAATATTCGTTTGCAGGCCATTGCCCTTGTGTCAATGGCTGTTTTTTTGATGTCGTCGGCGGCCGTGCCAACGGGCTTGCATTATGTCTCCGGGACGGTAGTGGGCGTCACGGAGGATAGCGTCGCGACCGATTCGGTCGTGCATGACACGGTGATCGCCGAGCCGAACCTGCTCTGGCCGATTGACGTGCAGTCGCGGCTTGACGTGCTGTTGCGCAGCGATATGCTGCGTACTTCTACCGTTGGACTGATGGTTTACGACCTTACGGCCGACTCGGTTATATTCAAGTATAACGAGAAACAGCTCATGCGACCGGCCAGCACGCTGAAGATGATGGTGGCCGTGGCGGCTCTCGACCGTCTTGGCGACGGTTATGAGTACGAGACTGGGCTGTACATGACGGGCGAGGTGACGGATAGCGTGCTCGACGGCGACCTGTATTGCAAGGGCGGTTTCGACCCCGTGTTCGGTCAACGTGACCTTTCCGCCTTTGTCGACAGTGTGCGGAGCCTCGGCGTTGACACTATTCGCGGCAACCTGTATGCCGACCTATCGATGAAAGACGCCGACCGCCTGGGCGAGGGCTGGTGCTGGGACGACGACAATCCCGTGCTCACTCCGTTGCTGATTAACGGCAAGGACGGTTTCGTGGAGGAGTTTAAGAGCCGTCTTCACCGTGCCGGAATAACGGTTGAAGGTGAGGTGAAGGAGGCCCGTACGCCGTCTGACGCCATACGGAAGTGCACCGTCAAGCGTGCCGTCAAGGACATTTTGCCTCGCATGATGAAGAAAAGCGACAACCTTTATTCGGAGTCATTGTTCTATCATCTGGCAGCGTCGAGGGTACATTCTGCCACGGTAACCGCCAAGGACGGCCGCCGGATGATGAACCGTTTGATAGAGAAGCTCGGTTATGATGCGTCGGATTATTACATTGCCGACGGCAGCGGACTGTCGCTTTACAACTATGTGTCGCCCGAACTGGAGGTTGCTTTCCTTAAATACGCCTACCGCCACGACCGCATATACGTGCCCCTGTACGCCTCAATGCCGATAGCTGGCATGGACGGAACGCTTGACGACCGCATGCGCCGCGGCTATGCGCGCGGCAACGTGCATGCCAAGACGGGTACAGTGACCGGCGTCAGCGGCCTGGCCGGATATTGTACGGCAGCCAACGGGCATGTGCTCTGCTTCTCGATTATCAACATGGGCATACGCCATGCGTCGTCAGGACGCAGGTTTCAAGACAGCGTTTGCGAGGCGCTTTGCCGCCCGTAATGATACCCCTTGCGCCCGCCCGTTCTGCGGGTCGTGGCTGCATGTTTTGCGAAAGACGGCCTTTTGAAACGTAAAAGGCCGTCTTTCGTCTTTTAAAAGGCCATCTTCTGCACTCTAAAAGATGGCCTTTTACAATGCGTTGATTATCAGGATATTATGCAAGAGGCTGTAGCCGCCATGCCGAAGGGCCGTTTGGCATGGTGTGCGATAGGCTGCAGTAGGTAGGTTACGCACGCCTTTTAAACCTTAATTATTATTGTATTTTGTACTTTTTATTCGTTTATTCCGAAGAATTTGTGTAAGTTTGCATACATGAATAATGGTTTAACGGGCGCCGTGAAATGGTGCGACAATGTGATAATAGCCGACGGCGACTATATAGACAAGGTAGCTTTTGACCTTATCGTGAACTTCGAGCGCATGATTGAGCGGCGCATACCGCAGGCCGACATGGCGCGGTGGATTGACTGCGTGGCCCTTGACGGAGGATTACGCGAGGGCGACAACATTACGCAAGTGATACTTATACACGACAGGAAGAACGGCCGACTGGAGAACTTCAAGCCGTCAATATACACTGAAGAGCTTGACGGAAAGGCTTTCAGGGATAACCTCGGCGAGTTCGTTATCTCGGCATTGTCGCCCGAGGACATGGCCACAAAGGAGGATTTCTTTACCGAAACGGTCGAGATTGTGTGCAACCATAAGGACGTAAAGCGCGTCATGATAGTGCCCGACGCTGAGCGGATGTACGATGATGTGCGCCATGCCTTGCGCCGTGTGGACGAAGACAAGCGCGTGACCGTGTTCGCCATGCAGCCCATGCAGGGCGGCAACTTCCGCCAGGAGATACTTGGCTACTCGCTGATGAACGCTCTCGGAATACGGGCTGAAGAATTAGATAAAAAGTAAAGGAAAGGTGAAAGCGTGAAGAAGTGAAAAGGTGAAGAAGAGGCTTTGCGCCCAACGGTCTGTTGACAACCGTTCCAGCTGTCCCCGTTCTCCCCAGTCCTCCCGGCCTTCCAAACCTCCAAAATAAAAGCAAACAACAAATAATAAAATAACTACAATGGGAAGAGTATTAATGATTGGCGCCGGTGGCGTCGCTACAGTGGCAGCGTTCAAAATCGCCAAGAACGCTGACGTTTTTACTGAGTTTATGATTGCAAGCAGGCGCAAGGAGAAGTGCGACCTCATCGTCGAGGCCATCCACAAGGCCGGAATCGACATGGACATCAAGACCGCGCAGGTTGATGCCGACGACGTGGAGCAGCTCAAGGCCCTCTTCAACGACTACAAGCCGGAGATGGTTATCAACCTTGCGTTGCCTTACCAAGACCTCACCATCATGGACGCATGCCTGGCTTGCGGATGCAACTATCTTGACACTGCCAACTATGAGCCCAAGGACGAGGCACATTTCGAGTACTCATGGCAGTGGGCTTACAAGGAGCGCTTCGAGCAGGCAGGCCTGACCGCCATCCTCGGTTGCGGCTTCGACCCGGGCGTGAGCGGCATATATACGGCATACGCGGCTAAACATCACTTCGACGAAATACAGTATCTCGACATCGTGGACTGCAACGCCGGCAACCACCACAAGGCTTTCGCCACCAATTTCAACCCCGAAATAAACATACGCGAGATAACGCAGAAGGGCCTTTACTACAAGGACGGACAATGGCTTGAGACCGAACCTCTCGAGGTTCACAAGGCCTTGACTTACCCGAACATCGGCCCGCGCGAGAGCTATCTTATGCACCACGAAGAGCTGGAGAGCCTCGTGAAGAACTATCCGACAATCAAGCAGGCACGCTTCTGGATGACTTTCGGCCAACAATACCTGACATATCTTGACGTTATCCAGAACATCGGCATGTCAAGAATAGACGAAATAGAGTATGAGGCACCGCTGGCTGACGGTTCGGGCAAGACGGTAAAGGTCAAAATAGTGCCCCTCCAGTTCCTCAAGGCCGTGCTGCCCAACCCGCAGGACCTTGGCAGCAACTACGACGGCGAGACGAGCATAGGCTGCCGCATACGCGGACTGAAGGACGGAAAGGAGCGCACCTATTATATATATAACAACTGCAAGCACCAGGAAGCGTACAATGAGACCGGCATGCAGGGCGTAAGCTACACTACGGGAGTGCCCGCGATGATTGGCGCCATGATGTTTTTCAAGGGCCTGTGGCGCAAGCCCGGCGTGTGGAACGTTGAGGAGTTTGACCCGGATCCGTTCATGGAGCAGCTCAATAAGCAAGGTCTGCCTTGGCATGAGGTATTCGACGGTGACCTGGAATTGTAAGATTTAAATAGTAAGTAATAAAGGAGAACGGAGGAAAGTAGTAAGTAGACATGTTTTGTTGGTCGATGCCCGGCTGTATGCAACGTAGCATAAGTGCATTTCTAATTACTCCTTTACTCCTTACTCCTTCTCTCCTAAAACAAAGAAACAATGGCAAAAGATAAAGACAACGCGGCCGACGCAATGGCGCAGGAAGGTAAACTGAAAGCCCTTCAGGCCGCAATGGCAAAGATAGAGAAGGATTTTGGCAAAGGCTCAATCATGAAATTGGGCGACGAGAACATTGAGAATGTTGAGGTAATACCCACTGGCAGTATCGGACTTAATGCCGCACTGGGCGTAGGCGGATATCCTCGTGGCAGGATAATAGAAATCTACGGCCCCGAAAGTAGCGGTAAGACAACGCTCGCCATACATGCCATCGCTGAGGCGCAAAAGGCCGGAGGCATTGCCGCCTTTATAGATGCGGAGCACGCTTTTGACCGTTTCTATGCCGCTAAGTTAGGTGTTGACATCGACAACCTGCTCATCTCGCAGCCCGACAACGGCGAACAGGCTCTTGAAATAGCCGACCAGCTTATCCGTTCGTCGGCTATCGACATCCTCGTTGTTGACTCTGTGGCCGCCCTTACGCCGAAGAAGGAGATAGAAGGCGACATGGGCGACAACAACGTCGGCCTGCAGGCACGCCTTATGAGCCAGGCTTTGCGCAAACTGACATCAACTATCAGCAAGACAAACACTACTTGCATATTCATCAACCAGTTGCGTGAGAAGATAGGAGTGATGTTCGGTAATCCTGAAACGACAACCGGAGGAAACGCCCTTAAGTTCTATGCCAGTGTGCGACTTGACATCCGCCGCATTACAAGTATAAAGGACGGCGACCAGGTTATAGGCAACCAAGTGCGTGTTAAGGTTGTAAAGAACAAGGTTGCGCCACCCTTCCGCAAGGCAGAGTTTGAAATAACGTTTGGCGAGGGAATATCCAAGGTTGGTGAACTTGTTGACCTCGGCGTTGAATATGACATCATACAGAAGAGCGGATCGTGGTATTCTTACCAGGGAAGCCGCCTTGCGCAGGGGCGTGATGCCACCAAGATATTGCTCAAGGATAATCCGGAGCTGTGTGAGGAGATAGAAGCTCAGATTATGCAGGCTATCTCTGACAATAACAATATTTAGGAATCATGTAACCAACGGCCTGAAACCGTGGGGATATAAGACTATTCCCTCACTGTTTCAGGCCGTTGCGCTTGTTTTGGCGGTTCGTAAACAGGGCTTGTGGTAAATGCGTATAAGCGTAAAAGAACTTGAAGAATGGTTCTCCGAATTCAATGTTAAGTATTTCGGTGGCATACTGCCCATGCCGGCATTGTCGGTAGGCATGTCGAGAACTCGCCTCGGTTCGATGTCGTGGAGACGTACAAAAAAGATGTTCAGGACAAGAACCGAGTATGCCATACGTATAAGTAACTATTACGACATGGACTCTAAAGCGTTCAAGAGCGTGCTCCTTCATGAGATGATACACCTGCTGATTGAGTACAAGCGTTTGAAAGACACCGCTCCGCACGGGGTTATTTTCCGTCAGAATATGGACCGTATCAACGCTGACGGATGGAATATTACAGTCTCGGCGCGTATGAACGGCACGCCACTCAACGCCGTCAGGACAAACAACAAGGCACGGATTATACTTGCGGTCGTGACTTTTGGGGGACGGCATATAGTCTCGGTGGTAAGTCCGAGATACGTTATTTCCATTGACAGGATACTGAAGAGGTCAACGGATATTAAGTCTTTTTCATGGCATATATCGACCGACAGTTACTTTGCCGGCTTTCCGGTTGTGCGTACTCCCCGTGGACGTGTAATTCCGCAAGATACATACGAACGTCTGGTTAGGGGTATGAAAAGCCTTGATTTGCCACAAGCGGAATGACGCCATGCGGTGAGTTACCCGTAGGTCTCATTCATTTCTACAGCTTAGTTTTTCGCTGTAGGCTTTGAAAAAATCAAAATCGAGAATCCTGGATATCTTGAACAGTTCTTCTGTGTCGATTGAGGGCTTGGCAAATATTTTGTAGACATTAGTCCTGCTGCAGCCTAATTGCTCAGCGAACCATACTACCGTATGTCTGCGTTCTTTCAGTTTGCTCCTTATTATGGTGCCGATAGTTACCGGACCAAGGTTGTTTTTCATCATTCTAAGTCCTCTCATACAATCGCTTACTTTACAATTTGGACATTCTTGAATTGCAAAGATAACTTTATTTGCTGACAGGAGCAAACCCTTAAATCCCCACTTTGGCATACTCTGCGCCAAGGAGTGTTTATTAGGTGAATATTTGTGCTTATTCGGTTGTTATTTTTCAACGAACGGGCAGACAAGGAGAAACGGCCTAACGGCCTCAAAATCCCTTGTCTACCCGTTCGTTACCGGTTTGCTTGTTTTATTAAAGTTGGGCGAGTTCGATAACCTTGTCCACAGCGGCCGACAGTCCGTCGGGATTCTTTCCGCCTGCAGTGGCGAAGTGTGGCTGGCCTCCGCCGCCGCCTTGTATGAGCTTTGCCGCCTCGCGTACCATCTGTCCGGCGTTAAGGCCGTGGTCGGCTATGAGGTCTTTGCTTATCATCACGCTGAGCGTCGGGCGTCCTTCATATACGCTGCCTACGACACAGAGCAGATGGCCCGGCTCTGCTGCGCAAACCTTGAACACAAGGTCTTTTGCCATGTCGGGTTTCATCGGGATTACGGCAGACACAACTTTCACGCCGTTTACCATTCTTGCCTGGCCCAGCAATTTGTCTTTTGTCTGTTCTACGGCTTCTGCTTGGAAACTCTCGATACTCTTCTTCATCGAGTCGTGTTCCTCGATATATTTTTCAATGACGCCTTTCAGGTCTTTTGCGTTGTTGAACAACGCGCGGATAGCCTTCATCGCGTCTTCTATGTTGTACAGAAGTTCCTCGCATTCCTTGCCCGTTTTTGCCTCGATACGGCGTATTCCGGCGGCCACGCTGCTTTCGGATATAATCTTTATCATGCCGATGCGGCCGGTTGAACGTGCGTGGATACCGCCGCAGAACTCAACACTGGGGCCGAACTTAACCACGCGAACCTTGTCGCCGTACTTCTCTCCGAACAGCGCAATGGCTCCCATCTTCTTCGCTTCGTCAAGAGGCATGTCGCGATGCTCGTCCAACGGGATGTCCTGACGTATCATATCGTTTACTATCCGCTCAACCTGTCGTATCTCTTCGTCGGTCACTTTCTGGAAGTGGGAGAAGTCGAAGCGCAGCGTGTCGGGTGATACGTACGAGCCTTTCTGCTCCACATGGTCGCCCAGCACCTGCTTCAGGGCGTAGTCGAGCAGGTGGGTTGCCGTATGGTTGGCGGCGCTTGCCTCGCGCTTGTCTGTGTCGACACAGGCCATGAAGTCAGCTCCGGGCTGCTTGGGCAGCGCCTTTACTATGTGTATTGACTGTCCGTTCTCACGCTTTGTGTCGATTATCTCAACCGTTTCGTTCTCGCTTACCAGTACACCGCAGTCACCTACCTGGCCGCCCATTTCCCCGTAGAACGGCGTATTGTCGAGAACCAGCTCGTAGAAAGTGTTTTTCTTCTGCGTCACCTTGCGGTAGCGTAGAATGTGGCACTCGTATTCGGTATAGTCGTAGCCAACGAACTGCTGTTCGCCCTGGCGCAACTCGGTCCAGTCGCTGTTCTCAACGGCGGCTGCGTTGCGTGCGCGCTGCTTCTGCTTCTGCATTTCCTCGTCAAACTGTTTCTCGTCAACGGTCAGTCCGTTCTCACGGCAGATAAGCTCGGTAAGGTCGAGCGGGAAGCCGTAAGTGTCGAACAGGCGGAACGCCTTGGCGCCGTCAAGCTCGGTCTTGCCCTCTTTCTTAACCTCGTCCATTGCGTCGTTGAGCATGTTGATACCGTTAGACAGCGTGCGAAGGAACGAGTCTTCCTCCTCTTTTATCACCCTCATGATAAGCTCGCGCTGCGCCGTCAGCTCGGGATAAGCCTCGCCCATCTCGGCGATAAGCGTGGGCACGAGGCGGAAGAGGAATGTCTCTTTCTGTCCGAGGAAGGTGTAAGCGTACCTGACGGCACGGCGCAGGATACGGCGGATAACGTAACCAGCCTTGGCGTTGCCCGGCAGCTGGCCGTCGGCTATAGAGAAAGCAACGGCGCGCAGGTGGTCGGCAACGACGCGCATTGCCACGTCTGTTTTCTCCTCTTTGCCGTATTCAAGGCCCGAGAGGCGTGATATTTCCTTTATGATGGGCTGGAATATGTCGGTGTCATAGTTAGAGTGCTTGCCTTGCAGGGCACGAACGAGGCGCTCAAAGCCCATTCCCGTGTCGATAACGTTCATCGACAGCTTCTCGAGAGAGCCGTCCGCCTTGCGGTTGAACTGCATGAACACGAGGTTCCAGATTTCAATCACCTGCGGGTCGTCCTTGTTCACCAGCTCGCGTCCTGGTACTTTGGCCTTCTCTTCGGGCGTACGCGAGTCAAGATGGATTTCCGAACACGGTCCACAGGGGCCCGTGTCGCCCATCTCCCAGAAGTTGTCGTGCTTGTTTCCGTTGATGATATGGTCGGTCGGCACGTGCTTTGCCCAGTACCGGGCAGCCTCGTCGTCACGCTCGAGGTTCTCCTCCGGCGAGCCCTCGAACACCGTAACGTACAGGTCTTTCGGATCAAGGTGGAGCACGTCTACGAGGTATTCCCACGCCATGTCAATCGCTCCTTCCTTAAAGTAGTCGCCAAAGCTCCAGTTGCCCAACATCTCGAACATCGTGTGGTGGTACGTGTCGTGGCCCACCTCTTCAAGGTCGTTGTGCTTTCCGCTCACTCGCAGGCACTTCTGCGAGTCTGCGCGGCGGCGCGGTTCGGGATCGCGCGTACCTAAAATAATATCCTTCCACTGGTTCATACCTGCGTTGGTGAACATCAGTGTGGGGTCGTCTTTGATAACCATCGGTGCCGACGGCTCTATCTTGTGTCCTTTCGATTCAAAGAATTTCTTGAAAGATTCACGGATTTCGTTAGCTGTCATCATATTATATTTCATTTACTTTCGGACGGCAAAATTATAAAAAATCCGACAAAAAGCCAAATTATTTGCCGTTATGAATGATAAATTCATAATTCATTGATAATGAGCACGTTCGCAAGCCACGGTCAACGGCTTTGCAAAAGGCCGTCTTTTAGCGCCCAAGAGACGGCCTTTTACACGCTGAAAGGTGGCCTTTCGCAAAGCAAAAGACGGTCTTTTGTAAAAAGGCCGTTATGCTGTAGCAATGTTATACACTATAAATGTGGCAGAAGAAGGCGGTTGCAGCTTATGCTCACCGAGGCTGTCGGTCACTTGATTCTCGCCCTGATGCGGCTCAGGCTGACCTGCGTTATGCCGAGGTAAGAGGCTATGCTGCCCAGCGGCAGGCGCTGCAGGTCCTCGGGATTGTCGGTCATCAGGCGGCTGTAGCGTTCTGACGCGTCGGTGAGCAGGAATGATATGAGGCGTCGCTCGGTGACTATGAACTCGGTTTCGGCGTACCGTCGGCCCCAGTTTGCTATGTGGATGTCGTCGAGGAAGAGGCGTTGCAGGTCGCTGTGTTTCAGCACGTAGAGCACCGACGGCTCCATAAGCTCCACCGTCTCGTAGCCCGGGCGGTTGTTGACGTAGCCGTTCATCGACACGAGCGTGTCTCCCTCTTCGCCTATCCAGAAGGTTATTTCGTTTCCGTCTACCGTGGTATAGGCGCGTGCTATGCCGCGCTTGATGAAAAAAATGTCCTTCTCCACCTTTCCCATGCACAGCACATGGTGGCCTTTAGGCAATTCTATTTCCTCCATAAGGGCCTTAAGCCGCTCCATTGAGGCGGGCGGTAGGGGATAGGTACGTGATATAATCTGCTCGATGTCCATGTCTTTATGGTTTCGGATGCAAATTTATTAAAAAGAAACGAAGCGCCAATACGCTTTTTATCAAATGTAAAACGTTTTGTCGATTATGGGCGCTATCTTTGCATAAGATAAGCTGTACTCGGGAAACTGTGAGCAAGCTCACTTTCCTCTCGTTTGCGTTATCTTTGCACCCGTTTACTGTAATAATATCACATAAAAGCGAACAAACGATATGAATTGGGTTATTTTGATTATTGCGGGCCTGTTTGAGACGGGCTTCGCCTTTTGTTTGGGGAAGATGAAAGATACCGTCGGCACGGAGCATTGGCTGTGGTGCGCCGGATTTTTGATAAGTCTTACGCTTAGCATGGTGCTTTTGGCAAAGGCTGTACACACCATTCCTATCGGCACGGCATATCCCGTGTGGACAGGCATTGGCGCCGTCGGCACGGTGGTAGTAGGCATTCTGGTGTTCAAGGAGCCGGCTACGTTCTGGCGCCTGTTCTTCATCGCCACGCTAATAGCGTCGGTTGTGGGACTTAAAATGGCGCATTAAGATACGTTGGAAACGGCAGTCGGCATGCCGTTATTTGCCCTTATGATGGTGTAAGGGTAACATATTGATTATCAATAAGTTATAAATAGAGTTGCGAAAGACGGCCTTTTGCGTTGTAAAAGGCCGTCTTTTGGCTCCTGAAAGGCCACCTTTTACCTTGCAAAAGGTGGCCTTTTGTAATTAAGCCGATATGCTTTGGTAAAGCGTTTAGAGTGTACCCTTTCGGGTATAAAGTAAATTTAATTTAATAAAATTATACCCTAAAAGGTATAATTGACGTGAATTTTTATTATATTTGTACCCGAAAGGGTGTAATCTTGGCGTACTATAACGTTGTGGTTCGCTCTTGTTAACATAATAATTAAGGTATGGATGATTTGGCAATAGCAGACTTTGTGAAAGAGATGCGCAAGAAGTTCGGCCTTACGCAGGTGGATTTGGCCGACAAGTCGGGTGTTGGCCTGCGCTTTGTCCGTGAGCTGGAGCAGGGCAAGCAGACGTTGCGCATGGACAAGATCAACCAGGTATTGCGCCTGTTCGGCCGCCAGGTGGGAGCCGTTTCCATAGCAGACGAGTGACAAGATACAAGCATGCAAGCGGCGAGACAAATATCCTCGTCTGCTTGTCTCTCATCCATTGACAACTAACAAATTAGATATGAAACGTGCATTGGTATATCTTTACGACCAGTTGGCCGGCCGTTTGACAGAAGACGAGAGCGGCTATACCTTCGAGTACGACGCCGGTTATCTCGCTTCCGGCAGTGCCGAGGCTGTCAGCCTGACGCTTCCTCTCAGGCAGGAGGCGTATCACGACACGGTGATGTTTCCCTTCTTCGACGGTCTGATACCCGAAGGCTGGCTGCTTGACATAGCCGAAAAGAGCTGGAAAATCAACCAGCGCGACCGCATGTCGCTGCTTCTTGCCTGCTGTAAGGACTGCATCGGGGCAGTAAGCGTGGTGCCGGAGGAAGTTAAGAGTTAAGAATCATGGAAATTAAGAATTAAGAGTTAAGAATTAAGAAAATATGACTTGCCAGTAAAAACAATAAAGGCTAATAAGCAAAATGAGGCTAATAAGCCAGTATGAGAACAAAAGCTGAGACATATTTTCTTAATTTTTACCTCTTAATTAACTTAACCCTGACATTCAGTTCTTAACTCTTAATTCACGAAGTGCGTTTTTCTTAATTCTTAACTCTTAATTCTTAATTCAAAAAGATGAGGTGTTTGTTTTGCTATAAGGACTTGAAGGAGGGCCAGATCGACTATCATCCGGCTTGCGCCCGCAAGTTTTTCGGAACGAAAGAGGCTCCCAAGCTGCCGTACATTCGCGCCCAACTGGGTGACCTGGCACGCAAGGTGGTGCGCGCGCAGACCACTCTTACCGGCGTGCAGGCAAAGCTTTCGCTCGACATAAACCGTGGAGGCAGGAACGAACCCGACCGCTTTACCATCGTAGGACTGTGGGGACGGTTTATCCTAAAACCGCAAACCAATTCGTACCGAGCCCTGCCTGAGCTTGAAGACCTTACCATGCACCTGGCTGAAGCGGCAAAAATCAGCGTCGTACCGCACAGCCTCATACGCTTCAGCGACGGCGAGTTGTGCTACATCACAAGGCGTATCGACCGCCTTGACGACGGCAACAAAGTGCCCATGGAGGACATGTGCCAGCTTACAGAGCGCCTTACCGAATATAAATATAAAGGCTCTTACGAGCAGATAGCCAAGGCAATACGCCGTTATTCGTCGGCTCCGCAGCTTGATGTGGTCAACTTTTGGGAGGTGGTTGTGTTCTCGTGGCTCACGGGTAACGCCGACATGCACCTCAAGAACTTCTCGTTGTACAACCCGATGCACGGCGGATACACCCTGACTCCTGCCTACGACATGCTCGCCACGACGCTCGTCATGCCCGAAGACCCCGAAGAACTGGCGCTGACTCTTAACGGCAAGAAGCGTAAACTGCGCAAGGCTGACTTCATAAAGTCCATAACCGCGTCGGGCGTTGACGAGAAGGTGATTGACAACATGGCGCGCCGGTTCGGACGTGTGTTGCCCAAGTGGTTTGAGCTTATCGACCGCTCGTTTCTTCCGGAAGACTTGTGCAGGGCGTACAAGAACCTCATCCTGCGGCGTATGATTATGCTGAAGTGAACGAAAAAGCCCGGTACTGTCATGTACCGGGCTGTATGTTTAATGACGATTACGGCTTTTCCGCCGCTTCTGCTGGCGCCGTAAGCGGTGCCAGCGGGTGCTTTATTCAAGATAGTCAAGTTGTTTTTTCAGCTCTTTCAGTTCTTCACGCACCTTGATAAGGCTCTCAATCAGTCGTGCGTTGTTGTCAACGTCCTGTTTGTTTTCACGCAACATCTTACGTGCCGCTGACAGTTTGAAGCCCCTGACCTTTACCAGGTTGTACACGGCTTTTACGTTCTCGATGTCAGCCTCGGTGTATTGGCGCACGTTGTTGCCAGTCGTTTTCGGCTTGAGCAGGGGTATCTCTTTTTCCCAAAAGCGCAGCATGCTTTCCGAAACGCCCAGCATTCCGGCCACCTCTTTTATCGAGTAATACAGTTTCAGGTTCTTTTCCGTGTTAAGTGCCATGGCGGTTTGTTTTTATTTCAGTCCGTTCTTGCGCAACAATTCGTCTATTTCATTGTGCGTTATTGATTCCCTTTCGCTTTTGTCGTAGATGTAGAGAAGGTTGATTTCGCTCTCTTCAACGGCTACGACCACGGTGAACGTGATGACCCTTGCGCCTCCGCTCTTGCCCTTACCCATGGAAGTTATGCGCATGCGAACCTTGCGCAGGCCCCCTCCGAGGTCTGTTCCGAGCTGCGGATTGGCATAGAGGTCGTTGAGTAATTGTGCGTAATCGTCGGCTATAGACGCATAGTGCTTGCCCAACCGCTTGATTTCCTTCTCGAAAGTCTTGGTGGTTTTTACTTTATATTCCATTGCGAAGCTCCATTAAAAGTTCTTCCGCAGGTCTCGTTTTTCCTTCCTTGACTTCTTTCAGTCCACGGTCAATGCCAGCGAGAACTTCCTTTTTGCTGATAGTGTCGCTCTCTTCCTCGTGCAATCCTTCAATCAACTTGTCCGACAACCACTTCCTGTTGCTCTTCGGCAGTGACTGGAGGTAAAGCAGGAGATTCTCCATTGCAGATGATGTTCTCATGTCTTGTTCCTCCTTATAACGATGGTTACGTGTTTGCAAAGATACGACTTTTTATCCAATAAGTCAAGAAAAATCGTTAAGTAACGGTCAATATATTTTTGAGTCTCAACGTATTAGGCTTTGTCTGCATTCTTTGCGTGAAACAGTTAATCACGCAATGCAATGCTGGTAGCATGGGCATGAATGCCGCCTTGTGGCCGGCTGTTTTGCGAAAGGCCGTCTTTTAGCTTGTAAAAGACGGCCTTTTATCGTTTAAAACGTGGCCTTTCGGAACGCAAAAGGCGGCATATTGGAAAAGCGTGGGTGGCGGTTCGCCTTTTCACTTTACCGCCCTGCATTCCTTTCATGCCTTTTCCCCTTGAAGCGAAAGCATGCGGGCGAAGTATCCGCCGCGGGCTTTCAGTTCGCCGGGTGTGCCCTGTTCGGCTATTTCCCCTCCGCTTAACACGAGTATCTTGTCGGCATTTGCTACGGTACGCATGCGGTGTGCGATGATAAGAACGGTCTTGTTCCTGACCAGTTCGGATATTCCTGCCTGTATGAGCGTCTCGTTCTCGACGTCGAGCGATGCCGTGGCTTCGTCAAGAAGTACTACTGGCGCGTCTTTAAGCAGCGCACGGGCTATGGAGATACGTTGCCGTTCGCCGCCTGAAAGGGTTTGTCCGTTTTCGCCGATGACAGTCCGGTAGCCGTCGGGCAGCTTGTTTACGAATTCGTCGCAGCATGCGAGGCGGGCTACTCTGAGTACCTCCTCATCCGTTGCGTCGCGCCGTCCGATACGTATGTTGTCCATTACGGAGGCATTGAAAAGCACTACGTCCTGGAATACGACGGAGAAGTTGCGCAGCAATGCCTCGGGGTCTACGGTGGATATGTCCACTCCGCCCAAAGTGATGCGTCCCGAATTGACGTCCCAGAAGCGGGCTGCCAGCTTGGCGGCGGTGCTCTTTCCTCCGCCCGACGGGCCTATCAGCGCCGTAATCTCACCCTGACGGGCCGTGAACGAGACATCGTTGAGCACTTGTTTGCCCTCCTCGTAAGCGAAACTTACATGCTCGAAGCGTATGTCGAAACCGCCGTCAATGCTGACGTCGGCACCTTCCTGCACGGGCATTCGCTCCATCTCGTTCATGCGTGAAATGCGTACGTCGAGGTAAGTAAGCGCCGCCAGGTTGTTGAGTACCTCGTTTATAGGGCCGTAAACACGTGACCCTATGACCAGGAACACAAGAAACGTGAACATATCGACCGTCCCTGCCGCCATCATCCATGTCCCGACGGTTGCCACCGTGGCAAGTCCGAGCTTCAATATGCTTTGCGCTCCGTTGACGAGTATGCCCAATACTAACTCGTTGCGGGTCATTACGCGCTCGTAATGGTCAATGGACTGGTCGAGCCTGAGCGTGTAGCGGGCGTCCTGTCCGTACGACTTTATTTCCTGAACGGTGTCGAGTCCTTCCTGTATCACTTCCGTTACGGCGCGCTTGTTCATGTAGTTTACCTTATTGCTGCGCCTCATCCCTTTTCTTGACAACAGCAATATGCCCAACGCTACGGGCACGACCCAAAACAGGGCGACGGCCAGCGGCCAGCAGTATATGCACATGCCGACGGCTATGAGCGTAATGCTGATGAGCGAGGCGAACAATTGCGGCACGGAGTGTGAGAACGTATGCTCAAGGTCGGTGCAGTCGTCCATTATTGTTGAGGTTAGGTCTGACAGGTTCTTTTCGCCGAAAAAAGCAAGCGGAAGCCTGCGCAGCTTCTCTGCAAGGTTTATCCTGCGGTTGGCGCTCTCGTCGTAAACGGAGGTGTATGTGCTGCGGTACTGGAACACGCCGACTACGTACATAACGGCCAAGAAGGCCACTGCCAGCACGCAGAAGTATGATAGTCCGTGTGCGGGAGACGCTCCGCCGTTGAGTAAAGGACGCAACCAGTCGGCAAGGAAAAGGAATACGAATATGGCAGGCAGCATAAGCACGATGTTGAAAATGGCCGTCCACGCCACGCCCTTCTTGAAGTCGCGGTAGCCCTTTGGAGACAAGGCGAGTTTATCCGCCAGGCCATAAGCGGTGGAACCGGGCCTGTTACGGTCTCGTTTGTACGTGCCGTCGTTATTTGTTTGTTTGCTGAACGTGGTTTCATTAGTGGTTGTCCTTTCGCTGCCGGTTGGCTTAATGGCGTTTTGCTTAAAGGACTTTATCTCCCAGTTTACCGACTGGCAGTATTCGTTCCACCTGTTATAATATATCCCTTTTAGGCCGAGCAGAGTGTTGTGCGTGCCCCGTTCGGCTATGCGTCCGCCGTCGATTACGAGTATCTCGTCGGCGTCAGCCACGCTGGTAAGGCGGTGGGCTATGGTTAGTACGGTCTTTCCGCGTGTCAGCTCGCGCAGTGCGCGCTGCATGAGGTGTTCGTTCTCGGGGTCGGCAAAGGCCGTGGCCTCGTCAAGAACGATGATTGGCGCGTCTTTAAGGAAAGCCCTCGCCAGTGCTATGCGCTGCCGTTCGCCGCCCGATAGGTATGTCCCTTCCGTGCCGATTACGGTGTTCAGGCCGTTAGGCAGGCGGTCGATGATTTCACGGCACTGCGCCATGTCGGCGGCACGGTTGACCTCTTCAAGCGTGGCTTCAGGTTTGCCGTAGCGTATGTTCTCGAGGATGGTGGTCTTGATAAGCCGTGGTTCCTGGAATACGAACGACACGGTACGCATCAATACGTCGTGGCTGATGTCGCGAACGTCGGTTCCTCCTATCCTCACGGAACCGCTGCTGACGTCGTAGAAGCGTGGAACGAGGCGCGCTATCGTCGTCTTTCCACTGCCCGAAGCGCCTACAAGGGCTATTCTCTGGCCCTGTTTTACACTGAACGATATGCCGTGAAGAACGTCTTTATCGGTGCCAGGATAGGCGAATACCACGTTGTCGAAGGTTATGTCGTGTCCTCTCGGGGTCTGCGGACGGTCGCTTTCCTTCAGCTTAGGGTAGGATGTCAGCTCGTCAAGGCGGCGTACAGCCTCGCCGGCTTGCCCCAAGGCCTGGCCTATGTACATGCTCTTCATGACGCACTCCGAGAACACCGGCGTAACGAGCACGAACAGTATGAGGTTGATAATTACGTAGGCCAGGCCTTCGCCTGCCCCTGTCATGATGATTGCTACGGGCACGAGAATGAAGGCAAAGCTGTTGATGATGACCGTGTAGAGGGTCATCGGCCGTTCCCACAGGCGTGTGTAGCGTGTGGCGGTATGGCTGTACTGCATTATGGTGCGGTAGAAATTCTTGAACGAGAACACAGTCTGCTGGAATACCTTTACTACGGGAATGCCGCGGACGTACTCTACCGCCTCGGTGTTCATGCGCTCGAGTAATGTCATATACTCCTTCATGAACTCGCGTCCGCGCGTGTTCATCGTGTATGCCATTATGCCCATGGCAATGAATACGGGGATGAGGCAGGCCAGCCCCAGCCGCCAGTCGAAGGCCGCGATGAGCACGACGGCAGCTACGGGGACGAGCGCGGTGCCGGCAAGGTCGGGCAGTTGATGGGCCAGAAACGAGTGTGTAATGCCGGCATTGTCGTCTATTATCTTGCGTATCCTGCCGCTCGTGTTGGCGTCGAAGAATCCCAACGGCATGGCTATCACACGCCGCATGGCGCTCTTGCGGATATTGCTCTCGACGCGGAACGCGACAAGGTGCGAGCACATCAGTGCCCCGAAGTACAGCGCCACGCCGCCTGCCGCAGTACCTGCCGCCCACCAGGCGTAACTTATTACCGACGACTGCGACGCCGAATCGTCGCCGCTCAACAGCTCTCTCGCTATCAGCCAGATAAACACGAATGGTAAAAGCCCGGCCAGTCCGCTCAAGGCCGACAACACGATGGCCACGGGCAGCAGCGCCCTGCGCCGCCCCATGTAGCCCCAAAGTTTCTTAAATGTAGTCATACTTCTTGTTGTTTATTTAAATTAATGTTAGCTCAATCCACGTACATGCCATCGTGCGTTGTCCAAAATGCGGCCTTTCGTATTTTAAAAGGCCGTATTTGAGACGATGAAACACGGCTTTTTGGAGCGTAATAGACGGCCTTTTATAACGTGCTGTATGTCAGCGTGTTATGTAAGAGACTATCTCGTGCCCTGTCCGTCTTCGTTTGTCGCGTTCCCTCAAGCGTCTGTCGGCGTTGGGTATTGCCTGCGTGGCAAAAGCGAACGAACGGCAGTATTGTTCAAAAAAAAGGAGAGAGCTTATATTTTCATAAGCTCTCTCCAACCTGAAATCTCTATGGTTATGTATTCGCCCACCACCTTGGGCACGTCGTCCGGCCCGATGTCGTGTGTTATTATCTCCTCGAACATGCTGAAAATCCATATCGTGTGCATCCTGATAGACGTCTCGGTGATGTCGGTGACAAGTTCCGGGTGGCGGCGTTTCATCTCGGCGAAATATTCCTTCACCGTCTTCGTTGCGTGGCGGGTGAACTCGCCGCGGTATCCCATGAGCGACGAGCCGCCCGAACGCAATAGCAGTATGGCCAGTCGGCGTCGGTGGCAGTTGATGAAACGTGTGTACTCGTCGACCACCTTCTCGAAATAGCCGTCATCGCACATGGCCGTAACGTCCGTTCCGTCCTGTCCGTGGTGGGCCTCGAGCATGGCCTCGAAGTCGCGCAGGGCCGGACCTACGACGCCGCGGAACAGTTCGTCCTTGCTCCTGAAATAATTGTATATGTTGCTCAGCCCGACGCCCGAGCGTGCCGCTACCTCGCGCATTGACACACCACGAAAGCCCTTCTCGTAGAACAGCTCCTCGGCAGCCTCAATCAGGCTGCGCCTTATATAGTCCTTTGTCGTCTGCATCTTGCTGCGTTGTTTTCTCGGACAAAGGTATTAAAACGCGCCATAACGGGCAATACCCAATAATTGTGATTTTATGGATTCACGGCCGCCCAGCCTTGGTAAAGCCGTGGTTTACGATGCAAAATATGGATGCCCGCATATTGACGAGTTCCATTGTCGTCAATATCAACCGACAAGTCCGATGACTGTTTGCCTTGTCGGTTTAACGGTTTTGCGTGTTCGTTGGCCGAAAATACAGCTTATTGCGCCGCGATTTGCACCATTTTACTGTGCAATATGCCGTATATTGCAATATCGGCGCAAGCCTGTGACAATTTTGTCCATATTCGATAAAGATGTGATAAATCATACTTTTATCGAATGAATGGGCTAAAAAAGAATTAAGAAAATATGCTGCTGATAATAAGCAACAGAGCATATTTTCTTAATTCTTAACTCTTAATTTATTCAATAGTCCAACTTGTGTCGGTCTTGAATACGTTTTCAAGTGTTACCTGTGCGGCCTCTTTTTTCGTCAGTTGTTTGCTCCATGCCGCGCGTTCGGATGTTTTTGCGCCGTCGCCGGTGTTGTTGTATTCCATGTAGCGGGCGGTTTGTTCGTTGGATGTCTTGCCCCAGTTGTGCCATCCTGAGGGGACGATGTGGCTGCCGAGTTCGCAGTTCATGAACAGGGTGTAGCCGTAAGGACGCCATGGGCGACCGAGATATACCTTGTTTACACCGTCGGCAGCGGTCAGTTTACAGTGGTTGAACACGTAGCCGAAGGGCACGTCCTGCGGTGTTGATGCTGCCGTTACGTATGAGTTTTGCTTACTGTGGATGGTGCAGTTTTCAAACCATGCCGTTGACGGGCCGAAGATGAAGTCTGTTGTGCCCTCAATGTAGCAGTCCTTGAAGTAAAGGCGTGTACCGCCTACGCCTGTGTAGACCGTGTCTTGATTGCCCAGCAGACGGCAGTTAATGAACACGAGGCGGTCGCCCTCGGTATGTAGTGCCACGGCTTGTCCCAGTCTGGCAGCATTGTTCTCTATTGTTATGTTCTTGAACGTAATGTCGCTGCCTTCCACCTTTACCGTGTATGTGCGGAAAGTTCCCATTCCCTTATTTGTTTCAGGCAGGCGGATGTTTGCGTGGTCATCGTACGTAATTATGGTTTTCTCCTTGCTTTCCCCGCAAATCTCGATATTTGTGAGCCATGAAGGAATGATGAGCTTCTCTTTGTATATGCCGTTCTTGACGTATATTACCTTGTGGTATTCCATGAACGCGCGGCATACTTCAACGGCCTCGCCGACTGTTCTGAACTGTCCGGTGCCGTCTCTTGCCACGAATATGGTGTCTGGGTTGTCGTAAGGGTTGGCTGCCTTGGCCGTAAAGGCAAAGATGGCAGCAAACATGATGAAGAGTGCTTTTTTCATAATGGTAGGTAGTTTTGGTTCTGGATGATTTATACGATTTGTGTAATTTCCTGTATTCCGTTGATTTTTTTCAGTTTATCTATGATGTTTCTTACGTCGTCACGGTCGTGGATTCGCAGTTCGAGCGAGCCGTCAAAAATGCCTTCGTCGCACGATATGGTGATTTTATGGATATTGACGTTCAGTTCTTCCGATAGGACTTGTGTCACCTCGTTGAGTATTCCGATACGGTCGATACCCTTGATTTCTATCGTTGCGTCAAAGAAAAGTTGGCGGTGCATGTCCCACTTTGCGTCAAGTATTCTGTTGCCATAGCTTGATTTTAGTTTTGCGGCGACAGGACAAGAGCGCTTGTGTATCTCTATGCGGTTTTTACCGTCGATGAAACCTAAAGCGTCGTCTCCCGGGATGGGATGGCAACAGGTGGGGAAAATGAACTGGCCAATGTTTTCGTCAGTGATGTAGATGGGTTTCTTGCGGTTGAAGCCTTCCTTTACGATGAAGTAGTTGGGTTGTTTCTCTTCAGCGTTCTTTTTCTTCTCTTTTCCTACGAAAGGCACGAACTTGCGTAAGGTGCCGGCAATGTTCTGTTTCTTTTTGCCGTTGATTTCATCTATATCCTTGTCGCCGAGTATTATGTTCTTGTTGCCAAGAGCGCGGAACAGCGCTTCTGGATTCTTTACCTCATGGTAATCGCAGAGTTTGTCGATTATAGAAGAATTGACTTCGAGCGAATGTTTGCCCAAGAATTCGTTTAGGATTTCTTCGCCTTTCTTTTGTATCTCGCGTGCGTCGCGTCTCAGTATGGCCTGTATCTTCGCCTTTGCTTTAGCTGTTGAAGCAAAGTTGATCCATGATGGCTGTACATGCTGAGAGTTGGATGTGAGAATTTCAACCTGGTCACCGCTCTGTAACTTGTGGCTTAATGGCACAAGTTTGTGGTTAACCTTAGCGCCTATACAGTGGCTTCCAAGGAAAGTATGGATTTGAAAGGCGAAGTCTAAGGCCGTACATCCTGCAGGCATTGTCTTGATTTCGCCTTTAGGCGTGAATACGAATATTTCCGAAGCGAAAAGATTTAGTTTGATAGCGTCAAGAAAGTCCATCGCGTCGGGTTGCGGGTCGTCAAGTATTTCCTTTATTGTGCGCAACCAGTTGTTCAGTTCGCCGTCGTCTTCAACAATTTCCTCGCCCTCCTTGTATTTCCAGTGTGCGGCAAATCCTTGTTCTGCTATTTCGTCCATGCGGTCTGAGCGGATTTGCACTTCAATCCATCGCCCTTGCTTGCTCATGAGTGTTACGTGCAGTGCTTGGTAGCCATTTGCTTTCGGATGGTTTACCCAATCACGTAAGCGGTCGGGGTGTGATTTGTATATCTGGCTTATCGCGACATATATGTTGAAGCATTCGTTTACTTCTTCTTCACGTTTTTTTGGCTTAAAGATGATTCGTACGGCGAGAATGTCATATATCTGGTCGAAAGTGACGTGCTTGTTCTGCATCTTGTTCCAAATGGAATACGGACTCTTTACGCGCGCCTTGATTTGATATTCAAGTCCCATCTTGTCGAGTGCTTCGCGTATAGGAGTCGTAAAGTCGGCAAACAGGCTGTCGCGTGATGCCTGCGTATCTGCCAGCTGGTCTTCAATGGCTTTATATTCCTCTGGATGTTCAAATTTAAAGCTGAGGTTCTCGAGCTCTGTCTTGATTTTGTTCAGTCCGAGCCTGTTTGCGAGTGGTGCGTAGATGTATAGCGTTTCGCCGGCTATTTTATATTGCTTATTTGCTGGTTGGCTGGCGAGCGTGCGCATATTATGCAGGCGGTCGCAAATTTTAATCAGGATTACGCGTATGTCGTCGCTCATGGTCAAGAGCAGTTTCTTGAAGTTTTCGGCTTGTGCCGATGCCTGCTCTCCGAATATTCCACCGGATATTTTTGTCAGTCCGTCAACTATTTGGGCTATTTTGTGCCCGAAGATGTTTTCAATGTCTTCTACAGTATAATCGGTGTCTTCAACCACGTCGTGCAGCAGTGCTGCGCTTATGCTGGTCGAGCCAAGCCCCATTTCCGAGCATGCAATTTGTGCAACGGCAATGGGGTGCATGATATATGGTTCGCCAGACAGGCGGCGCACTCCTTTGTGGGCTTGTTTGGCAAAGTTGAAAGCCTTTGTTATAAGGTCTACTTTCTTGCGGTGGCGTGTCGTAAGATAGCTATCCAACAGGTGTTGAAACGCCTCGTTTACCATTTTGTCTTCGGCAGTCTCTTTGGACTTGTCGATATTGTTCTGCTCGTCCATAACCGTGTTCCTTTGATATTAATTATAATAAGGTGATGGGGATATGATGGCTATAAGCATGTCATCTTACCCTGATTTTCTTTCCGGCGCGGATGTTGTTGCCTTTTATTCCGTTAAGCTGGCGTAACTTCCTGACCGTAGTATGATGTCTTTCCGCTATTTCGGACAGTGTATCACCTTGTCTTATGGTTACTCGTCTTGCCCTTGAGCGTCTTGATCTTTTCTTTCTTGCCGAACTTCTTTTCTTAGTCGAGCTTTTTTTTGTATAGCTTGTACTGTTGTCCACTTCGACAAGCGATCTGCGCGCAAGCAAAGTCTCCGTCTTGTAATTATATATGGAGTCTTCATTGGCAATGAACATGTTTGTTGATGAAGCCGGCAGGCGTATTATAGACGGTTTGTTACCTCCGTTCACTATATCGCGCCTGTATTGGGGATTAAGTGTGCGCAGCTCGTCTATGTCAATTCCGCATACTGCCGCAATTTGCTGGAAGTGAACGTCTTTGTTGACTACTATTGTGTCTGTTTTAACCGGCAGCGTAGTTCGCATTGGGCAGATATTATGTTCGCAATAATAGTTCATCACGTAGTTTGCCGCAATGAATGCAGGTACGTATCCGCGTGTTTCCCTTGGCAGGTACGGATATATTTTCCAATAGTCGGCTTGTCCGTTTGCACGGTGTATCGCCTTGTTTATGTTTTCTGGTCCGCAATTATATGCAGCTATTACCAAGTTCCATTCGCCGAATATTTTGTACAGGTCTTTTAGGTATTGCGCTGCTGCATATGATGACTTGATCGGGTCGCGGCGTTCGTCTACAAGTGAGTTTACCTCAAGTCCGTATTGTTTTCCGGTAGCAACCATGAACTGCCATAGCCCGGCCGCTCCTACACGTGATGTAGCTTGTGGGTTGAGGGCGGATTCTATTACCGGTAGGTATTTCAGTTCGAGGGGTAGTCCGTAAGCCTCAAGTGCTTCTTCGAATATTGGTGTATAGAAGTTTGCCGCACCTAACATATAACTTACAGAGTGGCGCAGACGTCCGGTGTATCTGTCTATGAACTTCTGTACAATCTCGTTATACGGCATTTCCATTACGTTCGGAAGCCGTTTCAGTCTCTCGATGTATATCTCTTTGGGATAGGTTATATTCTCGTCCTTAAAATTGCAGTCATTGTCGGCATGCAGATATGTCTTTGAATAATATAGGTTCAGAAGGCTGTCCACTTCATAGTTCATGGCCTCCGGAACGTCTATGACCTCTTCTTTTCCGTCATTGTCGGTCACAGTGATTTCCTCTACCTCGCTTTGCGCCTGCATCACGCAGTTTCCGCCGAGAATCATTGCGGCAATGACGATAAACGTTTTTTTCTTCATAGGGTATTAAAAATGCAAATATCTATAGTTATAAAAATTGGGATGTGTCAGAAATTGATTGAACATTGTATACCGACAGACGAAGACTTAAGCGGGTTAAGCGATGAGCCGTTATTGATAATTGCCGGTTCCACTTTGAAACTGAGGTCTTGTGAAATGTCGAATTCGGATAGTGATGCGTCAACGTAAGCGTCAATTACCGACAGGGCATAAACAGCTATGAGGCAGAATACGCTCAAGTCTCGGTATCTACGGTAGTAATCCTTTCGCCGTCTGAACAAGTCCTGGTAGCGTTCGGTATTTTCAGGCGTTATTGTATTGCCCAAATGCAGAAATTCGTTGTAGCTCTGCGTATTCGGGTCATTGTCCATTATGTCCATATAGGCCTGGGAATAATCTTGATACATCTGGTTGTTCCATCTTATTGCGTATAAGCATCCGAGGAAACCTCCGTACACAATGGGCAGTTTCCAGTATTTACGGTTGTATATCTGACCCGCGCCAGGAATTACTATTGCCAGCCACATTGCCCGTTTTGCGCTCGGCCGCCATGTTGACCAGTCACGTTTTTCTTTCTTTTTCTTGCCCGTAGAGTCCGGAAATACTGTCCGGTTAAGATTTGCAGAGTCTACGGCCGTAATGATTTTAGCGACAGAGTCGTTGACGTTTGCCGAGAGGCTGTCGGTTTTTATTGTGGTACTGTCGTTGTCGTTGATAAACGGAAGCGCGCATGTAGTATGTCCTTTACACGGCATAAAGGCTCCCGCCACGAGCCATACGGCCATGACCATTGCCAATTTTTGTATGATGAGTCTGCTTTTTGTAGCCACAAGTTTATTGCTGCTCTTTCAGTTTGTCGAACATGTTGATTATCTGTTCCAGCTCCGTTTCGTTAGCGAACGGGATACTTATTTTGCCTTTCCCGTTAGCGGATACTGACATCTGTACCGGTGTCTTGAAGAAATCGGAGAGCCGCTGTCTCATAGTGGAGAATTCTTCGGGCATTTGTTGTTTTGACGTAATTTTCTTTTTACCGCTTACGATGTCCTCCCCGTTTTTCAGCTTTTGTACCATTTCTTCAACCTTACGTACAGAGTAGCCGTTTTTCTGTATTTCCTTAAACAGCTTTACTTGTAGTGAAGGGCTGTCTACGGCCAGAAGGGCACGGGCGTGTCCCATATCTATTTCTTTGTTCTGCAAGGCCATCTGTACTTGTGCCGGCAGCTTAAGCAGCCTCAGGTAGTTTGCTATTGCGGTACGGCTTTTGCCGACACGCTCGGCTACCTTTTCTTGTGTCATGCCGGTACTTGACAGCAAGTGCTCGTATGCAAGTGCTATTTCTATTGCGTTGAGGTCTTCGCGCTGAATATTCTCGACGAGCGCCATTTCCATAATGTTCTCGTCGTTTATGGTGCGGATGTATGCAGGTATGGCTTTTAGTCCTGCCATTTGTGACGCTCTCCAGCGGCGTTCTCCGGCGATTATCTGGAATCTGTTGACCTCTATCTGCCGTAGCGTGATGGGTTGTATTATACCTATTTCGCGTATGCTGTTGGCAAGTTCCTGCAGGGCTACGGGGTCAAATTCCCTTCGTGGTTGGTTGGGGTTTGCCTCGATTTGTTCTAACGGTATTTCATTAATTGTCGAACTGCCTTGCGGACGGACCTCGTCGGTTGAAATCAGCGCGTCAAGTCCGCGTCCTAAAGCGTTTCCGTATCTTTTCTTTACTGCCATGTATTTGCTGTTATGTATTTGCCTGGTTATTTGCGGTTTGTGGCTTGTCGAATGCCGTATGCCTTTGTCGCACTAAATTGCAGTTATAGCTTCATATGACGTGAAAGCCTTGTAACCAAATATCCGTATGGCTATAATTTTAGTTGTTCTTGTTTATTATTTCCTTAGCCAGCGCCAAATGGTTCTTGCTTCCTGTCGAGTCGGCATCATACAATATCACAGGCAGACCATGGCTGGGTGATTCGCTCAGTTTTACGTTACGTTGTATTACCGTCTTGAATACAAGTTCCTGGAAGTGGCGTTTTACCTCGTCGTATATCTGGTTTGCCAGTTTCAGGCGGCTGTCGTACATCGTAAGGAGAAATCCCTCAATCTCAAGTTTCGGGTTGAGCTTGCTTTTTATAATCTTGATGGTGTTGAGTAGTTTGCTTATACCTTCGAGGGCGAAATATTCACATTGCACGGGAATGATTACCGAGTTGGCCGCCGTGAGCGCGTTGACCGTTATTAGGCCGAGTGACGGCGAGCAGTCGATAAGGATATAGTCATAATCATTCTTGATTGGCGCGAGCAGATTTTTTATTACTTGTTCGCGGTGCTCGAGGTTAAGCATTTCTATTTCTGCTCCAACCAGGTCGATATGGCTGGGTATTATGTCAAGTCCGTCAATATCTGTTGTATATACGGCGTCGTGCACATCTGCCCCGTCGATTATACATTCGTAGAGAGTACAGTCTATGTCTTTCGTGTTGACTCCGAGACCGCTCGATGCGTTTGCCTGCGGGTCGGCATCGATTACCAGAACCTTCTTTTCAAGTGTTGCGAGTGACGCCGCCAGATTTATTGTCGTTGTGGTCTTGCCGACGCCTCCCTTTTGGTTTGCTAATGCGATAATTTTTCCCATTTTATTTTGATTGACAATTTCGTGTCGCTAAAATTATTTTGCAAAAATACATATTTTATGCGAGAAATAGTTGATTTAAACCTTTTTTCGTACTTTTGTAAGCGAAAGAAAATTATTTTTAATGAAAAGATGAAACCGTTAATACTTATTTCCAATGACGACGGCTATCATGCTAAAGGCATTAATTCGTTAATTGACATGGTGTCAGATTTCGGTGAAATACTTGTTTGCGCACCCGAGTCGGCACGGTCAGGGTTCTCCACTGCTTTTTCGGCAACAACTCCATTACGGCTGAAGCTGCGCCGTAAGCGTGAGGGCATGAACATGTGGTCGTGCAACGGCACGCCAGTAGACTGTGTCAAACTGGCCCTTAGCGAGCTGTGTCCACGCCGCCCCGATATCGTGATAGGGGGTATCAACCATGGTGACAACGCTTCAGTCAACTCGCATTATTCAGGCACTATGGGTGTCGTGCGCGAAGGGTGTATGAAATATATTCCGTCTGTGGCATTCTCATTGTGTGACCATAGGGATGAGGCTGATTTCGAACCATTGCGAAAGTATGTAAGAACCATTGTTTCAGGTGTTTTGCGTGACGGACTTCCAAAGGGTGTATGTCTTAATGTAAACTTCCCGCTGGCGAGTGAATTTAAAGGTGTAAAAGCGTGTCGAATGGCTCACGGAACGTGGGGTAGCGAGGTTGTTCGTGCAAGACATCCCCGGGGATATGATTATTTCTGGCTTGTAGGAAAGTACACTAATGATGAGCCCGAGGCTGAAGATACCGACAACTGGGCGTTGACACACGGTTATGTGGCCATAACGCCTACTACCATAGATGTCACCGACTATGAAATGATAGACAAGATTAAGGGCATATTGCGTAAGTCATGATATCGGCAGCATGGTCGTACAGGGGCAAGCGATAGCGCTTTTTTAGGATGTAGTCCATTGTGGATTATGCGTTTATGAATTTATGGAGCAGGATTTATCAAGATGAAATATTACATTATCGTGGGCGAGGCCAGCGGCGATTTGCATGCGTCAAGGCTAATGCGCTCGCTTAAGAGTGTTGACGCTGAGGCCGATTTCCGCTTTTTCGGCGGCGACTTGATGTCAGCCGTCGGCGGCACGCGTGTCAAGCATTACCGTGAACTGGCGTATATGGGATTTGTGCCTGTGCTACTGCATCTTCGGACAATATTCAGTAACATGGCGTTCTGTAAGCGTGACATTGTGGCCTGGCGGCCTGACGTTGTCATTCTCGTAGACTATCCCGGTTTCAATCTCGGCATTGCCAAGTACGTGAGAGCGCATACGGACATTCCCGTCTATTATTATATTTCGCCCAAGATATGGGCCTGGAAGGAATACAGGATAAAGAATATCAAGCGTGATGTTGACGAGATGTTCTCCATCCTGCCGTTCGAGATTTCTTTTTATGAGGGAAAACATAATTATCCTATACATTATGTTGGCAATCCCACGGCTGATGAAGTGGCCGATTTTCTTGCTGGCTATTCTGATACTTTTGACGGTTTCTGCAAGGCAAACTCGCTTCCTGCCGACCGTCCCGTGATAGCGCTGCTGGCCGGCAGCCGCCGCCAGGAAATAAAGGACAACCTGCCCGTCATGCTCGAGGCTGCCTCGCGTTATGCTGATAAGTACCAGCTGGTTGTGGCAGGCGCACCCTCAATTCCGCATGACTATTACGACAAGTTCACCGAGGGGTATGAAGTTAGTGTGGTTTACGACCAGACTTACCCCTTGCTTGCCCATTCACGGGCGGCACTTGTTACCAGCGGCACGGCAACTTTGGAGACAGCGCTGTTCGGCGTGCCGCAGATTGTGTGTTACGAGACGCCGATTCCTAAGGTCATAGCCTTTCTGCGCAGACATCTCATAAAGGTTCGTTTCATTTCGCTTGTCAACCTCATAGCCGGTCGTGAAGTCGTACCTGAGTTGGTTGCCGATACGTTTACTGTCGACAACATAGCCAATGAGCTTGGCCGTCTGTTGCCCGACGGGGTGGCGCGCGCCCGTATGCTTGACGGCTATGCCGAGGTAAAGAGGCTTATAGGCAGGAAAGGGGCGCCTGACAATGCGGCAGAGGCGATGTTGAGGCTGCTCAGGAGCGAAGGTGACAATCATTAGGAAAGTCTATGAATATACTCATAATCAACGCCAGTCCGAGGCGTGACGGTTGCGTGTCGCAAATGCTCGGCCTTGTAAGGAAAGAGGGCGAGGCCCGTGGCGCCGAGGTCATAGTTGTGCGTGTGGCCGATTTGCAGGTGAGGTCATGTATCGGTTGCATGCAGTGCCGGAGCCGCCAGGAGTGCGTTTTGCCATATGACGACGCCCGGAAAGTGCTCGCCATGATAAACGAGGCTGACGCTGTGATAGTAGGGACGCCGTGCTATTGGGGTAATATTCCTGGCAGTCTGAAAGTCCTTTTCGACAGGATTGTTTACGGCATGATGGGAGAGAGCCGTCGTGGAATGCCTTTGCCATTGCACAAAGGCAAGCGGGCAGCTTTTATTGCCACATGTTCAACGCCTTGGCCGTTTAACATTCTGTTCCGTCAGAGCCGTGGGGCGGTGAAAGCCCTGCGTGAGATATTTAAGTGGAGCGGATTTAAGATTGTCGCTACGGTTGAGAAAGGCGGCACTAAAAGCAGACCTTCATTAACCGGCGGTGACTTCCGTGCCTGCCGCAAAATAGTGGAACGCCTCATGAAATAGCCGTGTCTCGTTTTGCGAAATACGGCTTTTTATATTGCAAGATGCCACATTTTAGCGTGCGTTTTGCCGTCTTTCGCATGGCGGTTGACGATGTTTTGACGTTGTTACGTAAAGTTGTCGCATGATGGGATGGCGCCATGAAATATAATAAATTTTTCAAAATTCAGTGTCATCCGTCATGCTTTGCATGCTAATGGCTGATTTTCAATGGTTTACGAACTGACAGAGGATATCGTTAGGTGTCATCAAAGTGTCACATGTGTCGTGCAATACGACGTACGGCTGACGCTTGACGTATATCTATGTCAGCCCGTAAAACCGCTTATAGTCAATAAGATATGCGTATGGCTGACGGCTGACAGTGGTTTACTGAATTTATTTCTGTTTTTATATTAACGTGAGTTCGGTATAATGATGATGTGACAATAATTCTACTTCAAGCGGTCGATGGGTATCTGTCATTCCGCGCTTCGACCGCTTGAACTATAAAACACTGTAAGTTCTTTATTCAAAAGAAGTATTATTCTTGTACCGAACTCACGTTATATTAAGGATAAAGAGTGAATCAGGCTAAAGTTTACATCAATCTTGAATTTATAGGTTTTATATGGAGGCTAAATAAGTTATGGCTAATAGTCTGGCAATGCTCTAATGACCGATTTGGGTTAAATTCCGCAATAGAACTGGCCTGTGATTGTGCCTTCACTGAACGGCAGGGAGAATCTGCCGTATGCCCAACCGTTGTCCAAGTCGTATGACGTTATCTCAAATGTGCCGTTGTCTACTAATTCTCCTCCTATTGTGGCGTAAGCGATTCCGTTGTTCTGGCAATATACCTTGTAGTCTAAATCTGATTCAAACATGCTTCGCCCGGCCGTAGAGGTTAGATGCTCGCCTTTAAGTAAGTCTTTGGGTATGAATATTTTAATGAAATACTCTGCCGGAGCATCCCTGTCTGGCCCGAGAGCTGTCTCGAACCAGCCACCGGTCGTTTCCGGGTTGTATTCAATGAATGGCGTAGCTGTGGGGGCGAAGGGGTTGAACGTCTGTTCTATTCGCGTCTGGTCGATATACGTTTTGCCGTTAAGCTCGGCCGTGCATTTAGACTTCAGGTATAGTTCTCCCTCGTGTTTCTCGCATGAGGTGAGGCAGAAAGCGAGGGCAAAAGCTGTAATGCAGTGCTTTATTTTCATTGCAGTTTATGTCTGGAAGTTATGTCCGGTGATAATCAGAATAGCGTCAGCGAGAAGAGGTAGATTACTGCGGCAGGCATTGCCATGAGTGACGAGTCGAAGCGGTCGAGCATTCCGCCGTGGCCAGGCAGTATATTGCCGCTGTCCTTGATTCCGAGAGTGCGCTTGAAGAGCGACTCAACAAGGTCGCCCCACGTGCCGAACACCACGACTACGAGACCGAGTCCCATCCATTGCAGGGTGGTGAGGGTGGCTTCGGGGTTGTGGCTATTGTCGTCCCAGCCGATCAGATAAGCCACGGCAAGCACGATGATGGCGCCGCCTATGGAGCCTTCCCAGCTCTTGCCCGGTGATATCCTCGGGAACAGCTTGTGGCGGCCGAAGAGCGAACCTGAGCAATAGGCGCCCGTGTCGTTGGCCCAAAGGAAGATGAACACGCACAGGGGCACGATGTAGTTGTAGACTATGCCGCCGTCGGGTGTGGCGTTGAACGCCAACACGTTTATCGTAGAGAAGGGCAGGGCGATGTACATCTGGCCGAGCATGGTGTGCGCCCAGTTGTTGATGGCATTGTCGGCCTTTGTATAAAGTTCGCTTATGAAAAGATAAACGATGGTGAGCAGATAGGGGATGAACACGGCCCCAGTGGGCACTACGCCGCTGCAGAATCCGCCTACGGCAAGGAAGAAATATACGCCGGCTATGGTGCTGATGAAGCGGTTGACGCTGACGCCCTTGACGGTGTTAACCAGTCCGCAGTATTCCCACAGGCTCAATCCGGTAACGAGGGCAAAGAGAAATTCCATCGCTACGGGTCGCAGGAAGCATACTACTACCGCTACGACGAAGAAAATGCCGGTGATTGTTCTTACTATAAGGTTTTTCATACTTTTGTTAGTTAGGTTTTCGGATATTAAAGAAGCTGTTGCCGCCACGCTTCGGGATATGAAACAGAAGTTAAGGAAGCCATGGCCGTTATCCCTTAGGATTGTCCGTCAGTGCGTGCGGCCATAACTTCCTTAACTTCTATAACGTCTTCAGATATTTTGTGCTCATGCTTTCTGGATGTCTTCCTCGCCCGTTTTTGTGCCGGTCAGGCCGTCTGCCACGGTGCTTGGTGTAGGTTCTGCGCCATTGTCGGCAGGCTCGGCGTTGTCGTCGCTGCCTTCGTGCGCGCCCTTGTTCTCCTCTTCCATTATTTCCTCAGAACGGCTTACCCACGGGCGCTTGCCGAAGATAGTCTCCACGTCTTCGGCGAAGATTACCTCGCGCTCGAGCAGGAGCTCGGCCAGGCGGTTGTGCCCTTCCTTGTGTTCAAGCAGCAGCGCCTTGGCGCGGTCGTACTGTTCGTTGATCATCGAGAGCACTTCGTCGTCCATTATCTTGGCCGTTGTCTCGGAGTAGGGCTTCTGGAAGTTGTACTCGTTGTTGTTGTAGTAGCAGATGTTGGGCAGTTTTTCGCTCATGCCTGCATACGCTATCATGCCGTAGGCGCTCTTTGTCACGCGCTCAAGGTCGTTCATCGCGCCTGTGGAAATGTGTCCCGTGAACAGCTCTTCGGCAGCCCTTCCGCCGAGCGTTGCGCACATTTCGTCGAGCATCTCCTCCTTCGTGGTGATCTGGCGCTCCTCCGGCATGTACCACGCGGCGCCCAGCGCCCGTCCGCGGGGAACGATTGACACCTTCACCAGCGGGTTGGCGTGCTCGAGAAACCATGATATTGTGGCATGGCCGGCCTCGTGCAGGGCTATCGTGCGGCGTTCTCCCTCGGTCATAACCTTGGTCTTCTTCTCCAGTCCGCCTATGATTCGGTCAACTGCGTCGAGGAAATCCTGCTTGCCTACGTGCGTCTTGTTGTGGCGTGCGGCTATCAGCGCCGCCTCGTTGCATACGTTAGCAATGTCAGCTCCGGAGAATCCCGGTGTCTGGCGTGCCAGCATGTCAATGTCTACCGACTCGTCAATCTTCACCGGCTTGAGGTGTACCTTGAATATCTCCTTGCGCTCGTTAAGGTCAGGCAGGTCAACGTTTATCTGCCTGTCGAAGCGTCCGGCGCGCAAGAGGGCCGAGTCGAGCATGTCGACGCGGTTGGTTGCCGCCAGAATGATGACGCCGCTGTTCGTTCCGAAACCGTCCATTTCGGTAAGCAGGGCGTTAAGGGTGTTCTCGCGTTCGTCGTTTCCGCCCATCGCGGGATTCTTGCTGCGGGCGCGGCCCACGGCGTCAATCTCGTCGATGAAGATGATACACGGAGCTTTCTCCTTTGCCTGTCGGAACAGGTCACGCACACGGCTTGCGCCCACGCCGACGAACATTTCGACGAAATCAGAGCCGCTCATCGAGAAGAACGGCACTCCCGCTTCGCCCGCCACGGCTTTTGCCAACAGCGTTTTACCTGTTCCCGGGGGGCCTACGAGCAGCGCTCCCTTGGGTATCTTGCCTCCTAAATCGGTGTATTTCTTCGGATTCTTGAGGAAGTCGACTATCTCCTGCACTTCCTGTTTTGCGCCGGCCTGGCCTGCTACGTCCTTGAAAGTGACGTTCACGTCAGCTCCCTTTTCGTACATCTTGGCCTTACTCTTGCCCACGTTGAACACTCCGCTCGAGCCGCTTCCGCCTCCTCCCATGCGCCGCATCAGGTATAGCCATAGGAAGATGAACAGCAGTATCGGGCCGAAACTGAGCAGTATGTTGAACAGGTCGTTGCCCCTCTTGTTCTCGTAATTGAGCTCTCCCTTGAACTTTCCGGCCTGTTTTTCGGTTTCGACAAACGTTTCCACCTTGTCTACGCTGCCGAATTCGGTGGTGACGTAAGGCTTTTTGCCCGTGCGGTCAGAGCCTTGGTTGAACACGTCGCGTATGTTCTGCGGGTTGACGTACATCTTTAGGGTGCTTTCGTCCTTGTTGATTACAATCTTTGAGGCGTAGCCTTTCCGGACGTAAGCCTTGAACTCGTCGTAAGATACCTTCCTGCTTGTGCTTCCGCCTACGGTGTCGCCACCGAGAAGATACATTCCGATGAGTCCGAAAAGCACAAGCATGTAAATCCAGTTCATGCTGAATTTTGGCATCTTGTTGTTCTTATCTTTTTCCATTTCAGTTCTTTTATATATATAATAGGTGTACCCTTCATGCGTGTTGTACGCATCCTGTGGGTCAGTCTATATCCGGAATCCTTGTCAGTTTGGCGTCTTCCCAAAGGTTTTCCAGTTTGTAATAGTCTCTTGTTTCAGGCAGGAAGATGTGTACCATTACGTCCGTATAGTCCATTGCCACCCATTGCGCGTTGGTGAGTCCCACTACGTGTACCGGCTTTTCGCCCGCTCCGACTCTTGCTGTCTCCTCTACCGAGTCGGTGATTGCTTCAACTTGCGATGGAGAGTTGCCTTGGCAGATTATGAAGTAGTGGCAAATCGAACCTTCAATGCCGCTCAAGTCGGCGATGGTGATGTTTGTTCCTTTTTTCTCTTGAATGCCTTTCGTGATGTTCTCTACTAATTTTTTTACTTGTTCCATTAAGAATTTGAAGTGTTGTTAATGCAAAAAACGGTTTGGCGGTCAGGCTCTTCCAAAGGCTTGCCTTTATTCTTTCCTGCCGCGACATTTCCCTTGCAAAGGTACACCGATTTATCGTAAAACAATGATAAAGGGCGATTATTTTGAGTTTTTTTAGAAAAAAAACGGGCAAAATGTTGCCAGTTAAAAAAAAATGCGTACCTTTGCAAACGCAATTCGGTACTAATGCCTTTGCGAAAGATACTTTGGGATATGGTGTAATGGTAACACTACAGATTCTGGTCCTGTCATTCCTGGTTCGAATCCGGGTATCCCAACAACATTAAGACATCCTTTTCAGGATGTCTTTTTTTGTTTCCTGAAGTTTGTTTCTGCGTTGTTCGCATGGTGCTTTGCGACTGTTTTGATGGCGTGCGGCCATGTGTTGTCTGTCCGTCGTTCGTTTCCTGTTTTTATTCTGTCGGAAGTGCGTTATGCGATAGGTTATCTTTCGCATCGTAAAACGCGGCCTTTCGTTATGCAAAACGTGACCTTTCGCAATGTAATTGACGGCCTTTTGGAACATGCCCGTTTTTTACTTTTTTTATACAATGCGGCAAAATCGAAAATAAGCAAAAATTAACTGAAAAACTGCCGTTTTAATGCTATGTATCAAAAAACACAGTTAATTTAGCCAAAAATATAGTCGGGGGGGGTAAATTTTTGCTACTTTTGCCACGAGTCTTTACCTATTTGAGAATATAAACTTTATTAATCTAATTTAAATTAACCTTTAATAGAATATGAAAAGAACGATTCAATGTAGCACAGTCATGCACAAGCTGTACGCAGGTAAAAGCGTGCGCGTGCTGTTTGTCTCGGGCTTGTCGGCATTAATGCTTGCCGGTATAATGCCTCCCTCCGCAAGGGCTGAGCTTCCTGGAAAGTCAATGTCGGTAGCCCAGGCTGCCAAGAAAGTTACGGGTACCGTCCTTGACGAGCAGGGACAGCCAATGATTGGTGTCACTGTACGTCTGCGCGACGGCAAGGCTGGCGCCACGACCGACCTCGACGGTAAGTTTTCAATCGAGGTTCCGCAAAACTCGGTTCTCGTGTTTTCTTACATCGGTTACCAGGAGTACACGCTGACCGTGGGCAACCAGAATAATTATATTATTAATATGGTGAGCGAGAACGCCGCTCTTGACGAGGTTGTGGTCATCGGTTACCAGACCATCAAGCGTAAGGACCTTACCGGTTCTGTGGCTTCTGTCAGGGGTGAGGACGTTGCCACAATGCCTGTTGCCAACGTAGCCCAGGCTTTGCAGGGTAAGCTTCCCGGCGTCAATGTCACCACGCAGGACGGACGTCCCGACGCAACGGTGTCAATCCGTGTGCGCGGTGGAGGTTCAATATCGCAGAGTAACGACCCGCTCATCCTCGTAGACGGTATCACGGTGAAGTCGCTTGACGACATACCTTCAGACCAGGTCGAGAGCATAGACGTATTGAAAGACGCCTCGTCTACCGCCATCTACGGTGCGCGCGGAGCTAACGGCGTTATCCTTGTCACCACGAAGGGTGCCAAGGAGGGCAAGGTGTCCGTTTCTTATAACGGTTACGTGAAGTTCAACACGCCTACGAAATACCTTGACACGCTCGATCCTTACGACTATCTGGCGTTCGTGTGGGGTAACGCTGCCGCTTTGGGTGATGCGTACAGGGTTTCGTTTGAGAAGCTGTACGGCCTCGGAGATAATGCCGGCAGCAATACTGGCGGCATAGAGAGTTACCGCAATGTGTCCAACCAGGACATCCAGAAGGATGTTTACAATAGCTCGGTGTCGCACAACCATGACCTTACCATCACCGGCGGCAACGACAAGACACGCATGCTGTTCTCGGCTAACTATATGGACGAGGAGGGTATGAAAATCAACTCGTATGCACGCCGCGCAAGTTTCAACTTCAAGATAAACCAGAAAATCACCAAGAATCTTGACGTAAGCTTCGACGCACGCTACTCAGACAGGCGCACGATGGGTGACGAGAAGACCACGAACGGTTCCGGTTCTATCCTGTCATCGTCATACCGCTTCCGCCCGATAGCGACCAGTGATATTCTTGGCGACCTCGACGCAATGCGTGAAGGTAACATGGAGATGTACGGACGCCAGTCAACGTGGGACAGATACAGTCCTGCCGCACGTATCGGCGACTATGAACCTCTGTACATCAAGCAGAGACTGCGCGGTACGGCGTCGCTCAATTGGCGCATCATCGACGGTCTTACGTATCACACAGACCTGTCTTACAACAGGACTTGGGAAGAGGATAAGATCTGGGGCGGAGCCATATACAACAACTATATGAACGACGCGACCGGTGAAAAACTTTATGCAGGTAGCGTGGAATGGGCAAAGCGCGGCAGTTGGGGCCTGCGTTGGACCAACACGATGAGCTATGATTTCAACTTCCTGCCCGAAGAACACCGTCTTAACTTACTCCTCGGTCATGAGGTTACGGACTCTGGCGGCGACGAGATCGAGATTGATGCCAACCACTTCCCGGCCAACTTTACGAAGGACAACGCCTTCGCCATGATCAACCAGTACGACAAGACGGCCGGCACAAGCAACTTCTTCTCAGGAGTGGACATGCCCGAGCGCATTCTCTCTTTCTTCGGCCGTGTTAACTATACGCTGCTCGACCGCTATCTGTTCACCTTTACGTTCCGTGCCGACGGTTCTTCAAAGTTCTCGCCCGAGCACCGTTGGGGATACTTTCCGGCAGCGGCAATCGGATGGCGCATATCCGAGGAACCCTTCATGGAGAGCACACGTGACTGGCTCGACAACCTTAAGCTGCGCTTCTCTTACGGTAGCGTAGGTAATGACGGTATCGACGCAAACCTCTGGTCGCAGATGTGGACATCCGAAACGGACATGAGATGGCAGTATGCACTGAACAACCAGTATTCTTCATCTTATGATTATTCTGCAACGGAAATGGCCAACCGCGACCTGAAGTGGGAGACTACAATCACACGTAATATAGGTGTTGACTTCAGTTTCTTCAACAGCCGTCTGTGGGGTTCTGTTGATTTGTACTGGAATACCACCAAAGACTTGCTCATGCTTACGTCTATACCGGGTATCACGGGCTTCACCGCTACGTATGACAACATCGGACAGACCAGCAACAAGGGTATTGAAATCTCGCTTTCCGGTGAAATCTATAAGGACAAGGACTGGAACATAACGGCGGGAATGAACATCAACTTCAATAAGGGTAACGTTGATGAACTGGCCGACAACGTAACCGGTCTCTACTCTTCGTCATGGTGCGGCAGCAGCAGTTTCCCCGGAAATGACTACATTCTCAAGGAAGGCAGCCCCGTAGGTATCGTAAGGGGATACATCTATGACGGTTTCTATACTACCGACGACTTCAATTACGTCAACGGACAGTACGTCCTCAAGGAGGGTGTTGCCGACCTCGGCTCGTTCATCAATCCTGTTCATGGCGTAGATCGTCCCGAGGGACAGAACGCATATCCCGGTCTTCCAAAATACAGGGACATGAATGACGACAAGGTGATAGACGAACTTGACGTATGCGAAATCGGCGATATGAACCCTGTACACACCGGAGGTTTCAACATTAACGCTACGTGGAAGAACTTTGACCTCGGCCTTTACTTCAACTGGAGCTATGGCAACGACGTTTATAACGTAAACAAGATTGCTTCAATGTACTGCGCAAAGGAAAGCGGTGCATACGAGAACAAGCTTGCTTTCATGAAAGATGCATACAAGATTTATGACATAGTGGACGGCCAGTTGGTACACCTTACCACTCCGGAGCAGCTCAATGCCGCCAATGTTAATGCCAAGTATCCGTTGCCTTACAGTGAGAACGGTGTGACTTCTACCCTCGCGATAGAGGACGGATCTTACCTGCGACTCAACACTCTGACGCTCGGCTACTCGCTTCCGCAGAATCTCCTGCGCAAGGTCGGCATTTCCAAGCTGCGCATTTATGGTACGGTATACAACGTGTTCACCATCACCGGTTACTCAGGTCTTGACCCGGAAGTCAGCGCAAATACATCGAACAATAACGCAACATATCCTACCGTGGGCCTCGACTGGGGTACATATCCGCGTGCGCGCTCGTTCGTAGTCGGACTTAACCTTACTTTCTAAACCTACAAAATATAAGAATCACATTATGAATAAGATAGTAAAATTCTTTACTTTGTTGACGTTGTGCTGCCCGATTGTAGCCTGTGGGGATTACCTCGATACGTCAACACCCGAGAATGCGGATGACGGCTTCGTTACTTCGACCGCGTCCGAGACTTTCAAAATATTGTCTTGGTGTTACGCTAACTATCGCCAGAACTGTGTGATGGGCGTATATCGCTGGAATGACCCTATCGGCTCAGACGCCGAGTATTACCCTGAAGTTGCTTCGCTGAACAACGCAAACGCCCGCCTTCAGCCAGAGTTGCTGAGTATCGGTACGGCAAACAGCGCGTTCAATGGCTATTATACGATTGTGGCACGTTTAAATAAACTGCTTGAGATCATTGGAACGAAGGAGGAATACATACAGGCCAAGGAGGCTGGCGAGGTAAACGAGTGGACACAGTTGTACGGCGAGGCCCTTTCAATGAAGGCTTTTTGCTACTTTGAACTTGTAAAACATTACGGCGACGTGCCTTATGGTTACGAGAATACAACCGCTTCGGAGTATAGCCTTAACTCGCGTTTCGACATATTGGACAAGGTCATCGAAATGTTCGGTGAGGCCGCTCCATTGATGTACAGGCTTGGAGAGGGAGGCATTACTGCCGAGCGCATGTCTCGCGGATTTGCCGAGGCTATGGCCGGAATGGCAGCCCTTTATTCAGGAGGATGGCAGACCGTGCGTACTGATGTGCAGGGATTGTACGGCGACGTGCAGTTGGAGACCAAGGGTGTTGACGAGTACAGCAGTATTTACGCACGCCGCACGGATTATCTCGACTATTACAGGACTGCCGAAACATACTTCGACCAGGCAATGGCTGACAAGGGAACGGCTACCCTCGTCACGACAGACGAGCGTGGATATGCCAACAACCCCTTCCAGCGCCACTTCCAGTACCAGCACGACTTGCAGCTTAGTCCCGAGTCAATCTTCGAGATTGGCAACATGCAGGGAGGCCAGAGCGGCCAGACAACGTCGAGCGAGTATCCGTACGCTTTTGGCCGTGCGTCAAACGGAGCCTCACAGATGGGAGCGCCGTGTAAGGTGTTCGGTGCCGTGCGTATAATGCCGACGTTCTATTATGGAGAGTTTGAAGACGGCGACATGCGCCGTGACATAACAGCAGCCGTTACGGGTAGTAACGGCGACGGTAACGAGGCCATACTTCGATTCGCTCCAGGTAACAAGCTGGATGGCGGTATGACCACGAATAAGTGGGACCCCAACCGCATGAATCCGCCGTATGTCGCAGACCAACGACAGTCAGGCATGAACTGGCCTATCATGAGACTGGCCGACCTTATGCTCATGCGTGCAGAGGTTAAGGCCGTGCTCGGTAATGACGTGGCTGCCCGTAGCGACCTTAACGACGTTCGCCGCCGTGCCTTCGGAGACACTAACCATGACATACAATCGTCCGGCGACCAGCTCCTTGCCGACATTCTGCAGGAGCGCAAGCTGGAGTTTGCCGGTGAAGGCCAGCGCCGCTGGGATCTGATACGCAACGGCCTGTTTGTTGAAAAGGCAGTCGAGGTACGCGCAGAGATGTCGCAGATGGTGGCTGACCTGCAGTCAAAGGGCTATCATGAGTTTGCCAACGGCAACCAGATTCCGATGTACATATGGGTGAAGAGCGTACACCGCGACAATCCGCTGACATATGATGCAGACCCGACAGACCCGGCTTTGTATCCCGGATGGCGCGGACAGTACGACTATTCTACCACCGACGCAGCCAGCGCGGTTAAGGGTACTGACCATAACCTGGCGATAGAGGGACTCTTCGAGTACATCGACCCCGAGAGCGAAAGGGCTAAGCAGCTCGAGGCTGACGGCTACGTTAAGACTGATTGGGGTAAGGGCATTGTTGACAACGCTGACCATTACTGCAACAGTAACTTGCTGCCGGGTGTGAAGGCAGGCAACGTTCCTCCGAGATATTACTTCCCGATACCGTTCGAGGTGTTGAGCCATTCTAACGGAAAGGTGACCAACGGCTACGGACTGGCACAGGAGTAATTGTTTGAATATGGGTTAAACTTTAATGCGGAAAAGGCTGTATGCGGGGCAGTGTGCCTGCGCAGCCTTTTCCGTTTTATTTTTATCAATTTGCTTAACGTCATGAAAAACATTCTTGCATTATTTATATCGTCGGCCATTATAGCGTCATGTCCTCTGTTGAAGGCTTCGGCCGGAGAACCGATAGACGAGAGCTTGACCACGGTGCGCATTCTCGAAGGCGACAATTCCGACCCCTCCATTGTGCGTCATGGTTCGGAATATTACCTTGTTCATTCCTCGTTTGTCTACACTCCGGGGCTTGTTGTCTACAAGTCGGCCAACCTTGTTGACTGGACCCCGTGCTCTGTTGCGCTCAATGAGTTTACGGGAGACGTGTGGGCACCAGACATCACCGTCGTTGACGGCCGTTTCTACATTTATTTTCCGACTCTCGGCGACCACGGCAAGACCAGTATGGTAACCTGGGCCGACGACCCTTCGGGGCCGTGGAGCAAACCCGTTGACCTGCATGTAGGAGGTATCGACCCAGAGCATGTGGTTGACGTGGGCGGCCGCCGATATCTGTTGATGAGCTCTGGCGACATGTATCCGTTGTCGGCCGACGGCTGTTCTATCGTTGGCGAGCCCGTGAACGTGTACCGTGGATGGGAGATACCTGATGAATACGACATCGAGAGCATATCCATGGAAGGCCTTAACATCAAGAAAGTAGGGGAGTATTACTACCTGTTTGCCGCCGAGGGCGGCACGGCAGGCCCTCCTACAAGCCACATGGTGGTTGAGGCGCGTAGCAAGAGCGTGCTTGGGCCGTGGGAGAACGCGCCGTTCAACCCGCTGCTGCGCACGCAGTCGCGTGACGAAACGTGGTGGAGCAAGGGACACGGCTCGGTGGTTGACACCGAGGACGGCCGCCTGTTCATGATTTTCCACGCATACGAGAACGGTTACCAGACGTTGGGCCGACAGACGCTTCTGCGTGAATTGGAACTGAAAGACGGATGGTTGCGGCTGAAAGAGGGCGCCATATCGTTGCCCGCGCCTGCAAGACAGAAGGTTGCCACGGCGTCGGATTTCGTATGGCAGACGTGCCGTGAGCATAATATAAGCGAGCGTTTCTACATCGGGCAGGATACGTTGAGGCTCGTGCCTAAGGGCGTTTCGCCCGCCGAAGGCTCTCCGCTGCTCGCCCGAACGAGCGCTCACAGGTATGAGGTTGAGGCATGCCTCAGGCTGAAAGGCGGCAAGTCGTCGGCCGGATTGGTTGACTATTACGACGAGCGTTATCATTTCGGGTTCGGTTTCGACCGTGACGGCCTTCTCCGATACCGCCGCGGACAGGTCAGCCGGGCTGCGTCAAAGTGTCCCGAGGCCAACCGTGAGGGCTGTATGTGGCTGCGCATGCGTAACGACGCCAACGTGCTGACGGCATGGTACAGCGCCGACGGCAGGACGTGGCATAAGTTCCCGTGGGGTTTCGACGTGTCGGGAGTACACCATAATACGGTGTACGGATTCCTTTTCCTGCGCCCCGGAATATACGCCGGAGGTGAAGGCGAGGTGGAGGTGACGGACTTCAGGCTGACCAACCTCGACCTGTGACATTCCGATTGACGGCAAAACGCATTGCAAAAGGCCGTCTTTTGCAAGATAAAAGAAGGTCTTTTAGAAGCCAAAAGATGGCCTTTTGCAACCCCCGTTGATTATCAATGAGTTACGAAGGGACGGTGAAATGCCTCGGTGGCGGTCGATTCCCGCCTTGCAGAATACGTCCTGACGGCTTGTATTAATACAGCAACAAACCTAAAATCAATATCAAGACATGAGAAAACTTTTCGTTATATTACTGCTTGCGGCATGCTGGCTGACGGCCGGCGCGCAGGCTGAAGTTGAACGTTGGGGGCGCTTTGAGGCCTCGTTTAAAGCCGATGTAAAGGGCAATCCGTTTGACGTTGCCCTTACGGCGACATTCTCGGGGCCCGACACTACGTTCACCGTGCGAGGCTTTTACGACGGTGACGGTGTTTACAAGGTGCGCTTCATGCCCGTAAAACAAGGCAGATGGACATACAAAACAAGTTCTGCTGTGGCCGCGCTCGACGGGCGTGAAGGCTCGTTTACATGCGTGGCGCCCGGCAAGGACAACCACGGCCCCGTGACAACGGACGGTACTTACGGATTCAAGTATGCCGACGGCAAGCGTTATTATCCCGTAGGCACAACGTCGTACGACTGGATGCACGCCGGCGGCGACTATCCCGCTCGCACGATAAGGTCGCTCGACAAGGCGGGATTCAACAAGGTAAGAATGCTGCTCGTTGTGCAGAACTTCGACTTCGGGTACCCCGAGCCTGCGTTGTATCCCTTTGAATTGAAAAAGAAAAGCCGCAGCGAGGACGGCAAGACGCATTTCGAGTGGGACTACACGCGCTTTAATCCCGAATACTTCGACCATGTTGAGCGATGCATAGACAGCCTTGCGGCCATCGGCGTGGAGGCAGACCTCGTGCTGTTCCACCCTTATGACGACGGGCGTTGGGACTTCGACAAGATGCCTATGGACGTCAACCTGCGTTACGCCGCTTACGTTACGACACGCCTTGGAGCCTTCCGCAACGTGTGGTGGTCGTTGGCCAATGAGTATGACTTCATGCGCCACCTCACCATTGCCGACTGGGACAGCATTACACGCACCGTAGACGAGGGCGACCCGTACGGCCATCTGCTTTCAATACACAGCCACACGGCCAAGTATTACAAGTACTGGGAGCCCGTTTACACGCATGCCAGCGTGCAGGACCAGGCCCCCGTCGAGGATTTTGGCCGTGCCGCAATCGTAAGGAACATCTATAAGAAGCCCGTGATATTCGATGAAGTGCTCTATGAGGGCAACATGCGCAACCGCTGGGGCAGCCTGAGCGGAGAGGAAATGCTGCACCGCATGTGGCAGGGACTCGTTGCCGGCACGTACGTAACGCACGGAGAGTGTTACCAGGACAGCCCGACCGACTACGTACGTGACTTCCTTGCCGTGGGCGGAGAGTTCCAGGGCGAGGCTTGGAAGCGCATAAAGTTCATGCGCTCCGTGCTCGACGCCATGCCCGGCCCAATGCAGCTCAGCGACAGCAGTTGGGATCCGTACACGTCGTCGGCAGGGGAGAATTATTATATCGTGTATCTCGGAAAGCGAATCTCGCATGAATGGACGTTCGACCTGCCCGTGAAGAACGGCCCGTATCCCCGCCTGAAGGAAGGACAGAAGTTTAAGGTGGAGATACTGGACACGTGGAACATGACCGTAACGCAATATCCCGACACGTTCGAGACGACCGCTCCCGTGGGCGACAGGGTGTACGACAAGCACCACGGCAAGGTGCGTCTGCCCGGTCTGCCGTATCTCTTGCTCAGGATAACGAAAGCGGAATAAAATAAAAGTGAAAAGATAAAAGTGAAAAAATACAATTGCTTTGTTGAGTGAACAATGAAAAATTAAAAGTGAAAAATCCAACGGCTTACATAAACAATAATGCCGTTGGATTTTTCACTTTTAATTTTTCATTGTTCATTCTTATTTTTCACTCACTGAGCCATTCCCATCTTTCGGCCCAGTCGTCAAGTACTTCGTTTCTCCATTTAGATACAGTCTTGACGCCTTGCCACGGCCCGTCGAAGAGCTCTGGGGCCTGTTTGTCCGAATACCAGTGGTCTCCGAGTTTGTAACCGAGCTTCGTCGGTTTGCCCGGCCATGCTCCGCTTACTACGAAAGTGCCGCTAAGGCCGTTTAGTTCCTTGATGTTCGACTGTGTTGTGAATGTCAATACGGCGGGTGCTTTGGGCGAATATCTTACGGCATATGTGCCGTCGCCGAGGTACACTCCGTCCCAGTCTTGCTTGTCAACACGCATGGTGAAGTACTTTTTGCCCTTTTCCGAAGCGTCAAGCACCGGTCCCTTGAACATCAGTTCCATAACGGAATATACGGCAACGGTATCCTTTACGGTGGTGATATGGTTGAAGACGGTTCGCGGGCTTTCGTATATGTTCTCGAAACTTCCGCCCCAGCATTCCTTGAAAGGATTGTTCGGGTCGCCGTCCATCATGTAAAGCAGCGACGGAGTGTCGCCCATCTTTACTATTCCTTTGTAATAATTCTTGAAGTCCTTGCCAAGTTGTCCCGCTCCCTTTATTGCCGCGTCGTAGTAGCCGGTGTTGTATTTGTCGTGGACATTGTTGTCGCTAATGAATCCTCTGTATGCCGCGTTGTTCTCGATAAACCAAAGGTCGGGAAAGTTCTCGGCGATATATGCATAGCTGTTTACTCCCCATTTCTTGTTCGGGCCGCCTATCCAGTACACGCGTATCTTGTCCTTGATGTCGGGAGCGTCGTGCAGTGCCTGGGCCACATCTTCCAATGTGCCCCATACCAGTATCCATAACGGCCTGTCGCTACTGCGGCGTGCGCATTCGACAATGCATTCCGAGCCTTCCGTCTTGTCATCGTACCCTTTGTAAGAGGCAAGTCCGCGCCGGCCTTGTTTGCACAGCTTGCGTAATTCTTGCGGTGCCAGCAGGTCTTTGTCGTGCTTTTTCAGCTTCTCGTAGTCGGCTTCGTATATGTCGATCATGCGTAGGATTTCTTCCTTCGAGCCGGGTCCGTATGACGCGGAGGATATTATTCCCTCGATGTCAAACTGGCTGTTGTACATCAGGAAATGTGTCATCGACTGATTGTCGTCGGGGTCAGTGCCGCCTATGTCAGTACTGACGATTATCCGTGGCTTGATGTTGTTCACGTCTCTTGCCGTCACTCCAAGGCATGTGGTTACAATGCAGGCGGCTAAAATAAACAAAGACTTCATAAGGTTATGTGTTTTTTGTTGTTAGGTAAAGATATTGGTATGTGTTATTTCATTACTTTATTGAACACGGTTCGGCGCAGGATGTTGCGTATCGGTGTTTATGTGGTCAGGATAAACGCCGTCATTCCTTGCATTTGTCGTACCATTCAAGGAGCAGGCCGCGCGGCACTCCGCTGCTCACTGCTTTATCCAAGGCCTCTTTTGCCTCACGCCTGCGGTTGCGCATCAGCAGTATTTCCACTTTCGATATGGTGCATTCGCGGTTTGCAGGGTCACGTTTCAGTGCCTCGTCAAAGTCGAAAAGTGCGATGTCATATTGTTTCATGTCCTTTTCGAGTTCTGCTCTTGCCGCGTAGACAATGCTGCTGTCCGGATGCATTTCAACCAAGTTGTTTAGCTGGTCGAGAGCATCTCTTTGGCGTTCCAGTTTGACATAAGTATAGGCCAGGCCTAATCTGGCTTCAAGATTGTCGGGAGCCATGCTTACAAGCCGTTCGTAATCGTTTTTAGCAAGGTCGTAACGGCGCAGGCTGTTATTGGCGTATGCACGGTAGAATAATGCTGACAGGTTGCTGTTGTCATTGTCAAGCACTTTCCTGCATGCGTCTATTGCGTCGTCCCAGTTGAGCAGTTGCAGGTTTACCGCTACCTTGCAGAGCAGCAAGTCAGTTGAACTTGGGTTGTTGGCAAGCTGCTTGTTTATTACGTCAAGCGAGTCGCGCCACTCTTTCATGGTTTGCGAATATGTGCCGATGGTGCCGCTCAATATGGCGAATGCCAGTAAAATAACCTGTTTCAAGTCGTAAAATGATTATTGTATTTATAAAAATTAAGAGTTAAGAAACATGCGCCTTTCGGCGTTTTTGTCCATGTTGTCTTAACCCTTAATGTATTAGTGTATCGTTACTCGTTGTTTTCGGCGTCTATTGCCTTTATTTTTTCTCGTACAAGGTTCATGTCGTCTTTCAGCTTTTGTACCTTGCGGTTCATCTCGTCGATAAGACTGTTGCCCTTCTTGCTTGACGCGCTGAGGAAGCCGATGTTGTTTTCGTAGGTCTGGATTTCCTGCTTCAGTGATTCATATCGGCGCATCAGGCGTGCCCGTTCGTTGTCAAGTGCATCTGAACCTTTCTCTGCCACGTTCTTCAGATTATTCCTGAACTTGTCCAGACGACGGCGTGCCGTGGTAACATTTAGCTCCTTATATAGTCTGTCAAGAATGTCGTGATACTCTTTGTAGACGTTGTCCTTCTCCTTGAACGGTACGTGGCCTACGGCGTTATATTGGTCGATAAGCTCACGTGCCTGCTCTTGTACGTTGCCTTCAGGGTTGTCGGCCAAGGTCTCGAGCTGTTTGATGATGTCACGTTTCTTTTCAAGGTTGGCGCGTTCTTCATTACGTGTGCCTGCGTTTGCGTTGTTGCGTGCATCGAAGAAGTGGTTGCATGCTGTAAGAAAATCGTTCCATAACTTGTCGCCTTGCTTCTTTGGTACCATTCCTATGGTTTTCCATTCTTTCTGCAGGGCTATAAGCTTATCGCTTGTTGATTTCCAGTCGGTGCTGTCTTGCAGTGCCTGCGCCTGTTCAACGAGGGCTTTCTTCTTTTCTATATTCTCCGAGAACTGTTGCTTCATGTTCTTGAAGAACTCGGCCTTCTTGCCGAAGAAGTCGTCGCATGCGGCGCGGAAGCGCTCGAATATCTTGACGTTCATCTTCTGGGGGGCAAAGCCTATCGTTTTCCATTCTGCCTGTATGGCGATTATTTCCTTTGTCTTCTTGTCCCAGTCGCCGGCGTTCTTTATTTCATCCTTAGCTATGTTTTCTACTTTCTCGCAGAGTTCGGTCTTCTTTGTGAGGTTGTCTTCCTCCTTGGCGCGCAGCTCCTCGAAGTGTTGCTGGTGGCGCTTGTTTATTACGGTAGAGGCTGCCTTGAAGCGTGCCCACATATCCTCGCGCAACTCTTTGGCAACAGGTCCTGTCTCACGGTATTCCTGATGCAGTTTCTGCAGTTGGTGGAAGGCGCTTATAACGTCGCTTTCGTCAGCCAGCTTCTCGGCCGCTTCGCATAGGCGTGTCTTTATTTCAAGGTTTTTCTTGAAGTCGTATTCACGGGCTTCGTTGTTTAGTTTCAACAGGTCGTAATACTGTTCTACGTAAAGTTGGTAGTTACGCCACAGCTCGTTGGCCTTTTCTGCCGGAACGAGTTTTATTTCTTTCCATTCCTGCTGCAGTTTCTTGAAGTCCTGATATGATTTGTTCGCCTCGTCAGGCGACGTGAGCATGGCTTTTATTTTCTCGATGATGTCGAGCTTTCTTGTCAGGTTCTCTTGTTTCTCCTTCTCCTGTTCAAGGAATATCTTTGCGCGTTTTTCCTTGATGACGCTCATCTCTGCCTTGAATTCCTCTTCGTCTTCATCGGGTACGACCTTGTATTCAGCGGGGTCTCCTCCGCCGTCAATATAGGCTTTCATGTCTGCTTCACGCTCGGCGAAGTGTAGTTTGTAGAAGATGGTCTTGAGGTAGTCCACTTCGTCTTTCTTCGGATTGTCGTCTTCGTGGGCTATTTCCTTAAGCCTTGCTATTACTTCTTTCTTGTTTTTATACACTTTCTTTTGTTCCGGGGCGTCAGTTCCGGCAGGTTGGTCTTCCGTTGTTGCCTCTGCGGCCGTAGCGATGTCTTCTGCCATGTCCGCCGGGGTTGTGTTGATGTTTTCCACGGTGCCGTTGTCACCTGGCGTGACGTTCAGCTGTTCTTCTGTACGCTCTTGACCGAGAGTCATTTCTTGAGAGTCCATCATATAACCTTTTTATTAGTTCATGAATCGGTTTTCGTTTTTACGTTTGCCATGTCCGGCCTCTGCTGTTGCCGGTCTGCGTGCTGTCGTAAGGGGCTCGGTTAAGCGCCGTCAGCGGGCTTTCACCTTATTATATATTAGCCTTTAGCACACGCATTGCCGGTGTTTACGCACTGGCGGCATGGCGGTTTGTTAACTATCCTAATAGGTGTGCAAACTTAATTAAAAATATTGTAAACGCCTAAACTATTTTGAAAAAAATGGACTTTTCTGTCTAAATGAGCCGTTTATGGCGAAAAATCCACCACGAGATACCAGAAATCAGCGCGGATACTACTATTGCGATAAGGAAACCGAACTTATTGCTTTCCATTCCGTTGATGAGGTTCATTCCGAAGATACTGGCTATCAGGGTGGGGAACATGAGGATGATTGATACGGACGTTAGCGTACGCATTACGGTGTTCATGTTGTTGTTGATAATGCTTGAGTACGTATCCATCGTTGATTCGAGAATGTCCGAGTAAATGTTGGTAGTCTCGCGCGCCTGGCTCATCTCGATGTTTACGTCTTCGATAAGGTCGGCGTCGAGCTCGTCCACCTGTAGCTTGAACTTCAGTTTGGCAAGAAGGTTCTCGTTGCCGCGTATAGACGTGATGAAGTAAGTCAGCGAGTCCTGCAGGCGCGACAGGCCTATGAGCGACTCGTTGTTCACCTCGCGGTCAAGGTTGCGCTTGGCTTTTTCAATAAGGCTGTTGATTTGCTTGAGGCGCTTCAGATACCATACGGCCGACGAGAGGAACAGGCGGAATATCATGTCAACGTAGTCCGTGAAGCCTTCGCCGCGTTTCTGCTGGTAGCTTACGAAGTCTATCATCATGTTAGTCTCGTGGAAGCACACCGTTATCGTGACGTCACGCTTATGGATAATGCCGAGCGGAACTGTCGTGTACGGCGTGCGCGAACGTATCTCCTTGACGAACGGGATACGCAGGATGATTAACATCCAGCCGTCGTCATACTCGTAACGCGCGCGCTCGTCGTTATCGCTGATGTCTGAAAGGAAATAGTCGGGAATCTTGAATTCTTCTTCCAGCATTCGCTGGTCGTCTTCGGTTGGACATGTCACTTGTATCCAGCAGTTAGGCTCCCACTGGCCGATCTGCTTTAAGCCCTTGTTGGTATTCCAGTATGTTCTCATTTGCAATCCTCCAAAAAATGTTACGTCAAGTGGGGAGGACCGTCTGTACAAGCATACCTCCTCACCTTACAAGTTCATCTTTTCCGCGTGATAATCGTCCATATAAGTTTTTAATTTCTGTTTTGCGCCTGCAAAGATAGTGCAAAATTTCGGTTAAGCGAAGCGAAAGGACAATTTTTTCACTCTCGTGGATGTGAGAATTTTGTTACGGCGTGGTTAGCTGCATCCTCGTGGCTTGAAGGCGCGGCAGTCATATTTGCATGCAGGTCGGTTCTACACGGTTTTCCGGTCATGCCATTACCGGTTTTTGCCATGTCCGCCATGGCTCAGGCAGCCGCCGCGGCCGTCGTTGATGCTCGCCCCGAAAGCTGCTTTGCCACAGTGATTTGCGCTGAACATGTAAGTGCCTGGTGGTCAGCGCTTTTCCAATATGCCGCCTCTTGCCTTCCGATATGCCGCCTTTTGGAGCCTAAAAGGTGCCCTTTTGTCTTGTAAAAGACCGTCTTTCGTCATGCCGGTGACAGTTGAGAGCATGTAGTCTGCCGTACTTACTGCATTAAACAATCGGCCGCCAATGCAATGTAATACTGCATTGGCGGCCGGTTGTGACCCCGTTGGGAACATTAAGGGTGCATTTTAATAAAATTGAATGCAATCGAATAAAATAAATATGTCTGATAATCAACGATTTATGCTTATTTTGTTAAATTGTGTTGCACGCCAAAAAGACGCCAATTTTCATTCATTTTCATAAAGGACGCCAAAAAGACGCCAAAAATATTTGCCTCTAAGTATGGTTTTTCGTACCTTTGTGTTGTCAAAAATCTTTACGTTATGGCACAAATAGAATTAAGACTGTCAAGCAAGAAACTCGCCAACGGAAAGAGTGAAATACTGCTAAGGTTCTACAACGGCAAGAAGTTCAACCTTCGTGCTAAGAGCGGCGTACACATAGACCCGAAATATTTTGAGTACGAGATTGATTGGGGCAAGACTGTCGAATCAGGTATCAAGATGCCCAAGAAAACAATAAGCTCAACAACAAAAGGCAACGCATTAAAGAACGGTTATGTGTTGCGACAGAACGGGGATATTGTTATTAACGAACAACGCATTATCAGCAACAGTGAACGTGAGGATATAAAAGCGAAGCAAAAGACCATAAATGACCTTAAGAATTTCATATTCAAGTGTTATGAGTCGGCTGAAAAGACCGACTTGAAGGATGATTGGCTGAAAATGGTTGTCGACAGGTTCTTTCATCCAGAGAATTACATGACACCCGAAGAGATAGAACGGAACAAGACTTTCTTTGAACTGTTTGACGAGTTCCTCAAGGAAAAGGAGTTCAGTGATGACAGGGAAAGAGGTATGCAGGTGTTGAAACGTGACATATGGAGGTTCACTAAGTTCCAGCAGACCATGGGTAAGCGTAAGGATTTTACTTTCAATGTTAACGAGGTGACCAAGGACGACATAGAAGATTTCCGCGACTACCTGAAAAATGAAAAGGCGCTCTCGGAAAGATACCCGAAACAGTATGCCAAGATGATAAAGGAACAGCCCAACGGTATAAGAAGGGGACGTTTGGATATAGAGGTACGTGGCAACAATACTATAATAACCCTGATGAAAAAACTAAGGAGTTTCTTCTCATGGTGTTACGATGAGGGCAAGACCAAGAATAGACCCTTCGACGGTGTTAAGATAGGTGTAGAGAGATACGGTACGCCTTATTATTTATCATCGGATGAGCGCGACAAGATTGCGGAAACAGACATGCCGACCGAGCATTTGAAAATACAGCGAGACATATTCGTGTTCCATTGCTTCGTAGGTTGCAGGGTCAGCGACCTCATGAAACTGACTATGGGCAACATAACCGACGGAGTGCTGGTATATACGCCGCATAAAACGAAAGATGAAGGGGACGCCACACAAGCAAGGGTTCCACTACGTACATTGGCCGCGGAGTTGATTAAGAAATACAAAGGTGTTGATAAACAGGGACGTTTGTTCCCTTTCATTTCACAAGTTAAGTACAACGAAGCCATAAAGGAGATATTTACCATTGCAGGGATAATCCGTAAAGTGGAAGTACGTAATCCAAAGACCGGAGAGATGGAGCTTTGTCCGATTAACAAGATAGCAAGCAGCCATATTGCACGCAGGACCTTTGTCGCTAATGCATATAAATATGTGTCAGACCCGAACATTGTAGGCAAGATGTCCGGTCATGTTGAAGGCTGCAAGGCTTTTGCAAGATACCGCAACATTGACGACGATATACTTAAAAACGTCATTGACAAGATGTAATGCCAATTTAATACACCAAGATTTTATTACAGCCGTATTCCGAAAAGGAGTGCGGCTTTTTTTGTTTGTCTATTGTACAAAACTCCAATAAACTAAGATTTATAACGGTTACATAACGTTATATAACCATTCGCCAGAAATCAAGCGTTTACATATATTTTTACATCAAGTCCGTCTTACCTTTGCATCGTCCCTTGTGACTAGCGGTGCCTCTGTTTCATCGTCGGCTACCTGGGAAATGGTATCACCAAGGATAATCCTTAAACAGAGGTGAGGCCCGAAGTTTATTTATTAATTAAAAAATAAAAAAAATGACAATACAGGATTTATTTTCCGATGGCAGTAATAATATAAGTATTACAGTCGGAATAAGTGACTTGAAAGAGTTCGGCCTGTCATTAATAGAAGAAGGTCGGGCGATGGGAAGGGCCGAGAGGGGTCAGGAAACCAGTCTTACCCCGGAGGAAGTGGCTAAAATGTTAGGAGTGTCAAAGAGCACGTTGTGGCGTTGGAACAAAAAAGGTTATCTAAAGCATACAAAGTGTGGACGAAAGTCTTTTTATAAAAAGTCAGACGTTGAGAATCTAATTTTCAACAATAATAAAAATAAAAGATGAAGATAGAAGTAGAAAAAAAGACCGCTTACGCAGCGGCAGGGAGTGTTGAAAACAGCCTTATGGCACAGGGTAGCGTCACGCCTGTTGGTAACTGTGGCGCACAGACAGGTATGCTACGTCAGGATGCATCAGAAACAAAGCCCCTTGGAGGCATCAATATTGTTCAAAGCGAGGAGTTAAGACAAAAGTTGATGGTCGCATTGAGCAACGGGGTGTCAGTGGACTACATGGAGCTTTACCAAGCTGGGCTAAAATTGGTGTACATTGACGACAACCGCAAAATATCGAAGTCCCACGTTAAGAACCTGAAAGAGTCCTTTAAGCGTGTGCACACGATGTTCGACGACATATCTGTGCTTCAGGCTACCGACTTGCTGGAGAATGGGATCGCATTGCACGACGGGGATGGCAAAGAATTGACATTGCAGACCGAAGGCATTGAATACTGCTATGCAATCATTGACGGGCAGCACAGGAACGAGGCCCTGGAACTGTACTATTCCGACGCAAGCACGAAGGCTGTTCCCGTGAAGGCCTGGGTCAAGCAAATTGCCATACCTGAAGGGGCAGACGTAAGATCCGTACTGGCTGAACGCAACCTGATTGTAAAGAGATGGACCTGCAACGACACTAAGCGCTTTGTCGAATCCATGAGTGACGGTGATGATACTGTAATAAGCAGGGTGAACAAGTGTGTTGCAGAGGATGGTATGTCAACCCGTGGGGCATGGAAAATATACAAGCTTACAGACGGCTACAAGAAAGCAAAACTTGAGAAGGCAGTGCTGGAGGGAAGCCTGACCGACGAGCTTAAGGGTACACAGGCGGAAATAGAGCGTGGCGACAAAATCCGCAGGGCCATACAGGTGGGTTGCAGGCACGAACCGAAGATGAAGCGCAACAGTGCCGTCATAGACATGATGATTTCAGCCTACAATTCCGTTTCCGACGAGAGTAAGGCAAGCACGATGCACCTGCTACTGCTGTTCATAACGTCAATCCCCGAGGGGAAGATGAAAGCCGCCATGGACGAGGATACGGTGGACAAAAAGACCGAATGCCTGAAGAAGGAATGGATGCTGTTCTTACAGGCTGTGGAAACAGATGGTAAGGAGCAGGATTTCACCGACTTGGCACAAAAGGCAAGCGACGAATATGACGCAATGGTTGCAGCGGAGGTTGCAACATCTTCACGGACACGGAAAACACGCAAGAAAAGCAAGGCTGCGGTGGAATAACGTACAGGACCGTAGCTGAAAAACAAGGCATGGCATACTTACATTGATTTGTAAGGCAGGATTGAGGGCGCACCTTTTTCTTGCTAAGCCATTGCCTTGTCTTTACGAAAACTGTTTATTTGATGTATTTTATTGATAATCAGAGAAATGACGAAATGATAAACATTCAAGACCACAGGTCAAACAAGTTGCTCCAGGGCTGGTATATGCCATATTGTTCAACGCATACGACGATTTCACGGCCAATCAAAAATTTATAAGGATTTGTTGTTCGACGTAATCAAGAACGGCTGTGATTGGGATGATTGAACGTGGATGAAGACTGCAATGTTGGCCTCTCCCTGTCATTCTCCAGACAAGCGTGGTGGGGAGGGGTTTCAATTCACGGCCTTTTGCATTGCGATTTGCCGTCTTTTGAGTGGTGATTGATGGCCTTTTACAAACCAATTGACGGCCTTTTGCAGAACACTTTAAAACGACTAGTAAAATAACGGATAATTAACGACTAGAACGAAGGTATATGGCATCGGTAAGGATAAAGTTTCGCCCATCAACCGTAGAGGGCAAGGAATGGTACACTGTATTTCCGGATTATACACAAGTATTCTGTTGACTACATCGTTTCGGAATACATCAAGCAACCGGATTGTCCTACACTCTTCAACTTCATACGCTCGATGTTTGATTAACGTGGCTGTTTTATAAGTATGAAGCGGTGATATTTTGTAAAATGCTTAATATCAATACCTTAGTTTATGAGTTGTTCGTTTTTAGTCAAACAATGCATGTTTTAGTCAAACATCAAGGATAAAATTTCATCAAAAAAGTCGACCAGAAGTACTTTAAATCGGCTGTTTTTACTATCTTTGCAGCGGATTGGAGGTTTTATACTTATAAAGCGGTGATAAACTCCTCCATAGAAACAAGAACTAAATTAAGGAACCAACAAGGAATTTTGTGGTATGGAAATGAAAAAAATGAAGCCTGCAACGCTTTGTTCGTCACACCACATAACAACGGTAGGTAATTGCTGCTGAGTTTCGTCCGGGATACTGCCGTTACGCCTGAAAGATAATGCAAGCGAATGCAATGAAAACCAGTTGCAAGACGCATATTTTTATCTTGAAAAGGTACTTCAGAACTTTCATGCGATTGTCATGAGGGTAATGAAAGGAATGCACAGACTGCAAGCCCTTTTCTCGGCTCTTTTATTTCACGACACCCTTATATCCGTATTTACAGATGCCTAAAGACAAGCTCAACCGTGTGGACTTCCATTGGTTCGTTGTACGTACCCAGCCGGGGCATGAAAACGAGTTGTGCGCTGTTGTCAGGCGGAACAAGGACAAGGTAAGCAATATACTGGAAGCTTATTGCCCCACGCATACTACGGTTAACGTACAAATTGCGGGCAGGAGTTGCAGGCTGCCCCTTTTCGACGGTTATGTGTTCGTACTTGCCACCCAGAATGCGTTGGCTGATTTCATACGCGACTATTATCCAAGGGCGGTTCTTATGTTCAACCGCAAACAGTCAGCCGAAAGCAGGGCTACGCTTTGTACCATACCGGAAGCACAGATGAGAATGTTCAAGGATTTCAACGAGAACTATCCCGACACGGCAATACCACTCGAACGTCCTTATACTGATTACGCCTTCAACCCCAAGACAAACGAGCCTAACGACATAGTAAAGGTAATTGACGGACCGCTTGCAGGAACTGAAGGATATATCACTAAGTTCAGGCGTGACAAAAGGTTAGTATATCATCTGAAAGGATTGGATATGGCTGTATCAATCCCAAACATCTGGAACTTCCATGTAGTAAGGGTTCACAATGCCGAGGGTGACAGGCAGACATTAGGGACAATCAAGGAAAGGGCTGTTGATTTGTTGATAGGTTTAATCCAAGGTTGCGGTTATGGGGACAAGACACTTCCAATGCTGTATGAATTTGTCGACGAACTAACATTCAAGCCCTCGTTGGTTGATTTCTGCAAAAGCCTGTATAATAAAGGGCACAAAGATTTAAGCCAAAGGTTCGCTAAACTTGATACTAAGAATGCCGAGTTAATCCTGAACTTAATCCGTTACGAGAAAGACAATCCCGGTTATGTAATGGAAAACTGGAAGAAGCTCATAATCCGACCATTCCTCACCCCTACTCCCGGTGCTGAATTAAAAGATAACCAACACGAAATCGAGATACAACATACCAACTTCACCGAGATAATAAGGAAAGTAGATATAACGGAGCAAGTGTATTATCCAAGCAAGGAAGAGGAAGGGACAATTACCACGCCTTATTATGCCCACGTTGGAATAATACAAGACAAGGAGAACGATAATTTCACTCTTTTTGCTAACTGGGATTATTTCTTGGACGAATACTTTATGACGGCAGGAAAGGCAAACGAGAAATTGGTGAAAGGAATAAAAATACAAGCAACGAACAACCCTGAAAATCCTGAAAGAGAAGCAAGCAAGGAAAAGCTGATAGAGTCGTTCCACAATTACGCCCCTTCCTTATATAATGTCCTCACCAACGAAAAATCAAATGTAAAAGCAGTCAAAGGTTTTAAGGTCGGTGAAGATACTCTCAACGTGATGGCTACGACCGTAACATCTGTAGCCGGCATTGATGGAGCAAAGGACGAACTCATAAATACCTGCACCGACATCTGCACTGAAATTAACACCACTACCCATCTTGCTGTCTGGAGAAGGTATTTAAGGACTGTGTGGCTACATATATAAAAGCAGATAAGTTGACGAGTGACGAGCAGACAAGAAGATTTGCTTAGAGCAACCAGCAAGGCTATTGTCTTAACTCCTTGAATTTACTCCTTTAACTATTAAATTCATCATGTTCCTGGAAAAGGATTTCAAGCAAAGGTGGCAGCAACTTCACCATCCCACAATGGACGTAAATGGTGACGTGTCCTTTTATTACGGTGTCAACAAGCATATTCATGGCATCGCAAAGAGAAGTGTCAGAAACATGAACAACTACTACCTGCTCCAACTGGTAATGCTTGTAGAAGATGCCGCCTCCATCGGTATTGGCCCCTTTTATGAAAGAATGTACAGAAACGTCAGTGACATGGTGGGTTATTGGTGTGACAAGTTGGAATTTATAAATGTGGAAGACATCAACCTTATTTATAACACAGTTTCACAAGCCGCAGCCGATGCACCCGTAAGCAGCCTGAAACAATGGATTAAGGAATGTGTTCTGTCCGGGGATTTCCAAAGATTGAAAGATGTAGCCCTTTATTTCGCCACTCAAAATAAGACCGTAAGAAAAATATGCCCCAACCTCCAATACCGAAAAGACGCATTCCTGGAACTTGTTGGTGGTGATAAAGTTAAGGCAAAAGAAATGCTTGAATCCGACTTGGCTTTCAACTGGCATGATAAGGAAGGTGGTACATTGCTTTCAAGAATTGCCGAGAGTTTCAAGATGGATGAAGACGGAAAGGACGTGATAGCAAACCTGAAAACAATTAAACCACAACCTCTTGACTCTTACCTGCCATTGGAAATGAAAGATGACGGAAAAACTATGACGATAATGAAAAAGGACAACACCACCCTTGATGTCATATTCCCTATCCGAGTTTCAAAGAAGAAGATTGATGATATGTGTTTTGTCGGCCAGCTTGTTACGTATCTCGGGAAAACATACGTCAATGGCCCCGTAGTATGGTGGAAAACGGATGCTTTCGACTTATGGGACAGCTTTGTTTTCTGGAATGACATATATGAAGATGAGAAGGAGGATTCAAAACATAAGTTCTTCACCACAAAGTTCGGGAAAAGATACACCCTCTATCAAGACTTGTACGGAGAGTTCGATAAGGACATAAACGGCTTCTATACTGATGAGCCGAATATTCTTGACTTCCTGAACTTCTTAGGGGAAATATCGAAGCGGAATGAAAGAAGTAAAATGATTAGCAGTAAATAATAACGATACTGCGAAAGACTTGCTATATGATAACCATTAAAAACACCGACTTCACCTCCAACATCGACTTGGCTGCAATCCTCATGGTACAGACAAAGGAAGAGATGATTGAGACAAGCAGGAAACTCGACCTTTATGTAAGCCCAAACCTGAAAAAAGACAAGACTGCAAGGAGGTTGGCGGACGAAATACTTGAAAATCCGCTGGCCGTGCTTTGTTCGCTGCCAAAGACCGAGCTGCAATTGGTTGACGAATTCGTAAAGGCAGGACCGAACAAGTATGTCACGAGGAAAATGAGGAAAACTTGCTACAAGCTGCAAAAATACGCCCTTGTACTGACTTACGAAGACTTTGAAGCCGGGGAATGGAAGATGTTGATGCTGGATTGCGTTAGGGAGTCATTGTCAACCAGTCTTCCTGCCATACTCTCGATAGTGGAGAAAACAGGACAAGACGGCTTGACATCAGCAGTTTTCATTGGGCAAGATGAAAAATCAGGAGAAAAAGTCTTTATTGAAAATTGCCATCTAATTGTACCTCCTTATGGACTTAACATGTGTACCCCTTGTTTGTTTTGCAATATGATAAGTCTGGATAAGATTTATTATTACCAAATAGCTTATTTTTGTCCAATAAACAATCGTCTCTGGAAAATTATTGTAAAATAGTGGTATCGTGTGTTACACATAAATAAATATATTTGTGTGAAACCGAAGGAATATTTATTATGTTAATCAAGCATTTTTCATCAATACAATATGTACCGACATCGCATTCTTGTGGGCTAAAACAGGTGTTGTTGTCAAATGAAGAAACTAACAGCAATTTAACACAGATTGCTATTACCAAGCTAAAGCAAGGGGAAACGGCAGAGGAACATTGCCATCCGGATATGGTGGAATGTTTCTTCATTATCAGTGGAAACTTACAAATCAAGATAAATGGCGCAATTTACCAATGTACGGAGGATGATTTCATAACGGTAGATTGCAATGATAGGCATGAATTAAAAGCACTTACCGATTGCCGGTTTATTACCATCGGTTGTGCAATATAAACATACATTCAAACATAAAAATGAAAAAGGCTTTAATTACAGGTGTTACAGGCCAGGACGGTTCATACCTGGCAGAGTTGTTGTTGGAAAAAGGTTACGACGTACATGGAACGATACGCCGTTCTTCGGTTGACTACCGTGAGCGCATAGCCCATCTTGAGGGATTGCCTAATTTCCATCTCCACTATGCAGACCTCGGCGATTCGATGAGCATACTTGGTGTAATTGGCGAAGTACGTCCTGACGAGATATACAACCTTGCGGCACAAAGCCATGTACAGGTAAGTTTTGATGTTCCCGAATTTACTTGTGATGTTGACGCTACGGGTGTTCTACGTGTTTTGGAAGCAGTACGCCAGTTAGGATTGGCGAAGACTTGCAAGATATACCAGGCATCAACCTCGGAGCTTTATGGCAAGGTTGAGGAAGTGCCACAGAATGAGAACACGCCATTCCACCCTTACAGCCCATACGCGGTTGCAAAACAATACGGTTTCTGGATTGTAAAGGAATATCGTGAGGCTTACGGCATGTTCTGTTGTTCAGGTATATTGTTCAACCATGAAAGCGAACGTCGTGGTGAGACCTTCGTGACACGTAAGATAACGCTTGCCGCGGCACGTATTAAACAGGGAAAGCAAGACAAACTATACCTCGGCAATCTTTCCTCCCTTCGTGACTGGGGATACGCCAAGGATTATGTTGAGTGTATGTGGCTTATACTTCAGCATGACACACCCGAAGATTTTGTCATTGCAACCGGTGTCCAGCATTCTGTACGTGAGTTCTGTTACCTTGCATTCAAGAATGTCGGCATAGAGCTTGAGTTCCAAGGCGAAGGTGAAAATGAAAAAGGCATAGACAAGGCAACAGGCCGTGTACTTGTTGAAGTCTCTCCTGATTTTTATCGTCCGACAGATGTCGTCAACCTGTGGGGCGACCCGGCAAAGGCAAAGAAAGAACTTGGCTGGAATCCTGCAAAGACATCTTTTGAGGAATTGGTCAAGATTATGGTAGACAGCGATATGGAGAAAGTGGCTGTAGAACGAGCTTCCGAACAAGTAAAGACAAACCTTGCGGAATATCTCGAGAAAGGAATTGTAAAATAAAAACCATTATAAATAAACATCAATGGACAAGGATATGAAAATCGCAATAGCCGGAACAGGATATGTAGGTCTAAGTATCGCAACCCTCCTAAGCCAGCATCATCATGTAACGGCTGTAGACGTAATTCCCGAAAAAGTAGACCTGATAAACCAACGCAAGTCACCAATACAGGATGACTATATCGAGAAATACCTGGCAGAAAAGGACTTGAACCTGACAGCAACAACGGACGGGGCAAAAGCATATTCCGACGCTGATTTCGTAGTCATTGCAGCACCGACAAATTACGACCCGGTGAAGAACTATTTTGACACGAGCCATGTTGAGGAAGTTATCGAGTTGGTCAAGAGCGTCAATCCCAATGCAATAATGGTCATCAAGAGCACAATTCCTGTCGGCTATACGAAAATGATACGGAAGAAGATGGATACCGACAATATCATTTTCTCACCTGAATTCCTCCGTGAAAGCAAGGCCCTGTATGATAACCTTTACCCAAGCCGTATAATAGTTGGCCGTCCAGAAGGTGATGAACGTTTGGATAAGGCTGCTCATGAATTTGCAGCTTTGTTACAGGAAGGGGCTATTAAGGAAAACATCGATACTTTATTCATGGGTACAACAGAGGCTGAAGCGGTTAAACTCTTTGCCAACACCTATCTTGCCTTGCGTGTTTCCTACTTTAACGAGCTTGACACCTACGCTGAAATGAAAGGACTTGACACACAGGCGATAATCAACGGCGTTTGTCTTGACCCTCGTATCGGAACACATTACAACAACCCGAGCTTTGGTTATGGCGGTTACTGCTTGCCGAAAGACACAAAACAGCTTCTTGCCAACTACGCTGACGTTCCAGAAAACTTAATCCAGGCAATAGTAGAGAGTAACAGGACAAGGAAGGATTTTATTGCCGACCGTGTTCTTCACAAAGCCGGTTATTATGACTATTACAACCGTGGTGACTTCAATCCTTCGGAGGAGAAAAAGTGTATCATCGGGGTTTATCGTCTTACAATGAAATCAAACTCGGACAACTTCCGCCAGTCGTCAATCCAAGGCGTAATGAAACGCATCAAGGCAAAAGGAGCTGAAGTGATAATCTACGAACCTACGCTTGAAGACGGCAGCACATTCTTCGGCAGCAAAGTGGTTAACAACCTCAACACATTCAAGCAACAAAGCCAAGCTATAATTGCTAATAGATATGATTGTTGTCTGGATGACGTGAAAGACAAGGTTTATACAAGGGATATTTTCAGGAGGGATTAGCGCAAAATAAATTTATCCCAAATGTCACACCCATAGCATGAGTTTACAATTTATAAAACATCTGAATATTTTTACGTATCACTTGAAAAAACATTATAAAAATTCATGAAATGACGTCTTCGGACATAATACAGCTTGGACTTCTTATAGGTCACAGTTGTAGCCTTATTACGTTCATAACACAGCGACCGTTACCAACGTAAGCTAAGTATGTTAGCCAAGTACATTAAGTGTTATAAAGATATCATACTGTCAATGCCTTATAATGTTTACATGAGTATAGGCGATGTTGATACTTTGTCTTTTAAAGCATTTACAACTCTATTTCGGCAATATCATTCGCCTCTGAATTGTGCCATATAATATCTGGAAACTTTGGAGTAAAGGAATGCGTGCCACTATGCAAAACCCAGTCTACCGAAAAGCATGGGATAAGCGCCGCTATGATTATTACAAGAAATCCCAAACATATTTTGACACAGAGATAAAAGGATTGTTCCAAAATTTAAGATTAAAATCCAATAAACAGCGAAAAACATTCGCTGCCCACTAAATTACATTTTTATGTCCGATACTTCCGCAAGCAACAAACGCATTGCAAAGAATACACTGCTGCTGTACTTCCGTATGCTCTTAATGATGTTCATTGGCTTGTACACTAGCCGTGTCATTTTGGACAAATTAGGGGAAGTTGACTTTGGAATCTACAATGTTGTGGGCGGTTTTGTAACGATGTTCTCGTTGATAAGCGGTGCGATGACAACGGCTACGCAAAGGTTTCTTTCTTTTGAAATAGGAAAAGGAGAAAACGGTGATGTAAAGGGAATTTTCAGCACAATGCTGATGATTCATATACTTTTAGCATTAGTCATTGTTTTTATTGGTGAGACATTAGGCTCTTGGTTCTTGAACAACTACATGAATTTTCCTCCAAACAGGTATGGGGCGGCAAATTGGGTGTTCCAGTTTTCACTGCTTGTGTTTGTACTTAATGTTATCAACGTTCCATACAACGGTGCTCTAATAGCATACGAGAAGATGTCTGCTTTCGCTTATTTCTCCATAATAGACGCAGTGTTGAAACTTGCCATTTGCTATGTAATCGTAATAACTCCGTTTGACAGGCTTATAGTCTATGCCGCATTGATGGCGTTAGTACAAATAGCCTTGATTGCGGCTTATTACCTTTATTGCAGAAAGAAGTTTTCAGCATGTCGCTTTACAGGAAAGTTCAACCGCAAATACGGTAAGGAGGTGACTTCTTTTGTAGGATGGAACCTTATCGGCTCATTGGCTGGCATAGCGAAGGAACAGGGCGTAAATGTAGTGCTTAACATGTTTTTTGGTCCTGCCGTCAACGCTGCACGTGGAATCGCTTACCAGGTTCTTGGAAAGATTAATGGTTTCGTAAGCAACTTCCAGATGGCAATGAATCCGCAAATCATAAAGAATTACGCCGCAGGTGACAGGGAAGACATGTACAAGCTGGTGTTCAGGGGCGCAAAGATATCCTACATCCTTTTACTGACATTGTCTTTACCAGTCGCAGTTGAAGCCCCATTGGTATTGGGAATATGGTTAAAAGAGGTTCCTGACTATACTGCAATATTCCTTCGCCTAGCGATATTGACCGCATTGCTGAACACACTTTCCAACCCGCTGATTATTTCCATGCACGCATCAGGTAAAGTCCGTGATTACCAGATTGTCGTAGGTGGTATTTCATTGCTCACATTACCGATTGTCTATGTGGCGTTTAAATTGGGGGCTGAACCATATTACGCTATGGTAATAGCTTTCGCAGTGGAATTCGTCTGCCACATAGCCCGTCTTTACATGCTTGTGAGGATTATGGATTTTCCAATGGTCAAATTCCTGAAAAGTGTGACAATACGGGTTTACATAGTCACGATATTGTCGGTTGTTTTACCAATATTGGCCTATACGGAAATAAACTTGGTCGTTGTCAGGTTCTTTACCGTTTGCATCCTTTCATTATTGTCTACTCTAATCTTGGGGTATTATCTCGGCTTTAACAAGCACGACCGTGAAAAACTTCGGGAAAAAGTCGTCGGAATAATCAAGAAAAAGTTTAAGAAAAATAACAAATGAACATCTCAAACATAAAAGACTGTTTTGGCTGTGGCGTATGTGCCACTGTTTGTGCCCGTCATATTATAAACATAAAATTAAACACCGACGGCTTCTATGAACCGCTAATTACTGATGCGGCTAAGTGTACAGACTGTGGCTTGTGTACGAAGGTTTGCTCATATTCGCATGAAGGGTTGGCTTTGACTGATTCCGATATAAATAGTTATGCAGCATGGAGCAATGATGCTCGGGTACGTCGCAAATGTTCTTCGGGGGGTGTGGGCTTCGAGATCGGACGTACATTGATAAGCAAAGGCTATAAAGTCTGTGGCGTAAGGTATAATCCTGACACAAACCGTGCCGAGCATTACATTGCCGCAACCGTTGAAGAGCTTATTCCGTCAATAGGAAGCAAATACATACAAAGCTACACAGTCGATGGATTCAAGGCCATAAACCGAAAGGAGAAATATCTTGTAACAGGCACTCCATGCCAAATAGATTCGTTCAGGCGGTACATACGGAAGTTCCGTTGTGAGGACAACTTTGTACTGATGGACTTCTTTTGTCATGGCGTGCCATCAATGTTGCTGTGGCGGAAATATGTGGCAGAGGTGGAAAAGAAAATAGGAAAAATCACTTATGCATCATGGCGAAACAAGTTCACTGGCTGGCACGACTCTTGGGCGATGTCAATGGATGGAGAAAAGACAGGTAAGAAAGTTGATTGGCACGATTCCTACAATATGTTAATAAGGGAAAAAAAAGGTTTCTATAATTCAAGACTGTCGCAAGGTGACCCGTTTTACCGGCTGTTCCTTAGTGATGCCTGCCTTGGCAAGGCTTGTTATGACAAGTGCAAGTTCAAGTACGACCGTTCATCGGCAGACATCCGCATCGGTGACTTATGGGGAAAGACCTACAAGGACAATGAGGACGGCGTGAGTGCGACAATAGCTTTCACCTCTAAAGGCGACGAAGTTTTACATCAAAGCAACTGTATATTAGTGAAACATCCGTTTGAAATCGTTACCGAAGGGCAGATGAAAATATGTCCTTCAATAAGTTCAACCTATACTAAAATAAAAAAAGTATTGGCAGAGAAAAACTCTTCAATAAATAATGTCGTTCAGATATTAAATAAATCGCAGTTAAAACTTAAGATAATCAATAGGTTAAAACATCCTGCCAAAACGATTTGTAATATTGTGAAAAAGTTATAAGATGAATAATCCTATTATTGAAAAGCTCCAGGCAAGTATTCAAGACAAACGGACAGCAGAATATTTCAGCGAAGTCTTGAGTTGCTATTATTCAGGCAATTTGAGGTCTGCTGTTGTAATGCTTTATGCAACAGTAATTTGTGATTTAATCTACAAATTAGAGGAATTAAAGGATATCTATAATGATGACGGAGCTAAACAAATATTAGATGATTTAGAAAATCGTCAAAAGTCAAATCCAAAATCAACAGATTGGGAAAAAGACATTCCTGAGAAATGTAAGGATGAAAATAAAATCCTAACAATGGCAGATTATAGCAATTTTTGTTCCTTACAACAATTAAGACATCTTTGCGCCCATCCAGTTCTAGGTGAGAAAAAAGAGCTATACCGTCCTAATAGCGATATTGTGTTAGGACATATAAGAAACATGTTGGAGGGAGTTTTTACCAAGCCTGCTTTTCAAACAAAAGCATTGTTTAAAATGTTTGTTGAAGATATAGCAAGTGTAAAAGATATTTTAGTCAAGCATGAAGATATCAAGAAATACATTGAAAACAAATACTTGGATAAATTTAATGATATAGAGTTGGAATATTACTTGTTCAAGAATTTGTGGAAATTTGTCTTTAAACTAACTAATGACGATTGTGAAACAAATCGGACAATTAATTATCAAGTCCTTTTAATACTTACAGAACGCCATCAAGATATAATATTGGAAAAATTTGAAAATGACAAAGAATACTTTAGTCGCAATGTAGATGAAAATAATACAAAATTGCTTAGAAGGCTTATCAAGTTTTTAAATATTTATCCTAAGTTTTTTGACAAACTAACGGAAGACAAACGAATTCAAATAAATGGTTTAATAGACACGGATTCCAGACATGATTTTAAGGCTTTGTCTATTTTCAAAGAAGAAAATATTGTAGACTACATTTTTAAGGTTCCATTTGTCCTACACAAAACGGGAATTTATCTTTTTAATTTTCTTTATAACATGGTAAATAAGCAAACAGCTTTTGATTATGGTATACATCTTTATTCTACCAGTTCGTCCTTTGATGAAGCAGATTTAAGATTTGAGAAATTTATTCATCCATTTATTAAGAACTTATCTTTGGAGCAATTAAAAAACATTATAGAATCTGCTAATACTAATGCTCAACTATATGGAAGGTGGAAGGCTGCTCAAAGTAATAGAATTATACGAGATAGGATTTTATCTTTAAACAATAGTTTTGATTTTTCTCCATATCCAAATTTTAAATGTTAAGAATGAACATAAAAACTATAACTTGTCACCATGTGTACAATTATGGTGCCAGCTTACAAGCATTTGCCTTACAGAAATACTTGACCTTAGGTGGTCACCATGTCCAAATAATAGATTATCGCTTACCGAGTCAAAATAGATACGAATTATTTATACTTTCTCAATCTTTATCATCAAAAATAAGTAAGCTTATAAAGTTGTTCCCATTTTTTAAATATATTATTGCTCCATATAAGAACAGATATATGTTAAGGACATGGGGACGAAAGGAAGCTTTTGACAAGTTTGACAAAGTTTATCTACAAATCGCAACTCCTATTTATCGCAATTATGAAGACATAAAAAATAATCCCCCCAAAGCCGACATTTATATTGCCGGCAGTGACCAAATATGGAATCCTAAAATGCCAAATGGCACGGATTTGGGATATTATTTGAATTTTGGAGATAATAAGGCAAAGAGAATTTCATACGCGGCAAGTTTTGGAGTAAAGGAAATAAGTAAACAGCAAGGCGTTTTATTGAGCAACGAACTAAAGAAATTCAATGCTATTTCTGTCAGGGAAATAAGCGGAATAAAAATTCTTGATAAATTAGGAATCCATGCAGTCAGATGTGTTGATCCTGTATTTCTTTTAAACAAGGATGAGTGGATAGATTTTTTAAAAATAAAAAAAATGCAAGATAAATACATTCTTCTATACGACTTTAATCATAATGATGCCAATATTAGGAATTTTGCTGTTGAATTATCTTCCAAGAAGAACTTAAAGATTTTTTCAATAAATGATTCCAGTCCTGTTTTATATGCTAACAAACAAATAAATAACGCCGGACCAATAGAATTTCTTACATATCTTTTTAATGCTGAGTATGTTGTTTCAAATTCATTTCATGCCACCGCGTTTTCAATTATCTTTCACAAAAAATTTGCTACTTTCCCATTAAAGAATCAAAATAATCCTTCGCGGATGATTGATTTGTTAGAATGTGTGGATTTATTAAATCATTTCTCCCCTAAGGATATTAATTGTGTTGATGAACCTTATAGTTGGGACACAGTTTCAGCTATACTTGAGAAAGATATTAGGTTTTCAAAAAAATATCTTGAAAATCAATGTAGATAGATATTCCCATAAACTTTGTCTGTTTATTTGGTAATTCACCCTGTAATTTATTATGGTCAAACGTTTATATCCTTATATCTTTGTAATCCTTGCATTAATAACAGTTGGCCAATGGCTGTCAATAAATTGGTGGTCTTTTAATCTTACTTCCTTTTTTATTGAATGCTGTTTTTGTTTTTTTATTTTAATATACCCGTGTTTTAAATTTAGGCAAATAAGAAATTTCAGACGAGAGCGTGCTTATTCCTTTTTTAATTTATATGTCATTTATACAGCCATTTTATTAATATATACATTAATAAATTTCTCAATAGAAGGCCAACGATCGGATTTTGCTCATTTGGCTCTTTACAATATGGCAATGGTTTCATGCATATGTATTTATACTTTGTCATATCCCCAATGGTTCATTTTTGCATGGAAAAAATTATATAGGTTTTTGCCATGGATAGCATTGGTATACATGCCTTTTGCAAGAAACAATCTATTTGGAGACTTGATGGGCTTTTTATGTATGCCTACAATATTGATTTTATTATTCTGGCGAGATTTACCTCGAAAACAAAAATTTATATGGCTGACTTTTGCCTTTATCATAATAATATCAAGCTATTTTGGTGATGCAAGAAGTAATGTTATTAAATACGTATTGGCTCTATTATTAGGATTTAGTATCCATTGGGATAAATTCTATGATAAAATAAAGAAAATAGTATGGATTTTTTTCATAGCACCTTTTGTGTTGTTTTTTTTAGGAGCGACTAATATTTTTAATGTATTTGAGGCGGATAAATATTTAAATACAAAATCTTTCAAAGAAGAAAGTATTGCGGACACAAGAACAGGTATCTATACAGAAGCAATAACTTCTGCTATAAATAATAAGTATGTTGTGTTCGGACGGGGGATCGGTAGAGGCTACGACTCTCGATACCAAGAGTGGTTTTCCGATAACAGCAATGCATCTATTTCAAAATTGCATTCATCTGAACGGCAAGCCGAGGCTGGAATTTTAAATATTTTTACCTGGGGAGGTATAATTTATATTTTAATATTCACAATGTCTTGTATGGCTGTTGTATATTATGGCCTATACAAATCAAAGAACCGTTTTGTAAGAAATACAGCCTTTTATTTCGCGTTTTATTATTTTTATTCTTGGATAGAAAACTTTCAGTCTTTTTCCATCATATATTTATCTTCATTCTCTTTTATAGCAATATGTTTATCTCCTTATTTTAGAGAAATGAACAATGATAGATTTAAGACATTCATAGCAAATCTTTTGAAAACATAAATGTATATAAGAATAAACCTTGCTTGACTTAATTAAAGGATATTTAAAAACATTAATTGTCGATGTTGCTCTTTAACATCAATTCAATATATGTCTTATATCATGAAACGATTCCAAATTTATGTAAAATAAAAAAGTAAATGATGAATATTTTATGGTTCTCACTTTCTCCATGTGGAAGTTTGAGGATGAATAATAACGCAAGAGTAATTCAAGGATGGATGATTTCCCTTGAAGATGAAGTAAAAAAACTTGTAAATGTAAAATTATCAGTATCATACATATCATCAGAGGAGAAACCGCCTTTTGAATATGATGGAGTTAATTATTTTCCTGTTTGTAGGAAGATTCCACAAAATGGAATGAAAAGGGTTTTAGCTCGACTCAAATCCTATAGGAAACAAGATGAGGAAATATTACCTAAATTGTTGAATGTTGTCCGAACTGTTAAGCCAGATTTAATACACATACACGGTACGGAAGAATGTTTTGGATTGATTCAGGATGTAGTAAAAGATATTCCAATTGTTTTTTCGATACAAGGCTTGATTGCTCCATATAAGGAAAAGTATTTTTCAGGAATGCCATACCATGAAGTAAAGAGGTACGAGCCAGTTTACAAGAAAATACGGCAATTGTCAGTTGTAAACGATTATAAATCCTTTTGTTATCGTGCGGAAAGGGAGAACGGATATTTATCAAAGGCAAAATATGTATTTGGAAGGACATTTTGGGATAAGGATTGCACATTGGCACTCAATCTAAATCGCAAGTATTATGTCGTCAACGAAATTCTAAGAAATGAATTTTATCAAAAGAGATGGAATAAGACTAAGTTTGATTCAAGACTTAAATTAGTCAGCACTATTTCAGGAGGAATTTACAAGGGCTACGAAACAGTATTGAAAACTTGCCGACTATTGTCTGAATATTCAGGTGTTGATTACGAATGGCATATTGCCGGATATGATAAAAACTCGAAATGGGTAAAAATAGCGGAAAAAATTACAAAAGTAAAATTAACCGATTATCCAATTGTATTTCATGGTCGGATTAATGCTGACAAACTTTCAGATTTATTATTGTCATCAGATATTTATGTTCATGTTAGTCACATCGAAAACTCACCTAATTCCGTTTGTGAAGCTATGATATTAGGAATGCCCGTTATAGCCAGTTATGCCGGGGGAACGGTCTCACTTTTACATGATGGAGAAGAAGGCATATTGGTACAAGATGGCGACCCATATGTACTTGCAGGGACTATAATTGACTTATGGCAGAATCAAGATATTGCCATAAAAATTGGAACAACTGCAAGGGACAAAGCTTTATATAGACATGATAAGAATAAAATAGTAAACGAACTTGTAAACGGCTATCAAATGATTTTGGTTGATTTCTCAAGTAAAAGTAATAATGAAAAAATTATAAATTCATCATGTTCAATTCATGGTGCAATGGAGAGGAAACAATCAAAACTGTATGAAAAATGAATATACAGATATAAAATGTTATTCTGACTTTGCTGCGTTTGTTAACAAAATATTATTTAAAGTGTACAAATACTAATAAAATAGACCATTTAATGAACATTCATTTCTACATAAATTTCCCGTTTCCTTACGGCATGGCTTCCGTAAAGCGTACAGTTTGTTATGCCAAAGGACTTATGACTGCAGGCAACAAAGTTGATGTTGTAGTGTGTCAAAAATGTATGGAACGAGGTTCAGATGATAGCCTTCCTGCAAAAGGAGCTTTTCAAGGAACATCTTATCTATATGTTTGTGGCAAATACAAGCATAAAAAAGGCAACAAACTATTGCGTGCATGGGACTATCTTATAATGGATTACATGCGTTCATTTTTTTATGCAATAAGACACATTCATAGAAGAGAGGCTGTTTTTGCATACTATAATCCTATATTATTGCAAATACTAATTCTTTTAGCAGCCAAAATAAAAGGAGCAAAAGTAGTAAAAGAAACTTGCGAGCATCCATCGGCATTAGGTAATGTTAATTCCAAGTGGCACAAATTCTGTAAATGGTTTGAGTTTCATTTTGTCATGCCACACTATGATGGTTTTATTGCAATATCACGTGAGTTGGGAAATTTCGTCGAAAAATATAAGTCGAAAAAAGCAAAATGCATAATCGTACCTATTTTGGTTGATAATCCACTTATTGAAGACGACATATCAAAATTCAAAAACGATTATTCAGTACCGTATATTATCCATACAGGTACGATGTTTGAACAAAAGGATAGCATTTCCAAGATACTTCATGCTTTTTCACGTTTTAAAAAAGAAACAGGTTCATTATGCCGATTGGTGTTTACAGGACCACAAGCAAATGAAAAGTGCAAATACCTGACGTTGATAGATGAGCTTGGTATTGCAAATGATGTTGATTTGCTTGGCATGGTTAGTACAGAACGGGTAACCGAATTACAACGTTATGCTACAATGACTATCATATACAAAAGTGATAATTTGCAAACTCGCAATTGTTTTCCTACCAAGTTGGGTGAGATGTTGATATGTGGAGTGCCCGTTATTACTACAACCGTAGGTGATGCCAACGTTTATCTCAAAAACAGTGAAAGCGCATTTATATTTGAGCCTAACGATGAGGATACGTTGGTTAAATATATGAAGTGGATATTAGACAATCCGATTGAAGCAAAAAAACTAGGGGAAGCTGGCAAAGCCGTTGCCGAAAAATATTTCAATCCGATTCATCAAGGCAAGCGGTTGTCAGAATTTTACGAAAGTTTGAATATGTGAACGTTTTTGTTGGTACCGTATAGAGCTTAGCATGGGTACTAACGTTGTATAACATATGTAATTTAACAGAGTGTTATGGATTATACAGAAATCAGTTGTATTGAACGAATGGCAGCTATTGCTCAAGGTGTTACCGAAGAACAAATTGACAGGGCTGAAACATTGTATTTTGATGAAACGGACAACGTTAAACATTTGGTATTACTTCCATCTAAACAAATCAATGCAGGCACAGATACTTGTTTTGTTTTAGGAGGTGTACAAGCTGAGGACGTAATCACTGATGCGGAACTTCATGCAGCCTTAGGTAAAGCAACAGGAAGAGAACTGAAAGCGTCCAAAGATTTGCGTGGTATTTTTATTGACATACTCAGGAAAAGAAATCTTTCACGCGCACTGTCTCTTGTTAATGACAAAGGCTGGTATATTCATTTCTCGGCTATACAAGTTTGGTATTTTGCTTTCGTAGATATTATTGATTCAATAAATGAAGACATAAATGTTGCATTTCAATTGAAAGCGATTATTTATAAAATTCTTAAAACTTATAATCAAGATACTGTACGCGTATTCGGAAAATATCATTATCCCAACATCAAGGATAAAGACATTGTTGCTTTTATTGAAGAATTATTGGAAATCGTAGAAAAGTTTATTAAATCATGCCACGATGAGGTGGATAGTAAAAGGTCAGAGGAGCTAAAAAATATTTTGATAAATGCAAAAACGCAAGAGAAGTTAATATTCATTCAAGATGAACCCCCTGACGAATGGGTTAAAAAGTTCGTTGAATTTTATAGATATAAAATAGCATTATGCCCGAATAAATCCCTTATCTTTGATACAGAAAAACAAGTCGAAAATATATTAAAAGATAATCCAATTGAGATTGAAGGCAAAAAGCTGAATAATTTTCACTTTGTTGACTCGGCTTCAAATCCAATGATACAAGTGTGTGATTACGTGGTATGCATATTAAGGAAATACTTTGTTTTTTTAGACAGGTCATTAAAAGATGTAATCGCAGATATTGAGAATTTTGACGAAATTCAAATGAAAAATTACAAAATGCTCAATAATATCTTGAAAAGATCTATTCGACAAAATCCACTTTATTTTCACTATATTGCAAGTGTAGATATGCAGTCTAATCTAAACCAATTAATGGATTTATATTATTGACAGATATAAAAATCCTTTAAGTTTAGTATTAATGCTTTTACAAATAAAGGTTTCAATATTACTAAATTAATACATGAGTTCTTACAAAATAGTTTAAGTAATTTAACCAAGTGATATTTATATCTGATTATAAAATATTCTGAGTGATTATAAATATAGTTAATATTTCTGCTAATATTTATAGAATATGAAAATTGTTCATATCGTACATAGTTTAAGAGGAGGTGGTATACAAAATTTCCTTTTGTCTTTAGCTTCAGAACAAGTACAATCAGGAAATGAAGTTTCAGTTATAGTAATAGATAAGTTTGACTCCGAATATTGCTCAAATTTGGAAAAAATATTAAAAGGCCACAATGTTTGTGTTTTTAAACTTAACAAAATCAGAGGTAATAAAATATCATTATTCAAAGCAATTTATAGAAGCATAAAACTTATTCAAAAGATAAAACCTGAAATAATAAATACTCATTCAGAAATTGGCCATTTATATGGTGGTTTTGTTACATTGTTTACATCTATTCCTCAAGTTATAACAGTTCATAACGCACCTGAGAATTGGAATAATTTATTAACCATTTTATGCAAAAACAAACCCATAATTTTTTGTTCACGTGCTGCCTATGAGCTACGTAAGCAGGAAAGTTTTCTAATGACTACCATTGACAATGGAATTTCAAGAGAAATTGTACACAACAATAAAACGGTTGATTTAAGGTCTGAATACAATCTATGCTATCAGGATAAAATTATTGTCTCTGTAGGCTCATTAAGGCCTCAAAAAAATTATACATTCCTAACTAAAATAATTGATTATGCAAAAAATAGCCATTTACATTTTTTTATTTGTGGCGGAGGAGCAACAGAAGAGTATATTAATAAGATAAATGATTTAAAGAAAAATAAAAATATACATTTTTTAGGTCTACGTAATGATGTAGCAGCCATTGAGAATGGAGCAGATTTATTTTTAAGTTGTGCAAAGTTTGAAGGGCTTCCAATAGCTGTTTTAGAAGCCTATTTTAATGGGATACCTTGTGTTTTGTCTCCGATAGAGCAACATATAAAGATTTCAAATGTAGATTATGTGTGGATTCCTAAAGAATTTACTCCTGCCGCATTTGTTGATGCTATATGTCAAGCATTAAATGTTAAATTAAGTCATGATCTGATTTATAAACAAAGGGAAAGGCAAATAGAATATTACAGTATTAAAAGAACAGCTCAAGAGTATATGAGTTTTTATAAAAGAATACTGTTTCCCAAGAAACAAATATAATCATGTGTCTTTATTTATCACTAATGCAGTAACTGTAATATTTATAGAGTTTACCTGTTGGCGGAATTACTTATGCCGACTTGTGAACATACACTTACAGTTTATTGCGTTTCAACTGTTTTTACTTACGGTTTCCACTATTTTCCAACAAGTCTGCAATAGGCATACTTTTATTATGCAAAAGGGAGCCTTTTGAAAGACTAAGGAACGTGTCTTGCAAGCCGAAAAGACACCGTTTGAAACTGTAATCATAACCGAGCCTCCCAAAATAATTCCGCCAACAGGTAGAGTTTAGATTTTCTGCATCAAAAATTGGTCTTATAAAATAAAAACATCGTTTTTTGTACTCCTGTTTTACGAATAAAAGTAGTGGCCAATATATATAGTTAATTGAATTATTCGTTTTGTAGTGAAAACTACAAATTGTTATTTGTTGAATAATAATCAATAAATATTTCCTAAATATGAATAAACAAATTGGTTACAAGAAGAAAATATGGATAAGCATTATTGTTTTGTCATCTATATTGATTATCATCGGTATGGGATATGTATATTTTAACATTCCACTCCGAACACAAATTTATCGTTCAATATTCAAAGGTAATTGGAATCTTTTAGCTGATGGTGATACAATTTATGCTACGGGTTATTGCGGTATAAGAAAATATTTAATAGAGGATGAAACTGCTAAATTATTGGCTGTTAACGAAGCCTTTTTGAAAGATCGTATGATAGGAAATGGTGCCGCAGTAAAAGGTAACTACATATTTTTAGCATGTAGATCATATTTGCCTGCCCCTGTTAAAAATGATAAAGCTTCGTATGAAGGAAAATTAATAGTCTTAAATAAAACCAATTTGACAATATTGAGCGAATTTTCGCTTCCTTCAAAAATGAATGATGCTATTATTTGTGATAGTATCTTGTTACTGTCAGGTATCAATAGGTTTATGCTATTTAAAGTGACTAATCCACTGTTCCCTCAAAAAATATCAGAATATATTTCACCTGAATTTCGAGAATTTCAAGGAGCAACAATATGGAAGGATAAAAAAAGAAGGTATGCAGCTTTTTCTTTATTTACATTAGGCATTGACATATGGGACATTACAGATTGCACAAATCCTAAATTCGTAAAAAATATAAAGCTTTCAGACATTTGTAGAGGAAACAAAAACATACAAACACTAGCGATAAAAGCTTGTTATCCTTATTTGTTTGCCACATTAGCACCAATGCCAGATGTATATTTTAAGAAAGATGACATCAGGGGAGTAATACGTGTAGACATTTCAGATATTGAGAATATCAAGGCAAAGGCATTTGTTATTCCACGCAAGGACTATTGGAAAACAATGCCGGGTGATTCCCATCCTAAAAGCATTGACATTTATGATGATAAAATTTATTTAAGTGCAGCCACTAGTGGTGTAGCGGTTTATGAAATAAGAAAAGATGGGAATTTAAAATATGAAGGGATAATGGATATATCTTCTAAAGGAGAGCAAATATATCCAATTTGTGTAACACGAAGTGCATATTTAGTTTCAGGAGATTGGAATTATAATAAGATACACATGTGTAAAATAAAGTAATTATAACCCGTTAGCGGAATTAATTTAGTGCGTACTTGATTCTTCAGATGGGCTTATTGTTGATGTAGTTAATGTATTGCAAGACGGTCAGCGCACTAATCTTGCCAATAATTCTGGCAAATAAGCCGTCAATTCTCAATTGGAATTGCAAAGCTAATTAAGAAGATAAACAACAAATATTTGAATGTGGTCTTTGGCCTTAAATAAATATTAATTATGGACAGAAAAAGAATTGGCTGCGTTATCGCATACAAGAAGAACCATACAAACTATGGAACATCACTTGTGGGATATGCACTTTTGAAAAAAATAGAACAACTTGGATATGACGTTGAAGTTATCAATTATATTAAGAAGTTGTCTTTTACCGACAAAATACGTTATGTTGTAAATGCAGTACGCTGCGGAGAGATTAAAAGACTAATACTTCCGTCTAAAAATGAGAAATTAAAGAAGACGAATTTAGTTTATTCCGAGAATATACAAAAACGAATAGACGCTGTTGAAAAATATAAATCTAAAAAGTTATACCCTAAGTTTCATAATTATACCGGATTTGATGAATTGCAAAAAGGTTCAAGGATTTATGACGCAGTTGTTGTCGGGTCAGACCAAGTGTGGTCGCCATTAAGCCTACCCAATAAGTTCTTCAACTTGTTGTTTGTTGACGATAATGTCAGGAAAGTGGCATATGCCAGCAGTTTTGGTGTAAGTGAAATTCCCCCATTCCAAAGGGAGGCCACAGGAAGATATTTGGATCGATTTTATAAGATCGGTGTCAGGGAGGATAAAGGCAAAGAAATTGTTGAGAGCCTTTCACATAAAGAGGCGACAGTTGTAGCTGACCCTACTTTGCTCCTCAATTCGAATGAATGGTTGGAAGAAATAAAAAAATCAGCTGTAGACGAGAATGAGCCATACATATTTTGTTATTTTTTGGGGCCAAATCCGGAAGCGCGTAAAGCCGCGAATGAACTAAAACAAAGGACCGGTTATAAAATAATAACTCTCAAACATATGGATGAATATGTAGAATCCGATGAAACATTCGGTGATGAAGCTCCTTACGATGTTGACCCGAATGATTTTGTCAAATACATTAGTAATGCAGAGTATGTATGTACGGATTCTTTTCATTGTTCCGCTTTCAGCATACAATTCCATCGTAAGTTCATGACATTTTATCGGTTTGCAGTAAACAGCAAAACAGGACGTAACAGCCGCATTGACTCATTGTTTAACACATTGGGTATTAGTCGTAGTCACATATTCAACGGTGATATTACAAAAATAGACGAGGCTATTAATTGGAACGCAACTGATGATAACTTAGCAAAGCTAAGGGAAGAAAGCATTAAGTTCCTTAAAAATTCATTGAGTTAATCCTTATATCATGAAAAAGATATTAATTCCTGATTCCATAAGCCAACACGTGCTTATGGCTGGTAACTATTACAGGCACCATCATCCAGGAGGAATTTCCGCAGTCGTTCAATATTGGAGCAAGTATATTGAAGGGTTGCAATATTATCCTACATGGAAATTGGGAAATGTAATGGTTCGGGCTTGGTGGTTCGGCTATTCGTATTTCAGGATAGCATTAAGGTTGCTTTACGATAAAAGAATAAAGATTGTCCACCTTCATTTTGCAGCAGACGGTTCATTTTGGCGAAAGGAAAAGTTGTTGAAATTGGGCAAGCATTTCGGGAAAAAAGTAATAATGCATTGCCATTCGAGCCGTTTTAAAGATTTTTATAATGAAGCGTCGGAAGAGAAGAAAGAATGGATAATCAACACGTTACGACAAGCAGATGTCTTAATTGTATTGTCCGAATCTTGGAAGCAGTGGTTTAAGTCCATTGGCATTGATGAAGAAAAGATGACGGTTCTCCATAACATTACCGATTATCCAATCCTTCGACCTGAAATGAAAAACAAGGATGGGAAGGTGCATTTCCTTTTCTTGGGCGAAATTGGTAAGAGAAAAGGTGTATTTGACATATTGCGAGGACTTGCAAAAGATCACGACCGTTTTGTTGGGAAAATAGAACTTCGCATAGGCGGTAATAGGAATGAGCAACAGCTTTTAGATACAATACAAAAATATGGACTTGATGATATTGTCAAGTTTGAAGGTTGGGTTGGCGGCGATAAAAAAATCAACTTGCTTAATTGGGCGGATGTATTCATATTGCCTTCTTTCAATGAAGGCCTGCCCATATCCATTTTAGAGGCCATGAGCTATGGTTTGCCTATTATTTCAACGCCGGTCGGTGGTATTCCTGAAGTAGTAAGGGACAATGGAATCTTAGTCACCCCTGGTAATGATGACGAAATATGTTCAGCAATGAAAAAGTATGTGGACAATCATGACTTACTTATGAAAGAAGGAAAAATGAGTCTGAAAATTGTTGATACGTATTTGCCCGAGTACGTCATGATGCAATTAAAAAACGTGTATATAAAATTATTGAAACAATGAGTAAACCGAAAATTTGCCTTACTTGTAGTGCAGGAGGACATTTTGAACAATTAAGATTGGCAATGAAATCCATACCATCATCCGAGTATGATATTTATTGGGTAACTTACCCCAACAAGCATTTATCAAAGTTCTTGGAATCAGTTAAATATTATACAATACATAATGCCACTTTAAAGAAATGGACATGGTTTGTCAATAGTGTAGAATCATTATGGATTTTATTGAAAGAACGTCCAGATGTCATAATCTCGTCTGGTGCTGGCGTTTCTTTTCCAACAATATACTTCGGGAAAAAACTATTTCATTGCAAAGTCATATTTTTATGTTCTGCCGCTAATGTCACTAAGCCATCACGTGTTCCTTATAGGGCTTACCCATTAAGTGACTTGTTTTTAGTGCAATGGCCAGAACTGCAGAAAATTTTTCCTAATTCAAAATATATAGGTGTTTTATGATATTTGTAACAGTAGGTACACATTTTCAGCCGTTTGACAGGTTAGTCAAGGCAGCTGATGATTATGCGTCAAGTCATAATGATGAAATAGTTATAGTTCAGAAAGGAGTTTCAACTTATGACTGCCGAACGGCAAAATCTTTTGATTTTTGTTCAAAAGAGGAAATGTCATGCAATATGGAAAAAGCCGATATTATTGTTATGCAAGGTGGTTGGGGAGCCATGCAAGAAGCTATAGACAAAGGGTATCGGGTTATAGCCGTACCACGTATAGAAGGACTTGAACATATCCATGACCAAGAACAGGTTGTAAGGAAACTTGATTCTCTTGGGTGTATAATCGGTGTATACGATATTAAGGATTTGCCATCGGCTATTGAAAAAGCACGAAATTTTAAATTTAAGCCCCTTATACGTGGTAATGCATCAATAATAGCAGAAACATTGAAGTCTTGGTTTGGAAAGTAGTGGAAATTTTCTCATGATAAAAACAATTTTTATTGGCGTTTAACATTATGGAAAGAACAAATTGTAATGAAAAACCAGATTTTAAGTATATATATTTTTTGAAGTTTATCGCAATATTGCTAATTACAAATTCTCACTTCAAGCCTATTTATGAGGGAGCTTTATCGCAGTTCGCATTTGGTGGAGCCTTAGGATGTGCCTTGTTCTTCTTTTGTTCTGGATATACGTTGGCATTAGGTAAGTTCGATAATTTCTGGATATGGATGGCTAAAAGGGTGATAAGGATATATCCTACTTTATGGATAGTTAATATCATGACATCTCTCGTTGGTAAAAAGACAGTTCCATGGTATGATTATATTTTCCCTACAGATCAGCATTATTGGTTCTTACAGGCAATTTTAGTATTTTATATTCTTTTCTTTTTTGTGATGAAATATGCAAAACGTCATTTAATGTTGGCTGCTATTTGCCTTGTTCCTCCCTTTTTGCTGACATATTTTTTGTCTAATACTTGTAAATGGACGATTGACTATGCTGTGCATCCATATCGTTTGCATTGGTATTATAATTTTGCAATAATACTTATTGGGGCTTATTATAGAATTACCCCCCCCAATTTGTTAAAGAGTGTGAATAAAGTTTGCAGGCTTTTACTTGCTCTTGTTTGTTTTGTATTTTCATACGGACTAAAGTTTATCGTTGAAAAAAGTGGCATGGATATTTCAACACATTTACAGCTGTTGTTCCCTTTGGGCGTAATTGCTTTTACACTTAGTCTGTTCCACTTGGCTAAAATCATACATTATGGTTCTTTATTTGACAGCATAAATCGTTTTTTTGCAGGTTTGACATTAGAAATCTATTTGGTTCAATTTCTAGTAATTGAAAGTTGTTCTGATATTAGTTTTCCACTAAGATTTTTTGTCACTGTTTTAATAATCGTTATATTGGCATATGGAACAAACAAATTTGTGTCACTCATTGTTAAACCAATAAAAGGAATGATTCCATAAAAATTAAGTTTTAGTTTGTTCGAGAATATTGACTCTTATTATAAAAACATGAAAATTATTGTAAGAATTTATTGGTAATGAAAGTTTCAGTCATAACTTCGTGTTTTAACCGCAAGAATACAATCCGTGGCGCTATAGAAAGCGTGTTGGCACAGGATTATCCCGACATTGAGTATATTGTTGTTGACGGTGCTTCAACAGACGGTTCATTGGAGATAATCAATGAATACGAGAACCGCATATCAAAAATAATCAGTGAACCAGACCACGGTATGTACGAGGCAATCAACAAGGGAATAAAAGCTGCAACCGGTGACTTGGTAGGTCTGTTGCACTCGGATGACTTCTTTTATGACAATCATGTAATAAGCCATGTTGTAAAGGAAATGGAAGGAACAGGTGCGGATTTTCTTTATGGTAACGGCTTGTTTGTCAATTATGAAAATACGGATAAAGTAGTACGTGATTGGATTGGCGGAAAGTACCGTACATGGAAGGTCAAGCATGGATGGTTGCCGCTGCATCCTACCTGTTACATAAAGAGGGACGTGATGATGAAACGTGGCTTGTATAATGAAACGTACAAGATTGCAGCAGACTCTGATTTGCTGCTCCGTTATCTTATGGGTGGTGATTTAACTGTTGCTTACTTGGACGAATATATCGTAAGGATGAGGATGGGCGGCTTGAGCACCGACAATGGACGAAGAAAACAGATGTGGAAAGAGGACATAAGGGTCTATCACTCTCATGGAATAAATCCTGTTATTGCCAAGATTGAAAAAATGATGTGGAAAGTGCCCCAGTTCGTCAAGGCAAAGTTTATGTAAAACATTTTTATATTAATACTTTTGAAAAACATTTTTAACTACTTTTTGTAAAGTAGCATTTAAATGATTTATATGAAAAGTTAGCAACTAAGACAAAACAAAAATTCATAGGCTTATACTGTTTAGGCTTGCTGAATACGAATATAGGCTAAGTAAAAAACTAAACAACAAAAACCGACACAAATAAAATTTACACACTATCCGATGGGTAGCTGAAGTATGCTATCTGTCGGATTTTTTGTATCCTTGTCTTTGTAATCAATAGCGGCAAAAAATAAAACGACCCCCGATTTGAGCATCGTTGAGAGGCTTGGGGGGCTAGCATTGCAAAGTGGTCTATATTTATGAAAAATAAAACGAATTTTCAGCTTCCGTTATTGGACATAAACCATTGGCATTGAACATGGACTCAAAATTCAGGTCCTCGTCTATCTGTGGCCAATGTATGCCGGAATAAGACAGCTGATAGTCCTCCCTCTGTTCCCTTGTGGCTTTTGCAAGCTTAGGCCATTGGGAAAAAGCATAATTTGCCGTAAGTCCTGTTTCTGTCATTGCATATACATGAGTGTCGTCAACCCATACTTTTGTTATTCTATGTTTTGACATATTGGTGCTACATTTTTAAAATTCTTTTGCCACAATTTTTGCTACCACTCTGGTATTTCGCGTTTAAACACTCTTGATTTACGTAGGTTTTCGGCTATATCCTCAGGAGAACCGTCACCACCCCAGTCCGTATGGAAACAGCCAAATACGTCCATATTCTTAGTTTTATCGGTGTTCATGGCTTCGTTCACTTTGCGTTCATATTCGTCCCTCTCAGGAGTTCCCACCTTACCGATAAGTTTATCCTTCACTTCATCCAAAGAGTAAAGTTTCATGTTCCCAACCTGTTTCATATTTCAATACTTTTCCAACCTTTCATGAACGAGGATGTCTTTTCTTGTTGACAGCGTATTAGATTTCATTTGGATGTTCATCAACAGTTCGGCGGATATACCAAATTTCATTTATCGCCATAATGACCTTTAAGCGAGATAACGATTACCGTAACAACCTCCTCTTCAATTTTATAAACTAACCTTGAACCTTTATCTATGCGTCTACTCCAAAATCCGTTCAAGTTGCCCCTTAATTGTTCCACTTGTCCTGTTCCCGTTTTTGGATGCAGCTGTAGTTCCTCAAAAAGAGCCGCAATCTTTTGGAGCGTTTTCTTCTGTCCCGATTTACCCCATTCTTTCAGGTGCTTTTCTGCTTCGGGAGTCAACACCAGCTTGTAAGTCATACCCCTAAAGTTTCCTTGATTTCGCCAATGGTGTAGACTCTCCCTTCTCCGGATTTCATTTCGGATATGCCTTGATTAATGGACTTCATGTTTTCTGGGTCGTCAAACCAAGAGTCCCCTGTAGGTGAAGGATTTTCCCTTACTTCTACAGAAATACTGTTTGCCTTGGATATGAGTACCTGTTCAATGTATGCTTTCAGGCTCTTTCCTTGTGCCACCGCCATAACAGACAGTTTTTGTATCGTGTCTATAGGCAGGTCTATGTTCTTTCTCTTTATTGTTGCTTCCATATTTTCGATATTATATCCTGATACAAAGATAAGGAATATATTTTATATGCAATATACATATTTGACTTTTTAACTTATTTCACGTCATCATAAGTAGCGGCAATGGTAATTTTGACTTGCACCATGGGTTTCATTGACCAAGCATATAATTTTACATCGAAAACAAAAAGCCACCAATCACCTTCTAAAATACCACCTTTTACCTCTTCATTTGCCATCTTTTACTCTCTATTTTGCCATGTTTTGCTTTTAAGGTATTTACTAATTGATAATCAGACTGTTACGTAATCTTTATCATTGTCAATCAAAATAAAGTAAGAATTCAAATTGATATAAACAAAAAACAGAACAGAAAAATCCCCTCCTTGCCACACTTTCTTATCAGTACGGTTGGGAGGGGTTCTTGTTTTAAGGGAGATTGGTTCGCAGTTTTATTGAACCGAATTTCTATGTCAGACTTAATTACTCAGAGCATTCCATCGGTTTCGGTTATAATTAATTCCGTTGTTCCTTCGTTGGTATATCTCGTTCCTTTTGCTCCCGAAATTATCACGGTTTGAGTTGTAGTTGTTTATTGCCATCGCCTCTATATCTTTTTCGTCAATTCCATGCTTTCCGAACGTGGCTTTAAGGTAATTCACTGCATCATCGAACAACACACCATAAAGACACAACCATTTGGCCCTTGAAAGTATTGACTGGTGCCTGTTCCCGTCCTTGTATGAATCAGGATAGATTTTTCTCCAAAACTTATCGGCATAGTTCATCAGTTGTTTATCCGTCCATTGTGCCTGGAAAAACTTGTTCTGTCTTATCTCTTCCTCGGTATGTTTGAACTCCTTGCTTGAATATCCTTTTGAGCTGTAATCTCTTGGCGGTATGTTGGGGAATTGAGGGTCGTAAACAAAATGGTAAGGCGTTAAATGCCCTCTTTCAGGGTTAAGCCAAACATCAGGGTCGTAGCTCAAGAAACAGGTACGGCTAAGGTTTCCGCATTTCATATCAAATTTCATGTCATATTGCTCAATGTTGGGATATAGTTTGAACCTGACCTGCATGAATAAGTTGTAGTGGTATTCCGGATTTGTGTTGTCATGGAGCATAGCAACCTTCAGACCTTTATTGCTTGGAGAAAACCATACAGCATAAATATGAAGTAGGTCGGCATATTGTATTAGTTTTTGCTTGAATTCATTGGCTGCTTCATGGTCGGGGAATTTATCGAAATCAAGAACCATGATGTTTGAGTATTCCCGGAGGTTATCAATGTTATCGTTTCTGT
>ERZ779669.28-NODE-28-length-87847-cov-9.419081_pt1 | contig 87847 bp, 68 predicted proteins | sample MGYA00511372_ERZ779669 | MGnify/ENA primary metagenome ERZ779669 (study PRJEB29588, sample SAMEA1967891) | human gut metagenome | biome: human gut; feature: human-associated habitat; material: faeces | place: Denmark | collected 2008/2010 ... | reverse complement strand
AAGTGGGAGAGTAGGTAGTCGCCGGTTTAACAGAGGCCCCGAAGCGGAAATGCTTCAGGACTTTTTTGTGTCCGTACTGTCCGTGTGTCTGCGCCTGCGTCCGTTTCCGCACTTTCCGCGGCAGGCCGCTTCTTCTTTTTCCTACCGGATTCTTTCTTTCCTTCCCTTGCCTTGTCCTTCCCTCGTTTCTTTACGCCTGTTTAAGCGGCTCTCAGAAATGCGCCTGGAGACGTTTTCTCCGAAAAGGAGAGTCATTCTTTATCGGAGCATTCAAACAGGCTAAAACGTACGAAAATCAGTCCGGGAGAGTGGCTACTTTAGCATGTTGTGTTTAGTAGGATTTTCAGAGAAGAACATAAAAAAGCCAGAGTATTTACCCCGGCTTGTGAAAATATCCATTAGAGATTTTATTTCTCTGCATTGTCTTTGCTTGGATGAGGATAGTCAATCGTGTAATGAAGCCCTCTGCTCTCTTTTCTTTCCATTGCCTGGCGAGTAATCAGGTAACCTACATTAATCATGTTACGGAGCTCGCAAATCTCTCTGGAGGCCTTTACACGCTTGAACAGACGTTCTGTCTCTTCGTACAGAATATCCAGACGGTTCCAGGCACGTACCAAGCGCAGGTTGCTTCGAACGATACCTACGTAGGCTTCCATAATCTGGTTGACTTCTTTCATGCTTTGGGTGATCAGGATACGTTCTTCGTTGCTGATAGTCCCTTCCGCATCCCATTCCGGAATATCTTCGTTGAAATCGTAACGGTCGAGTACGCTGAGGGCATGTTTGGCAGCTGAATCAGCATATACGATGGCTTCTATCAGTGAATTGGATGCCAGACGGTTTCCTCCATGCAGTCCGGTACAAGAGCACTCTCCAAGGGCATACAGCCGCTTGATGCTGGACTGTCCGTCCAAATCCACCTTGATACCTCCACACAGATAATGCGCAGCCGGCGCTACCGGAATGTAATCCTTGGTTATATCGATACCCAGGCTCAGGCACTTCTTGTAAATGTTCGGGAAATGTTTCTTGGTTTCTTCCGGATCTTTGTGAGTGACATCCAGATATACATGGTCTTCTCCACGCTGTTTCATTTCACTGTCGATGGCACGTGCTACGATGTCACGGGGTGCCAGAGACAGACGTGGGTCGTATTTCTGCATGAATTCTTCGCCGGCGAGGTTTCGCAATACAGCTCCATATCCACGCATAGCTTCCGTAATCAGGAAGCTGGGACGGTCGCCCGGATGATACAGGGCGGTAGGGTGGAACTGGATGAATTCCATGTCTTTTACCACTCCTTTGGCACGATAAACCATCGCAATACCGTCTCCGGTAGCTACCAGCGGGTTGGTGGTATGGTTGTAAACAGCTTCGCATCCGCCGGTAGCCATCACTGTCACTTTAGACAGGAAGGTATCGACTTCTCCCGTAGCTTCATTCAGCACGTAGGCTCCGTAGCATTTGATGCCGGGCGTATGGCGGGTGACAATGATGCCTAAATGATGTTGGGTGATGATTTCTACGGCATAGAAGTTGGTGAACACCGTAATGTTGGGATGACGTTTTACTTCTTCAATCAGGCTGGTTTGGATTTCGGCTCCCGTATTGTCTTTGTGGTGGAGAATACGGAATTCGGAATGTCCGCCTTCTTTGTGCAGGTCAAATTCTCCGTTTTCTTTTTTATCGAAATTTACTCCCCATTTTATGAGTTCCTCGATTTGAGAGGGTGCGTTGCAGATTACTTTTCTGACAGAGGCAGGGTCGCTGATCCAGTCTCCTGCAACCATGGTGTCGTGGATATGTTTTTCAAAGTTATCCACCTTCAGATTAGTCACTGAAGCGATGCCACCTTGTGCATAGTAGGTATTCGCTTCTTCCAGTCCGGCCTTGCAGATCAGTGCAACCGAACCTTTATGCGCTACTTTCAGCGCAAAGCTCATTCCGGCAATTCCTGAACCGATAACGAGAAAATCGAATTTTCTTATCATAACGTTGGATATTATGACACAAAACTACAAAAAAGTCAGTTAGATGATGCTTAAAAGCATCCTTTTTTATAAATGCTTTATAAGTGGACTTTTAAAATATTTAAAGTTGCATTTGAGATGTTTTATTTTCAAGCAGAATTTCTTATCTTCACGGGAAATTAAAATAAAAATCAGACGATGAATCGTACTTTTCAATCAAAAGTTGGTTGGTGGTATTGGATAGTAATAGGAATAACTTCTGTGTTGTTGTTCTTTTTTTTCTGGGAACACTATTTGCTATGTACAATTCTGTGCGCAACCATTGTGATTTTTGAAATCGAGATGCTTATTCATACCCAGTATGTCATTACGGGAGACGGTTGGCTGAAAGTGGAGACAGGACGCTTTGTGCCCAATGCCACTGTGGAGATAACCGAAATTCTCCGGATACGGAAAGTCCGCTCCATGGCTTTCTGGGAGCCGGCCCTGTCATTTGAACGGCTGGAAGTCGTGTTTAAGAAGCATGGAAAAGTACATACCATTTGCCTTTCCCCAAAGAATCCGGAGGATTTTGTCCGTTGTTTGCTGAAACAGAACGAGACGATCCAGTTTTACGACTGAGACTATTTTTATTAACTGAAGAAAAAATACTATGGTACGTGAATTTAAAATCCGCAGAACCCCTTTTAAAGTGTGGCTAGGGGTCATCATTGTGATTGTGGCCATCGTGTTGATGGCGTTGCACACTGAAAATTACTGGAATCTTTCACCGATTGTACTTCCTGTACTTTTATTGATAGACGAGCAGATGACTCGCATCCTGGTGCAGGAAAATGGTGATATCTGGTTGAAAAGGGGATTTAGCGGAAGTATCAAGGCATACGGTGTCATGCGGATTGTGTTGCGGAAAAAAGATTCTTTGTTGAAAGGCCGGGTGACAGTATATTATACCAAAGGATTCCTTAATTTTGATCCGGCGGATTTGAAAGGTTTTCTGGCATGTGCGAAAGAGCGCAATCCACATGCGGACTATCGTGAAGAATAATCATCCTGTAATTTAAAAACGTATGAAGTATCAACTGGCAATCATTGGTGGAGGTCCGGCAGGATATACTGCGGCGGAAGTGGCAGGAAAGGCAGGACTGAGCGTAGTTTTGTTTGAAAAGAACAATGTGGGAGGAGTCTGCTTGAACGAGGGATGTATTCCTACTAAAACATTGTTATATTCGGCCAAAGTGCATGATACGGCGATGCATGCTTCCAAGTATGGCGTCAATGTGAAAGAGGTGTCGGTCGATTTGGGAAAGGTGATTTCCCGAAAGGCAAAGGTGGTAAGAAAGCTGGTATTGGGTATCAAGGCAAAGCTGACGGCTCAGCAGGTGACACTGGTACAGGGAGAGGCTTACGTGCAGGATGCACATACAGTCCGTTGTGGAGAAGAAACCTATACCTGTGAACATCTGATGCTTTGTACGGGAAGTGCGGCTTTTGTACCTTCCATTCCGGGACTTGATACGGTAGATTACTGGACGCACCGGGAGGCTTTGGATAATAAAGAGTTGCCTTCTTCACTGGTAATTGTAGGGGGCGGAGTGATTGGTATGGAGTTTGCTTCTTTCTTCCATAGTCTGGGCACGAAAGTAACCGTCATCGAAATGATGGGTGAGATTCTAGGAGGAATAGACAAGGAATTGTCCGGACTTTTACGGGCCGATTACGCCAAAAGAGGGGTTAATTTCCTGTTGAATACGCAGGTGACCGGAGTTGGCCGGACAGAAGAAGGGATAGAAGTAAAATACGTACACGACGGAGAAGAAGGAGCGGTATGCGCACAAAAACTGTTGATGAGCGTCGGACGTCGGCCTGTGATGACCGGTTTCGGATTGGAAAACCTGCATTTGGAACTGACTCCCCGGAGTATGGTGAAGGTAGATGAACATCTTCAGTCTTCTGTGCCGGGTGTTTATGTCTGTGGAGATTTGAACGGAGTCTCTTTGCTGGCTCATACGGCGGTGCGGGAGGCAGAAGTGGCGGTACATCATATTTTGGGTGAGAAAGACACCATGAGTTACCGGGCTATTCCGGGAGTGGTCTATACCAATCCGGAAGTTGCTTCGGTAGGCCTTACAGAAGAAGCTTTGGCACGTGAAGGACGTGCTTATCGTGTCGTTCGTTTGCCGGCGGCTTATTCCGGTCGTTTCGTGGCCGAAAATGAAGGAGTGAATGGCGTTTGCAAAGTTCTGGTAGGAGAGGACGACGAGATTTTAGGTGTACATTTGCTTGGAAATCCAGCTTCTGAACTGATTGTCCAGGCAGGGATGATGATAGAAGACAGGCGCAAGCTGCCGGAATGGAAAAAGTATGTTTTTCCACATCCCACGGTGGGCGAACTGTTTCGCGAGTTATAAATCAATGGAATAGATGAAACGGATAAACGGACTATTGTTTTTTTTGTGCTTCTGGGTAGGAAGTATCTATGCACAGGCTTCATTGACAGATAAGCTGGATAAGTTGATAACTTCCGACCCCTTGTTGAAAACTTCGGAAGTGGGCATTGTGGTCCATGATTTGACTACAGGAAAGGAACTTTATGCACATCAGGCAGATAAATTATACCGCCCAGCTTCCATCGAGAAGGTGGTGACAGCGGTAACTGCATTGAATGTATTGGGCAGTGAGTATCAGTTTCAAACCACACTTTCGTATGATGGAGTCATAAAAAACGGTATTCTGAAGGGAAACCTGTATGTAAAAGGAGGTTTCGATCCGGAATTTATGGACTTGGATATGGATTTTCTGGTCCGGGCCGTCCAAGAGGCAGGCATACGGACTATTTCCGGAAAGCTGGTGGGAGATGTCTCTTTGATGGACTCCCTGTATTGGGGATCCGGCTGGTCGTGGGACGACACACCGGAGTCCTTTCAACCCTATCTGTCACCGTTGATGCTGAACAGAGGATGTGTGGACATTAAAGTATCTCCTTCTTCCAGAGGCCAGGCGGGAAAGGTGGAAGTCACTCCGGAATCGGATTATTATCAGTTGAACAACCGTTCCGTCAGTCTGCGTCCGGATGCCGGACGTTTGAAAATTACACGTGACTGGCTGGTGAACGGCAATACGATTGATATTTCCGGTTGCGTATCTTCTGTGCGGAAAAGAACCTTGAATATGTACGATTCCAAACGGTTTTTTATGGATACATTCTGTTATAAGCTCAAGAAAGAAGGGCTGTCTGTGTCGAAAGACAGTATTTTCTTTATGGAGGCTCCGGATAGTGCGAAATGGATTTATACGTGTCGTCGTCCGCTGGAAATCGTGTTGAAGCGTGCATTGAAAGAGAGTGACAATTTGTCGGCCGAAGCGCTATTCCGTCAGTTGGGACGGATGAATGGCAGGCATGCCTCACACCTTTCTTTTGAGGACTGCCAGAAGGTGATAGAGCGGTTTATGCGCCATTCACTTGGATATGACCCCGAAAATTACCGGATAGTAGACGGGAGCGGGGTTTCCTTGTATAATTATGTTTCTCCCCGTTTGATCCTGGCCTATTTGAATTATGCGTACCGACATCCGGATATATACCGCCTTTTCTATGACTGTCTGCCCGTGGCGGGAGTAGACGGTACGCTGAAAGGAAGGATGAGAAGCGGCAAGGCTTTCCGAAATGTAAGAGCCAAGACGGGTACAGTGACCGGGATTTCTTCACTGGCTGGTTATTTGACAGCCGTGAACGGGCACAAAATTTCTTTTGTCATTATTAATCAAAATATATTGAAGCCTCGTCAGGCACGTAATTTGCAGGATAAGATTTGCGAGTTATTGATACAGAAAAACTGAGTAGAAAATGAGTTTGAAACGTATTTGTATTGAAAAAAAGAGGAAAAAAATCGAGAAATAACACGATTTTATAGGTTTTGTGAACAAATATTGTATATCAAATTCAGGTGACTTTAGTATTTTTGTGTGCGTAGAGAGAAAGAATTTGAAGTAATAAAATAAAATGTCGTTTTCTGTTTTTGCAGAAAATGACGAGTGAATTTAAAATTATAATTATTATGGTAAACTTTTCACTTGAAGGTAAGGTAGCCCTCGTAACAGGTGCTTCTTACGGTATCGGTTTTGCTATTGCTACAGCCTTTGCGCAAGCTGGTGCAACTATCGTGTTTAATGATATCAAACAGGAACTGGTTGACAAAGGTCTGGCTGCTTATAAAGAAAAAGGTATCAATGCACACGGTTATGTATGCGATGTAACCAATGAAGCTGCAGTCAATGCATTCATTGCACAGGTAGAAAAAGAAGTGGGTGTAATTGATATTCTGGTAAACAATGCCGGTATCATCAAACGTATCCCGATGTGTGACATGACTGCTGAACAGTTCCGTCAGGTTATTGATGTAGACTTGAACGCTCCGTTCATCGTATCTAAAGCTGTTATTCCGAGCATGATTAAGAAAGGTCACGGAAAGATTATCAACATCTGCTCTATGATGAGTGAACTGGGTCGTGAAACAGTTTCTGCATACGCTGCAGCCAAAGGTGGTTTGAAGATGTTGACTCGTAACATCGCTTCTGAATATGGTGAATTCAACATCCAGTGTAACGGTATCGGCCCGGGTTACATCGCTACTCCGCAGACCGCTCCGTTGCGTGAACGTCAGGCTGACGGTTCTCGTCATCCGTTTGATGCATTCATCGTGGCTAAAACTCCGGCTGCCCGTTGGGGAACTCCGGAAGATTTGATGGGTCCTGCCGTATTCTTGGCTTCTGACGCATCTAACTTCGTAAACGGTCACGTATTGTATGTAGACGGTGGTATCCTGGCTTACATCGGCAAACAGCCTAAATAAGTAACAGTGTTTTTGTATCGAAAATAAAAAAGTCATCCTGGGGAGGAAGATTCTTTCTCAGGATGATTTTTTGTTAATAAACAGGAAAAGATAATATTATGAGAAAGACTTTATTTGCTGTGGCCGCAATCGCGTTGCTGGCTGGATGTAGCAAATCAGAATCTGTCACAGTGACAATTTCGAATCCTTTGGGTATGGAACGGACAGGAGAGATGGTAGAAGTCTCTGTAGACGATATTTATAAGCAGTTGAACCTATCCGACACTGCCCAGTTTGTTATTTATGATGAAAAAGCGCAGGAAGTGCCTTATCAGCTCACTTACGATGACAAGGTGATATTTCCTGTCTCTATAGCCTCCAATGCTTCTGTGAATTATACCATACAGCAAGGTACGCCTGCCATTGTGAATGCGGTGGTATATGGCCGTTATTACCCGGAACGTCTGGACGATATTGCCTGGGAAAACGACCGTGCGGCTTACCGTGCATACGGTCCGGCCTTGCAAAGAAGCGGGGAGAAAGCCTATGGTTATGATGTGTTTACCAAGAGTGTAGAGGATTTGGTGGTAGAAGACCGCTATGCCATGGAACTGGATTCTACGGCCTGGGCACAAATCAATGCATTGCGGGAGGCCGGTAAGACGGAAGCGGCAGACAGCCTGCGGCGTACGATTACTTATCATGTAGACCATGGTAACGGAATGGACTGTTATGCGGTAGGGCCTACGCTGGGAGGCGGAACGGCTGCATTGATGCCGGATTCTACGATTGTCTATCCTTATTGCTACAAGGATTATGAGATTCTGGATAACGGACCGCTGCGTTTCACGGTCAAACTGGTGTTCAATCCGTTGGTGGTGAAGAATGACTCGAATGTGATAGAAACCCGTATCATCCAGTTGGATAAGGGGTCTCAGCTGAATAAAACCACAGTGACTTATGATTATCTCACCCAAGCTACCCCTGTAGCTGCAGGTCTGGTATTGCATGCGGCCAATCCGAAAGGCTATGCGTATGATGCTTCTGCAGGTTATATTGCTTATGCCGACCCGACCACAGAACCTAACTCAGACAACGGGATTGTATATGTAGGTGCCGTGTTCCCTGAAGCAGTACAGACTTGCGTAAAACTGTTCGACAAACCTGTAGGCGATGCCTTGGGACATGTGCTGGGTATCTGCAATTATGAACCGGGTAATGAATTCGTGTACTACTGGGGTTCCGGATGGAGCAAGTACGGTTTCCCGAAAGCCGACGACTGGAACAGCTACCTGAAAGACTATGCACAGAAGGTACGCAATCCGTTGACGGTAACCATTCAGAAATAAGAGACTGTCGTTATTCGGAAGAAACAAACATAAAAAAGCGCAGGGTAAACGTGAAGGTTTGCCTTGCGCTTTTTCTGTATCAGGGAAATACCTTAAATTCGTATCCCTCCTTCAAGAGCCATTCAATGGAACGGGGAAGGGCATATTTGAGGTTGTTTTCCGACTTCAAGGAGTCGTGAAATGTAATAATGGAGCCGTTTCGGGCATATTTCTTGACCTTTTCGAATACTTGCGGACCGTTGAGCCGCTTGCTGTAATCCCGGGTCACCAGGTCCCACATCACAATCTGATATTTCTTTTTCAGCACATGATACTGCATCCAGCGCATGTGGCCGTGAGGAGGGCGGAAGAGGTTCGTCTGAAGGTAAGCGTTGGCCTTGTCCGTATTGGCCAGGTAATTCCGGCTCAGGAACTCAAATCCCCGTATGTGGTTGAACGTATGGTTGCCGATGCGGTGTCCTCGTTCCACCACCATCTGGAACTCCTTCGGATGTTTCCGTACGTTGTCGCCCACCATGAAGAAAGTGGCTTTTATGTGGTATTTGTCCAACAAGTCGAGCACCCAAGGCGTGATGTCGGGTATCGGACCGTCGTCGAAAGTCAGATATACCGATTTCTCGGTCTTGTCCATGCGCCATAAGGCCTTAGGATACAACAGACGGATGAATTGGGGCGGTTGTTCAATGAACATGCTTTCGTTGTTTTTTAGAGGTTGTGTAATATCCGGAAGTCAGCCGAAAAAAATGTCATTCCGGAGCAAGCATAAGGTGAATCATCTTTTGCTGCGTCCAGAATGACATTTTATATCTGATGCTACAGCTGTCAGTAACGTTTACTGAGCCTGTTTGCTGGTTCCTACCCGTTGTTCAAGCAATTTGTACAGCTGGTCAAACTTCTGTGCGTAATGCAAGGCAGAATCGACTTCCTTTCCCGTCTTGCTGTCCTTGATGTTAGCCAAGGTCTTGCACACATCATCCAGTATATAGAAATAACGCATGCAGTTCTCGTAAGAGCTGGCAAAGCGTGTATCGTCCAGGCTCAGGTACCAGGTAGCATATTCCACTGCATTGTTGGCCAGTTCGTTGAGAATCTTCTCTGCCTTCTGGGTTTGTCCCAGAGCCAGGTAGTTGTCGGCCATCTCCTTGGAACTGCTCATCACGTAATCGTGAGGCACCGTGGTAGAAGGAATGACCTTCTCGCAATAGTCGAGTGCCTTCAAGGCCTTGTCCTTCTTGCCTTCCTTAATCAGCTGGCTGGTCAGCTGCACGAACATGCGGCGGTGTGTGTCGCACATGCGCAGCACCGTTTCATCCAGATAGATGTTCGGGTTGTCGATGCCGCCGAACTTGAACTTATGCATCAGGTTGTCGTACATCTTCTCACTGTCAATCTGTCTTCCCAGCTGGGCATTGTTGAACGGTGTGATACGGTAAGCCAGTCCTTCCTGCATGAAGTTATTGGTCAGGTTCAGGTGGTTCTCCGAGCCTACGGTGATGGCCATGTACATCGGGCGTTCCCAGTTGGTGTTGGCCAGCATTTCCAGCATCATCAGCTCACTTTTATATAACACCCGTTTGCCTTTCAGCGAAATGTGCATATAGTCTGGAATGGAATCAGGCGTCAACATACCCGAGCGCTTGATGGCTTCCTTGTCCAGCTTGATGACGATACTGTCGGTCGGAATCATCTGCAAGTCTTCTTTCGGCGAGCGCACCCAGTGTTCCAGAATGTTCTTCAGCTCGTAGGGGTTGTCTCCGAATTCCTTGGCAGCTTCTTCCGGGTTCTTCTTGTAGAATTCCAGTACCGTAGGCATGGCATCCGGACGTACATACACGGCTTCGTTGTGGCCGGATACATAGTCAATACGCTCCCAATTGATAGGTACCGACGGAGAATCATAAGCCGGACGGCGCATCTGGTCGATGTACCAGTCGGTCTGCAGGTAACTCAGGTTGCAGACACGTACATCGGTGCGCACCCCTTCCGTTTCCTGATTGTACCACAAGGGGAAAGTATCGTTGTCACCGTTGGTGAAGAGAATCGGATTTCCCTTGTCCGGTACGGAGTTCAGGTAGTTCTGTCCGAAATCACGGCAGGTATAGCGGTCGCTGCGGTCGTGGTCGTCCCAAGTCTGGCTGACCATCTGTATCGGTACCAGCAGACATACCACGCTGGCCAGAATGGCCGCAGGCTTTTCGTTGATTTTCTTGCTCAGATATTCTGCGATAGCGGCGACTCCCAGTCCAATCCAGATGGCGAACGCATAGAAGGAACCTGCATACGCATAATCTCGTTCACGCGGTTGTTGCGGTGTCTGGTTCAGGTAAAGCACGATGGCCAGACCGGTCATGAAGAAGAGGAAGAAGACTACCCAGAATTGCTGGATACCTTTTTCGCCTCTGTAGGCTTGCCAGAACAGACCGATGAGTCCCAGAATCAGCGGCAGACAGTAGAACACATTGTGTCCCTTGTTGTTCTTCAGCTCGCTCGGAAGCAGAGACTGGTCGCCTACCAGCATCTTGTCGATGAACGGGATACCGGTAATCCAGTTGCCATGTTCAATTTCTCCCTGGCCCTGAATGTCGTTCTGACGTCCGGCGAAGTTCCACATGAAATAACGCCAGTACATGTAGTTCAACTGATAGATGAAGAAGAACTTGATGTTATCCCATTGGGTCGGAATCTTGACCATAATCATCTCGCCACACTGGTCGTAAGGCACCTGACGTCCTTCCACGCCACCCAGCCAGTCTTCGTAGGCCTGTGCATGCACATCGCTGTACATACGCGGGAACAACATGTTCTGCGCATATTTGTATTCCGTCTTGTGACGTACGATTTCGTAGCTGTCTTTTTCGTCCGGGCGTTCCTTTTCTTTCCGCTGGTAGACAGGTGCACCTTCTTCCACGTCGTACACACAACCCCCTTCCGTCGGTTTCAGGGCCGGTTTGGAAGCATACGTCTGTCCGTAGAACAGCGGACGGGTACCATACTGCTCACGTCCCAGGTATTCTCCCAGGGTAAAGATATCCTCCGGAGAGTTCTGGTCCATCGGCGTGTTGGCCGAAGAGCGGATGACGATGACGGCATACGAAGAATAGCCCACTACAATCATCATCATGGCCAGCAGACTGGTGTTCAGCGTACGGGCACTGACACGGTACTTCTCGCTGAGGTTGGCGAAGAGGTAGATGGCCAGAATAACCAGCACGATCACACCGATGAATACGCTGCTCCATCCGTGTCCGTAGAACGGAATACCCAGCAGACCCACCGTGGTGAGGAAAGAGATGTTCATCCGCTTGCGGCTTTTCACCGTGTAGCTTTCATATACACCCCAGATGATGCTTGCGGCCAGGATAATCATGTAGATGATGACACCCGTGTTGAAAGGCATGCCGAAGTCGTTGACAAACAGCAGCTCAAACCATCCGCCCACTTTCACGATGCCCGGCACGATGCCGTAAAGTACGACCGCTACCAGCACCATGGAACCAATCAGGGCAATCAGGCTGCCTTTCAGGTTGGCATTGGGGTTTTTCTTGTAATAATATACCAGTACAATGGCCGGAATACAGAGCAGGTTCAGCAGGTGTACCCCGATGGACAACCCTGTGAGGTAGGCAATCAGAATCAGCCAGCGGTCACTGTGAGGCTCGTTTGCCCGGTTCTCCCATTTCAGGATCAGCCAGAAAACGAGGGCCGTAAACAAGCTGGAGTATGCATATACTTCCCCTTCCACGGCACTGAACCAGAAGGTATCGCTCCACGTATAAGCCAAGGCACCTACGAGTCCGGAGCCCATGATGGCAATCAGTTTGCCGGTCGTCATCTGGTTCTCATCCGGGCAAATCAGTTTCTTGGCCAGATGGGTGATGCTCCAGAATAGGAACAGGATACATGCGGCACTCATCAGGGCACTCATGGTATTGACCATGCGGGCCACTTGTGTAGGGTCACTGGCAAACTGACTGAACAGATTGGCGGTCAGCATGAAGAAAGGTGCGCCGGGAGGATGTCCTACTTCCAGCTTATATCCGGTGGTAATGAATTCCGGACAGTCCCAGAAGCTGGCTGTCGGTTCGATGGTCATGCAGTAAGTAAATGCGGCCACCGCAAAAGTGAGCCAGCCAACCAGGTTGTTAATCTTGTTGTACTGTTTCATGAATTATTTTTAGTTTCTCGTTAAAATTCAATGCGGCAAAGATAGCAAACATTTGCAAATCAAGTCTCAAAAGTAAATGATAATGTTGCAAAAGGCGTTAAAAGCGACCTTTTACTCTTCATGATGATGGCATTTCAGGATGCGATGAGGCAAATTGCCATGTCCCAGCAGTTCGATGGGGCACTCAAAATGCGTTTCCAGCCACTCGGCAGAGACTTCCGTATCCGGGTGGTAATCCAGTGTACCGTTCACGCAGGCCACACTTTTCACGTTCTGCAGAATGGTGCCGATGTCATGACTCACCAGTACGATGGCACGTTCCTTGTTGATTTCTTCCAGCAAGGCATAAAGCCGGGCTTCAAACCGCTTGTCGATGTACGTGTTGGGCTCGTCCAGAATCACCACTTTGGGGTCGGAAACCAGTGCCCGTCCCAGCAAAGCCCGTTGCAGCTGCCCGCCGCTCAGCTGTCCGATGGCCCTTTGCTCCAGCCCTTCCAGGCCCATACGGACAATGGTCTGCCGTACTTTTTCGTGCTGCTCCTTGGAGAAAGTGCGGAACAATGATTTCTGCTTGTTCAGTCCCGACAGCACCACTTCGTAGACCGAAATCGGGAACTTCTTGTCGATGCGGTTGTATTGGGGGAGGTAGCCCATGGTGATTTCATCCACCTCCTTTCCCGCCTCAAAGAATTGGATGCGGCCGGAAGTCGGTTTCAGCAAGCCCAGTATGATTTTCATCAACGTGGTTTTTCCTCCTCCGTTCGGTCCGATTACTCCCAGAAAATCTTTTTCTGCAATTTCCAGGTTTACATTTTCCAAGACCTTTTTCTGGTCGTAGGCGGCGGATATTCCGGTCAGTCTGATAAGCGGTTGGTTCATGGGCGATAGTTTATTGCTCGTTTTTGCTCAAAGATTTGGCGATATGAATCATTTCCTTGTCCCAGTCGTAAGTCAGCGGATTGATGGGCACGATTTTCAGGTGGAGTTGTTGTGCGATGACTTCGGCATTGCGCTGGTCGAATTCCTGCTGCACGAACACCACCCGCACCTGCTTCTGCTTGCAAGTGTTCATCAGCTCCTGCAGATGCGTGGGCGAAGGTTCTTTTCCTCCCTCCTCGATGCTGATTTGCTGCAGGCTGTAGTCGCGGGCAAAATAGCTCAGTGCCGGATGGTAAATCAGGAAACTCGGGTCAGCATTCGACAGGTAGCGCTGCATTTCCCGCTCCGTGCGGTCAATCACCTGTTGCAGGCTGTCCAGCCGGTGCTGATAATACGTTTGGTTGTCGGGGTCAATCTCCGACAGCGCCTTGCAGATGTTGGCCGAGATGATGTGAGCATTCGGTATCGAATTCCAGATATGTGGTTCCACTCCGTCCAGGTTTCCATGCGTATGGGCATGCGGATGTATCTCATGAATAAGATCTACTCCTTGCGACATGTCGTAAAACGGCAGTTTGGGCGTATTGGCCTGTAATCTTTCAGTCCAGGCCTGCTCAAAACCGATGTGTCCGATACGCAGGTAGGCTTTGCTCCGTGCCAAATCGACGAGTTGTTGCGGAGTCGGATCGTAAGTTTCGGGATTCCCTCCTTTGGGAACGATGCTCACCACCTGAAACTTGTCTCCGGCGATGGCTTCCGTGAAATAGCGTAGCGGTTCAATGGTGACGGTCAGTGTTTGTTGTTTGTCGTTCCCCTCATTTCCTGTACATGCTGCGAGCACCAGCCCCATCAGAAGCAGGAAAAGGTATTTTTTTGTGCACATATATTCAGCTATTAGATAAGTATTTCTGCAAAGCTACAAAATCTTTCTGAGGCTTGAAAGCAAGCGTCTGAAGTTTCGTGTGGAGAGAAGGGAAAAACTCTTTTTGATTGTCTCATTTTTTACAACTGGAGTAGGTGTGGCTTGCCAGGAGGGAAGGATATGTTTAATGGGCGAATCCCCTTGCATGAATCGGAAAATGTTTTCTTGTTTTGTATGTTTCTCACAGCGGAGCCCTACGTTTTCCACCGCAGAAACGTATGTTTCCGGTGTGGAAAACGTAGGGCTCGCGGGCGGAAAACATAAACAATGTCGTCGCTTTTCACCTTTTATGATACGGCGTTTTCAAATTTCCTTGCTGGCACGGAGAATCTCCCGTTTGCCTCCCGGAGGGCCAGGAAGCCGTTCTACGGTGAATCCGGCTGCTTGGAACATTCTTCTCACTACCCCTTTGGCGCAGTACGTGGTGAGGATACCGCCGGGATTCATTTGCCGGTACAGGTGGTCGAAGAGGGACTGACTCCACATTTCCGGTTGCTTTTCGGGTGCAAAGGCATCGAAATAGACCACATCGTAGTGCGACTGAAAATCGAAGTGCGTGAAATCTCCTTCTATTTTGTGCAGCGTGAAGTAGGGAGAGAGGCAGACAGGGTGGTTCCAGGGAGCAGCATGCAGGGCATAGAACTTTTCGCTGGCTTCCGGGGCGATTATCTCCGGATACCCCAGTTTCCGTACGATGTCTTCTCCCAGCGGATACCGCTCAATGCTGGTGAAACAGACTTCTCTTTGCTGCTTTTCGGCTTCCAGCAGGGTCAGAAAGGCATTCAGCCCGGTACCGAACCCGATTTCCAATACATGAGGCTTTACCGCCTGCGAGTGGTTCAGCCCCATTTGGATGAAGATGTGCTGCGATTCTGTCAAGGCTCCTTTCACGGAGTGATAATGCTCGTCCAGTTCCGGCACAAACAAGGTGTTGCTTCCGTCGGCTGTCGTTTCAAGTGTAATCATAAAGCTATCGATTGCGTTTTTTTAGAGTTTGCGGCTGTGTCTTGGGGCAGATAGGCGGGTTTATTTGCGGGGCTTTAGGAAACTGTCCGGGAATTTTACCTGTTGTTCTATATGGTTCCCGGCTGTGCGGATCCACGTGCGAAAACCTTTTACTCCTTCCGTCAGTTCGATGACACGCGCCCCGTTGGGCAGGTTGTTGTACACTGTGTTTCCCCCTGTATAGCGGCCGTATGCCAGCAGCACTCCCTGCCACATGACGGCATAATCGTTGTCATGGTCATGTCCCACAAATATGCCTTCCACGTCCTTTCTCTCTTTTATCGCTGTAAAAAGGCCGGAGTTCAGGAGAGGGGCGCAGGCCTTTTCTTTCCGGCTGCCGAACAGTGCCGCATTCTCATCGGTGGCGGCTTGGTTATATTCCGGCAGTGGGATATGGAAGAAGGCCAGTGAGGGAAGCGGGCTTCCTCCGTGGGCCTCTGTATATTTCCGGCTTTGCTCGCGATACCATTGAATCTGGTCGAAGTGGATATAAGCGTAGCCCCCGATGCCTTCTATCTGAGAATAGGAATGAGAGTCGAATACATACAGAATCTCGGCGTCTTTCTTTCCATCGGACGACTTGACGGGCAGGGTGAAGTTGGTGACTCCCGAGATGCCTTCGGTGGTGTGGGTCAGGTTGCCTGGAATGGTCTGGATAATCTGGAGAAGCTCTTCACGCGACAGTCCTTGTTCGTCATCGTGGTTGCCGAAAGTCACGGCGAAGGGAATTTTCTGTGCCGCGACCAGTTCCAGTACGGTACGGATGCCTTGCTCGGCCGGCTTTCCGTAAATAAGGTCGCCTGTAAACAACACCAGGTCGGGCTTTTCGGCATCCAACACTTCCTGCATACGCTTTAGGGCAATGTCCGAACGGGTGTCATTTGCTATATAATGTATGTCGGTAAACTGTACGATTTTGAATTTCCCGTTTGAGTTGAATTTCAGGTCTTGTGCATGAATGGAGAAGACCAGAAACAGCAGAGAAAAGAGGTAAAGAAGTTTTTTCATGTTCTGTCTTATTTTTCGTAGACCATTTCTGATAGTTGTCACAAAGATAGTGATATCTTCCAAGTCTGGAAAATTTGTCCTGTGTTTCTCTGCCTTTTCTTATTGGAGGTATTGGAATACGCCTAGCGCCGTGGCCACGATGATGGCATAGCGTGCCAGCTTGCCGATGGTCATGGAGAGGGTAGTAATCCAGAAGTTTCCCCGCATGAAGCCCAGGGCGATGAGCAGGGCGTCGCCGATGACGGGCAGAAACGAGAAGAAAGCCATCCATGAGCCTCGTCCGTGAATGAAGCGGACGGCTCGGTCCATCTGTTTCTTGTCGACCTTGAAATATTTCTCAATCCATTCGGTTTTGCCCATCCGTCCTATCCAGTAGCAGGTCACACCGCCCAGGGCATTGCCTGCCGTGGTGAAAAGAGTAGACCATACCGGGTCCAGTCCCAGTCCCACGCAGGCCAGCAGGACCACTTCCGAGCTGAAGGGCAGGATGGTGCCTGCCAGGAAGGCCGAGAGAAACATCCCCCAGTATCCCCAGTCTATCAGAAATTGAATAAATGCATCCATACATTAAATATACATACGCCAATCCAGAGTCCGAAGGCTGCCCACAGGAAGATGCGGGTAAAACGGTTGAAGGTCAGTGCCAGCAGGTGTCCTCCCAGGATGGAGCCTACGATGAGCGTCATGATGAAAAAGGTGTTGAAATGGGAAGGAATGAGTATCATGCAGAGCAGGGTAGCCGCTCCCGTAATGAGGAGAATACGCAGCATGATACGTGTCTGTACCTTGTCCTGATAGATATGCAGTAAACTCTCTACACCGCAGATGGCAATAATCAGCAGGGCTGCGCCACCGGATACCAGCTGAGACAGCGACAGCACGGAATAGTCTATCGGAGGAAAACTGGAAAGTTGCAGGAAAGGTTCGCCTATCTTTTCGGGTGTGCCCGTGTACAGGTGATAACAGAGCATAATCCAGTAGGGCGTGAAGATACCCGTCAGGCCCGCGAAGAAGGTGCGGGGAGTAAACGCGCGCAACCCCATCATGTAAAAGAAAATCAGGGGAATGAAATACAGGGTCTGTGGAAGCAGAAAACTGCTGATGCCGATACAGAGGAAGGTGTGGAAGATAGGGATGGCCGCGTAGGGCGACTCATAGCTTCGGAACAGATAGGCAAAGCTGATGACAAACAGCAGCGGAATCCATTGTTCGTGCGAGTAGGTATGCAGGAAAGGAATCCCCCCGAAGAAAAAAAGATACAAGGCCGCATGCAGTGTGGTACGCGTGCGGATGAGCGAGAACGTGGTGTTCAGCTCTATCAGAAAGTAGGTAATCAGGCCGTGAATGGCCAGAGAAATGAAGTCCGTCTCTTCGTGGTAGGTGATGGCCCATAGAAGCAGACAGAAAATGACGGCAACAGGAAGGGTAATTCTTCCTGTTGCCAGTTCATATTGAAATTTGTTTCGTGCAAGCATGTTTAGAGGTCGAACCCGATGTCAGAACGGAAATATTTCTTGTCGAAGTGGATTTTTCCTGCATTCCGGAAAGACTGTGCCAAAGCTTCTTCCTTGTTGGCACCGTAGGAGCTGACGGCGATGACACGTCCGCCGGAGGTCACTACTTGTCCGTCTTTCACGGCCGTACCGGCATGGAATACAGTGCTTCCACCTGCCTTGGCTTCCTCAATGCCGCTAATCGGGAATCCTTTCTCGTAGGCTTCCGGATAGCCGCCGGATACCAGCATGACGCAGACAGCCGACCGCGGGTCGATTTCCAGCGTCTTTTCGTTCAGGTTGCCCTGAGCCACTCCTTCGAACAAGTCTACCAGGTCGCTCTTGATGCGCAGCATGACGCTTTCTGTTTCGGGGTCACCCATACGGACATTGTATTCGATGACCATCGGTTCACCTTTCACGTTAATCAGTCCGAAGAAGATGAATCCTTTGTAGTCGATGCCTTCTTCTGCCAATCCTTCTACCGTAGGACGGATGATACGGTCTTCCACTTTCTTCATCCAGGCAGCATCGGCAAACGGAACGGGAGAAACAGAACCCATACCGCCGGTGTTCAGGCCTTTGTCGCCTTCACCGATACGCTTGTAGTCTTTGGCTTCCGGCAGAATCTTGTAGCTCTTTCCGTCGGTCAGTACGAATACAGAACATTCAATGCCGCTCAGGAATTCCTCGATTACCACCGTAGCCGAAGCGTTGCCGAACATACCGCCCAGCATTTCCTTCAGTTCTTTCTTGGCTTCTTCCAGAGTCGGGAGAATCAGCACCCCTTTTCCGGCACAAAGTCCGTCGGCCTTCAGCACGTAAGGTGCTTCCAGCGTTTCCAGAAAGGCCAGTCCTTCTTCCAGATTGGCTGAAGTAATACTCTTGTATCCAGCTGTCGGGATGTGGTGACGTTGCATGAATCCTTTGGCAAATTCCTTGCTTCCTTCCAGTACGGCTCCCGCCTTCGACGGTCCGATGACCGGAATCTGCTTCAAGGCTTCGTCGTGCTTGAAGAAATCATATACCCCCTTCACCAGCGGGTCTTCCGGACCTACCACTACCATGTCGATACCGTTGTCGATGACAAACTGCTTGATACCTTCAAAGTCATCGGCCTTGATGGCTACATTTTCGCCCACTTCGCGTGTGCCGGCATTTCCCGGAGCGATGTACAACTTCTCAATTTTCGGGCTTTGTGCGATTTTCCATGCCAGTGCATGTTCGCGTCCTCCTGAACCTAACAGTAAAAGTTTCATATATGTATCTGCTTTTTAGTCGATTATTTCAAATGGTCTTCAAAATAGCGGGTGATGTGTTCGTGCAGGTGTACACGGTCGCGTCCCATCATGTTGTGTCCGTCTTCCGGATAGATGAAGAGGTCGGGATGTGTACCGGCTTCGATGCATGCTCTCAGGAACGTGTAAGTGTGCTGGGGTACGCAAGTGGGGTCAGTGCCGCCGATGATGATTTCCAGACGGCCTTTCAGGTTGCCGGCTTTCTGTTTCAGGTCGGAGCCTTTGTAGCCTTCCGGATTCGCCTGCGGTGTGTCCATGTAACGTTCGCCGTACATCACTTCGTAGAACTTCCAGTCGATGACCGGTCCGCCGGCTACTCCTACCTTAAAGATATCGGGATAGGAGAGTATCAGGTTGGTGGTCATGAAACCGCCGAAACTCCAGCCATGTACGCCGATGCGGTTACCATCCACATACGAAAGTGATTTCAGGAATTCCACTCCCTTCACCTGGTCTTTCATCTCTTCCACTCCCAAGTGACGGAAGGTGCAGTTCTCAAACGCCAGTCCCCGGTTGTCGCTTCCCCGGCTGTCTACCGTCAGCATGACATATCCTTTCTGTGCCATGTACAGGTCCCATCCTCTGGCATCGTAGAAACGCGAGTTGTGGATGAGTTGTGCATGCGGTCCGCCATACACATAGATGATGGCCGGATATTTCTTGTTCGGGTCAAAGTCCACCGGTTTAATCAGGCGGTAGTACAAGTCGGTCTTTCCGTCGGCAGCCTTGAGGGTACCGATGGTGATTTCCGGCAAGTTGAACTGACTGCGCATCGGGTCGTCCGCTTTCATCAGGGTGGTTCCCTTCTTGCCGCTGGTAGGCAGCAAGGTGATTTCCCGTCCCACGGTGAAAGAAGAGAAGTTATCTATCAAATACGTACCGCTGGCGGAGAGAGAAGCCCGGTGCATGCCGTCTTTTTCTCCCAGTAGCGTACGTTTCCCGGTTTTCACGTTGAGGCTGAACAGATTGGTCTGCAGCGGAGAGATTTCCGTACTGCCGATGATAATTTCTTTCTTGTTCGCATTGAATCCCAGAATCTCCTGTACCAGCCAGTCACCTTGGGTCAAAGGAGTGACTTTCAGGTGCTCCAGGTAGGTGCTGCCTTCCAGTTTCCCGTTTTTCCAAACTCCTTCTCCTTTGGTTTTCGTATCCATCAGGTACAGGTGGTTGAAACCGTCGCGCTGACTCTGGTAGATGAATTGAGTTTCATCCCATGGCAGGAATACAAGCGGGTGTTGAGGTTCTACGTATTTCGGATGCTTTTCTTCATACAGGATACCTTCCTTTTCGCCGGTAGTAGCTTTGTAGCTAACCAGCTGTGCATGGTTCTGGTCGCGGTTCAGTTCGATGACGTAGATATGCTGTTCGTCGGGCGACCAGCTGACATTGGTGAAATAACGGTCGGTAGGGTCGCCTGCCTGCAAGTAAATCACTTTTCCGGTCTTTACATCGTACACTCCCACGGTCACCTTGTGGCTGGTCATGCCTGCCATTGGATATTTGTCCGGTTCCAGGGTAGCGATGCGGGTGGAAGTATTTACCTGCGGATAATCAGTCACCATGCTCTGATCCATGCGGTAGAAAGCCAGGTAGTTTCCTTTCGGGCTCCAGAATGTACCCTTATAGATGCCAAACTCGTTGCGGTGTACAGCCTGACCGTAAACCACTCCTTCTTCCGCCTGTGACGGATTGATTTGCCGGCTTTCTTCTCCTTTGTCGGCTACAAACAGACCGTTGCCGATGGTATAGGCTACTTTGTCATTGGCTTTGCAGAAGTCCAGGTTGGCCGCTTTCTCGTTCAACCGGAACAGGTTGGCAATCTTTTTCTGTCCGAAATCATATTCCACCCAGTAGTTGCTTTGTTGGAATACAATTACCTTCCGTTCTGCCCAAGGCAATGAAGCAGACATCAGGCTGCGGAGCGGTTTCAGTTCGTGCGACGGCTGAAAAGGCTTTTCTCCTTTTTCAAGAGCCTGGTTCACTTCTTCCAAGGTAACCAGTACGGTTTCCTTGCCGTCTTTCAACTGGATACGGCGGATATTTTCTACGTCCGCGCGTACACACACATCCCCCCACCATTGCAGGCCCGGAATGTTCTTGGGCATCAGGTTGAAATAATTGTTGCCGCCCGGAATGACATCTTCCAGCGTATAGTCGGCTTTCTTTTCCTGGGCAAAAGTGGTGAGGACGGTCATACTACATAAAAAGAAGAATAAAAATATACGTTTCATGTGCGACTTGTCTTTAATCCTGTGAATTTTCTTCTTCCTCGCTGCGGCGCTTGTGCATGTAGCGAGGAGCAGGAGCCGCTTTCGGACGTCCGTCATCCGTAGAAGGACGCGGGTTGCGCGGTTTCGGTTCCTCTTTGTATTTGAATTCTTTGCGGCGTTCGCGGGTAAATTCTTTTCCGTCGCCGGCTTTCCGTCCGCGGAACGTTTCTTTCTGGTCGGAATCCTTGCGGAAACCTTCTTTGCGTTCGCTTCGGAAACCTTCTTTCCGTTCTCCACGAGCGCCCTCTTTGCGTTCCTTACGTACGTATTCCACTTTTTCTCCGTGATGACGTGAACGTGCCGGTTTGTCTTCCCGTTTCGGCTTGAACTCCTTGTCACTGTTTTCTGAGCGGAATTCCTTGTATTTCCCGTCAAAAATCTGGTATTTGCGGAACTGACATTCCAATGCACCGTTGAACAAAGGTATTTTCACGGAAGCCTTCAGTCCAATCTGGTCGAAACATTCGTCGCGATAGCTCAGAATCCAGGCGTCGTTTCCTGCGAAAGCATGCTTCAAACGTTCCCCAATCATCTGGTAGAGTCCCAGCAAGTCGTCGGAAGAAATACGTTCGCCATACGGCGGGTTGGTGATGATGATACTTTTCTGTTCCGGCTTTTCAAACTGCTGGAACGGTTGGATTTTCAGGATGACATCCTTGCTGACTCCTGCCGCTTTCACGTTGTGCTGGGCAATCTCGTTGGCTTTCGGATTGTTGTCGTATCCGTAAATCTTATGTGTGAATTCACGTTCCTGTGAATCGTCGTTATAGATGGCATCGAAAAGTTCCTGGTCGAAATCTTTCCATTTTTCGAATCCGAACTCCTTGCGGAACACTCCCGGTGCGATGTTTCGGGCAATCAGGGCTGCTTCGATAGGAATAGTACCCGAACCGCACATCGGGTCGATCAGGTCACATTCGCCTCGCCAGCCTGTCATCAGAATCATACCGGCAGCCAACACTTCGTTCAGCGGTGCTTCCACTTGTTCCTGGCGGTAGCCTCTGCGATGAAGTGATTCGCCGGAACTGTCGAGTGCCAGTGTACATTCTTCTTCCGCAATGTGAATGTGAATGGCCAGGTCCGGATTGCTGATGCGTACGGAAGGACGGTTGCCGGTCTTTTCACGGAAATAGTCGACCACTGCATCCTTCACCTTGTAGGCCACAAACTTGGAATGGCGGAATTCGCTGGAATAAACCACGGCATCCACGGAAAAACTGCTCATGTTGTCGAGGTATTTTTCCCATTCGATGCTTTTCACGGCTTCATATACTTCGTCGGCCGTCTTGGCTGTGAAATGTTTGATGGGTTTTAAAATACGGATGGCGGTGCGCAGGCAGAAGTTTGCCTTATACATCATGGCCTTGTCGCCGGTGAAAGAAACCATGCGTCGGCCGATTTCAATGTTGCTGGCTCCCAGCTCTGTGAGTTCTTGTGCCAGAACTTCTTCCAGTCCCTGGAAGGTCTTGGCGATAAGCTCGAATTCTTGATTCATCTTGATAAAATTACGTAATTTCAATTGATAGGGGCAAAATTACGAATTTTCAGGTTGCTAATCAACTGTTTGAAATTGTTTTCTGTGGAAATGTGGTATGAAGAACAACAGAATGTGTTTGCGGATAACGTCTTTGGAGGAGAAGGTCATAAAATAAGCCAGCAGATATATAGGCTGCTGGCTTATTTTATCGTTTATTATTTTACAATATCCCGGAGTTTGATACTTTGGAACGTCATGTGGGCCACGCTGCTCTCGTACAAGATGCCGATGGTTTCTTTGTCAATCATGGTCAGGCAGGAATATCCCCAGTTGTATCCCTCATCCAATAGTAACTGATGTTCCGGACTCCAGGTATTTCCTCCATCCAGACTGATTTTGATGGTCATGTCCTTGCGGGCGCTGGTTGAGTTAGGGTTGGAGAAAATCAGCAAGTCTTTTCCCAGCACGTTATCCTTGGCTTTCACGCTGATCAGGCTGGCCATACATACAGGCTCTATCAGAGCCGTACGGGAAGATTCATGTTCTTTCCACGTCTTGCCTAAGTCCTGTGTGGTATATACGGCCCGGCTTCCTCCCCGGTTGTCACGCATGTTCAGCATGAGGGTGCCAGGTTCGAGTTCGGCCACCTGTGCTTCTGTGGTATTGGTACGTGCATGGTGGTGGATGGTCCAGGTTTTTCCATGGTCTTTGCTATACATGATGCCTGCATTTGGAATACGGGTCTTGTCGATGAACTGGATAGGGAACACCAAGGTACCATCCTCCATGGTGATGCCTCGTCCCGGTCCCTGAAGCAGGAAGTACCATTCCGGAAGCTTCACCTGTTCGGTGATGTTGATAGGCTCGGACCAGGTCTTTCCATCGTCTGTACTTTTGGCCAGTACCAGCTGGGCCGTGTGGTTCAGGTCCATGCCCGGGTGAGAACTCCACCAAGCTCGTTGGTTGCCCATTCCGTGCGTCCAGGCTGCCACAATCCATACAGTATTGGTTTGGGTATCTACCAGAATGGAAGGGTCGCCTACACCGTTTTGAGCCGACGGAAGTCCTCCATATTCTTTAAAGGCCAGTGGCAAACGCATTTTTTCCCAAGTCTTTCCACCGTCTGTACTACGGCTGAGGCCGATGTCGATGTGTTCCTGCAGGTCCACACTGCTGTTGTAGCGTACGTCATATACGCCCAGAAGAGTGCCTTTGTTGGTTGTAACCAGACCGGGGATACGGAAAGCGGCGGAACCGTCGTCACCGGCGTGGCGTACGCCGACTGCCATTCTCTGCACCACCTTTTGTGCTTCTGCATTTTTGGTCGGGAGGACTTTCCCGTCTGCTTTCACTTGCGTGATTTCGGCACTGATTTTGGTTTGCAGTGAAGCCGTAGGCTGCATTTCAATGCTGATCCAGAAGAAATTGTATCCGGGAAACAGGTCCTGCTTGCCTTCCAGCGTAAGCGTATGGTTCTTGGGAGCTACTTCCGATTTCTTGATAGAATAGGAAGGGTTTGCCGATAACGTCTGGCCGGGAGTTTGGCTGGAGATGTATTCTACCGGAGCAAACCGTTTTTTTCCTCTGTCCTGGGAAGCGTCCGTACCACTATAATAGAGTTTGACTGCCTTTATCTGTGAAAGCGGTACCTCCTTGTCAAAAGTGAGGGTAATATTTTCCAGTGTCTGGGTCTCCTTTGCGTCAAGACGCATATAGGCCAGCACGTTGTCGTGGCGTTCTATCAGGATGGGCACCTGTGGGGTTTTCACAAATACCGTGTCTGCAGCCTGCAGTCCGATAGAAATCATTCCGATGCATAGGGAAAGTAATTTTCTCATAATTTATGGGTTAGATTTTAACTTTAGCTATCAGTTTTCTGATTTTTCCTTCTCCGATGACCGGAGCATGAGGATCTTCCGGATAGACAATCAGGAATTGTCCCGGAAGCAGGTCTACGAAACAGGTGGGAGTGTCCGTATAGAGGGCACAATCTCCTTCTTCCTGGTAAGCTTGTTTCAGTTGGCTGACCTCTTCCATCGCTTTCCAGCCGATGCGTTCCTTTCCTTCCAGCAGGATGTGTATATCGATATAGTCACGATGTACCTCAAGTACCTGTTCGGAAGCCTTGACACACGTAGGATTCACATTGTTGATGAACAGGTTGTTCCCGTCCAGTTCGATTCTCCCACATGGAGTATGCAGAAGGTCATGACTTTTCACATAATCAAACAACGGTTTGAACAGAGGGTGGAGTGCTTCAATCCGGGCACTGTGTTGTAAATTGGAAACAATCATATTTTCAAAGTTTTATTATTCCATATTGTCTGTCTTGGGGCGCAAGAAGTATAACTGCACGAAGAGTGCAACGGCCACTACGATGGCGAGCATGGCGAAACCAATTCCTAAATTGCCGTTGTCGCCCCATCGGCCTAACAGATGCGTAATAAAGGCGCCGGCAGCAACTCCTATCATGTTCATCACCCCGTAGGCAGTAGCTCTTTGTTTGCGTGACACAAACTGGCAGAGAATAGGCATGTTGTTGGTGTCGAAGATGCCATAGCCGATACCAAACAATAATCCGGCTGCTACTACGGCAATCAAGTTATGTCCGAATCCCAATAAAAGCAAGGAAGGGATAGTCAGTCCCAGACCGATTGCTCCGGTATATACACGCCCGCGCAGGTTTTTCTGAACCCATCTGTCGGATAACGGTCCCCCGATAATGACACCGATAAAGGAAGAGACCGCAATCGTAATGGTAGAGAGGGGACCTGCTTGTGACATTGGTAAATTAAGGTTTTCGGCAAATAAGGTTGGGAGCCAGTTTTTGGTGGCCCATCCGGGAAGGCTGGGGGCAGCAAAATAAAGCAGGATTACCCAAAAGGCTACGTTGGTCAGCAAGGATTTCAGACTGATGAATACACCTTCTTTTTCATGTGGCTTGGCTTGGAGCTTTTCTGTCGGAATTGTTTCTATCTTTTTGTCATACAAGAATAACATCAAAATCACGGCATAGGCTATTCCGATGATTCCGAACCAATGGAAAGTGGTGTGCCAAGAGAAAGCGGCAGCCACAGTGGCTCCAAATCCACCGATGGCTTGTCCCATATAAAGTCCTGTCATGTGGATACCCACAGCCAGAGAACGAGATTTTCCCGTGTGGTAGTCTGCAATGAGGGAAAGTCCGGCGGGGATGTAGAGTGCTTCACTCACTCCCATTAAGGCGCGCAGCCAAACAATCTGGTTGAAGGTGTTGGCAATTCCCATCAGGTAGGTGACGGAAGACCATACGAACAGACTTCCAACAATCAGCCATTTACGGCTCAAACGATCGGCGATGATACCTGAAACCGGGCTCATGAGGGCATAAATCCAGAGAAAGATGGCCATCAGATATCCAAAATTAGTGGCCGATTGCAGTTCCGTGATATCCATCTGCATGGCCTCCTTCATGGTACTGAGCATTTGGCGGTCCATATAGTTGAGCAATGCCACGCCCCACAGCAGTCCTACTACAACCCAAGGATAAATCTTAGAGTTTTTCATATATTATGATTATTCAGTTAGCAATGGTACTTGCCGGGTTATTCTCCGGCAAGTATTTCTTTACATAAAGTATATCCCTTGACCATCATTCGTGGAATATGGAAAGGACCTTTGAACAAGTTACCTTTTGCGGGTTGGGCTACTGTGCCGTCGCGGTGCAAGTATCCATACCATTCGCCGAACTCATTGTCGGGGAAATGGGCATACGTCCACTCACTGATTTGTTTGTGGCGCTTCAGGTACTTTTCGTCTTTGGTCAGCTTATAGGCATACAGGTTGGCGATGATGGCTTCGGTTTGCGGCCACCAGAATTTCATATCCTGTGAATAATCCTGAGGAGGCAGGTTCTTGCAGTCCTTGAAATTGATGATACCGCCGTACTGCTTGTCCCATCCCCATTCCCACGACCAGTCGAGAATGGTCAGCGCCATGTCGACGAGCTCTTTGTTGCCACCCATGTTACGGGCTACGTCGAACAGGAACCAGGACGTCTCGATGCAATGTCCCGGATTGATGGTACGTCCGTTCATGGTGTCGATGAATTCTCCTTTGGGGCCCACCATTTCCAGCAGCGCTTTGAATTCCGGATGCATGAAGTAATTTTTCAACGCATGGATAGATTCCTCAATCTGGGCATCCAGTTCCGGGTCGGAAATCACTTGCTTGATGCAGGAAGCCACGTTGACCATGATCATGGTGATGGAATGGCCCTGTGCCTGGAGAGTCGGAAGGTATTTCGGCTCCAGAATACCCGGTGTGTGCAGGAAATGACGCATCCGCTTGAACAGGTCGAGTGCTTTTTTCGCATATTCCTGGTTGCCGGTAGCCAGTGCATATTCCGACATGGCGATGGCGGCGAAGCTTTCAGAAAACACATATCTTCTTTTCCGGAGCGGTGTGCCGTCGGCCATGACTTCGAAATACATTCTTCCGTCCGTATCGAAACAGTGGTTTTCAATGAAATCCAGCGTCAGTTTGGCTGCTTCCAGCCATTCCGGGTTCTTTTCCACATGGTTGTAGGCAAAAGAGCAGATGAAGGCAAAACGGCCTTGGAACCATACCGATTTGGTGGTGTCGAACAGCTGTCCGTCGCGTGCCACGCAGGTATATACACCCCCGTGTTTCTTGTCGAGACCGTATTTCAGCCAAAAAGGCATGATGTTGTGGGTGAGATCTTCCTTGTAGTTCTCAGCCCAGTATTTTGCGTAGGTATCTATGCACATCATAAGGCCGACGGTTAGAATTTGTTACAGCGGTCAAAGAAATTGATCGCTTCCAGTTCCGCCTTCATGCGAGCTTCTTCTTCGTCGGTCATGTTCTGGAACGGCGTACGGTTCTTGCCCAGATCCAGACCAATCAGTTTCATGATGCGCTTTCCGGCTACGATGTTGCCGCGGTAGTGACAGATTACATTGATGACATCCTGTGAGAAGTTTTGCAATTCGCGAGCCTTTTCAATGTCGCCGGCTTTCCAGGCATCGAGGATGCCTACCAGGTTGATGCCGTTGTAGTTGGTCGTTCCACCGATACCGCCTTGTGCACCGCCCATGGCCAGTGAAGGAAGGATGGTTTCATCCTGACCGTGCAGCATGTCGAACTTGCCGTTCTTGTACAAGCGGCACTGGTTGTATTCATAAATGCTTTCGTACGTATATTTGATGCCGGCAAAGTTCGGGATACGTCCGTCTACCGCTTTCAGCAATTCCACCATCGGCAGGTAGGCACCGTTGAATGCCGGAATGTGATAATAATAGAATGGAAGATTCGGCGCTCCGGCTGCGATTTCTTCGCAGTATTTCACCAGTTCTTCGATACGACCGATTTTGGGGAAAGGAGGAGCCATGGCACCGATGCCCCATGCCCCGATTTTCTGTGCATGTTCAGCCAGCATCTTGCTTGCCTTTACGCAGCAGCTTCCCACGTGTACAATCACCTTGAAACCTTCGGGAGCCACTTCGATCCAGCGTTCAGCCAGTTTCATACGTTCTTCTTCCGTCAGCATGTAGCCTTCACCGGATGAACCGTTGATGAACACGCCTTTCAGGCCGTTCTTTGCCAGCATGGCCGCATACGCCGCAATCGGTTCATAGTTTACTTCCCCATTTTCATAAAACGGAGTAAACGGAGCGTCAATTAAACCAATGATTTTTTCCATAATATTATATTTAATAAATTGATTTATTTAATATCGGCAAAAGTAGCGATATATTTTTATACTACAAGGTTTTTAGGGGTTATTTTGAAAATATACTTCTTTTTTAAGCGGATAAATTGTAATTTGTGGGGTTCGTACGCCGGGTTTTATTTCTCCGCATACCATGTATAAACAGTGACGATGTAGCAGGAGAATGCCTCCGGCCCGTGCCATACCCGGGATGTTGGGATGCTGGGTCCATTTTTTATGTGTGAAGTCAAAGCAGAGGAGATCGTCGTTGAACCGATACCAGGATGGCTCGTGTGTGAGATAGTCTTTTCCCGCTTTTCCGTCCAGGGCCTTTTTAAAAATGTCGTAGTTGACTCCTCCGGTAAGGATGAGATGTGTGGAGGTTTGGGTACCGCTCCCTCCGGCCATACAGCGTTTTTCCCCATTCTCTTCCAAGGGTATGTCTGATTCGTATTCCCAGCGGTCGGTTTCGGGGAGATAGCATAAGATGTCGTGTGAAAGTATGCTTTCCGAAGCCTTCGACGCTGCCTGGTATCCACCTATTAAATAAAGCTTGTGTGCGTCGTGGACCAGAATTGGTTGTACGCGTTGAGGCCCTGGGTAGGCAGACAGCTTCTGCCAGTTACGGCCCGTGTTCAAGTCCAGTTTGTACAGGGCGTTCTGTCCGTGTGGCTGGTTTCCTCCAGTGAGGTAAATGCACCCGTTGAGAAAGGTAGCCGCAGCGTTGTCTATGGTTTCGGGCAGTGAAGGAAGTGACCGGATAGAAAACTTTTGTGGAGAATCGGCAGCTTGAATCCGGAATACACGGGTCAGGCAAGAGTCCGCATTGGCTCCTCCGATGCAGACCAGGCCTTCCGGTGTTTCTACGGCACAGCCGTATGCCACCGGGCAGGGAAGTGAAGGAAGTGGTATCCATTGTGGAGATTCAGTCCGGACGTTTAACGCATAGCATTGATCGTAATACACTTTCTCTCCTCCTTCGGCAGCAGGCTTGAAGGGGAAGTTGCATCCTCCGCCCACTACCAGCCAGTCTTTTATAAAGCCCGCAAAAGGAGCAGATACACCTTGTGTAATCGGATAGTCGGGTACAGATTGTGCCAGAGATAGCACATATTGGAATACAAGAATTCCCCACATCAGGAGTCGTTTTTTCATACGTATTGTCATTAGGTTAAGGAAGGATGGGATTTCTTTCAGCTAAAGTACGCATAATATTTAAGTTATCCATGATTTAATGAAGATTTTTCTTGACTTTTGCTATATATAATTAATATTTTGCTTTTATTGTTTTATATCAATAAATTTATTATCTTAGCCATCGGTTTGTCGGGTAGGTCATTTTAATAAGTAGGACTGCCTTATGGGACACTGGCATTAAAATAATATGAGCCTGTTATTTTAGCCGGTTATTGTGGGTTTAACTAAAGTATGGTTATAATATTATGGTACACAAGTTAATCGAAGGTCTAGGAAATAGCACGAAAAATATGCTTACTCAAAAGCGGATAATTACCTATTTGATGCACAATCATTCGTCCACCATTCCTGATTTGGCAAAAGATATAGACTTGAGTATTCCGACTGTCACCAAGTTTGTGATGGAACTGGTGGAAGAAGGATACATCATCAATTATGGTAAGCAAGAGACCAGTGAGGGAAGACCCCCTAATCTCTATGGACTGAATCCGGATGCTGCCTATATGGTGGGAGTGGATATCAAGGCGTTTTGCCTGAATATCGGCCTGATGAATTTTACGGGTGATATGGTAGATATTCAGATGGGAATAGCATGTCATCTTGACAATACACTGGAAAGTCTGGATTTGCTGATTCAGCATATTTGTACTTTCATCGAGAAACATAAGAATGTCAAAGAAAAGATTCTTCAGGTAGGAGTCAACATTTCGGGCCGTGTGAATCCGGAAGAAGGCTATAGCTTCAGTATGTTTAACTTTGAGGAACGCCCGCTGGCCGAAATTTTGACTGAAAAAATCGGTATTCCAGTGAGCATCGATAACGATACCCGTGCCATGGCCTATGGCGAATTGCTGAAAGGAGTGGTCAAAGGAGAAAAAGATGTGGTGTTCATCAATCTCAGCTGGGGACTTGGTTCTGCCTTTATCATTGACGGGAAGATTTATACGGGTCGTTCGGGTTTTTCGGGAGAATTCGGTCATTTCAATGTGTTCGACAATGAAATCATCTGCCGTTGCGGAAAAAAAGGATGTCTGGAAACCGAAGTTTCCGGTTCGGCCCTGCATCGGATTCTTTGTGAGCGGGTAAAGAACGGACAGACGTCCATTCTTTCCAAGCGAATTCTTTCGGGGGATTCTCCGCTTACCTTGGAAGAGATTGTGGAGGCCACCAATAAAGAAGATATCCTGTGCATTGAACTGGTGGAAGAAATCGGGCGTAAGCTGGGGCGTTACCTTGCAGGGCTGATTAACCTGTTCAATCCGGAACTGGTGGTCATCGGTGGAACGCTGGCCTTGACGGAAGATTATATCTTGCAACCCATCAAGACTGCCATCCGCAAATACTCCTTGAATCTGGTAAGCAAGGATTCCGCGGTGGTATTGTCGAAGCTACAGGCAAAAGCAGGAGTGGTAGGTGCTTGTCTGCTGTCTAGAAGCAAATTGTTTGAATGGTAAATTGTCTGGATATTAGGAATGGTTGTCTTACTATAAATTTTGAACTACATTCCATAAGTTTTATGGGTAGTATTCAGTGTGTTTGGAGTAAGCCTTCAGATTTTTTAGTTTTGCAGATATATCATTTTATTTGATACATGAGGTCGTCTCAAAATTATATTTTATTTGAGACAGCCTCATGGATACACCACACCAATCCTTCTTTTCGTTCGCTTCAACCGAGGTGGATTTTAATACCAAAACGATAAAGGTCAGGAGAACATAAGTGTAGCCTTTGTGTTTCTCAGTTCAGACCTTTCCGTGAACTAAGTAAAGCCTATTACTATGAACTGGTCACAGCAAATGAACTTGGTGGTGTGTTTGTTAGCCTTATAGCGGTTGATACACTTTTTTAATTCATATGTGTTTATAAGAGATAAATCTTGTTTTCCTTTGTTCATAGTTTGCAGAATTGTCTGTTTATATCTTGTTACAAAACTATAGTTCCTAACCGAAAAGTTTTATTATTCTTGTAATGTGCTGATTATTAATTGATAATAAAATTTTTAAGGAAAATCTCCCCGAATAGCAGTGAATTGTTAATATTATGTAGATAGTGTCGTTTTTTTACCGGATAGTCGAATATTTAGATAGTATGTTTTAAATTTACTTTTTTTTTGTTTGTAAATTAATGGTAAATTTTGGATCTTTAACCTGCCAAAGGAAATCAAATACTTCTAGAGGAAATGACTATCCAATTGTCTCAAAATCGCCAAATTATAAGACTGCACAGGATAGTCATTTTTTTTGAAGGGCAGTGTTTGTAAAGTTCCATACATTTTTTAACTTTGCAAAGAAGGCCAAATTATGTTTGGTATTTGAAATATTTTAAATTAACGAGCGTAAGTTTTTTTGTCTCTAAAATCGCCAATTTTTAAAGACTGCATAAGAGAACTGTCGTTTGTTAGTCCTTTTATTATTCTGATTGAACAGCCCTTGATATGTTTTTATCAAAGGTATAGTCCTGTTTTGTATAATATCAGGCGCAGACAAGGTGATTCATTTGTGCAGTGGGTGTTTGGCGATACCTAGAGACGGATGATAACTTTGGACTGCGCTCTTTTATTTTAACAGGTATGAATAGAAAAAATAGTTTCTTCTCGATTTTTTTCATTGTATTATCATCAACGATTGTCTCCTTGATGTCATGTGGTGAAAGTAACACAGAGCGTACTCAGAGATATACGATTGATTCTTTAGAGAATGCTAATGCTCAGTCACGTATGGATTATAAGGACTTACAGCAATATCTTTCGGTAATTGCTGGAGGGTTGGATAGCATTTCAATTGAAGAACATGAATTATTAGCTTATTCTGCGGATAGGGAAAGAGGAGGATTAAATCGGCAACGGATGAAACATCAATTGAATCATGTAAGGGATCTTTTGGTTCGTCATAGAGAACGGATTGCTAATTTGGAGCAAAAATTGGCAGCAGAAAATGGGGATGCACAAAACCTCCGTATAATTATTACTGCACTTCGACAGCAGGTCGATGAGAAAGAACGTGAAATAGAGAAATTAAAAGCTGATCTGGAGAATAATCGGAAAAGTATATCTGAACTTACTGGGAAAGTGCAACAAATGCGTGAAGTACAGGAAGAACAACAGCAGACTATTTCGACACAGAATGAAACAATACAGCAACAGGCAGATATTTTAAATAAAGGCTATATAAAGATTGCTAGTAAAAAAGAGTTGAAGAGTATTGGTTTGTTAACAGGTGGCCTTTTTAAAAAATCTAAGATGGACTATTCAAAAATTGATTTGAACCTTTTTCAATGTGTGGATATACGAACTACTACAAGCATAAACCTACCATTAAAAGTAAAGATATTGACTCCTATGCCAAAGAACAGTTATGAAATAAAACAAAGAGGAAAGGAAGGCAATGTCTTGAATATTTTGGATATAAAAACATTCTGGAGTGTATCGAAATTCCTAGTTATACAAATAAATTGATACCACTTTTGTATGTAACCTTAAATAAGTAAAACTAAATATATTGAAGTAATGGATAAACATATAGCTAATAGTCTGATTGCTAATTCTGGCCTGCACTTTAAGACGTTGGAGGTAACATTTAATCCAGAAGAGCCATTGTTGCTTCAGAACGGAAAAACCTTAAAGTACACTTTCGTGGAAACTGTGGATTATCTAAATGGTGGACATATTAGGGTAGATGTGTGTGCTGGTAAAGATGGGCAATATGTTCCTGTAAATTATTTGAAAGATAATGGTTTATTTGAGGAGTCTCTCAATGGAACAATTGTATTAGACGAAGAAGGAATCCCTCGTATAAAGAGGGACGTGGCCATGGCATTAGTAGAACATTACTCTTCAGATAGTCCGGAGCTGTTGAGTATTAATTCGTTATCTTCTTTTCGTGTTAAAAAAGATCAGGATGTAAAAACTGGTTTTGAACTTTTATTGGGAAAATGGCTCCCTATGCCTATGTATGAGGAAGAAATAAATGGCCGAAGTACTGGATATCCTAATGGATGGTGTCGAGTACGTATTGATGCTGTGGGGGAGCAACAAAAGAATGGGCTTCAGCGTTATCGTTTGGTATGGGCATTTGATACTCGTTTGGCAAGCGGTATGGGGGAAGGAGTTTTGAGACCAGCTTTTTTGGCTGGAAGTGGAGAGAGCAAGATATATAGTCTTTGTAATCAGGTAGATTTGTTGTTGGGTAATTTTTTGAATATTCCTGATGGGCAGAATGAGGCTCCAGTAGGCGATTATTTAGTCTCATTGTTTAATATTGATTTAAGAGAGGATATACCACATAGATATAAATTCTTGGCTTATTATATTTATTTGATTAATTTTCTTCGTTTATCAGGTGCTGCTCCTTCAGTGACATTGTATTACAAGCCGGATAAATGTATTCCAGTAGATATGTCAGTAGATATTGGTAATAGTCGTACTTGTGCTGTGCTATTTGAACGGGGTGATTTTACAAAGGCTCGTATGCTTCGTTTGACGGATTTGTCGGAACCGTGGAGAACTTATGAGAATGCATTTGATATGCGTGTTGTATTTCGTCGTGCTGATTTTGGAGGAGATATTACATTTGATAAGAATCTTTTTCAGTGGAACTCATTGGTAAGGGTAGGAGAAGAGGCTAAGCATTTGGTTTATCGTGCAATGGAAGGATATGGTTTGAGTGATAGAGCGACTCATTGTTCTTCTCCTAAGCGTTATTTGTGGGATGATCGGATGTCTGAATTTCGTTGGGAGTTGATGGTGACTGATGATGATCCTACAACTTTAAAAGTAAGTCCTCAGATTTTTATTGAAGGTTTTACTGATTATTTCGATAATGATGGAACTTATTTGGAGGTCCCGAAGGAAATCGATTTATTTTCGTTAGGTGAAGGAGAGTCAGATTGCCATTATAGTCGGCAGTCGTTGATGACATTTGTTATGATTGAGATGATGCAGCAGGCTTATTGTTATATAAACTCTAGTAAGTTTCGTGATATGCATGGAGATATGGACTGTAGTCGTTATCTGAGAAATATTATCGTAACTTGCCCTACAGCCATGTCTTTAAAAGAACAATATGCCTTGAGACGTGCAGCTCAGCAAGCAGCCTGTTTGCTTCGGAAGCTGACTCCTTCATTACCAGATATTACAATTATACCCAATCCTGAAAAAATACACCCTTCTGATGATGTGGAGATGCAGAAAGAACGTGGGTGGTTGTACGATGAAGCTTTTGCTAGTCAGTTAGTATATCTTTATGCCGAATTATCTCAGCGTTATGGAGGTCGTATGGATCGTTTCTTCCAATTGAAAGGTCACTATAGGAAGGAGATCGCAGATATGGGATTTGAGGGTAATGCACTTACTATTGGTACAATTGACATTGGAGCAGGAACGTCTGATGTGATGATAACAGCATATGGACAGAAAGGAATGGGAAGAGTGACTCCTATACCTTTGTATTATGATAGTTTTTATTCTGCAGGAGACGATATTTTATATAATTTGATTCGAGATATTATTTTAGAAGGTCCAGATTATAGACAACCTTCTCAAGGAAGTATTGGAAGTGCACTAGCTGTTCGTATTCAATCTATGTCTCCAGATGAATTATTACAGATTCCTCGTGTGGCTGATACTCCAGAATATCGTAATACAGTGGAAGGCATTCGCCATGCTATGATGGAAGAGGATGCTAGTCGTTTAAAGTCGCATTTGACTCAAGAATTGATGCATCACTTTTTTGCTGAGAAAACAGCTCAACATAGTGTAAAGGACGTAAACTGTCGCTTGGATTTTTGCACTCAGATAAGTACTCCTATGGCACAGTTTTTTTTGGAACTGCTGAAACAGGGACGTCCTTCTAAGTTATATACATATGATGAATTGTTTCCAAAAGAAAAACCTGCTGCTTATTTGCTTGATCATTTTGCATACCATTTCGGCTTCCGTTTTGAGGAATTGACGTGGCGTTATGATCCAGAAATTGTAGGACGTATTGTGAAGGATACGATGGAACCTTTGGTTAAGGCTCTTTCTGTAGTTATGTATACTCAACATTGCGATATCTTGGTGCTTTCTGGAAGGCCAACCAATTTGGAACCACTTACAGAATTATTTCTAAAATATATTCCTATTATGCCAAACCGTTTGGTGCTTCTTAATCAATATCGAGTAGGACGTTGGTTCCCGTTAGCTACTGAAGAAGGATATTTTCAGGAAAACCAAAAGGCTGTTGTGGCAGTTGGCGCTGAAGTTGGTTATTTGGCTAGTACTGTTGGATTTCATGGTCTTGTACTTGATTTCTCCATATTAGCTAAAACTATGAAATCCACCGCACGTTACTTGGGTGAATATGATGAGACATTGCAAGAAGTTCGTCATCCTTTTTTGACACCGAAAAATGGTACTGTGACTTTGAAAGGGGTATCGGTCTTTCCTTATTATATTGGCTGTAAACAGTTTAATGCGCCTAAATATCAGGCTCGTCCACTCTATGCCATATATAATCACAGTAGTATTCCTCAATTGAATCTCATGTTGCAGCGAAACTATCACGAAGATCGTGAGTTGGTTACGTTGGAAGATGTAACAGATATGCAAGGTGAGGCTGTTTCTTTAAAAGGTGTAGAGATTAGATTACAGACATTAGCAAATGAAGGTACTTTTTGGATGGATCAAGGGGCCTTTACATTGAAAATACAACAGAAAATAAATGGAATATCACATAATATAAAATGAGGACTACTATGGATTCATATATATATACACAGAAAGAGAATATTAACAAGAGCCTTCGATGGATTAAAGAGTATCATCCGGAGCACTATGAGCAGCGTTTTTTGCAATTGATGGAAGAACGGAGAAAGTTGCGTATCTTGGACAATGTACAACGGAATAATCCTGGTATTGCAGCTTTTGGTCAAAGTCAGGTAGGGAAGTCATACCTCATGAACTGTATTTTACAGGATAACGGAAATCCTTTTATGGTAGACGCAGAGGGACGGAGATATAATTTTGTGGATGAAATTAATCCCATAGGGGATGGAAGAGAGTCTACGGGGGTGGTAACTCGTTTTTCTGCTTATCATAATCATGTAGAGGAATACAATGAGAAATATCCTATTCGTTTTCGTTCATTGAATGTGCATGATATTATATTGATAATTTGTGATACTTTTTTTAATGATTTTAGAGATCAGACTACCTATGGAGAGGAGGAACTGAGGGAAAAATGTGAGCAGCTTTCTGAAAGATATGCAGCAGCTCCAGTATGTAAGCATACAGCTGTAACACCAGATGATTTACTGGATATTAAATGGTATATTCGAAAGCATTGTAAATCTGAAATTTTGTCAAATACTATTTTGTTTGATCAGTTAGCTTTGATGATAGATCGAATTCCACTGACAGATTATGCTGATGTCTTTTCCCTTTTATGGCATGGAAAGCAAGAATTTACAGATTTATTTTGTCAGTGTTTGGATATTCTTCAGCGTATGCAGTTTAGTGAGTATGTTTATCTCCCTATAGAATCTGTTCTGCATAATGGTAAGAAAGACGATACAATTATGAGTGTGTCTTGCTTGATGCAATTAGGACAGGAAGAAGCTAATAAACATACCACTCATGTATATGTGAAAGAAGGTGATAAGAAAGAGACAGTTATGCGTGATTTGGGAGTCTTCACGAAGAGTGAATTGTGTGCGGTTTGCGCAGAGGTTGTAATTCGTATTGGTGAAGACTTTATAAATAGTAAAGGAAATTATGATATAAGAGATATTCGGCCGGAGAACCTTCAAAAATTACCTTCAGATGGAGTTGCTACGGCTGTTTTAAAGGAAAATGATTTGCTGGATTTCCCTGGTGCTCGTCCAAGAAATGAAGCTCTGCTGTCTTTGTTGACAGGAGAAAAAAGAGAGAATGTGATGGAAAGTTTTCTGAGGGGTAAAGTGGCTTATTTGTTTAATAAGTATACGGAAGAAAAACTGATAAATATTCTGCTGTATTGTCATCATAATGCCAATCTAGATGCTAAGCAAATGTGGAGATTATTAAATGAATGGGTGATAGAATGTGTGGGGAATACTCCAGAGAAGCGAGCTGAATTTTTGCAGAAAACAGAAGTTCCTCCCTTGTTTTATATTGGTACGATGTTCAATAAAGACCTTAAGCCGTCCGATAATAGTACAGTGGGCGATCAAGAGAATGCCATTTCTGATCGGTGGAAAGGGCGTTTTGATATGTTGGAATTAGATTGTTTCCGAAAAAAAGATGTGGAATGGGTTGGTAATTGGACCGGGAAAAACCAACCTTTTCAGAATGGTTACATGTTACGTGATTTCAAGTTCTCTAAAGATATATATGAGCAGAATGAAGAATGTAAAGAGGTTAAAATGCATATTGATAGAGAATACTATGAACGAATGAGAAATACGTTTATAGAAAGTAATAAAACGTATAATTTCTTTGCGGATGCCGGATTGTCTTGGGATGTGTCAGCTTCTATAGGAAATGATGGTTCGTTGTATATTATTGAACAATTGTCTAAGGTGGCTGAGAAGATTCTGGCAATCAGAGAGAGTCAGATGTCAGAACAATTAAAAAGTATTTGTATAAATTGTTTTCGTATTCTGAATGATTATTATGTTTCATCAGATACAGATGAATTATTAAAGAGTAATATTAGTAAGGCAAATGGTATTTTTCGGGAAATGGAGTTTACTTGTCAGTCACATCCTGAGTATTTTGGACATCTGATACAAGCTCTACAACTTACCGAAGCTGAAAGTTTTAAGGAAATACATCGTTTAGTTCCAGAATTAATTTCTACAGTAAATGATTCTTCAGTTATTAAAGATTATGAATTAATTCGTAAGCGTTGTGATAATTTTGAAGGTTGTTCTACAGAAGGAGAAAAATGGGAACGTTTTGTTTCTACATATCGTTTTATGAGCCGGGAGGAGGCATTGGAATATCTTCGAATGCGACAAATTGATGTGGAGAAATTGTTTCAAGGGGAAAAATTAAAACGTAAGAACTCGGCAGTCATTGTCCATGATATGATGCTTCTTTGGCAGAAACGAATTTCCGGTATGCAGTTTATTGGAGAATTTACCGGTAATGGATTAATGGATAATATAGTTATGACCAATTTGGTCAATTGTCTTCTAGCTACAGCACAGCATATTCAGTTGACTGAACGCTTAGAGTCTGAAATTGCTGATTATGTGGATGTTTTGAATATTTCCAGTATTAATGAGGATTTAGTTGCAGATATGATTGCAACTACCATAAGCGACTTTGTGATTGATTGGGGATACCGTTATTTGCCAGAGTCACAACGGGAAAGTGCTCGTAGTATTGCTCGCGATTTTCAGCTTCCGTGCTTTAATTGGATAGATAAGGAGCGTAAGGAACATTTTGAAGAAGAAGAAATGACAGAGGTATTTAATGATATCTTATCTTCTGCAGAGCGTTATACTCCTTCATATATTGCGAATTACAATAGTTGGCTGGAGTTTATGTTTGTGGCTTTTATCGCCCATATCCAGGCTCCCAATTTTGATCGAGTAGCCAACGAGAAACTAAAGGAATTGCTTGATGAAATTAAAATAAAATAAGATATGGAAGAAAATGGACATACAACTCAAGGAAAAACTCCTCGTACACCCTTCTGGCAACCGTGGGGAGTAGGAGGATATTTATGGAGAATTCTGCTGTTTTTGGGAGGAATTATTGGATTTTGTTTTCTTTTTGCTGCATTGTCAGATTATAATGAGGAAAAACAGATGGAGAAGCGTTTTGCTGAACCTTATCGCAATTTGCCTCCATCTTTGAAAGATAGTTTGGAAATAAGGGAATGGGTGGATAGTATTCCGGGAGTACCGGAATTACCGGATCCGAATGATAATTTTATACCTCCGGTAGATACTACTCGTATTATTACGAATCCAGAAGACTCCATCGGGCAAATTGTGTGCGACCAACTAACGGTACTGTTCAATTCAAAAGATATCAAGCAGGACATGGTTTCATTTGCTCGTCAGTTCAAGCAATATTATCCAGAAAATGGATATGAGATTTTGTATTATAATCCATTGTCGGGTATGATGTTGTTGCTTGTACCTCAGGAATGTTTATTGGCAGTAGCAGATGAACTTCCACAGCGGATTACGGATATTGATTTCCGAGTAGCCACTAATGAAATTTTGGAAGAATGTGCTCGACCTTCCGATCCTGGTTTTGGGGTACCTAAATACGATGAATATTTCAAATTGATTCAGGCATATGAGGCGTGGGATGTTACACGAGGTTCCCAGGATGTGAAGGTCGGAATCGTAGATAGTTATTTTGATCTTACACATCCCGAAATTAATGAGCGTTATGTTAATCCGATACATATTCCATCGAAGACTCGAAATGTGCTTCCTCCTCTGGGGGCACCGAGGAATGAAGTGGAACTGGTATCTTATTGTCACGGTTCTCATGTGGCAGGTATTGCAATAGGACGTCAGAACAATGCATTGGGATGTTCAGGTATTGCTCCGGAATGTACATGGATTCCTATAGCCTTGGGTAGTCAGCTTACTACGGCTACTATCGTGGAAGGTATTCTGTATGCAGTGTACCAAGGGGCAGATGTCGTGAATTTTTCTATCGGGGCTAATTTCCCGGAGGAGGTATCTCAGATTCCATTGGAGGAACAGGTCAGAACTGCTGTCTCTTCTAAAAAGCGGGGAGAAGCCTTGTGGGAATATGTGGCACAAATAGCGAATGATCATCGCTGTGTGCTTTGTACATCAGCCGGAAATCAGACTATTTTGATGGGGTTGGACTCAAAGAATAGAAGTTCACATATTATTAAGGTGGAAGCTGTAGATGGAAAAGGACAAATGGCTGATTTTAGTAACTTCGGAAAGGTTCCTGAGGTTGGTTTGGATTATAGTACTGTTTCTGCTCCTGGAGTAAATTTATGGAGTGCGACCGACAAGCGGTGTATACCGATATGGCAGGCCATGGGTGATGTAGTGTCAATGAAGGATGGCCTGCAAGAAATGAGTGGGACTTCTATGGCAGCTCCGGTGGTGGCAGGAGCCGTAGCATTATTGAAAAGTAAAAATCGGAATCTGACAACAGAACAAGTAATCAAGATACTGACCTTAACAGCTAAGCAAACCGATACTAAACACCGTATTGGGCCTACTATCCAGATAAAGGATGCATTGGATGCTACGGGGGGAGATTTGCTGAACTTTGATGACTTAATGAAAGATCACAATAAGCTGCTGGGTAAATGGCGAAGTACATACGAGGTGGATTTGGTGGAAGAAGATACAGAAAAGAAGTTGGATGAAATATGGGCTTATTTTATCTTTTCATCTACTTCAGAAGGCACTTTGGAATACCATGCCATTCAGTCTAAGCGTATTTATAAGGCACCAATATCTGTTGTGTGGGGAAAAGACCAGTTGAAAATCATACAGCATGGAAAGGCGATAAGTAGTGATGGAGATTCTGTAAATGAAGATGATTTTATTTGTCGGCCTAATAAAGATCGTCTTTTGGAGACTTCTGCACAGCGTAATGGAAAAGAGAGATATACTTTCCAATTAGAGAAGGTAAACTGATAGAAATCATTAAAATAAAAATAATATGTCACAGGGAAAAAAAAGTAAAATTACGATTGCCAATCTAATTGCCCTTACAGGGCTTGCAGGTTTAGGGGTTGTAACATTCTTTGGAATTCTTTTACATTCATCTGATGGAAAGCCGGGAATAGCTATTTTGGGGGCAGTTGCATTTGTTGTGGCGCTGGGTTTTCTGTTGTTCATGAGTATCAAGGCCAAAGGGGCAGAAAATGATGTGAAAAGTTGGCGCTACATGGAATGGATATGTTTATTGGCTTATGTGGTGGTAGCCATACTGTTTGCTGCTCCTTTTCAACGTTTCTTTTATGTGGTATCACAGAAAGAAAACCTGCAGGAGAAAGCCCGTAATGAGGTGAAAGCAATTAAGACACTTTATCAGAATTATGAGCACCAGCAGAAAAAATATTTGACGGATGCGGTAGAACAGTTGCAGAACTATCTTGCTTCTGGCCAGCAACGGACAGTAAAAGATGATTTGTCTGAATATGTGGAGGGTATCGGTTCTGACATTAATGGCTGGGCGGCTAAAGCCTCAAAAATAGTGGCTTTGCCTAAAGATAAGCAGTTGTTGGAAATAGAAAGTCGTGTAGACCACTGGAATTTCATGCAGGTAGCTTCGTTGGCTGCTGATTTGGAAGAAAAGGAAAACTCAGCATGGACTTCTGTCGAGAAAAGAATTTTGAAATATCAGGAAAATAATCGACTGATTCCGGTGATTGGTGGAGGTGGCCTTCATCCGTATCGTTTGGACGGATATGCTAAATTTGATTTGGGGACGAAACCTGATGCAGTTTTTGCCAAGGAACTGCGTAAAGCAGAAGGAAATACCGCATTGGGTTGGATATTGTATGTGGTGCTGAACGGGATGATTCTGTTGAACTATTTGGTTACTTCACGCAGTAGTTATGTCGGACCGAGATCAAACCGCCAAACTGGTGGCTTGCCTCTTTAAATATTGTGAATAATTTTCTTATTGGATCATTAAAAATAGAAATTATATGCCATTACTAAATGCAAATAAGCAGTTATTGTTGAATCAGATAAAAAGGCAACCTACAATTGAACTTCAGAAATTGTTGGAATTGTTGAAAACATATGAAGATTTGAAAATAGAGGATTTTAAAGGTTATATCAGTGAAGTGTTATATACGCAGTTGACTGAGGCTGGAAGGGATCCGCATGAAACTCAGTTGTGGGATGATATAAGTAACGCTCCACATAATACTCCAGAGGAAATTCAGGCATTACAGCGTTTAGTTATGTCTTATCTTCAGAAGTATCCTCAAGCTCCAAAGGTGAAAGAAGCTCAAACTTTAGTAAATAAGTTGCAGGTTGAAATGAATGAGGCTTTGGCTGAGCAAGGAAGGAGACAAGCGGAGGAGAAAGAAAAAAGAGATTGGGATACATTAGATCGGGGAAATTATAATGCATTGTTAAATTATAAAATGCGTTATCCTAATAGTGTACATTTAGATGAATTAGATGACTTGATGTGGATTAATACGAAGAATGCACTTTCTACTACAACCTTGAATCGTTATTTGTCTGATTGGCCTGAAGGACGATATGCATCAGAAGCACGAAGTGCGATTAATAGTTATGCAGAATGGGATAAAATTAAGCATCAACCTTATGTAGAGCGTATTGATAAACTTTTTGCAGTGGATGATTTTCGAGATAATCATCCGGACGCAACGTTTATTAATGAAGTTAATGCACTTTATTATCAGTTACGTGAAGAAGAATTGGAAAGAATGAAACAGAATCCTTCTGAATATGGCAAAGATATAGTATTGAGATTAATAGATGCAAATATTTTTACAGACTGGCAGTTAAAGGATGAGGGATTGATGACTGATGAAAGTTGGACTGTTTTGACAGAGTTGGAACGTGATTTATTTCCTAATATTCAGGAATATCAGATAGAAGATCCTAATATTCGAGCAATTGGTGGATGTACGGACATTTATTTGTTCGGAACTCCAGGTACAGGAAAAACTTGTTTGTTGATGGGGCTAACCGGAGCAAATGGTCAAGGGTATAGTTTAAATATGAAAGCACAAGGGGGGCCTTATGCTTCTGCCCTTCAGCAATATGTTAATGCCGGTATTACTCCAGGACGAACTTTTGGAAAATTTGTGACAACTATCAATGGACAGATAAACGAAGAAACAAAGCGTGGAAATGTCTTGACACATAGAATTAATTTTGTCGAAATGTCAGGTGAAGAATTTGCTCTTCGAATTGCAGATGGAAAAGAAGTACAACTTGCTAATATGGGGACTGGGGCTACTAATTTGTTGAAAAATCAGAATAGAAAGGTCTTTTTTATTATTGTAGATTCTACCAAAGAAAAAGTAAAGGTAGAATATGTAGAGCAGGTAAAAGATGCAGAGGGTAACGTGATAGACGAGCGTATTCGAAAACGATATATTTCTCAGTTGGATATATTGAATAAATTTGTCAGTTTATTTGAACTTCCAGAAAATCAGGAAATCATGAGCCGGGTGGATGCAATTCATTTTGTAGTGACAAAGGCTGATATGTTAGGTGATAAACAAGCACGAAGAGAAAAAGCTCGTAATTTGTTACTTTCGACTTATGGAGGTCCTATAGAACAATTGAAAAATTATTGTCGTCAAACCAAGCGGATTAATTATTCTACTGGATATCGTCCATTTGCTTTTACTTTTTCGTTAGGTCAATTTTATTTAGGTGATATTTTTAGCTTTGATAGTTCTGAAACCTTGCAGATTATTAATACGATACGTACAATCACTGGAGGTACAAAAGAAAAAACTTGGTGGGATAGATTTAAAGAAGCTATTAATTAATAATTGAAGAATATGAAATCACAAATAGCACTTCGCATTGCTGGTACAAAGGAACGAAAGGCCGGATTTGCAGCTTTAGTTATAGTAGGAGTATTGGATGGAGGTGAAGGAGAAAATATGGACCGTGTTACTCTTATCAGTGAGAAACCTTCTTTTGTCATCAAACAAACCCCTGAGTATGTATTGTATCAACTCATTGATCGGAAAGTTACGTCTTATGATGTGGATACTCCGGGCATATTGAGTATTGCGGTAACTATTCCTGCTAAGAAACGGCTGGCCACAAAAAGTCCGTATTCACTTTTGATGGAGGTCTATAATACATTCCGTTCAACTTATATGAAAGAAACTCTGGATGGAAAAGATAGTTTCGTCAATGTGGATGTAAAGAAAGATCTTTTTGATGATATTGTAAAACGATACAATGATGATCTGACAGATGGTCGTACTGCTTATGTTTCTATGAATCCGCAAGGGCTGACGGGTATAATCTGTGTGCCAGCTGATAAGTTGGACGATTTCTTCCGTGATACGCAGTATCCAGAATTCAGAAAGTACAAGGATATAGAAATAGGCACATCCTGCCAAAGTCAGGCAACCCCTGAACTAGCTGGTTTAGAGATACCTCGTCCGGTAAATTATGAAGTTTGGGTGAATGGAAAATCGGTTTCTTTTTCCTTGTCAAAGGAGAAGGATGGTTATACAGCGAGTGTTCCGGCTACTTCCACTCATGAATATGAATCGGTTTCATTTACTTTGGGCGAACTTCTGGGTGCGAAGGACGGGCAGTTGCAGAAGGGGGACGGTTCTGTTATCAGTTTGGATGCAGCACATGAACGGATTGATTGTCAGTTGAAAAAGAAAGAAATAAAATACCTTGTTCGATTGGGATGGGTAAACCTTTCTGAAACGGCCAGGACAGAGATTCTTGCTTTGCTTAAGGAGAAGAAGGTAGGCATTAAACTGAGTGATATGCTGTTGGATTGGAAGGATGAGGTATATGTACCGGCTTCAAAGGTTCATGATTCGGTAGCTTTGACTTCTAGTCAATGGGGAGTTTATAACTTATCCGTTTTTTCTTCAGTTGATGCCTCTGCTCGTGTGTTGATGATTACGATAAAGGGACAGTCTGGAATACAGGGAAAGCAGATGAGTGATAATGTACTTTCTGCTTATGTGGAGAACGAAATGAGACCGAGTGAAGTGTCTTCTGGTTCCCAACAGGTGAATCGAGTAAATAGATGGAGAAGACAGAGGAGAGTATTGGTAGTGGGTATTCTAGTAGGTATTCTATTAGGTGTCGGCGGTACTTTCTTGTGGCAAAATCTTTCAGGAAAGGAAAATGTGGCTGACTCGGAAGAGTCTGCAAGTGTAGAAGTGGCAGCCGAAACGAAAGAAGAGCCAGTGGAGAATGATTCACTCAGTCAAAAGATTGATTCGGAAGCAGCTGAGAAGAAAGCAGTTGAAAAAGAAGCTGCTCGTACCGAAATTCAACACTTGGTTGTTGAGGGTAACCTTGCTGCTTGTCGTGCTCATCCGGGATGGAAAAAGTATCTTACCCTAAAAGTGCGGAACACGGTTGAAGGCTTATTAGACTTAAGATATAAGAAAGGCTCCATAAAAAAGAACTTGGAGAGCCTGAAGGAGAAATATCTGTCTACTTTTACATGGAAACAAGTGGATTACTTGAATAATGAAATAGTGAAAATCGTAAATAATTATAAATATGAAAATAGCATGATATGAAAGCATTGAAACTTATACTGTTATTTGTGGTTTTGGTAGGAGCCATATTTCTTGCTATGAACTGGAATTCTTGGTTTCAGTCCATAGCAGGAGATGAAGATACGTTTGCTGAAACAGATTTGGTGGACGTCGGTGAGAAATGCGATGAAATTCGGGATTCTTGGGCTTCTCAGTCTGGTTGGAATCTGGAAACCTATCAGATTCAACGAGAAGATATTGACCAAAGTAAAGCTATGGGAATGTTTTCTTTGGAAGGATATAATACTGTCAATAATTGCCTCCGGGAAACTTCAATCAACGTTGCTTGTAATGCCTATGTAGAAGCTCTGCATAAAACATCTTTTAGTGAACAGGAATTACAGAAACAGTGGGATGGTGTAAGATATTTAAAATCAAAGGAACAGTTGGCAAATGATGTCCGTGTGAAGAGAGTGGAGCAATTAGATCAACTTTATCGGCGCATCCGACAGTTTGCGAGAGATCCACATGACATTACTCCTCGTTTTAATATACAGAATTGCACATGGGTTTCTTTTGTAAATAGTCAAAATCAGATTTTGGCTCTCGCTCGTGACTTGCGGCAGAATCCGCTTTTTAAAGAGATGGAGAATGTTCCTGGGTTTAAGGCTGCGTTGGACGAAGTCAAACTAAAAAAAATAATAGAGCCACAACAAGCACGTTTCTATAAAGGATTAAGTGCTCAAATTTGTAAGCATTTTGATTCTGTGGAAGCTAATCATGAGAACTTGGAATTGTTAAATCAGGTCTATCGACGTTTTATGCAGGAACAAAAGCGTTATGGAGTAACTGAATTAGCCACTGCATTTGTGAGTTTTAAAGATAGAATCAATAAATCAGAACATTTAAAGAAAGAACTATGAATGTGATAAAATATTGTTTTTGCATGCTTGTGTGGATTGCATGTCCTATGTATGCACAAAATGTAAATGAAAATGCTCGGCAAGTAGAACAAGATGATCCTTATAAGGAGAATTTCCGTTTGCGGAGCGAGAATGGTAATCTTCAGAGCAGGCTGGAAGAATTGAATCGAAAAGTGCAAGAATTGAATGAGGAATTGGAGAAACAAAAGAAAATGTTGGAAGAGGAGAAAGCAAATGTCAAGGTTAGGAACTTGAAAGATGAGAATAGGTCTTTGGGAGAAATCATCGAAATTCTTAAAGGAGACACTACCAGGTTGGCAGAACAGCTAAGACAACAAGCAAATGATTTTCGGGAACGGTCTGAAGCCGACCGTAGAGAGAAGGAAGAACTACAGCGAGGTCTGGATGAATTAAGAAGTTTCAGAATAAAATGGTTGTCTCAGTTGGCTGAAGAAGTAGACGGGAAGTGGCTGAAAAAGTCTTATTCGGAAATCAGGGTAGCAGAATTGCAGAAAGAGCTCACAGAATATAAAAAATATGCAAAAGAAGACGAAAAGGTAGCAAAGGCCTGTGACCAACTTGAAAAATTATTGGCTGAATGTCAGTTGTATGAAGATGGTGTGAATGTAATTCATGCTCCTTATGATGAGATGCAGGTTAATAGACTGAAATCACAGATACAAATTTTAAAGGAGCAGGTCGATAATGAATTCAAGAAGAAAGAACTTGAGAGGTTGTATACTCAGCTGAATAATTACCGGGTTACGATAGAAATCTTTCAAGATGTGATAAAAGCGGTAGAAGAAAGTATAATAGGTCAGGATGCTCATGATATTGCTTGGCCTTTAGTTGAGGTTGTTCTGAAGAGGCAAGAGGATGAAAACGGATATATTTCTGCATTGAGAGATATTCCATGGCTGAGCGAACAGTTTGATCTTTATTATGCGGCCTTAAAAGCTGATTGCCTTTCTAAATCGGCTGTTCGTAATAAAATAATGTCTTATTTTCAAAAATAAATAGTATGAAACAAATAAGTCATATCGGACTGAGCATCTATGGAGGGGAACAAGGAGAAAAACTAGATACTGTACCTTTGGTGTCGGCTGGTGAAACTCCTGATAATTTTCAGGCTTTTTCTCCAACATTGGTAAAAGAAGATTCTTCATGGATTATTTATCATGCATTGAGTTATACTTTGTATGCATTACATTATGAGTCTGTGTACACACCTGAGAATAAGCCTGGACAATTGTTGGTATGTCTTTTTATACCCGTACAAAAGAAATTAGCTGATGGGAAAGGGGGACTGGGATTACTGGATTCAATATGGAATGTGTTTACTATTTATGGAATGCGTAGTGGAAGGTATTTAAAAGCTCCGATAGATAATACACCATTTGTGAAATTGTTGGAGCAATACCGCTTGGAGGACCGGCAAACCTTATTACCGGTAATGGTGGGTGATACCCCTGCGTCTTTTTGTGTAGAGAACTTAAATCAGGTAGACGCTTTGATGCGTTATAGTCGCTATGATATGTTGAGTTCCGTGAGTCGGCTGGAGTTAGGTCTTCATTGTCAGACAACATTGGCACTTCCTATAAAAGGTGAAAGTTCCAAGCCGGCAGATACTTCTACTAAAATATTGGAAGATACTCAAAAAGAACCATCTCAGACCTTTTCTCCATTGATAGAGGAAAAGAATGAAAATGTTTTGCCGAAAAAGAAATCATTGGTTCTTTTGAAATCAATAGTAGGTGCTGGAGTGGGGCTTGTAGTGGCTTATTTCTTAACTGATATGTTATATGATAATGACAAGAACGAGGTAGAAAATGAAGTACAGGAAATACCCATATTACCTGAGAAGCAGGTAGAAGTGGAAAATACTTTAATAGATACGGTGAAAGTTGAGTCTAAGCCATCTATAGTTAAATCTTCTGTGGATTCTGCTAGTTCCTCTCAAGAACGGGTAGCGGTTATCAAGACGAAGAAGAAAGAAACTCCATCTCAGCCAAGTACACCTAGTGTGCCGACATGGCAGAATGAGATAAGCAAGCAAGCTAAGGCTTGTCCTTTTTCACTTCGTTTAGGGGTACAGATTACTTCCATTACTTATAATATGAGTTCGGTGACATGTACGTTGGTTTATGAAGAAATGTCAAAATATAATATTACGGAATACGCTCTGGAACAGATGAAGTCGGATGAAAAGGAAATAAGGAAAGAATATTTGTCGGGGCTTCCGTCTAATATCCGTGTGACATTTATAAAGAAAGATAGAGCAGGTAGAAAAATGTAAAATAAAAGTAATTTACTCACTTAAAAAAGAAAGGATTAGTTATGAAGAAATTGTATGTATTTATTATGTGCGTATTTTTTACCTTAGGTATGTATGCACAGTCTGCAATGTCATCAGAAGAATTGTCATTCCGGAATCAGATTGAAAGATTCTTAAAGGAAGAAGGTTTTGTTCCTATTGTAGACACAGACGATAACAGTTTGAATTTTAAGAAAGAGGGAGAACGATATTGGTTAACCGTAAATGGACCAGCTCCATTCTATGTAGAATTACATAAAGGTGGATTTACATTGGAAGATACAAATCGTAATGCGATATTGGAAGCATGTAGCCATGCCAATGCAACAAAGCGGTGTGGTAAGGCTTATGCAACGAAGTCCTCTGTTTCATTTACGGTGGAATTTTATTGCCCTTCTATAGATGTGTTCCGGCAGGTTTTCTATAAATCAATGAGTGCAGTAGATTCTACAAAAGATACAATGAAAGAGTATTATAATGAACACAAGTAATGTAAATAAATTTAATCTATGAATGTAAAGATAAAATCCGCTGGGGTGGCCTGTCTGATAGGTGAGGACTATGATCGTGTGTATGCCACTCTGAAAAAAAATTTGGTCGGAAGTGATGAGCAGCTGTTTACTGAAAGAACTCCCGGGCATGAGTATTTGCAATGGGAACTTCCGGGGGAAGGATGGACCGCACTTTCGGAAAGTGACCCTCTTGTAGAGAGTATGGTGCGGAAGGAGTGGGTGCGACGTCAGCAGATGGTTTATGATCGGTTTGGCAGAAATCAGGATATGGCACAGCGGGTTTTATCTGTACCAGATGAAAGTTATATTTTTTACAAGGTAGATGATACGGGAAAGTTACAAATTAGGCTGACGGCATGGGGATACCGTTATCCGGAGCGAATACAGGGTGGAGTTATTATCGGAAAGCCAAAGCCCAAGGAGCAGAAGGAGCATGTGGTCATACAGTTGTTGTATGATGGTAAGCCTGTGCCGGATAAAGCTTTACGGCTGAACGGTTTGTTTCCGGGAAAAACAGATCAGAATGGGATGTTTGAAGTCGGAGATTTGCCGTTGGATTATGAATTTGATGTGGATGTGGATGAGTTGCATCGCCGGGTAAAAGTAATGCTTGGCCAGGGGAAGATAGAGTTGGATATTACTACCTTTACTGAAGTAAAAGTTGTGGCTACATTAGATAAGCAGCCTTATAAGGGAGCTGCGGTTTCTCTGACCTATGGAGGGCGTCAAATGAATTTGATGACGGATGAGAATGGAAAAGTTGTAGTCAGTTTACCTTTGGATTTACAGCATGGATTATGTATGGTGGCACTGGACGGAGAAACACAGCAGATGCCACTTACTGAAGAAGGGGCAGTTTTTACTTTCCAGATAAAAAACCAGGAAAAAGAAATTCTACCAAAGAAGAATGTTGAAAGATATGGGGATGTGGAAGTGAATGTTACACGAAACGGAAAACCCTTTCAGTTTGCTTCTGTCTTATTGGAATATGCAGAACACAGGCAAACTCTTACGACAGATATTACGGGAAAAGCCACGACTCGGCTGCTCTTGGAAGCAGAAGGGGTTGAATGTACGGTAAAATTGGGGAAAGAAGTGCAGCGTAAAGAACTTTCGGAAGGAGTGACTTTATTTACGTTCAGTGTGCAGGATATTTCTAAAGAAAAGGAGGAACCGGAAGTTCCTCGTCCCCAAACGTCAGGAAGTGCAAGTGTAGAAGTGGTAGCTTTATTGGACGGACAACCATATGTGAGTGCGCCTGTGGAAATAAAATATGGGGAGCATTGCTGGACGTTTACAACAGACAATGCTGGAATGGTGCGAACACAGATATCTGCTGGTATAGAAGAGGAATGGTGTATAGTAACTTTGAAGGGAGAGAAGCAACAGAAAAAACTGTCTGGCGGAGGGAAAACATCTTTCTTGTTTCAGTTCAAAAACCCGGAAGTACGTCCTGATTCTGAGCAACCTGAAAAGCATTTATGGGCTACATTTCTGCTTGAGGCTATTGTGGGCTTGTTTATCGCCGCTTTAGTGGTTGCAACTTATCTGTGGGGTGGAGAGATTCTTTTTTAATTAACCTATAATGGAAGCTATATTATGTGGGAAACATTCTTGTATACTTATCTTTTTGTTATTAATGTCGTAGCTTATTTGTTGTATGCAGCAGACAAGCATAGAGCTTATTATGGTTTGTGGCGCTATTCGGAAATATTGTTGCTGGGAATTGCCATTGCAGGAGGAGCCTATGGGGCTGGAATGGGAATGTGGTTGTTCCGTCATAAGACTTTGCATCGTGCTTTTCTGATTACCGTTCCTTTGTGTCTGCTACTCTGGTTGATAGTATTGATAGTTGTGTGTGTGAAATAAGGGAAACTGACAGCTATGAACGTGAAGTTACATATTGAGGAGGTAGTGCCTTTGCTAGATAAACGGATTTCTATGGCACAGGTGGCACATTTGTTAATTCCTTTGGCTAGAAAGTTTGGGTTGTACTTGCCTGAGTTACAGGTGGGAGCGGGCTATCTGCAATGGACATTACCTGGTACAGGTTGGATACCTTTTACGGAGGTCGATGAGGCTTGTAAGTCAGTCGTAGCTCGGATGTATAGTATGCGTAAGTCAGCTGTACTATCAGCTTTGGAAGGCTCTTCAATAAAAGAAATGATTCTTATTGTTCCATCGGATGAATTTATCTATTGTCGTGCATCGGGAGAAGAATGGGAAATCGCGCTTGTAGCTTGGGCTTATCGGTATCCTGACCGTTTGGCATGTGGAGAATTGGATGCTTGGATAGAAAAAGCAATCTTGCAGGAAGTAAATATAGGATTTGTATGGCGAGGAGATATGCTGCCGCATTTGTCTTTTCGTTTGATGGGATATCCAAGGATAACGTCTGAAGATGGATGGTTTCATGTAGACCAAAAAGTGGAAGTAGGACGGTCTCTTCAAGTAGAAACGCCTTCAGGAAAGCAGTTCATTTTGTGTGTGGAACAAGGAACCTCGGATTATAGTTTTGATTTGACACAGTTTTTCTCTGTAGAAATTGAGGTCAGAGAGAAGGAGAAACCAGTGTCTGGGCAGGTTTGCAAAATAGACTTTGCTGGGGAATTATATGAATTGCAGACTGATGATTTAGGAAAAGGAAAGCTGGAGTTGCCTTTATTGGGGAATGGACAAGGATTTCCGGAACAGATACAGCCGGATTGTCGTGTCGTATGTGAAGAGGATATACAATGTCAGAAACCGGAATCTGAGGGGGATAGACTACGCTTTATATTTGAAAAAAAAGTACCTTCCACAGAGCCAGTAGAAAAGTCTGTAGAGGATTCAGTTCCTCGCACCACTCGTCCCCCTGTTTCGGATCCAAGTGTTATGCCGGTGCAGAAGCCGGAACCAGTGGAAGAAAATATGCAAGATCCAGAATTTGTGTTTATTCGTTTGCTGGATTATGGAAAATTTCCTTTGCCGGATCTTGATTTTGTACTGGTTACAAAGAAAAAAGGAGAGGTTTCACTCAGGACAGATAAAGATGGATATTGCAAAATACCAAAAGAATGGTTTACACATAAAGAAAAAATACAGGTAAAGTTTTCAATTGACGAAGATTATATGGCGTCACATGATTTGCATGACCAGAAAAAGAAACGGAAAATAAAAAGATTATGGCTGTAGATAAACATTATTCTCATATTGATTTCAGTCATAGAATGACTTATAAGGAGGAATTCAATGAATACACTATCTGGATGTGTCACCCTAGGAGGCCTTGGTGGCTTTTAGGACTTGTATTGCCGTTGTTATTACTGATTCAATGTAAGAAAGATATTGCTGTAAATTGTCTGGAAGCAGGGAGTGGCATGCCTGTTGCCAATCAGGCTGTGACTATATGTTATGAGTCTCATCATCTTTGGAAGTCAGGAAAATTTTTTTATACTGATAGCATTGGGATGACGCAACATACGGATTCTGTAGGCGTAACTGTATTTCGTGATTTGCCTTGCAGTGTGTTTAGCTATGTGTTTTATTGTTTGAGTCAGATTACTTTCACAGCTCAAAATGAATGTCATACCCCACTGAACGAACACTATAACTTTCATTATACCCGCTGTGTAAATTTGAAAATGGATATACGGCGTGAAAACTTGTATGTCAAGTTGATAGATCATGATACTGAGGCTGTGTTGCCAGATGGTATGGTGTATTATGAGTATCTTGATCAGGGAGAAATAAAATCGGACACAGCACATACCGATGCCATGGGAGTGGCTACTCTTTGCGGAGTACCTTATTGTGGGAGTGTCCAGTTATTGAGAGGAAGCTGTTATGGCTATGCCGATGAGGAAAAAAAGGAGATAGCTTGTCAGGAATTGATTGTTCCAGATGAGCAGACGACTCTTCGTCTGCGTCCTTTAAAAGAACGATTTACTTTCTTGGTAAAAAACAAGGAGACAGGTCAGCCCATTCCAGATGCATTGTCTGAAGTGACATTATTTCATCCGCAGGCAGCCGTACCCGCTTTACGGCGCAGGGTGCGTACTAGTGTGGATGGAGCTGGCATGGGTATATACGAGGATGCTTTTGTCTTGTCGCGTATTGCTATTAAGGCAAGTAAGCCGCATTATCGTGACGGAGAATTGGAAGGAGGTCCTTGGACTGTAGAACAGTTTATTCGGCAAAAAGATGACGTGCGGACTATCTGGCTGACTCCAGAGCCTTATCTGATGGAGTTTGTCAATATAGACAGCATAACCAGACGTCCTGTGCCGGGGGTAAATAATGTGATTCAGGTCACAACCCCTAATGGGGAAACAGAGACTGTCACAGAGATTAGCAACAACAATGGGATTTTTCCTGTAACGGCGAAAGAGGGTTCACGCATAGAGATAACTGCTACTAAAGGTTCATTGTACTGGCCTAAGCATGAGGTCATTCCTTCGTTTGAGAAGAGGGAGGAGGTAGTTATCCAGCCAAGGCTGGCAAAGGTTTCTTTTCGTACGGTCCGGAAGGGAAAAAACAGTCTGTTACCGAATTGCAGACTGCAGGTAACGGGTACGGAAAGTGGACGGATATCTCCGGAAAATAGTGGAAAAGGTTTGTTTTATGTAGAGATGAGGCAGACAGAACAGTTAAGTATTGTAGCTGCTAAAAAAGGATATGTAACAAATGGATATACGGTAAATAAGGCTAGTCTAAGGGAACTGGTCGCTTCAGTTTCACGAAGAGATATTCCGATGGAAATGGATTTACCTCCATGCCAAGGAGGAGTCAATGTTCCTAAAGGGAAAAATGAGATGCTTCATCAGCGGTCTTATGGAATGGGGCAGGAAGAAGGAGATGCAGAATTTGTATGTGATTTTTATAATCAGTTTGATTATCTGACTATTTATGACGGGCCGGACACTACAGGAGCAATTCTGACGAATGGAGGGCGTCCTCGGATGCAAGTGTCTTCCAAGAATGTTATTCCTTTTCATTTTACTAAGGGTGCGGTGACGGTAGTAATAGAGACTTTTAATGGAGATTCGAGTTGGGAATATGTGGTCACTTGTCCTCATTAACAGTAAAGAATATTTAATAGTAAGTCTGAATTTAAAGTTGTGCCCGACACGAATAAGGGTAAGTTATTATGAAATTAAAGGAAATATTGGCTGGTTTATGCTTGGCTGTTATCGTTTTGATGTTGAATGCATGTGCTGATTCTAAGTTGGAAAAACTAGTAGAGGAACTGGGTAAAGAATGTCCGATTCAGATGGGGACTGTTGGAGAAGTTACAAGTTTTATGTTAGAAGATGGAAATTTGGTAGTGGATTATGAAATAGATGAATCGTTTATAAATTTAGAAGCATTAGACAACAACCCTGAACTCTTAAAAGATAATGCAGTCTTGATGTGTAAAAATGCAACGGGAGGTTTGCAGACTGTGCTTTCTCTTTTGGTAGAAGAAGACGCGGGATGGGTGTTGAAATATAAGGGAAAATCAACAGGGAAAGAGTTATCTATATCTCTTGATGCCAAAGAAATAAAGGAGGCGATGGAGAGTACAGAGGAAGATAGAAATCCTATGGAACTTTTGAAGCAGCAAGTAGAGATAACAAATGTGCAGTTCCCGATGAAAGTAGATCAGGGTATGACTATTACGAAACTGACTATTGAAGGGTGGTATGTAGTCTATAACGTAGAAATAGATGAAAGTTTGTATTCAATAGAGGCGATAGCGTCCAGTTTGACAGAGGTGAAAGAGAATATTGTAGCGGAACTAGACAAAACAGATCCAGCCATTCAGTCTTTTTTGGAAGCCTGTAAGCGGGCCAACAAGGGAGTTGCGTATAAATATATTGGGAAAGATTCAGGAAAAAGTTGTATGGTGAAGATTCCCGCTTCGGAATTATAGTCAGACATAGCTGATTATTGAAAAGAAACTTTTGTGGAAAGGAATAGGAATATGAGATGCATATTGCTTTTTTTATGTTTGAGTGCCATTTGTAAACTGACGGCATTGGCTCAACTGTCTGGGGGATTTTATAATCAGAACGGCTATGTGTATTTTGTTGGTCAAAATGTATCCGGTCATGTATTAAGGAATCTGACGGTGAAATGTGTCAATTCGGTGTTAAATCAGCAGCAATCATATTCTCTATGCTTTCTCGCTAATAGAGACTCATTTTCTATCGGACCGGAAAATGGGTGGCAATGGCAACCTGGAGAACAATTGTGTGTAATCTATGAAAACGGTCAATCTGTATATTGGATTTTTCAGCCTGCTCCATCCTATAATATTCCTTATGATGATTCTTCTGCTGAATCTGTCTCTAATAATCTGGTGATTCAGGAAAAAATCCGTCAACTGGAATGGAAAATAAGAGATGCAGAAAGAAGTTTGCATAAATATGAAGAATGGAATCAGAAGAACCCTTCTATTTCAGGTAGTCAGCTGATAAGCTCACAACGCCGGCTGATTCGAACTTATCAAGACCAGATACAAGATTTGATTAGACAAATACGTTGAGAATAAAATAGGATTTTACGGTTTGTATAGCTGTTGGGGGAGTGAAGGGGTCGTTGATTTGTCTGCTATATGGAAAGTTTTTGAAGAATATACGGTAGCTGAAGCCACAGGCAGTTACTATGAACTAAGTGAGGAGTCTGAGAGAGATGTTTGGAGGCGGCGAAGTAAATTTGTGATATTTGATTAAGAAAGTGCGGTTATGTAACCTGTCTCAAATGAAGAGGCTTACATCTGAAAGATGTGTTTGGCATGAATTGTGCTTCTATGATTGGAGGAAAGTCTAATTTGGGCCGTGTAGGAAAAGCCCCGATGGGTAGGGGCTATGGTTGAGGAATTTTGTCATCTTCCTCATCGTTTTGATAATAAATAGAGGAGTTTGAAAAAGATGGAAATTAAGGAAATTAGAAACAATCAGACAGTGGTAGTGTATGGGGTGGAGTTTCATGGATTTGAAGAACTCAAGAAGCATGCCTTTAGTGGTGAGTCTAAGGAAGGAGTATATGTGGGATGTGATTGTGAAGGTTATCCTTGTTTTGATAGTGAGGATTATGCTACGGAGAACCGTTTCTATTGGAACTTTGTATTTGCCAGGAATAAACGGGAGTTGGAACAGAAGATAAAATTACTGGAAACATGCCGTTGTGGATGTAACTATTGTAAACTTACGGAAACTACGCCAGAAGTATTGTACCCGATGATATATTTCCAAGGGGATGAGATTCATCCTTTAATTGTGATGGAGTGTAAAGATATGACATCGAGAAGTAAATAATGAAAGTAAGAAATGTAGGCGTAATAAGTTTATATTGGGAGGTTAATGATAATTTAGTTCATGTTTTATTGACAACAGAATCCAGATGTAAGGAAACCTACAACTGGATTCTGTTTCTATTTACATAAAACTTTGGAAAGATGCATTTTATTGCGAATAGGAATCATTCTTCCGCCCGATATTCCAGTATGTCCCCCGGCTGGCAGTCCAGTTCCTTGCAGATAGCCTCTAGGGTGGAGAAGCGTATGGCCTTGGCCTTTCCTGTTTTCAGAATGGAGAGATTTGCCGGTGTCAGGTCAATCCGTTCGGCAAGCTCTCCCAGCGAAACTTTCCGTTTCGCCATCATCACATCGAGATTTACGATAATCGGCATAGTTAGTAGTTGGGTTAAATAGTCAAATCTTGTTCTTCCTGCATTTGGATACCTATCTCAAATAACAAGGAGACCAGCACGAAAACGGCTCCTATCACAATCAGCAGGATGCTGTTCTGATGGAATATGTCTATCGGAGTGAGATTGACGATGACATTCATCAGCACTCCCGAAAGTATGGTGGAGATTCCGATGGCCGATAAAATCCGTTGGTTGACGCGGCAGAATACTTTTCCTTTTTTCACGTTGCGTGCCATGAAATAGGTCAGCAGGCCGATAAAGAAAATGGCGTAACACTCAATGGCTTGTACCAACGCTTCCCATATAAAAGTATCGTTGTTGTCTTTTCCCATTTCATAACAGAGAGGCACTATCTGGCTAAAGCCGTAAGCAATGGATGCAAAAAGGCTGAGTACCGAAACAAAGTCGCAGTATTGCATCAGGCGTTTGTAGGATTGGGTTTTCATTGTTCGAGTGTTTAATTAAATCGTCAAATCGTTTTCTTGTTTCAAACGTACGGCAACTACGAAGACCTCCGTGAGAAGTATCAGGAGTATGAGGCTCATCCAGCTGAATTCAAAGGGAGAAGCAGGCTGAATGACATATCCCGGAACGGTGAGTTGGGTCATGGCATCGTGAGATTCACACCACGACTGGAAATATTTGGCCAAAGTGTAGGCGGTAGGAGTGTAGACTCCCCATCGGATGCGCCGGATATTGGTGGGTGTGAATATCTCTTTACGGATGACAGAGATAAACAAGCGGATGAGGCTGTAGAATCCATATAGGGTAAACAATCCCGTAATTGCCAGCAGCACATAAGCGAAAGTCGTAAGACCACTGGGAGTGATATATGCATGGCATTGTATGAATCCGGCCGGTACACGAGTGCCGGTTTGCAGATTGGTTACTTGTTGGGCTGACTGTGGCAGTACATCAAAGGTCACCGCAGTCACTTTGTCGAAAGCGGGATGGGTACGTTCTATGCGAATGGGAGCCAGTTGGTCGGGTTCGTTCCAGCCGTCGATGAACCCTCCTATCGATTCGAACAAGATGCCAAGGAGGGCGATTAATGCAATGATTTTAAATGTTTTCATTATGTGAATGTGTTTGTGTGGATAATGTCTGGTCTTCTATTTCAATCGTTTCTGCCTGGGCAGGCTGATACCATGAAGCCGGTTGCGGAACCAGCTTCTTTTGGATGAACAGTACGCAGAGGATGGTGAGGACAAATCCTCCGGCTGCCATGAGTGCCGCTCCGGTGGCTCCGTAAGTAGAAACCATGGTCGCATTCGGGTCGTCTGCCGATAAGAAAGCAATCACAGCCGTACCGTTGTTGACAAAGTGCATCAGGATGCCGGGTAACAGACTCCCCGTGCGGTAGTACATCCATCCCAGTGCCAGTCCGGTGACAAAGGCGAAAGGCGCCTGTACCCAGTTGCCGTGTACCAGTCCGAAAATCAATGAAGAAAGTACGATGGCCCAGGCTGGATGTTTCCATTTGCGGAGCAGATGTCCCTGAATGGCACCACGGAACAGCAGTTCCTCTACGAGGGGAGCCATGATGACGATAGCCACGATACCTAAGGGATGATGCATCATCATGTCAAAGGCAGCCTCCATATTGTTGGGCAGATCGGCCAGTTCGTTGAAGTAGTTGGTCCATAAGCCCATCGCTAAAATAAATACTACTGATGTGGCCAACAGTTTGGGTGAGCAGTGATATCCCCAGGTTTTTCGGTCCAGTCCCACATATTTACCTGCCAGCAGATGGATACCTATCGCAGCGGTGGAGAGTACCTGCGCCAGCATGATCAGGTTTGTATAAAGAGTGTCGAGGGTCTTCGGTAATTCGAAGGTGTGGCGATACCACATGTATCCACAGATGGCTACCCCCATGAAAGCCAGTTGGTAGGCAAAGAAATACAGTAATAATTTGATGGTGCGTCCCATAATTGTGTACATTTTAAAAAGTTTGTTTACTTATTGGTTGAAAGTTTCTGAAGAGCCGGACCTTCAGTGTCCCAGGTCAGCAGATAAGCCGGATTCCAGGTTTTTCGGTCCGCATCCCAGCGGTAAGCTTTTTTCTCGGTCAGGGTTCCCAGTGTGTCGTACCGGTATTCGTACTTCCACTTGGGAGTGAGCGTTTTGCCGTCTTCATTCAGGGTCGATACCGTCAAGCTTTGGTGGTTCTGTCCGTAAATGAAGGTTCCTTTTGCGTTTGCGTGTGTGGCTGTCAATGTCATCAGTGCAGCGGCTATTCCTGCTGCCAATGTCTTTTTTGTGAATGTCTTTTTCATAACTGTACGTGTTTGTGTGTAAATAATAGTGTGTGTCGTCTGTATTCGATAAATATTTATCGTTTTTCGATATGCAAATGTAGGTATTATTTTTGAACTCCAAAAGAAAAACAGAAATATTTTATCGAAAAACGATAAATTTTTCTGTTTTTACGGGAAACTCGAGAGGCTTACGGCTGTAATGTGATGAGGAAGGGGATAACCGGATTCTTGGTGTATAATGAAAAGGAGGATTGGATATTGGAGAAAGAAATCTGGAGGATGCCATGGAGTTAATGAGAAAAGGGGCTTGTCTGTTTTATGTTTCCCTTGCGGAAAACATACGTTTCTCGGTACGGAACTGTATGTTTCCTATGTGGAAAACGTAGGTTTCTGCCACGGGAAACATAAAAAATACTGATAAGTTCTTTTTTAAATGTTGTGTTAGATTTAAAATTAATACTTTTATGTCGTCTTTAGGTTAAACTAAAATCTGTAATTACAATGAAAACTCGGTTGAGAATCTAAGATAATACTATTGGTTATGGTTGGGAAGCACTTATTTATCGCAATTTTGTTGGGAATCATATTGTCGAGCAATACATATAAAAAGGAGTCTCCTTCTTTGGCGGGGATGACCGTAGAATTGGCCGAGACGCCTCTTGGCATAGACACTCCCGCTCCGAGATTTGGCTGGCAGCTGACGGCTGCTCCGCAGGAAAGAGGTCTCTGTCAGACAGCTTATCAGCTGATTGTGCAGGATGAGGCTGGAAAGCGGGTATGGGATTCCGGGAAGGTGGCAGGTGACGCCTCCCAGCAGGTGGTGTACCAGGGGGAAGCCTTACAGCCGACTACCCGTTATACGTGGAAAGTAAAGGTGTGGAACAATCAGGGAAAGGTGCAGGAAGGAACGTCCTGGTTTGAAACCAGCCTGCTGACAGACCACGAGGCAGATGGCTGGCACGGAGCCCGCTGGATTGGGGGTGGCGACGAGGACATGGTGCTTTATTCCCCCTATCTGCCCGTGTTCAGACTGGATTTCTCTTTCCAGATGAAGGAACAGACTGCATCCCGTAAGATTGCCTTCGTGTATGGAGCGAATGACGAGCGGCTGATGGATGCGAACAAGAACCTGTATCACCTTGCCAACGGGAAGGATGCTTCTTACCTCAAAGTAGAGTTCGATTTGACGCCGCTGAAAGGAGGCGGAAACGCATGGATACATCTTTATCGTGCAGGTTATCAGCCCGATGACAAGCCTTCCGTACTGTTGAAGTCTTTTTTGATACCGAATGACGTGTTGAATGTCGGGAACCAGTATCAGGCGCATACTTTCTCTCTGTATTCTAACTTGGGTTTCACGGTCTTGAAAAAAGGAGAAACTCAGCTGGGGGAAGTGAATGTGAATCCCTTGGGACAGGGAGGCGATTTCATAGCCTTTCCCGTAGTGGGCGAGGTGGGCTTTGCCTTGGAGGATGCGAAGGGCTTTTCGGGTGTGAAGACGGATATCCGTAATTTCCGGAGTCCGGAGAACCGGTTGATCTCCGTAACACTGGATGCGTCCCGATTGGAAGGGGTGAGAAAATGGTATGTGCAAGACCCGAGCCGTAATTCCATGCCGATGTTGCGTACGGAGTTTGCGACTTCCTCCAATAAAATCAAGAAAGCACGGCTGTATGTCACCTCCCGCGGTATTTATGAGATGTATCTCAACGGGCAGCGGGTAGGAAAGGATTATTTCAATCCGGGCGTGACACAGTATAATAAGACACACCTGTATCAGGTGTACGATGTGACGCAACTGGTACGGGCCGGAAAAAATGCACTGGGGGCGGTGCTGGCTGAAGGCTGGTGGAGCGGAGGTGCCACTTATGCCGGAGAAAACTGGAACTTCTTCGGCGACCGTCAGTCGTTGCTGGCCCAGCTGGTGGTGACGTACGAGGATGGACGGCAGCAGGCGGTGGTCACTTCGCCGGACACATGGAAGTATTTCAACCAAGGACCGGTGGTGTATGGCAGTTTCTTTCAGGGAGAAGTCTATGACGCCCGGAAGGAACAGGCAATCGCCGGATGGTCTTGCCCGGGTTACGAGGATGCGGCGTGGAAGCCGGCAGTGGAAGTGACGCTGGAAAATCATGTCAGTCAGGTGGGAGGAGGAAACGTGCCGAAAGTGAACGATTATTCGGCTTTTCACCTGAAGGCCCAGTATGGACAGACGGTACGGGCCATTCAGCAACTGACGGCTCGGTCTGTGGAAGAGGTACGGCCGGGTATCTTCGTGTACGATATGGGGCAGAACATGGTGGGAGTACCTGAAATCACGCTCCACGGAATGGAAGCGGGTAGGGAAATCAACCTGCGTTATGCCGAGGTGAAGTATCCGGACCTGCTGCGTTATGCCGGTAACGAGGGGATGATTATGCTCGAGAATATCCGTGCGGCAATGGCACAGGACAAATATATCACCAAGGGAGGGGAGGAAACGATTGCGTCGAGGTTCACCTATCACGGCTATCGCTATGTCGAGATTACGGGCCTTGACAAGGCCTTGCCTTTGGAAAGTGTGAAGGGTACGGTGCTGAGCTCGATTGATGGACTTGCCTCTCAGTATGAAACCTCAAACGAGAAGGTGAATCAGCTGTGGCACAACATCGTGTGGTCTACTTATGCCAATTTTTTCTCCATTCCGACCGACTGTCCGCAGCGGAACGAACGCCTGGGTTGGGCGGGAGATATTTCGGTCTTCTCCCGGACGGCGACTTATCTGGCCGATGTGCCGCAATTCCTTCGCCGTTATTTGCAGGCCATGCGCGATGTGCAGCGGGAAGACGGACGTTTCCCCGATGTGGCTCCGCTGGGTGTAGGCTTTGGGGGCTTGTTGTGGGGCAGCGCGGGCATCACGGTGCCTTGGGAAGTGTACCAGCAGTATGGCGACAAGAGCTTGCTGGCGGAACACTATGTGGCAATGGGCCGTTACATCGATTATATACTGGCAAAGACTATCAATCCGGAAACGGGTATCTTGGAGCAGGAGAAGGTGTGGGGGAACCTGGGCGACTGGCTGGGACCGGAGGACAACAAGAACGACAAGACACTGATGTGGGAGGCGTATTTCTTGTACGACCTGGATATCATGGTGAAAGTGTCCAAGCTATTGGGCAAGGAAAGTGAGGCACGGAGGTATGCGGATTTGTATCAGAAACGGAAGGATTTCTTCCTGCGTACGTATGTGGATAAGGTGACGGCCCAGACGGTTTCTTCCGGGGCCGACGGGCCTGAAAAAGGGAAACCGGTAGACATACAGACTTCGTACGTGCTTCCGCTGGCGTTCGGTCTTGTCCCGCCGGAACTTCGGGAAGAGTTTGCAGCTCGTTTCGCCCGTACGGTGCAGCGGGAAAATGTGGGTGACGACGGAAAGACGTATCCGGCGTATTCTCTGATGACGGGATTCATCGGGACGGCCTGGATCAGTAAGGCACTGTCGGACAATGGCTACGACGACGTGGCCTACAGGCTGTTGCAGCAGACCACCTATCCTTCGTGGCTGTATTCTGTGGAACAAGGGGCTACGACCATCTGGGAGCGGCTGAATTCTTATACTCATTTGGACGGATTTGGGGAAAACAACCGGATGAACTCGTTTAATCATTATTCGTTCGGGACCGTAGGGGCCTGGATGTATGCCTATTCACTGGGAATCATGCGGGATGAGAATCATCCGGGATTCAAGCATTTTGTGCTGTCTCCACGGGTGGACCCGACCGGACAGATGACGTTTGCCCGCGGGCATTATGATTCCTTGTACGGTCGGATAGAAAGTGCCTGGGAAGTAAAAGACGGGGAAGTGAGGTATTCATTCACTGTCCCGGCCAATACGAGTGCCACACTTTATTTGCCGGCTGCTTCGGCGGACAAGGTGACGGAAGATGGTCGTGTCCTGCAGGCGGGAAAAAATGGTGTGAAGAAAGTGATGACTCGGGAAGGCATGCTTCAGATAGAGCTGGGTTCGGGTACCTATCATTTTGTCGTGAAATGAGAGGCTTTTTATCCTCTTCCGAATTTCTGCCGGTAGGTTTGCGGGGTGTATCCCGTATATTTCTTGAAGACCTTGGTAAAGTAGGGGATATCGTCAAAGTTCAGGTAGTAAGCAATTTCTTTGGTGGTCCGCTGGGTGGTAGCCAGCAAATCTTTGGCCTGCTGGATTTTCAGCTCTTGGATGTAGTGTGCCGGAGAGAGTCCGGTGTATTCCTTGAACAGTTTGCGGAACCACGAATAGCTCATGTGCAGGGAGTCGGCCACTTCTTCCGGGCCGATGCCTTTCAACAGGTTCTCGCGGATGAAGACCTTGGCCTTGCCGATTTGTTCGGTGGCTTTATTGTCGAACTCATAGTTCTGGGAGTAATACATGGTCATTCCCAGAATGAGGTTGGCAATGCCGGCCAGGTACTGCTGGCAGGCTGATTTTTCTTCCATGGCCACATGGATGGCCTGTTCGTAGAGCTGGACAATGCTGTCTTGCACACCGATGTGGTACACAATCTGGTCTTTGGCAAAAAAATTATTCTGGAACCGGCTGTCCATATTGACTCCCTGAAAGCCAATCCAGTATTCCTGCCAGCCGGTTTTCTTGTCAGGAAAATAGCTGTGCCATACGTGAGGCTGGAGAATCAGGATATCGCCTTCCTTGATTTCTATCGATGTATCGGGCGTGGGATAGAAATAGCCTTTTCCCCGGGTGATATAGAGCAGCTGATAGCTGTCGAGCACTCGTCCGCGCGAGGGAGTGAAGTAAAATGCATCAGGGTGTCCGGTATGGGGAGGATAGATGGAGTAGTTGGGAGGAACGGGTTCCGATCCTACCGTATTCACTGTGATACCCCAGTCAATGTCTCGTGGGCTTCGTACCAGGTATTTATAGTTTACGCTGTGTTTTTCCATTTTTTCTCCCTTTCTGTGCAAAGATAAAAAATCTCACTCAAACTCTCGAAGCTTGGCGAAAGGGAAAAATCAAAAACTTATATTTTAAAGTCATTTCTTCTGCTGGAAGAAAGTTTTTTCTTTTTACTTTTGCCACAGTAGTTAACCAAATAAACTTTTAGCATGAATTCCAACTATTTTATTGCATTTGATTTAGGAGCGACCAGCGGTCGGACCATTCTGGGTACACTGACTGGTGATAAACTGACACTGGAAGAGGTGACTCGTTTTCCGAATCAGATGCTTCAGCTCAACGGACATTTTTACTGGAATATTTTTTCTTTGTATGAGAACCTGAAAAAAGGACTGGCTGCCGTAGCGCAGAAGAAAGTGCCTGTCACTTCCATCGGTATTGATACCTGGGGAGTGGATTTTGCATTTGTCAATGAAGAAGGGGCCCTCATCGGATTGCCCTATGCCTATCGTGACCCGCAGACTATCGGTAAAAAGGAAGAATTCTTTGAAAAGGTGATGCCGGCAGAAAAGTTGTATGCGAAGACAGGTATCCAGCACATGGATTTCAATAGTATTTTCCAACTGTACACGTTGAAACAGCGGAAGGACTTCGGTTTGACACATGCCCATCGGCTGCTTTTCATGCCGGATGCGCTTTCGTATCTGCTGACCGGGAACATGGTGACGGAATATACCATCGCTTCTACTTCCCAGTTGTTGAATCCTGAAACACGTCAGTTGGACGAGAGTCTGCTGGATGTGCTGGGAGTAAGCAAGTCGTTGTTTGCCGGAATGGTGGAACCGGGGGCGAAAGTAGGGATGCTTACCAAGGATTTGTGCGAAGAACTGCAGATTGAAGCGGTTCCGGTAATTGCTGTAGCCGGACATGACACGGCTTCGGCAGTGGCGGCTATTCCTGCGGCTGACAAGAATTTTGCTTACTTGAGTTCGGGTACCTGGTCGCTGATGGGAATTGAAACAGAGGGTCCGGTAGTAAACGAAAAGACCTCACACTATAATATTACGAATGAAGGTGGAGTGGACGGTACCATTCGCCTGTTGAAGAATATCACGGGAATGTGGATTGTGGAACAGTGCCTGAAGAAATGGCATAAGGAAGGAACGGATTATACGTATCCGCAGATGGTGGAGCTGGCTCAGGCTGCCCGTCCGTTTGTGTGTTTCATTGACCCGGATGATCCGGGATTCACCAATCCGCAGGATATGCCGAAGGCCATCTGTGAATATTGCGCCCGTACCGGACAAGCGGTTCCGCAGACACATGGTGAATTCATCCGTGTCATCTTTGAGAGTCTGGCACTGAAATACCGGGAGGTGCTCGACGTGTTCCGTGAACTGTCGGTCAATCCGATTGAGAAACTGCACATTATTGGAGGCGGTTCACGCAACAAGCTGTTGAACCAGTTCACTTCCAATGCCATCGGCTTGCCGGTGGTGGCTGGACCGAGTGAGGCTTCTTCCATCGGCAACATCATGCTTCAGGCAAAGGCAGCCGGGGTGGTAAGCTCTTTGCAGGAGATGCGGAATGTGATTTCAGCCAATGTACAGCCTGAATATTTTTCACCTGCTGATGCAGCGGTGTGGAACGAGGCTTATCAGAAATATAAATCAATCATTAAAAAATAACTACCATGAAAGAACAACTGATTATCAATGCGTATGAAGTAGCGAAAGAACGCTATGCCAAATTGGGTATCGATACAGATGCCGTAATGAACACTTTGCAGTCGGTTCCCCTGTCCATGCACTGCTGGCAGGCAGACGACGTGACGGGTTTTGAATCACAAGGCTCCTTGACCGGGGGAATTCAGGCGACTGGAAACTATCCGGGAAAGGCTCGTAATATTGAAGAACTGCGTGCGGATATTCTGAAAGCCGCTTCCTTGGTACCGGGCAAGCATCGCTTGAACCTGCACGAAATTTACGGAGAATTTGGCGGCCAGTTTGTAGACCGTGACCAGGTAGAAGTAAAGCATTTTGAAGGATGGATGCAGTGGTCGAAAGAGCACGGCATGAAATTGGATTTCAACTCTACTTCTTTCTCTCATCCGAAATCAGGCAACTTGTCTTTGGCTAATCCGGACAAGAGTATCCGTGATTTCTGGATTGAACATACCAAACGCTGCCGTGCCATTGCGGAAGAAATGGGTAAGCGTCAGAACGATCCGTGTATCATGAACTTGTGGGTACATGATGGAAGCAAGGACATCACGGTAAACCGCATGAAGTATCGTGCATTGCTGAAAGATTCTCTGGATCAGATTTTTGCACAGTCCTACGACCACATGAAAGACTGCATCGAATCAAAGGTATTCGGTATCGGTCTGGAAAGTTATACTGTAGGTTCCAATGATTTCTATATCGGTTATGGAGTACAGCATCAGAAACTGATTACATTGGATACCGGTCACTTCCATCCGACGGAAAGCGTGGCCGACAAGGTTTCTTCTTTGTTGCTGTATGTGCCGGAACTGATGTTGCACGTCAGCCGTCCGGTTCGTTGGGATTCCGACCATGTAACCATCATGAACGACGATACACTCGACTTGTGCAAGGAAATCGTCCGTTGCGATGCTTTGAACCGTGTACATATCGGTTTGGACTATTTCGATGCTTCCATCAACCGTATCGGTGCGTATGTAATCGGTATGCGTGCTACGCAGAAGTGTCTGTTGCAGGCCCTGCTCGAACCGTTGACTACGCTGCGTGATTACGAAGAAACCGACCGTGGTTTCCAGCGTCTGGCTTTGTTGGAAGAATGTAAGTCATTGCCTTGGGGAGCCGTATGGGATATGTTCTGCCTGAAGAACAATGTACCGGTAGGCGAAGAATACATTGCCGAGGTTGAAAAATACGAAGCAGAAGTTACTTCCAAGAGAAATTAATCTTACAGACCGGAGGCGGGGAGGGTTTGTCCCCGTCATCCGGTCTGCTTAATTGAGAAGCTATGGAAATCGTTATCGGATTGTTGATTATTGCCATCGGTGCATTCTGCCAGTCGAGCTGTTATGTGCCGATCAATAAAATAAAAAACTGGAGCTGGGAATCGTACTGGATTGTGCAGGGCGTGTTTGCCTGGCTTATATTCCCTTTCTTGGGAGCATTGCTGGCTGTTCCGGACGGACACAGCCTTTTTGAAGTTTATGCGGCTCATCCTGCCGACACGCTGTGGGCGATGTTTTTCGGCGTACTTTGGGGAGTGGGAGGCTTGACTTTCGGGTTGAGTATGCGTTATTTGGGGGTAGCCCTGGGACAGTCTATTTCATTGGGTACGTGTGCGGGATTGGGTACGATTCTGACCCCTGTCTTCACAGGTCATACAGAAGAACTTACCCTGCCGGTCATTGTCGGGGTGATAGTGACTTTGCTGGGTATCGGTATCATCGGATATGCCGGAAATATGAAATCTGCCAGTCTGAGTGAAGAAGAAAAGAAAAAAGCGGTGAAAGATTTCAATTTTACTAAAGGAATTTTTGTAGCTTTACTGGCCGGTTTCATGAGTGCTTGTTTCAGCATCGGGCTGGGATTCGGACAGAGCTTGTGCTTCCCGGAAAGTGCAGAGGTGTACAAGACGTTACCGGCGACTTTCATGGTGACTGCCGGAGGTTTCCTGACCAACATGGTGTATTGTTTCTATCAGAATGCGAAGAACAAGACATGGGATGATTATGGAAAAACCTCCTTGTATGTGAACAACCTGCTGTTCTGTGCGCTGGCAGGTGTGTTGTGGTACAGTCAGTTCTTCGGACTGAGCCTGGGAAAAGGATTCCTGATGGCTTCGCCGGTATTGCTGACATTCTCCTGGTGTATTTTGATGTCACTGAACGTGACATTCTCAAACGTATGGGGAATCATTTTAAAGGAATGGAAGGGATGTTCTTCCAAGACCATCTGGGTATTGGTCTTGGGACTGGTGGTACTGATTGTGTCTTCTTTCCTTCCACAGTTATTGAAATAAAGCATTAAACTTAAATACTTAATATGATGAAATCAATTCTTGAAGGACGCCCGGGCTTGGCCCGCGAAATCAATAAAGTGGCCGAAGTTGCCGGATATTTGTGGCAAAAAGGATGGGCCGAACGTAACGGAGGAAATATCACGATTAATGTGACGGAGTTTGTTGACGATGAAATCCGCCAGATGCCGGCTATCAGTGAGCCGAAATCCATTGGGGCAGTGTTGCCGCATTTGAAAGGCTGCTATTTCTTCTGCAAGGGTACTCAGAAACGTATGCGTGACCTGGCCCGCTGGCCGATGGAAAACGGTTCAGTCATTCGTATCTGTGATGACTGCGCCAGTTATGTGATTATTGCCGACCAGCCGGTGGTACCGACCTCTGAAGTGGCTTCTCACCTGACGGTACACAATACACTGATTGCGGAAGGTGGTCAGAAAAGAGCGACTGTACACACACATCCTATTGAACTGGTGGCTATGAGCCATACGAAAAAGTTCCTGGAAAAAGACGTGCTGACCAATTTGTTGTGGAGCATGATTCCGGAAACGAAGGCGTTCTGCCCGCGTGGACTGGGTATTGTGCCTTATCAGATGCCGAGCTCGGTAGAACTGGCCGATGCCACGTTGAAGGAGCTGGACGACTATGATGTGGTGATGTGGGAAAAACACGGAGTATTTGCCGTAGGTACGGATGTGATGGATGCTTTCGACCAGATTGACGTGTTGACGAAAGCGGCTCAGATTTACATCAATGCCCGTTGCATGGGATTCGAACCTGACGGAATGACCAAAGAACAGATGCAGGAACTGACGGACGTATTCCATCTTCCGAAATAACAGTATATTAACCTTTTAAACCATGAAATTATGTACAGAATGATTTTGAACGAGACCTCTTACTTTGGAGCCGGATGTCGCGAGGCAATTGCCACGGAAGCCGGTCGCAGAGGTTTCAAGAAAGCTTTTTTTGTAACAGACAAGGACCTGATTCGTTTCCATGTAGCCGACAAGGTGGTTGAGGTATTCGAAAAGGCAGGTATCCCTTACGAAATATACAGTGATGTAAAAGCCAATCCGACCATTGCCAATGTGCAGCATGGTGTAGATGCCTTCAAGGCTTCTGGAGCAGATTTTATTGTTGCACTGGGTGGAGGTTCTTCCATTGATACGGCCAAAGGTATCGGTATCGTGGTGAACAATCCGGAATTTGCCGATGTACGTTCACTGGAAGGAGTTGCAAATACCCGTCATAAGGCAGTGCCGACTTTCGCTCTTCCTACCACCGCCGGAACAGCCGCCGAGGTAACCATCAACTATGTGATTATCGATGAGGCAGCTACCAAGAAGATGGTATGTGTAGACCCGAACGATATTCCGTCGGTAGCAATTGTCGACCCGGAACTGATGTATTCCATGCCGAAGGGACTGACTGCTGCAACAGGTATGGACGCCTTGACACATGCCATTGAAAGTTACATCACTCCGGGAGCTTGGGTAATGTCGGACATGTTCGAACTGAAGGCCATTGAAATGATTGCCAAGCACCTGAAAGCTGCTGTAGACAATGGCAGTGATCCGGTGGCTCGTGAGGCCATGTCACAGGCACAGTACATCGCCGGTATGGGATTCAGTAACGTGGGACTGGGAATCGTTCACTCTATGGCTCATCCGTTGGGTGCACACTATGATACCCCGCATGGAGTAGCCAATGCGTTGCTGTTGCCGTATGTCATGGAATACAATGCAGCATCTCCGGCTGCACCTAAGTATTTGGATATTGCCAAGGCTATGGGTGTGGATACTACGGGTATGAGTGAAGCCGAAGGGGTAAAGGCAGCGGTGGAAGCCGTCCGTCAGCTGTCGCTGAGCATCGGTATTCCGCAGAAGTTGCATGAAATCGGGGTGAAAGAAGGCGATTTGCATCAGTTGGCCATCGATGCGTTCAATGATGTTTGCACCGGAGGTAACCCGCGTCCGACTTCAGTAGAAGAAATTGAAGCGCTTTACCATAAGGCTTTCTAATATATTTCACTGTCTTACTAAATCGAGTGTCCGCAGTTTCCGGGAGTTTCTTCCTGGAGCTGCGGATTTTATTTTTGTGGATTTTCCTTACTTTTCCGCTGTACGATACGGGTACCGGCAGGCACACTTTCCGTCACCCAGATGTTACCGCCGATGGTGGCACCTTCACCGATGGTGATGCGTCCCAGAATGGTGGCGTTGGAGTAGACAATCACGTTGTCTTCCAGTATCGGGTGGCGCGGAATTCCTTTGATAGGGTTGCCTTGCTCATCGCAGGGGAAACTCTTGGCCCCCAAGGTCACTCCCTGATACAGTTTCACGTGGTTGCCGATGATGCAGGTGGCTCCGATAACCACACCCGTGCCATGGTCAATCGTAAAGTGGTGTCCGATTTGGGCGCCCGGATGGATGTCGATACCTGTTTCGGAATGGGCCATCTCGGTGATGATACGCGGGATGAGCGGCACATTGAGCCGGTAAAGTTCGTGGGCAATCCGGTAGTTGGTTACGGCACGGATGACCGGATAGCAGCAGATGATTTCCCCGAAGCACGTGGCGGCAGGGTCACCGTAGTAGGCCGCCTCTACGTCCGTGGCCAGGATGCGACGGATTTCCGGCAGACGACCGATGAATTCCGCTGCCAGTTGAGTAGCCGTAGCCCGACAAGGAGACTGACAGTCGCATTGTCCTTCATTTTCCACGCCGAAGCACAGCCCTGCCTGTATTTGTTCGATGAGCAGGGAAAACAGTTCCTCGATGTTGACCCCGATGTGGTAGTTGATGGTCTGGCTGTTGATGGTTGAATTGCCGAAATAGCCAGGAAACAGGATGGCGCGGGCCAGTTCCACAATCCGTTCCAGCGATTTCCCTGAGGGAAGCGGTTCACCTTCCCGGTGCTGATGGAACAGTCCTCGGTAAGATTGGTTATCGGAAAGTTCGTCTACTGCCTTTGTCAGTATATGCGTGTAATCGATTGGGCTCATGGACATTTCATTTTGATAATGGACAAAAGTAGCGATATTTTGTGATGAATCCAATAAAATCCTATTTTTGTGGAAAAATCAATGCAGTATGGTAGTGAACAAGAAAAATCCTTTTGCTTTCAAAGCAAAACAGAACAATAAGAAAAAAGCAAGTGGCAAACGGGTGGGGAAATCCCGTCCGGAAAAAGCGAATAACCAATTGAACCGTAGGGTGAAATAATAAGAATCCCCGCTCTTCCCAGACATCAAGTCTTTAAGAAGAGCGGGGAGATTTTTATGGAATAGAACGGATTTGATAGCTGTTATTCTTCTGCCAATACAAAATCCAACTGTTTCTTGGCCAGGTTGGCACGGGCCACTTTAATCTTAATCGGGTCGCCGAGGCTGAACTTCTGGTGATGGCGGCGTCCGATGAGGCAATAGTTCTTTTCATCAAACTCGTAGAAATCGTTGCCTAAATCACGCATGGCAATCATGCCCTCGCATTTGTTTTCATTGATTTCCACATAGAGGCCCCATTCTGTCACTCCAGAGATAACGCCATCGTACACCTGTCCGATACGGTCGCCCATGAATTCCACTTGCTTGTATTTCACGGAAGCACGTTCTGCACTGGCGGCAGTCTGTTCCATGGCCGAACTGTGTTCGCAAAGGGTCTCGTATTTGTCGGCCTGGGCGCTTCGTCCTCCTGCCAGGTAACGGGTGAGCAGACGGTGTACCATCAGGTCCGGATAACGGCGGATAGGAGAGGTGAAATGGGTGTAATAATCAAATCCCAGTCCGTAGTGTCCGATGTTGTAGATGGAGTAACGAGCCTTTTGCATGGCGCGCAAGGAGACTGTTTCTATCAGGTTCTGTTCCTTCTTGCCATTGATTTCATTGAGCAGGTGGTTGAGTGACTTGGAAACTTCCACTTTACTGCCTCCCGTACGGATTTTGTAACCGAAGCGGGCGATGAACTGGTTCAGGTTGTCCAGTTTGTCGGGGTCCGGAAGGTCGTGGATACGATAAGGGAATACCTTCGGCTTCTTGTTCTTAGGCACCTTCCCGACGTATTCGGCTACGGTACGGTTGGCCAGCAGCATGAATTCCTCAATCAGCTTGTTGGCTTCCTTGGAAACCTTGAAGTACACACTGAGCGGTTTGCCGTTCTCGTCAATCTCGAATTTCACCTCACAACGGTCGAAGTTGATGGAACCGGCACTCATTCGTTTCTCTCGCAGAATTTGAGCCAGGCGGTTCAGTTCCAGAATTTCTTCCTTGTAGTCGCCTTCTCCCGTTTCAATAATCTGTTGTGCCTCTTCGTATGTGAAGCGGCGGTTGGATTTGATGACGGTGTGGCGGATACGGAAATTCTTCACTTCGGCTTTCTCGTTCATGTCGAAAATGACAGAGTAAGCCAGCTTTTCCTCGTCCGGTCGCAGAGAGCAGATGAAGTTACACAACCGCTCCGGGAGCATCGGAATGGTGCGGTCGACCAGATACACAGAAGTGGCACGTTTCACTGCTTCCTTGTCGATGATGCTTCCTTCCTTCACGTAGTGCGATACATCCGCAATGTGTACGCCTACCTCCCACAGTCCCGGTTTCAGGTTGCGGATAGACAAGGCATCGTCGAAGTCCTTGGCGTCCTTCGGGTCGATGGTGAAGGTCACCACGTCACGGAAGTCCTCGCGTTCGGCATAGTCTTCCGGTGTGATTTCAGCCGACAGTTTGTCGGCAGCTGCCTCCACGGCTTGCGGATAAGTGTAAGGCAATCCGTATTCGGCCAGGATGGCATGCATTTCGGTGGTATTGTCGCCGGCTTTTCCCAGAATGTCAATCACCTCTCCAAACGGGTTCTTTGCCTCTTCCGGCCATTCGGTGATTCGTACCACAGCCTTGTCCCCATCCTTTCCACCTTTCAGCTTGTCTTTCGGAATGAAGATGTCATTGGCCAGCGTGTTGGCTTCCGTCAACAGGAAGGCATAATTCTTCGATACTTTCAGCACACCGACAAATGTTTCGTTGGCACGTTCCAGAATCTCGATGACCTGTCCTTCCACCTGGCGCTTCTTGCATTTGGCACACAAGGACACTTTCACTTTGTCGTTATTCATTGCGTGCGCAGAGTTACGTTCTGCAATGAAGATTGGTTCTCCGCCGTCGTCGGGGATAAACGAGTTCTTTCCGTTACTCTTCCGCTGGAAGGTACCGGTCAGAATCTGTCCTTTGTCATTGATTTTATAGCGCCCCTTTTCGATTTCAATCAGGAAATTGTCTTCCACCATTTCCTCTACGACATCGATACAGAGCATTTTTCCCGGATGGGTCGTGAGTTTTAGAGCTTGGAACAACTGCTTGAGGCTGAATGCTTCATTCGGCTTTGTGCGGAAATAATTGAGCAGCATTTCTACGAGCTCTTTTTTCTTCAGGTGTTTTCCGCCTTTTTTTTCTTTTTTCTTTTTAGCCATGTTGTTTATAGTTTAGGCCGGTTCCTCTCTTAGCAACCGGCATGTTCGATTATACAAAGAAAGCAAATTCCGTGGAATAAACGTGGATTTTTCTGTTAAGATGCTGAAAAACTATTATCTTTGCCGCGTTCTTATTACAAAGTCTGATATGAATGAAGTTGAATCATCCGTCCGCGAACATGAAATATACAAAGTGACCTTGGTGGGAAGCTTGGTAAATATTCTACTAGTGGTCTGTAAATTTGCGGCTGGTTTTTGGGGCAAGAGTGCGGCCATGATTGCCGATGCGGTCCATTCTTTGTCGGATTTGATTACGGATTTAATCGTAATTGTCTTTGTACGCATTTCCAGCAAGCCGGAAGACAAGGACCATGACTATGGGCATGGCAAATATGAAACGCTGGCTACTTTGCTGATAGGTGCAGCCCTGCTGGCTGTGGGTGTGGGCATTTGCTGGAGTGGGGTAGAGTCGATTGTACTTTTCTTCAGAGGTGAGACGCTGCAGTCTCCTGGTTGGATTGCTCTAGTGGCGGCTATTGTATCTATTGTATCCAAGGAAATTTTGTTTCATTACACCCGTGTGGTGGGCAAACGTTATAATAGCCCGGCTGTCATTGCGAATGCTTGGCATCACCGCAGCGATGCGTTCTCTTCTATTGGTACGGCTATCGGTATCGGAGGAGCCATCCTGCTGGGCGACAGCTGGCGGGTGCTCGACCCGTTGGCGGCAGTGATTGTCAGTGTCTTTATCGTGCAGGTGGCTGTCAAGCAACTCAAGTCGTGTGTGGATGAACTGCTGGAACGCTCGCTTCCGGACGATATTGAACAGGAAATTACCAAGATTGTTTTGTCGGAAGAAGGGGTGTCACAACCTCATCATCTGCGTACCCGGCGGATAGGAAGCCATTATGCGATGGACATGCATGTGCGTATGGATGGAAATATTTCTTTACATGAGGCACATGAAAAGGTGACGGCCATCGAAAAGAAATTGCGGGAAGCCTTTGGATCGAATACGTATATCAGTATCCATGCAGAACCTGAGAAGTAAAAAGTATGGAGAAGAAAGTATTAGTGACAGGTGCCAGTGGGTTTATTGGCAGTTTTCTGGTGGAAGGGGCCTTGGAACGAGGTTACCAGGTATGGGCCGGTGTACGAAAAACCAGTAGCCGGAAATATCTACAGGATGCACGGATTCGTTTTGCGGTGCTGGACTTTACCGATTCCGACCGTCTGGCCGGACAGCTGGAAGAGCAGAAACGCTTGCATGGGAAATGGGATTACATTATTCATTGCGCCGGGGTGACCAAATGCCTGGACAAGGCCGATTTTGAAATCGGGAATTACTGGGCTACACGGTATTTTATCGAGACGCTGAAGCGATTGGACATGCTTCCCGTGAACTTTATTTACATTAGTTCGTTAAGTATATTTGGACCGATACGTGAAAAAGATTACACTTCCATTTGCGAGGAAGATACGCCACGCCCGAATACGGCGTATGGATTGAGCAAACTGCATACGGAGGAATACCTGAAGTCCTTGTCAGGCTTTTCGTATGTGATTTTCCGCCCCACCGGCGTGTACGGACCTCGGGAGCACGATTATTTTCTGATGGCCAAGTCTGTAAAGCAGCATGTGGATTTTGCGGCAGGCTTCAAGCGGCAGGACATCACGTTTGTTTTTGTGAAAGATCTGGTACAGGCCATTTATCTGGCCATTGAAAAAAACGTCACGGGTCGGGCCTATTTTGTGAGCGATGGAAAAGTGTACAGTAGTCATACGTTTTCCGATTTGATCCGGAAAGAATTGGGCAATCCGTGGATGGTTCGTCTGGTGTGTCCGTTGTTTCTCCTGAAAGCCATCTCGTTTGTGGCGGAAAATATCGGACGGCTGGCCCGGAAGACCAGTACATTGAACTGTGACAAGTATCGTATCATGAAGCAGCGGAACTGGAGGTGTGACATTTCCCCGCTGGAAAAAGAGTTGGGCTATGTGCCCGAATATCCGTTGGAAAGAGGTGTAAAAGAAATAATTGCCTGGTATAAGAAAGAAGGATGGCTATAGAACTGAAGTTATTTGAACGAGTAGAAAGTGGAAAGGGACTGTTTGCGGTAGAAAGCATCAGTTTGATTTATAATGCCCTGACCACGATTTTGATTTTGTTGCTCTATCCCCGGATGGACCATCCCGGGACGATGTTGCTGGAACGTCTGGGCATTGTGGTGCTGACGTTCGTACTGATTCATCTGTATCAGGCATTTCCCTGTCGGTTGACCGCTTTTATCCGTATGGTGGTGCAGATGTCACTGCTGGCCTACTGGTATCCGGACACGTTTGAATTCAACCGTTTGTTCCCGAACCTGGACTATCTGTTTGCTTCTGCCGAACAGACCATTTTCCATTGCCAGCCCTCCGTGGAATTCAGTAAGCTGTGCCCCTCGGTATGGTTCAGTGAGCCGTTCAATATGGGTTACTTCTTTTATTATCCCATGATGCTGATTGTGGTGGTGTATTACTTTCTGACCCGGTTTGAGTGGTTTGAGAAAATCTGTTTTGTGTTGGTCACCTCTTTCTTCATTTACTACCTGTTCTATATTTTGGTGCCGGTAGCGGGCCCGCAGTTTTACTTCCCGGCCATTGGGATGGACAAGGTGAATGCGTGTGACTTTACGCCCATCGGCGATTATTTCAACCACAATACATTCTTGCTTCCGGGGCCCGGATATGAGCATGGATTCTTCTATAATCTGGTGGAAGCCTCCCAGGAAGTGGGCGAACGTCCTACAGCCGCTTTTCCCAGTTCGCATGTGGGTATCTCTACCATTGTGATGATTATGGCCTGGCGTGTGAACCGGAAGCTGGCTTATATCCTGTTTCCGTTCTATGTGTTGCTGTGCTGTGCCACAGTCTACATTCAGGCGCACTACCTGATTGATTCTCTCGTGGGATTGATTACCGCGTTTTTCGTGTACCAGCTGGCGACGCTGATGTACAAGCGCTGGTTCATCTCACCTGTTTTCAAGCGGATTATGTATTAAGGAAAGTCGGTAAGGAGTTTAGTCTTCCTTACCGAATGTATTTTCAATGTGGTCCAGGATGGTATTCAACTCCTGGAGGGTCTCTGCACGCAACATGGCGATGCGGGTATCCTTGAAGTTGGGAATCCCCTTGAACAGCGGGGAGGCTGCCAAGTGACGGCGCACATGCAGGATACCTCTGCGCTCATCCAGCAGGTTCACACTGTCGAGCACTTCCTGCCGCAAGACATCCATCCGCCATTTGAAAGAAAGGGGCGGAAGTTCTTCTCCGGTCTCCAGATAATGCTTTACTTCCTTGAAAATCCAGGGGCGTCCGAAACTGGCCCGTCCAATCATGATGGCGTCCACTCCGTAGCGGTCGAAACATTCTTTGGCACGTTGAGGCGTGGTGATATCGCCGTTGCCGATGATAGGAATGTACATTCTCGGATTTTTCTTCACTTCTCCGATAAGGGTCCAGTCGGCTTCGCCGGTGTACATCTGGGCACGGGTACGTCCGTGGATGGTCAGGGCCTCAATGCCGCAATCCTGCAACTGTTCCGCCAGCTCCACGATGATTTTGTGTTCCGCATCCCATCCCAAACGGGTTTTTACCGTAACCGGAATCTTGACGGCATTGACCACGGCACGGGTAATCTCCAGCATCTTGGGTACGTTCTGCAACAGTCCCGAACCGGCTCCCTTGCCGGCTACCCGTTTCACCGGACATCCGAAGTTCAGGTCCAGAATGTCGGGTTGTGCCTGTTCCACGATGCGGGCCGCTTCCACCATCGTATCGGTATCTTTTCCATAAATCTGGATGGCTACCGGGCGTTCCTTCTCACTGATATTCAGTTTCAACATCGTTTTTCCTACCGAACGGATCAACGCATCGCTCGACACGAACTCCGTGTACACCATGTCGGCACCGAACTGCTTGCACATCAGGCGGAAAGCTGGGTCGGTGACATCTTCCATCGGGGCCAGCAACACTGGCTTTTCTCCTAAATCTATGTTCCTAATTTTCATTGGCTTGATATTGTCGCGCAAAGGTAGTGAAATTTTATTATATCCCGAAAAAACGCTACCTTTGCGCGGTAATATCATAATAGTGGAAATGAGTTATACAATCAAAGACTTTGAAATCATGGCACCTGTTGGCTCGCGCGAGTCGTTGGCAGCTGCCCTTCATGCCGGAGCCGATTCCATCTATTTCGGCATCGAGAGTTTGAACATGCGTGCGCGTTCGGCGAGCACTTTTACCATAGAAGACTTGCGTGAAATCGCCAAGGTGTGCGAGGAACACGGGGTGAAGAGTTACCTGACCATCAATACCATCATCTACGACGAAGACATTGAACTGATGCGCAAGATTGTGGATGCAGCCAAGGAAGCCGGTATCAGTGCCGTCATTGCAGCCGATGTGGCCGTGATGGCTTACTGTAACGAAGTGGGACAGGAAGTGCATCTTTCTACCCAGCTGAACATCAGCAATGCGGAAGCGCTGAAGTTCTATTCCCGCTTTGCCGATGTGGTAGTGCTGGCGCGTGAGTTGAACCTCAAGCAGGTGCGTAAGATATACGATGCCATTCAGGAGCAGCAGATCAAGGGCCCGATGGGTGAACTGGTTCGTATCGAAATGTTCTGCCACGGAGCTTTGTGCATGGCGGTTTCCGGAAAATGCTATCTGAGCCTGAACGAGCAGAACGCATCGGCCAACCGGGGTGCTTGCATGCAGGTATGCCGCCGGGCTTACATCGTGAAAGACAAGGAAAGCGATATCGAACTGGAAGTGGACAACCAGTATATCATGTCGCCGAAAGATTTGAAGACCATTCATTTCATGGACGAGATGATTGAAGCCGGTGTGCGGGTGTTCAAGATTGAAGGCCGTGCCCGTGGTCCTGAGTATGTGCGTACGGTGGTGGAATGTTACAAGGAAGCCATCCAGTCGTATCTCGACGGTACCTTCTCCGACGAGAAGGTGGCCGACTGGGACACACGTCTGAAAACGGTGTTCAACCGTGGTTTCTGGAACGGATACTATCTGGGACAGCGCTTGGGTGAATGGAGCAAGAACTATGGTTCGGAGGCTACGGAACGCAAGGTATATGCCGGACGCGGCATCAAGTATTTCTCCAATATCGGAGTGGCTGAGTTTCTGATTGAAGCGGCTGAAATCAAGGTGGGCGACAAGCTCCTGATTACCGGTCCGACTACCGGGGCCATGTATGTCACGCTGGAAGAGGCACGTGTAGACCTGAAGCCGGTGGATGTGGTAAAGAAAGGGGTACACGTATCGTTCAAGGTGCCGGGCCGTATCCGTCCGAGCGACCGTCTGTATCGTATGGTGCCGGCAGAAGAACTGAAGGCAAAACGGAAAGAATAATTTGAAGAATCAGTAAGAGGAAATCCTGTCCGTGTTTCTGAAACGTGCGGACAGGATTTTTTTGTGAATATAGGTTATGAACAGGCTGGTTAATTACTTGTTGAAATCCTTGTGAGTAATATTTGATTTGTTCTTTACAAAGCTTGTATATCAGTGAGTTATTGTTATTCACAGCTTGTGAATAACGTGTGGATAGCAAATAAGTTCTGCCGGGATGATTTGTTTACTCTCGTAATTATTTTACTTTTGCACCACAGAATTTAAAATCCAAATCTAATATGAAGAAGATATATGTACAAGAGTGGATGTCGTTTCAGCCCTACGCACGTCAGGATGAAATAGATATATATTATGTGAAGGTGGCCAACCGTCTTGCTGAATCCTTGAAGACAGCGGTCGGCGAACGGTATTCGGAACACAGCCTTCATGGCATTGCCATTTATTTGACTCTCTGGTTTCAAGACCTCATCACACAGACAGGCATCTGGGAAGCGTTTACCGGCGAATGTCGCAAGCGGTATGGTCAGCCTGTGCCTTTTATGACGCCGGAAGAAGAGAAAGAATATTATCCGGGAGAAGTGAATCCGGAAGACCTGCGGTTTCTGTTGTGGCATTATTTTCAGTCCTTGGAAAAGCAGGCAGGCGGTGTACTGAATCCCGAGAATCCGGTATTTGAGGAATTGACTCATCAACTTTACGAATATTTGTCGGAAGAATATGAGGTGGCCCCGGAGAACACCCGCTTGCATGACATGCTGTATGGAGAGCCTTTTGGCGAAAATGATTACATGCGTTATCGTAGTATCCTGGAGTGGTTCCATTTTTGCAGTTATGTAGGGTTTGAAAACCGGAGTGAGTACCAGTATGCGGTGACGGCAGCCGTCCGTATGGGGAATGTAAACCCAGGTCTCTTGTCGTACGATGTGAAGCAGAACATTCTGTTCGAAGGAAGAAAGAACCTGCTTTCACTGACTTCCGTAGAATGGCTGGCGTTGGTAGGGAAGACCCATCCGGAAGCTGCGCAGTGGGCAGAAGTCAAAGTCGTCCCTCAAGGAATGTATCTTTATGAGGGGGAAGATGAAACGTCTCTTTTTGTGAAAGATTTGTCGGGAAAAGAAGACGTCCAGCTGTCTGTCCGTAAGGATTCTGTGAATATGGATTCTTTGAAAGGCCGTAAGGAAGGTGCGACGGTGCTGCAGAGCCGGTGGGTACAGTATGGCGGTACCTGGTGGCAGGACGGCACGCTGGTGGTGTTGGATTATGAGGAAAAAATGAAAGAAGAAATAGCCCGGAAAGCTGCGCAACGTGAAGGTATCCAGAAAACTTACGAGGCTTTCATGAAAGCATCCGGCGGGAAACAGTTTGTGTTCTGCCAGTCGGAAGAAGAGGTACGGGATTTCCTTTTCCAGAAGATGGAATACAAGGAGAAAGAAGAAATGCAGTTGCCGGAGATGGATGCACAGCACGGACTGGTTCTGATGGTTTCTCCACATACCGGTATTCATATCCAGATGCGTTTGTGCGAATGTATCTCTTCACCGGAGAACAAGTTTTATGACCCGAAGGAGGCACAGCGGAAGGCTATCCTGTTCTTCTTGAATCCGGAGGTGATTCCGTATGACCTGAGCTGTGCCTTGCAGGATGCCGGCATGTTGCCGGATGCAGGTCTGAACAGCCTGCAAGGCGAAGAGCAGGGGCGGGAACTGGTCAAGAAGAATGCCCGTTTTCTGACCGACTATTTCTTTGGAAAATGCAGGGAGAAGGATTGTTGATTACTCGATAATCCCTCCTCCCCACACGGCATCTCCCCGATAAAATGCTGCTGCCTGTCCGCTGGCAATGGAAGCCAGCGGCTCATGCAGCCGGATGTGCAGCCGTCCGTCTTCCAGCTGGGTGACGGTACACCGGTTGGCCTGTTTCCGGTAGCGTATCTTGACGATGACGTCATCGTGTCCAAGCAGGGCTTCAGGATGAATCAGGTTCCAGTGGGTGAGAAACATCTCGTTTTTCTCCAGTGTCTGCAAGTTGTCGCTGATAATAACTTTATTCTCTGGGGGGATAATATCCTTCACAAAGAGCGCTTTGTTCAGGTGAATACCCAGTCCCCTCCTTTGCCCGATGGTATAGAAGGGATATCCCTCATGTTTGCCGAGGTAATGTCCCTGTTCGTCATAAAAATTTCCGGGTACAATTTCCCCCTCCGGCACGTGGGCTTTCAGAAAACTGCGGTAGTCCATCGGGCAGAAGCATACGCCCAGACTGTCGCGTTTGGTAGCGGCTTTCAGGAATCCGCGTGCGGCAGCTATCTCACGTACGCGGGTTTTGGTCAGTCCGCCCATGGGCAGACACATTCTTTCCAGTATGGATTGGGGAAGTCCCCAAAGAAAAAAAGACTGGTCCTTGTCGGAATCTTTTCCACAGGTGATGTGCCAGTAGCCGTCGATGTACCGTTTGTTGACATAATGCCCCGTGGCCAGGTGGTAAATGCCCTGTTCGTCGGCCACTTGTGCCAGCAACGGCCATTTCAGGTAGTTGTTGCACAGGGTACAAGGCACCGGGGTACGTCCGGCCATGTATTCCTGAATGAAATACCGGATGATTTTTTCCTGAAACACGGTACGGGCATCGTACACCAGATGAGGAATACCCAGTGTGCGGCACAACTCTCGTGCATCGTCCAGGTATTCCGTATTGCCGTCTTTTTCATAAAAACGGAAGGTGATGCCAGTCACCTCATAGCCGGCATCCTGCAAAAGCAGGGCGGCTACCGAGCTGTCGGTGCCGCCGCTCATTCCCAATAAAACTTTCTTGTTTTTTTCCATTGGGAGACAAAATTACTCTTTTCTCAGTTCCGGCAATTTGATTTCCGCAATTTCTGCACTTCCGTTAGTAATCAGGATACGCAGGTCGCTGCCACCGGTCTTGTTGAACTGGATGCTTTCTTCCTGATTGGGTTTCACCTCTCCGCTTTGTACCGGAAGGAACTGTCCGCCTCCGCTGGAAATCTGGATTTCATAGCGTGAACCGGCTTCAGCATTTTTCCAGGCTACGCCGATACGGTCTACTTTTGCGTTCTCGGCCAGTTCAAAGGAAATATATTCTCCCTTGTCTCCTTTCCAGGTAGTGGAATAATCTCCGTCCACCACGTGGATGATGTGGCTCTTGTTTTTGCTGGCACTGATGAAATCGCGTGGGTCCGATTCAATGGTCTCGTTGGCGGACGCTTGTCCGTATGCTCGGATTTCCAGTCCTTTTTTCAGACGGATATCTTCTGAAGAAGCTCCGATCATAATCTGGAACATGCCCGGTTCCACAACCCAATGGTTGTCTTTATTGAGCAACTGGAAGTCGCGTGGAAGCAATTGGAAGCTGACCTCCTTGGTTTCACCCGGTTCCAGGTGTACACGTTCAAATCCGCGCAGGTTCTTTTCATAGGTCGTGACGCTGCTGATGACATCGCGCGTGTAGAGCTGTACCACTTCATCTCCGCTCCGGTTGCCGGTATTGGTCACTTTGCAGGTAACGGTTACCGGTTCCTTGTCGGTAATGACGGGAGAGGAAAGTTTCAGGTCGGCATATTCGAAGGTGGTGTAACTCAATCCGTAGCCGAACGGATAAAGGGGTCCGTTGATGCGTGACTGGTTGCCTTCCATACCCGGAGTTTGTCCGCCATCGACTTGTGAGGCGGGTTTGGCCGGGAAATTGAAGGGAATCTGCCCTACGGTTTTCGGGAAGGTGACGGTCAGTTTTCCTCCCGGGTTATACGCTCCGAAGAGGGCCTCGGCAATGGCGGTTCCTCCTTGTGAGCCTGGATACCAAGCTTCCAGAATGGACGGTACAAATTTGTCGGCCCAGTTGATGCTTAAAGGACGTCCGTTGATCAAAACCAATACCACCGGTTTTCCGGTTGCTACGATTGCCTCCAGCAGTTGCTGTTGCCGTCCGGGAAGTTCCAGGCTGGTACGCGATTTGTTCTCACCACAAGTGCGGATGCCTCCTCCCAGCACTACGACTGCCACATCACTTTCCTTGACATTGTCTACAGCTTGCTGGATACCCTCCTTTTCGGCTGCGGTGAGCGGATAGTGAATAATTTCCGATTCCGGCCAGTTGGCATCTACCAAGTCACAGCCTTTGGTATAAGTCACTTCTGTCCCTTCCTTTACTTGCTGCTTGATACCTTCCAACACCGTGGTGACTTCTACGGCTACGGGACCGTAGTGAGTCAGCGCGAAGGATTTCTCGTCCGCATTCGGTCCGCATACGGCGATGCGACGGATTTGTGATTTGTCGAGAGGGAGCAGGCCTTTTTCGTTTTTCAGCAAGACCAGTCCTTCCCGGGAAGCCTGCAAGGCTACTTGCTGGTGTGCTTCACTGTGGACTTCCTTGTCGGCCAGGGCCAGGTCTGTCTGGTAAGGTGCATCGAACAGTCCCGTCAGGAACTTGACCCGCAGGATGTCGCGTACCCGGTTGTTGATGGTTTCCATGCTGAGGCCACCTTCCTGAATCAGTTCACGCAACGGGAGTACGTACGATTCCGGCGAACGGAAAGTACAGCGTACGTTCAGTCCGGCCTCCACACTTTGGCGTACCGCCTCTTTCATGTCCTTGGCGGTTTTGTGCTTGCTGTAAAGGTATTCCACGGCGTCACTGTCCGATACGACGTAGCCACGGAAGCCCATTGTGTCGCGCAGACGCTGGGTGAGCCAATAGTAACTGCTTTGGATGGGGAAACCGTCGTAGTCGTTGTAGGAGCTCATGACTCCCAGGATGCCGGCTTCCTGAATGACCCGTGTGAAAGGATATACATGTATGTTTTCCACTTCTCGTGGAGACATCTGCGGATCGACTCGGGCAAATCCTTCACGGGCTCCCTTGTTGTTGCTGTAAGCCACGAAATGTTTGGCAGTGGAGGCTACCTGCATGTCGGTCTGGAGTCCTTTTCCCATGGCGATACCCAGCTCGGCCACCAGATAAGGACTCTCCCCATAGACTTCCTCATAGCGTCCCCAGCGTTGGTCGCGGCCCACATCCAAGATGGGGGCATAGACATTCGTATATCCCAGCAGGCGGGCTTCACGTCCGGTGATGTATCCCACTTGGTGTATCAGTTCCCGGTCCCAGGTATGCCCCAGTGCCAGTTGGGTAGGGAAGTTGGTGGCAATGTAGTTTTCCACTCCCCGGATTCCTTCATTGGTGAAATCCACCGGTATTCCCAGACGGGTTTCCTCTACAAAGAACCTCTGTACCTCATTCAGTGCCCAGGCATGGTGTGAGGCCGGCCATACCAAATCATTTTTCAGCGGGGGGACTCCCCAGCCCCGGAAGGAGTTTAGGTGCTCGTCGATGGCCCCGATACCGTCTTTCCACAGTTCGTTTTTCCATTCGGGAGTAGGCAATGAATCCTTGAGTACCCGTTGGTATCCGTAAAGCGTGACCATCTGGCAGGTTTTTTCCTCCATGGTCATTTGAGAAAGCAAGTCCTCAATACGGTCGTTCAAGGGTGCCTTGGGGTCTTCATAAATATCTTTTCGGCCATTTTTGTTGAAGTCAATCCATTCTTTGTGGTACATGCTTTTCTTTTTCGGCACGTAGGTTTTGGATACCTCCAATGCCTGAGCCGTTACGGCACAAAGCGATGTGCAGGAAAGGAGATAATAAAATAATCGTTTTTTCATGTGTGTCAGTTAGAATTAGGGTGGTAATACTCATGTTTGTTTTCAAAATTACGATTATTTTAGGAATAAATTGCATTAAAATCGTCCATTCTAATAGACTTTTTGTTTTTATATGCCTCAATATGTAAAAATAAGAGGGATGGTTGACTTAAGATAGCTAAAATTTTTGTTAAATTATACGAGAAATAGGGTTTTACTCAATTTAATAAATATATTTGCCCATATTTACTTTTGAGCCTTTCTATGGGAAATAGAAAGGGCTTGCAACAGAAAAACAGCTAGAACGTTAACCAAATCTTTATACTTATGGAAAAAGCGACTCTTTTTCAGCCGTTTTTTTCTCCGTGGAGAAAAAAATGGGTTTCTGTACCTGTTACTTTAAGTTTGTTAGTGACATTCTCGTTTGTGGGTGAAGCTATGGCTGCACCCGAAACTGGTATCTCGTATGCCGTGACTGCTTCACAGGCTGTGCGTGTAACTGGATCTGTAGTGGATGTCAGTGGAGTACCCTTAATTGGAGTTAGTGTATTGGAGAAAGGAACCTCTAACGGTACAATTACCGATATGGATGGTAATTTTGTACTGGATGTATCTTCATCAAAATCTGTTTTGGTGTTTTCGTATATCGGTTATGCTTCTCAGGAATTGACAGCGCCTTCTTCAGGTAGTCTGAAGGTAGTATTAAAGGAAGATGCCAAGATTTTGGAAGAAGTAGTGGTGGTCGGTTATGGCACCCAGAAGAAAGAAAATCTGTCGGGGTCTGTGGCTTCGATTGATAGTGAACAGCTTCAGAACCGTCCGATTCAGAATGTCAGCAGTGGTCTGCAAGGATTGATGCCGGGTGTGACTGTGACAGGTACAAACGGTGCTCCGGGTATGGATAGTGGAAATATCCGGGTGCGTGGTACTGGTACCTTGAATTCGGCTTCTCCTTATATCTTGATTGATGGGGTAGAATCGGAAACCATGAGTGCGATTGACCCCAATGACATTGCTAGCATTTCAGTATTGAAAGATGCAGCTTCTGCGGCCATTTATGGTTCTAAGGCAGCTAATGGTGTCATTTTGATCACGACTAAACGTGGGTCTACTGGAAAACCGAAAGTGTCGTATAGCGGGTATGTAGGTTTCCAGAACACCACTCAGACTATTGACAGGTTGAGTTCGTATGAATATGCCAGTATGTATAATGATGCATTACGTGCAGAGAACAAAGCTCCTCGGTTTACAGACGAAGAAATCCAGAAATTCAAGGATGGTACAGACCCGAATTATCCGAATACCGACTGGTATGGGTTGGCTTACAAGACGGGTGTCCAGCATCGTCATAATTTGAATGTGACGGGTGGTAATGAGTTTGTGCATTATATGGGGTCCATCGGTTATTTGAATCAGACGGGTGTATTGCCCAATGCCGGACGTGAGCAGTTTAATGCCCGTACTAATCTGGACATGAAAATCAGCAAGCGCCTGTCGGCCAAACTGAATCTGGCTTTTATCAAAAATAAATATGATGATGCCAGTTCGGCTTATAACGGGGGAAGTTCCGATCAGATTATCCGTCAGTTGAACTTGATTGCTCCTTGGATTGTGAACCGTTATGAAGATGGGACTTACGGTACAATTTCCGATGGTAATCCGATTGCATGGCTGGATTCAGGCATGAAAGTGACACGGGATAATTACAATTTCACGGGAACAGCTTCATTGGATTATCAGATTCTGGATGGGCTGGTATTGACACTGACAGGATCGTATGTGAATAATTTGCAGAATTATAAGTATTTCCAGGCATTTATTCAATACAATCCGAATAAAGCGACCACTCCTAGTTCGTTGGATGAACGATATTATCGTTGGGATCGTACTAACTACGATGCGTTGCTGAACTATGACAAGAGTTTTGGAAATCATCACCTGAAAGGGTTGGCCGGATGGCACACTGAGAAATATAATTATAAGTATCTGAAAGCTTATCGTGAGAACTTCCCGAACAATGAACTGACTGATATCAATGCCGGCGATGCAGCTTCACAGACCAATGCCGGATTCAGCCGGGAATTGGCTATGATTTCCTGGTTTGCCCGTGTCAATTATGATTATGCGGGAAAATATTTGCTTGAGGCGAATATCCGTGCCGATGCTTCTTCCCGTTTTGCCAAAGGAAACAGATGGGGGTATTTCCCTTCTTTCTCTGGAGCTTGGAGAATCAGTGAAGAAAACTTCATGTCGTCTGCCCGCAACTGGCTGAGCAATTTGAAGATTCGTGCTTCATGGGGTATGCTGGGTAACCAGGATGCGTTGAATAGTGATGCTTCGGGAGCCTATTATCCAGCGTTGACAGTGTATGACATCGGAGCGACTTATCCATTTGGAGGGGCTCTGAATTCAGGATATTATCAGGGTTCTTATAACCTGAGCACCATTACTTGGGAAAAGGCTACTACCTGGGGCGTGGGATTGGACTTTGGATTGTTTAATAACCGTCTGACGGGTTCTATCGATTTCTATAACCGCAAGACTACAGGTATCATGATGGATGTGGCTGTGCCGCAGGAATTTGCCCTCAATCCTTATAAGGATAATGTTGGTTCGATGTTGAACAAAGGTGTGGAAATCAATTTGGGCTATAATAACCAATGGGGAGACTGGTCATTCGGTGTAGCAGCCAATTTCTCTTATAACCACAATGAGATTACCGACTTGGGAGGTGTGGATTATATTGACGCAACAGGTGGATATAACCAGCGTAATGCGTTGGGACATGCCATGAACTCTTATTATGTGTACCAGGCCGACGGTTTCTTCAATTCACAGCAAGAAGCCGACGATTTTACAGCGAAATATGGCAATCCGTTTGGCGGCGGCGGTTTCAGGGCCGGTGATATCCGTTATGTAGATACTAATGGTGACTTAATACAGATTTTCTTTACACCGTTTTAACAATTAAGAATTTTAAAATGG
>ERZ779669.26-NODE-26-length-89728-cov-22.256432_pt1 | contig 89728 bp, 61 predicted proteins | sample MGYA00511372_ERZ779669 | MGnify/ENA primary metagenome ERZ779669 (study PRJEB29588, sample SAMEA1967891) | human gut metagenome | biome: human gut; feature: human-associated habitat; material: faeces | place: Denmark | collected 2008/2010 ... | reverse complement strand
AAAATAATGTAGTTTATTTAAACAAAAACTGTCAACCTATTTCAGGAAAAGACAAAAGGCCGTCTTTCGCAAGCTAAAAGACCGCCTTTCATGCTCCAAAAGGCCACCTTTCACTAAGCGAAAGACGGCCTTTTGCAAAACAGGCGCAATCTTTACACTGCACGACACGCATACATGCACCAAAACAATAGCCGCACAATACCGGCGCACAGTACGCTAACCATGCCCGAAACAAAGCTTCAGCAAATGCCTACGGACATCATAACTTTCTGTACTCCATCGGCGTCATGCCCGTAAGCCGCTTGAAGAACTTGCAAAAGAAACTGGTATTGGCAAAGTTAAGACTGTCGGAAATTCCGGCTATCTGTCCGTCGCCATACTTCAACATAATCTTGGCGTTCGTCACGACAGCACGGTCTATCCATTCTTTAGCCGTAATTCCGCTTGCCGCCTTGACTGCCGTACCGAGATAGCGCGGCGTTATGCACATCTTGTCGGCATAGAAACTGATGTCATGCTCGCGCCGTCCAAAGGCGTTGACAAGCGTTATAAACCGCTCGAATATTTCCCTGCTGCGCGGCATTTGGCGTATCGACGTGTCCAAAGTAGTATCCTTCAGATAATTATAATAATGCACCACGGCGTGTATAATGCCGTTAAGAGTCTCGTCGGGGAAACGTTCCTGCCCAATCAACGTCCATGCCGCATCAAACAGCCGCCCAACAAAGTCAAACTCAGACGGCGACGGCGCAAGGGTAAAAAACGTGGCGTTGCCCACGCACCACGTAGGCATGCCATCCTTCAAGGCACCTTTCATCCTTCCGTCGCTTATCATCATGCCGCACAAGTCGAAATCATCAGACACCTCCTCCATCTGTATTATACTGCCAGTACCTATAAAGGCAAGCATACCCTTGCGCATTTTATGCTCAATAAGATTTATCGTAAGGCGCGCCTCGCCATTCCTCAACATGCCTATCCTGCTATCCTCCATGATGTACGGCACGCCCGGACGCACCATCGAGGGGAACAACAGTTCGCCGCTTCTCAGCATAGCCATGTCATGGCCGATTACCCTCATGCGGCTATCAGCATGACTGGCGCCTGACAGCATGGTACTTACTTCATGGAAAGACAGGCGCTCAAGTGAATTATTTGACATATTCAGGTTTTTCATTTTTACCTTAACATAATAATATAAAACAAGCAATAAGCAGGCGTTAAGCCGTCAAGAGCGTATCAACTGCTCTTCCTGTAACTCGCCACAGCCCACGCCCAGGCCACCGCGGCATACGCCACCATGGCGAGCAAAGGCGCCAACAAGTCTGCCAACGTACTGTCTTTAAGGTATAACGCACGCATTGACTCGATGTAATAACGCAACGGATTGACATAAGTCAGCGCCCTCGCCCATTCCGGCATGCTCGATATCGGCGTGAGCAAACCGCTCATCAATATGAATATCACAAGGAAAAAGAACATCAGCAATGCCGCCTGCTGGATGGTGGACGAATAGTTCGAGACTATAAGACCAAGACTCGAAACCACTAAAAAATATATCAACGAGGACACCACCAACAGCCACAGGCTGCCGGCCGGGGCAAGTCCGTAAATCAGGTAAGCCCACAAAACCGACCATAACAGAACGAAAAGACCTACGCACCAGTAAGGCACGAGTTTAGAAAAGATAAAGCCGAAACGTCCAACTGGCGTAACGTTGATTTGCTCGATGGTGCCCCGCTCCTTCTCACCCACGATATTAAGCGCCGGCAGAAAGCCTATAAGCAGCGTCAGCAACATGGCCATTATACCGGGAACCATGAATACCTTGTAATCAAGAGCCTCATTATAAAGGTAACGCGGACGGACGTCAACGCCGGCAACCGACACGTCCGAGACGCCAAGTCCGCGCTCGGCACGTATCCTCGCAGAGCAATCCGCTATTATCTGCAACATATATGCCTGGCCAAGAGCTCCCTTAACGCCGTTAACGGCATTGGCCGACACACCGACGTCAGCATGCCCCGCAGCCACAAGATCACGCTCGAAACGAGGCCCTATCTCGAGAATGACGTCAGCGCTACCGGCCTCGACATACGCCATAGCCGACGCATAATCGGCCGTTACGGCAGTAAGGTTGAAATATTCAGAGGCCGCCACTTGCTCAACAAGCCGCCGCGACAACGTGCTGTGGTCATTATCAACGACGCAGAACGTCAGGTTCTTAACCTCTTGGTTGGCCGCGTAAGGCACTATTAGCAGCATAACGACGGGCAATATGACGAATATCTTTGGCAGGATAGCATTGCGCCTCATCTGCAAGAACTCCTTTTGGATAAGATAACGTATCATAACCTAACTCTTTACTTGACCGTGACAACAGTCACAGCCTTACCTTGAACTTCTTTAACGAAATGCCGAGCAGTACCGCTTCGGTAATCACCATAGCCCAAACATCCTGCATTACAAACCTTGCCTCGACGCCCTGAATCATCAGTTTACGGGCCGCATCTATATACCATCGTGCCGGAACAATGGTTGAAATGGCACGAAGCACGCCGGGCATGCTCTCCAACGGAAAGGCCAGTCCCGACAGATAAACCGTAGGGATGATAAGCAAGAGCGACAGTACCATGGCCGCAATCTGGGTTCTCACAAGCGTAGAGATAAGCAGTCCGAGCGTTAGCGCCACGAGAATGTACAGCAACGTGACGCCGAGAAGCACCGGCAGACTGCCCGCCATGGGAATACCAAGAAGGTAGCGGGCAAGCAGCAGGATGGTAACGATATTGAAGGCGGATATTACGAAATACGGAACCAGCTTGGCTATAACGATACATGCCGGCGACAACGGCGACGAAAGAAGCACCTCCATTGTGCCGTTCTCCTTCTCGCGGACAATTGCTATACTGCTCATCATCGCGCAAATCAGCATTAGAATCATGCCGATTACCCCCGGAACGAAGTTGTATTCGCTCTTTTGTTGGGGATTATAAAGCATGCGTGGCACGGGATTAATGGCCGGCGCGGCGCCAAACGTTCCCCTTCCGGCCAGCTCACGGCCTACATCTGAAAGCACACTGCCCACATATTGGGCGCGCATTACAGCCTGGTTAGGCTCGGTGCCGTCAACGAGAAGCTGCACCTGGGCCAGTCCGTCATGCTTTATGTCATTGGCAAAATTGCTGCCGAACACAACGGCAACATCCGCCTTGCCGCACCTGAAGAGCGAATATACCTGGTCGATGTCACCGACCGAAGCTACCAGCGTCATATAGCTGTTGGACGATATGCGGTCACATGCCAGCCGGGTAACTTCGTCGTGTGAACTGTCGAGCACCGCCACGCGCACGTTCTTCACCTCGGTAGTGACGGCATAACCGAACAGGACGATGAGAATGACAGGATAAACCAGCAATATCAGCATGCTGCGGCCGTCGCGGAAGATGTGCCTGAACTCCTTTCTGACGAACGGCAACAGCCCCACCCACCCCAGACGGAGAGTCTGGCGGCGGTTTTCATTATGCCCGGTGATTGTAACTTTATTCATGGTTATTCAAAGAACTAAACCTAACTGCCCACAACTTTATAGAACACGTCATACAGATTATCTGCCCCGTAACGGCTTTTCAGCCCGGCAGGTGTATCCAGAGCGGCTATACGGCCTTCCGTCATGATGGATATCCGGTCGCAATACTCGGCCTCGTCCATGTAATGCGTCGTTACGAAAACAGTTATTCCACTGTCGGCCGCCTCATAGATTTGCTCCCAAAAGCGCCTTCTCGTCACGGGGTCAACCCCTCCGGTAGGTTCATCGAGAAACACTATTCCTGGCTGGTGGAAGATGGCCAGGGCAAACGCCAGCTTCTGCTTCCACCCCAACGGCAGCGACCCTACAAGCGAACGGCACTCGTCCTTAAGGCCAAGACTTGACAGCATGGCGTCCGTCTTGCCACTTATGGTACGCCTGTCCATGCCGTATATTCCTCCGAACAGGCGCATATTCTCGGCCACGGTCAGGTCGTCATAGAGCGAGAACTTCTGGCTCATATATCCGATGTGCCGCTTCACCTGCTCAGGATAACGGCCTACGTCATATCCTGCCACCATGGCCCGTCCTGAGGTAGGTCGGCTAAGACCGCACAACATGCGCATGGCCGTGGTCTTTCCGGCGCCGTTCGCACCGAGAAAGCCGAATATCTCGCCGCGCTTTACGCCGAAACTGATTCTGTCAACGGCGGTAAAGTCGCCAAAACGTTTAGTCAGGTTGTCTGCCGTTATCACGTAGTCTGCATCCATATTTTCTTCCTATTATAAGCCAGAGGCAGGTAAAGCCTCACACTGTATCATTTCTCAAGGTTTGTAAAAGACGGCTTTTCACAGGCTCAAAGGCCGTCTTTGGCACCGCTAAAGGCGGCCTTTTACAAGCCCGAAGACGGTCTTTTCCGACACTGGCGGTAATACACAGTATATCAAGACATTACAATTTTATCAAAAATCAAAGCCATTCATTCCGCAACGTCATGCCGTTGCATGAGCGACATAAAACAGTCTTCCACCGTAGGGGAGATACGCTCAATCACGGCATCACCCTGTCCGCACGCGGCAAGTTCACATCGAAGCTCTCCTATACCGGCCCTTTCGTCCAACGTCACGTGGTAACAGTCGCCAAAAGCGAACGACGACGTTACGCTCGGACACGCCTTCAGGTCGGTCATCAGCCTGTGCATGGCCGCGCTTCTGACGGAAAACAGGCGTGACGAGAACCTTGCCCTGATACCGTCGGGCGTATCTGTCTGCATTATCCTGCCACCTTGTACAAGCGAGATATGGTCGCACCAGGCGGCCTCGTCCATATACGGAGTCGACACGAGCACGGTTATGCCGTAGTCGCGGCGCAGCTTTTCGAGCATTGTCCAGAACTCCTTGCGCGACACGGGGTCAACCCCCGTAGTGGGTTCGTCGAGAAACAACACCCTCGGAGCATGTATCAAAGCACAACAAAGGGCCAGCTTCTGCTTCATACCGCCAGACAATTTGCCTGCACGCCGTGTCCTGAAACGCTCCAAATGACTATATATCCCAGCCACCATAGCATAGTTGCTCTCCACGGACGAGCCGAAAATGGAGGCGAAGAAATTAAGGTTCTCCTCGACGGTAAGGTCTTGGTATAACGAAAACCGACCGGGCATGTAGCCTATCCGGCGCCTTACTTCACGGTAGTCGGCCACGACGTCAAGCCCGTCGACAGTAGCCGAACCAGCGTCGGCAAGCAAAAGGGTGGCCAATATACGGAACAGCGTCGTCTTGCCGGCACCGTCAGGACCGATTATACCGTATATCTCACCTTCATTCACACCGAAATCCACACCGTCAAGAGCCGTCACCCGCCCGTACTTCTTGCGCAGACCGTTAACCGTTATAATATCCATAACGTCAGAATTTTACATCTCCGTACATACCGATTTTTATCAGTCCGTCAGCGTTTTTTACCGATATCTTCACCGCGTAGACAAGATTGGCCCTCTCGTCGCGCGTCTGTATTGTCTTAGGGGTAAACTCCGCCTTGTCGGCTATCCACGTAATGACGCCAGGATACTCCTTGCGCCCGCTATCGCCAAGGTCGGCATACACCTTGACACGCTGCCCTATTTTCAACGAAGTCAGCTCCGGAGCGGCGACATACGCCCTGAGTTCCATGTCATTAACGTCGGCAACCTTGAACAGTGGCTTGCCGGTAGTGACGTATTCGCCTGCCTCGGCATATTTCTCGAGCACCGTTCCCGTTATTGGCGACTTAACATGACACTTCTCAAGCATATCGGCCACCTGCATACGCTGTATCTCGGTGGCGTCCATCTGCCTGTTCAGGCTGTTCGTACTGTTGCCGAGCGTAGACAGCTGGGCGTCGAGCTGGCGACGCAACACACGAACGTTGTTCTCCGCGTCGTCAAGAGCCTTGCGGTTGGCCGCGTTATCCCTTACCAGCGCCTCATAACGCCTGCGCTCAGCCTCAGCCTTTTCAAGCTGCTGTCTCGTGGCGGCAAGCTGCTTTGAAATGTCCGGACGGCTGCTTGCGTAACTCTCTTTCGTGGCACCGAGCTGGCGCGCCCGCAGATAAAGCTGCACTGTATCGACAAGTCCAACCTGGCGGCCTGAGTCAAGGCGGTCGCCCTCGGTTATGTCAAAACGCAACAGTTTGCCAGGCTGTTCGGCCGAAACAATAACCTCGGTAGCCTCGAACATGCCGGTGGCGTCATACCCGTCATCGCCTGAAGAGCATGCCATAAACGCCCAAACGGTTAATAATAAAAATATGTTTCTCATCGTCTTAATTATTTTATCAGTATTGTTGATTTGCATTCCTATAATCCACCCCAAGGGATGGCAGTGCCGTCATTGTCCGTTGATGTTCCTCAACTTGTATATTTCCTGCAACAGCTGGATTTCATGAAGGCGCTTTGCCAACCGCGCATCGCTCACGGCATTGATGTCACGCAACATCTCGTTGACGGTCTCCGTACCGTTCCTGACCTTCGTTTCGGACTTAGAACGTATGCGTTCGCGCAACTTTATTATCTCGTCATCTTGTTCAAGCTGCTGCTTGAGGTTATCTATCGCACCGTTCTGGAACTCTGTCTGCAGACGTGTATTGAACAAGAAAGCGTCACGTTCTGAGTTGTTGGTCTGCCGCTCGGCCTCGATTAGGCGCTTGTCGTTACTCCTTGTGTACAGACTGCCGATGTTCCATGTCAGCGTAGCGCCTATTCGGTAGTACGCATCAAAGTCGTTGCTTAACATGTCAAGCCCCGGTTTGCCGTAGCCACCACGCAGATATACGCCCAGACGGGGACGCAAGTCAACGTCAAGCGCCCCAAGACGTGCATTGAGCAGACGGTCCTTGGCGGCATACAAGGCCAACTCCGGACGCTTGTTGTCCAAAGGCGCTACAACTTCTGACGAAGGCCTGACAAGCGAATCCCCCTCGGCAAAAGTCCGTCCGGTAAACGTCTCGAGCATTTTCAGGTATGACCTGCGCGAACTGAGCAATCCCGTTTCAGCCTGCCGGGCCTTCACCTGCTCCACCATTACGGCATCAACGTCGGTCTGGTTGGCTAGGCCGCCCTCCATCATGGCACTTACTGAGTTGTAGCTCAATGCCAGGTCATCCTGCAACAGGCGTACTTGCTCCAGTTGTTCGTCAAGCACCAAAATACCGAAAAACAATTGCTCCACACGCTCATACACATCATACATTGCCACGTTGACCCGCTCACGCTCCACGTCACCCTGCGCATTGGCCATGCGTCGCGCCGAAGCCACGGCACCGCCGTCGTACACCTGCTGGCTTACGGTAACGTTGACGTCATACTGGTCTTTGTCCAAACCTGGTATGTCCACACCCGGAATATCCACCGGTATATGTGTGACATCGCTTTGATAACTTGCCGTTGCGGATAGCGACACCTGCGGCAACCACGCCTTTGAGGCGTTGTCGACGGTAAACCTGCGGCTTTGCTCTACCAGGTCAAACTGTTTTATAACCGGATAATTTGTCCTTGCCCAAGCCTTACAACTGTCAAGAGTAAGCTGGGCGTATGCCTCGCTTACCATTAGCAACGATAATAATGATATCAGGACGTGTTTCATGTCGGTGTTTTTAGTATTTGATTACGGATGCAAAAATACGAAATATCTACGAAATATACATTAACTTGCGTAACTGTAAAATGTTCTTTTTGTACACAAATATTCCGACAGTACGCTTTCATACCCAATTTTTGTATTCCAAGAGTCTTGATAAATCATTATAGACGACAAAATCCTTATAAACCACAGGATTAATGCTATCCGTCATGCTTTCCCTTAATTGCCTTTCATCTTCCACAATCGAAACATCATGCTGATAATCAACGACATAGTAAGTGAAAGATTCGCTTCAGCCATCTTTCACCACATAAACAACTAAAAACCAGGCTTTTACCTGAATTATGAAAGATGAAAGGTTGTTATTGAAAAACAATATTAATGATACATGTACTAAAATATAATGTAAAACACCGCCTTTGACAAGTCCAAAGACGGTGTTTTACAATGCGAAATGTCACCTTTTACAAGGCGATATGTATCGTGATATTTTCTGTTTTACCCTCAAATGACCAACTCTACCGGACAATGGTCAGAACCGTATATCTCGTTATGAATGCTTGCCGACTTGATTTTGTCGGCCAAACGGTTAGATACTACAAAATAATCGATACGCCACCCCGCATTCTTCTCTCTCGCACGGAAGCGGTATGACCACCAGGAATAAGCGCCTTCGAGGTCAGGGTAAAGATAACGGAACGTGTCCGTAAAACCGGAAGAAAGCAAAGTAGTAAACTTCTGGCGCTCCTCGTCGGTAAATCCGGCATTGCGACGATTGGTCTTGGGATTCTTCAGGTCGATTTCCTCATGCGCTACATTCATGTCGCCACACACTATCACGGGCTTAACGGCGTCGAGCTTAAGAAGGTAATCACGGAAATCATCCTCCCACCTCATGCGGTATTCAAGTCTGCGTAACTCGTCCTGGGAGTTAGGAGTATAAACGGTTATGAGATAAAAGTCGGACATTTCAAGCGTTATCACACGCCCCTCATGGTCGTGCTCGTCAATGCCGAGACCGTAAGTTACATTCAAAGGCTCATGTTTAGTGAATATCGCAGTGCCCGAATAGCCTTTTTTCTCGGCATAATTCCAATAAGACTGATAACCTTCAAACTGCAAATCGAGTTGTCCTTCCTGCATTTTTGTCTCCTGGAGGCAGAAAAAGTCAGCATCAAGTTGCCTGAAAGCGTCGCTGAATCCCTTACCCTCGCAAGCACGAAGGCCGTTTACATTCCATGAAATAAACTTCATAAGCTTATCTGATTTAGGATTGACAATTCAAGAATTGACAATCATGATTACTGTTATAAATAAAAAAGGATAATTGAGAATTATGTTATCTTTGGATTAACTCGTTTTACAAAGCAACCGTAATTCTCAATTATCCTTTTTATTTTAAATTGAAATTATCAGAATTTTGCCATCTTTATGGCGTCGATAGCGCATTCATCGCCCTTATTACCGAGGCGTCCGCCACTACGGTCTTTGGCCTGCTGCAGGTCGTTGGTAGTAAGAAGCCCGTAGATTACCGGTATCTGGCTCTTTGCGTTGAGTCTTGCTATACCGTAGGTAACGCCCTGGCAAATGTAGTCAAAGTGGGGAGTCTCGCCACGTATGACACATCCCAATATGATGATGGCGTCATAACCGTCGTTAAGCGTCATCTGATGTGCGCCGTATATGAGCTCGAAACTTCCCGGAACAGTCTTTACGTGAATATTCTCGGGCAGAGCGCCATGCTTTTCAAGGGTCTTTACCGCACCGTCAAGCAATGCCCCGGTTATTTCTGGATTCCATTCGGCTACCACTATCCCGAAGCACATGTTACTTGCGTCGGGCACAGTGCTCAGGTCATAGTCCGACAAGTTATGCAATGAAGTGGCCATTATTTTACGCTAACTCGTTCGATATACTTGTCTATCTCGCCATAAACCGGAGAGTTGACATACTTTGCCTTGATATCCTGATAGATTTTCAGGGCCTCGTCTTTCTTGCCCTGGCTCTCAAGGATTTCACCTGCCTGGATAAGGAATGAAGGCGAAATGCTGTTGTTAGCGTTACCTTCAGCCTGCTTGTCAGCCATCGAAGCGGCCTTCTTAAGGCAGTCAACGGCCTTGTCAAGCTGCTTTACATGAGCATAAGCATTGCCCAAAGCGGCTACAGCGGCGGGACTTATCATCGCATCATCCGACGTTGAATAAGCATCAAGATACTTCACCGCATCATTCCACTTGTCAAGATTAGCATAGCAAAGACCGGCGTAAAGGTTGGCAAGGTTGCCCGCGTCAGTACTTCCATAGTCGGAAGCGATGGCCAAGAAGCCCTTGTATCCGGTGCTGTCGCCCTTTAACGCTATATCGTATTGCTGGCTTGCGAAGTATTCCTGGCCCTTAGCCAAAGCCGTACTTGCCTCCTGTTCCCTTGGGCCCGACACATAATTGTTGTAGCAAATGATGCTTGCCACAACGAGAATGATTACGATAATAGCGAGGGAGATGGCCTTTTTATGCTTCATGAAGACCGCCTCTTTCTGACTGAGGGCATTATCCATTGTGCCCTTGTTTTCCTTAATGTTTGCCATTTATGTTTATGATTTTTAATTTACTTGTCCATAAAACGTGGCAAAATTACGGATTTTATCCTGAATATTGAAATTTATCGTTGACTTTTTTCGTTTTTCATTGGTAAATAGACTAACTTTGCACTAAAGTTGAATGGCAAGACTTATGTTTCTGAGCAGATTATCCATACTTAACTATAAGAATATAAGCGAGGCTGAACTTGCCTTTTCCCAAAAATTAAATTGCTTCATAGGACATAACGGCGTGGGCAAGACCAACCTTCTCGACGCCGTATATTACCTGTCGTTCTGCCGCAGTTCGTGCTCCGTCACTGATTCCGGAGCGATACGTCACGGGGCAGGCTTCTTCATGCTTGACGGCCGCTACGTAAACGATGCAGGCGATGAAGACAGGGTTACGTGCGGCATGAAGCACGGCACGAAAAAACACTTTAAACTAAACAAGAAGGAATACCGGCGACTGTCGGCACACATCGGACTGATACCGCTGATTCTCGTATCGCCGTCGGACACTATTCTCATCGAAGGCGGCAGCGAAGAAAGGCGGCGACTGATGGACGTTGTCATTTCGCAATACGACGGTACATACATCGAGGCCCTCAACCGCTACAACAAGGCGCTGCAACAACGCAACTCAATGCTGAAAGCCGACAACGAGCCCGACGATACGCTCATCGGGCTGCTTGAAGAGCAAATGGCAGAACAAGGAGAAATCGTCTACCACAAACGAGACTCTTTCATAAAAGAGCTTACGCCGCTATTTCAGGATTTTTACCGCAGCATTTCGCAGGAAAAAGAAAGCGTTACGCTGCGCTATGTGTCGCACTGCCAGCGTGGGCCGTTGCTCGACGTAATCCGTCGCGACCGCAACAAGGACCGAGCCGTAGGCTATTCGCTGCACGGGATACACCGCGACGACCTTGAGATGTTGATAGGCGACTATCCCATAAGGCGCGAAGGCAGTCAGGGACAAAACAAGACATACGTCATCTCGCTGAAACTTGCGCAGTTCGAGTTTCTCAAAAACATCAGGAACAATGTACGCCCGATACTCCTGCTTGACGACATCTTCGACAAGCTTGACGCATCGCGCGTTGAACAGATAGTGAGAATCGTAGGCGGCGACGGCTTCGGACAGATATTCCTGACCGACACTAACCGTGAACACCTTGACCGCATATTACGCGGTAGCGAATTGGACTACCGGCTGTTTTATGTCGAAAACGGGGTGATAGAGAATAAGGAGGACGACCATGTTCAGGCGTGAAGTCAAATCACTGGAGGACATAGTGGCGCAATGCCTAAGGCACGACGGCCTGGAGACACCACTCAGGCAGAAACGCCTGCTCGACTCGTGGGGCAAAGTGGCCGGCAAAGCCATCGAGAAATACACAGGCGAGAAGTTTATCCGCAACCAGGTACTCTTCGTGAAAATACTCAACCCCGCCTTGAGGGCCGATCTCTCGATGATGCGCGAACGCCTCGTGAAAAACCTGAATGCCGAGGTCGGCTCCATCATCATCAATGACATAAAACTATTTTAATCCTTCCTTTTGTCCGAGCTCTCCCTTATCTTGACAATCATCGGTACCACCTCTTTATATATCTTCTTGTCGCCGTTGATATTCTTCAGCAGCAACTCGCACACCCGCTCGCCGGTAAGATGTGCCTGGTCCATGATGACCGACAGCTTCGGGGTGACGAAGAACGAAGTCTCCCCTTCCGAGAAACCTATTATAGCGACGTCGTCCGGGATACGAAGCCCAAGAGCCTTGATTGCGTCGAATGAAGCCATCGTTATTATATCGTTGAACGCAAGGATGGCGTCGGGGCGGTCGTCACGCCTCAACAAGTCCATGGCAGCCTCGCGCGCATACTCATAGTCAATGCTGCCGTTTATGATGATAGAGCGGTCAATCGACAGGCGACGCTCCCGCAAGGCCTCAAGGTATCCGTGCTTACGCCTCTTCATCATGTCGAGATGTTGCGGCCCGCCGATGAACGCTATGCGCCTGCTACCCGTATCTATCAAGTGCAGTGTAGCCTCCTTGGCCGCCTCGTCACCGTTCGACACCACCGACGAGAACATCTCCGGCAGGCACGTACGGGCGAAAAACACGAGCGGTATGCCCATGTCGTTTATCTCGATGAAGTGCGAGTAGTCCACCGTATCCTGCGCAAGGCACGCTATAATGCCCACCACGTACATACCCGCAAAGTTGTCGATTGCCTTTTCCTCACGCAAATGGTCCTCATGACTGTTGGCCGTGATGACCGCGTAGCCGGCCTTCGTTGCATAATCCTCAATGCCGTCAAGCACAGCGGCATAATAATGCGTGACAAGATTTGGCACTACCACGCCTATCACCTTGGGCGCATTGCGCTTAAGGCTTTGGGCGAAAGGATTGGGCCTGTAGTTCAGCTTCTTGGCCAGAGCCTTCACCTTATCCTTCATTTCGTCGCCTACCTCATGGCTGTCCCTTATCGCGCGTGAAACGGTCGCGATACTGACGCCAAGCTGCTCAGCTATCTCCTTTAACGACGTTCTGCGTTGTCCCATTTACATGCCATTTTATACATTGATATATGCAAAGATAACAAAAAAGCGGCAATACGCAAACGTTTGCGTATAAAAAATAGACGAACGCCCGCTATGAGCCATGCCCCGCCGTGAGCCAACGTACAGTCACATGGACAGAAGCTCGTCGCCCTCGAGGTCGCACGAGGTGAATCCATACTCACGAGCCTTGGCCTTGTCGAACGCGAAATAAACGACCCTGCCCTCGATGCATACCTCGCCGTTGGCGTTTTCTATCACCACGTCTATGGTAACGAGGTTGCGCCTTATCTCGGCAACATGCCCCCGCACGGTAACCTGCGCCTCGGTGGTCATCACCGGCCGTTTGTATTTCACCTCAAGCCTGGTGGTAACGCCGGTGGTCTGCAATTTCCTGAACACCACCCATCCGGCCGTCTCGTCGACAAGTGTGGCCAATATGCCGCCATGCATGGTGTCCACCCAACCTTGGTAAAGCCCTTTGGGCTTCCAGAAGCTAACCACGTCGTCGCCGTCTTCGTAAAATTCCATTTGCACTCCGATAGGATTGTCCTTGCTACAGCCGAAACAGCCGTAGCCCTCTTTCTCCGTCCATGGATTCTTAATCTTTCTCATACGTTTATATTTATATATTGTGGCAAGGGCTGACGGCTATCCGCATGCCGACGTCCGTCCTGCCGCACAAGCGCCGGCTGCCATCCCACGCCCACAGGTTATTCATACACGTTGGCCAAGCGTCTGTCCTTCAAGCCCGCATTTCCTGTACTGCATAGGCGTCATGCCCGTCTGCCTCTTGAAGAACTTGGTGAACACCGCCTGGTCGTTGAAGGCTGTGCGCCGCACAACGTCCTTCAGAGGCATGTCGACATTGGCGAGTAAGGCCTTTATCTCCCCCGTCACGGCCATGTTTATGGTGTCGGAGGCAGTTCTGCCGCTCACCTCGCCCACAATCCTGTTGAGGTATTGCGGCGTTATGCACATTTCCGAAGCGTAAAACCCTACATTGTGCTGCAGTCGGGCGTTAAGCTTGAGAAGCGACATGAACCTGACGAACAGCCTGTTCTTACGGCTTGAAGCCGTGCCACACGCTCCTTGGCCGACACACCGCAACAGACAGTTGGATATCTCGTAAAACAATACAGCCGTTTTCGTGGCCACGAGTTCGTCATTATGCACGTTGGCACAGTCGTAGATACTTCGTTCCAGACTGACGAAAGCCTCAGCCACTATGGCGGCGGTCCTGCCGTCAAACAGCGACACGGGGCAGCGTAACACATACTCGAAGCATTCCGGCAAGAACGGCATTCGGCTCTTGAACACATGCGACAGGAATTTTTCCGTGGTTACGAGCATATATCCGTCAACATCGGGCGAAGCCTCGATTATCACCGTGCAGTCATGGCAGCCCGCCGTGTCGACGTAGCAGTTAGCCGTCAGGGTTACTTCACGGTTATCCATACGCACGGTCATCCATCCGCGCGTAAGCAGCATTACGAAGTGCAGGTCAACAGTATGTATTCCCGCCCTGTCAATACTTCCGTCCCTCGGCCGCCACAGCGCGGCGCCCAGCGTGCTTACACAGTCGGCATGGTATGTCTGTAAAAAACCGTTCAGTGTCATGCCACAAAGATACGTATTATTTCAAAACAGACAATATTCGTCGCGTTAAAAACAACAAAGCCACGTTTTGTTTATAAAACGACAACATTCGTTACACATCCGACATCGACAAAATGCCGCCCGAGGCATACCTTTGCGGCTGATTTAAACATTTTATCACGTTAAAAAGAAAGGTATGAAACATTTAAAATGCAACATTGCCGCCTTGGCATGCGCCTTTGTGGCGTTACTGTCACAGTCGTGCAAGGAGAAGGCGGCCACCGGCGCCGCCGGCAACTACAAGACGATAACGGCAAGCCCGTCGGCATGCGTGTTGGAGAAAGAGTACACCGCCACCCTGCGCGGCGTACAGAGCGTAGAGGTGAGGCCACAGGTAAGCGGCACGATAACGAAGATATGCGTAAGCGAGGGCGCGCATGTCAAGCGTGGACAGACCATGTTCATAATCGACCAGGAGCCCTACCGCGCCTCGCTGCGCGCCGCCGAGGCCGACGTAAGCAGTGCCCGGGCAGCGGTAGCCAGCGCACAGCTGGAGCTTGAGGGCAAGAGGCAGCTGCGCCGGAGCGGCGTAGTGGCCGACTATGACGTGAGCCAGGCGCAATGCACACTTGACGAACAGTTGGCAGCCCTGCGCAATGCCGAGGCCAAACTGGCCGCAGCCCGCACTGACCTATCATACACGGAGGTGAAGAGTCCGGCAGACGGGGTGATCGGAATGATAAACTATCGCCTGGGCGCCCTCGTAAGTTCGAGCATTGACGAGCCGCTGACCACGGTGGCCGACGTATCGTCAGTGCACGCTTATTTCTCAGTTACGGAGAGCGAGGCGCAGCGCCTCGTGGCCGACCATGGCTCTCTCGACAAGGCCATCGCCACGCTGCCGAGCGTCAAGCTGCGCCTGGGCAGCGGCGAGGAACTGTCAGCCGAAGGCACTGTCGATGCCGTAAGCGGCAACGTTGACGAGGCTACAGGCTCGGTAGCCATGCGCACCACGTTCGCCAATCCGTCGCGGATATTATTCAGCGGAGGCAGCGCAACCATTGTTATACCTTATAAATATACAAACAGGATTATCATTCCGCAGGGAGCCACGTACGAGATACAGGACAAGAAGTTCGTCTACCGCGTGATAGACGGCAAGACAAAATCTACAGAAATCACTGTCGAGCCTCTCAGCGACGGCAAGCGCTACGTAGTGAACGACGGCCTGAAAAAGGGCGATGTCATCGTAGCCGAGGGCGCGGGCCTGCTCAGCGACGGAATGGAAATCAAAGTAAAAAAGTAAAGAACGGCGCCGTTTTAGTCTGCATTCATAACTCATTGACAATCAATACATTACCGACAACGTTACAAAACATGGCCTTTTACCTTGCAAAAGACGGCCTTTCGCAACATAAAAGACCGTCTTTTACAGACCAAAAGGGGTTCATCCGCAGTTCTGTTGGATAAAGATAAGCTGCTGATATTCAAGTATTTGTATTATCTTGTATGTTCATAAGTCCCTGATAATCAGTACCTGTATGTTGATTAAATTGAAATTTAGGGCTATAAAACTATCCGGCTTATCCATACTTCAAATTATATAACAAAACTATTGATTTTTAATCTTTTAAAAGAAAAACTCGATGTGCTCAATTTTATGTTGCTGAAAGGCCATCCAACAAAACTGCGGAAGAACCGCAAAAGGCGGCTTATTGGAATGGCTTTTATTTTCCGTCAGAACGTAAACCTCATCATGAGGCGCACCCCGTTTTTCTTTGCGGTAGGCAGACCGTTGTAGTTCAGGCGGTGTACGAACTGCACGTGGAATATCTTGAAGATGTTGTGTATTCCGGCTATCAGCTCTATGTAGGGCCTATGGGGATCCATTACGTACGAGCCTTCGGGAAACTGCATCAGCAGCGGGTCGCCCGCGTTGGCGGCCAAGGTGGGATTGTTCTTGTCAGTAAGCGTGCCCCACAGCACTTTCACTCCAAGCCACTCTCGCCATTTCAGCTTCTTTATCAGCGGTATGCGGTTGAATATCTTTCCGTTGAGATCCCACGACACGTCGAGCGAAGCGTATCTGTCGTTGAGGAACTCCATGTTGTTTATCATGTTGAACGTCTCGTCCTCGACGATGTACGACAGATTGGCGGCCGGCATTATGAGCAGGGGGAAGGGCACCTTGTTCCACTGTATGCCGCCCTTGAGGGTTACGTCGAGCTTGCCCCAGCTATTTAGCCAAAAGCGTTTATAGACGCTGGCCTCGGTAAAGTTGTAGTTATAGTCGCCACCGAGCACTCCTTTCACGCCGACCGTATGCGAGAGGGTGAACACGGGCGGGTCATAATTAATCTTCAGCCGCCGCTGCTTCGTGTTTACGTACGTCTCTCCCGGGGCGTAGCGCAGCTCTATCGATGCCTCGGTTGTGCGTATCTTGCCGTGCTCAAGGGCGGGGGGGTCGGCGTCGTATAGCGACAAGGGCGTGAAGTACAGCTTTCCGCAGGCCTCGTTCTCCTCGGTCTTCAGCTTGACCGTGGTCTTGAATCCCCAGTCCTGTTCGTACTCGAAGGCCAGTTCCTGGCGGTTGTAGAACATCATCTTGTCTACGTCCGTCCATTTGAACGAGGTGAACACGTTGTCCTTGTCGGTGGGCATGAACTTGTCTGACGGCGAGCATACGTCGTACGTCGACGTGAAGGTAAGCGTTCGCTTGGGGAATTCCCACGGCATGTATTCTTTCTTGTTGAACGAGTATGTCACCTGTCCCTTATAGTAGTTCTTCCTGCTGTCCCAGCCGCGGGCGTAATATCCGGAAACGAAGAGGTGCGGATTCAGGTTGGCCGTGGTCTGGGCGCTCAGCCTCGTACGCATACCGTCGATGAAGTTCGTGCTTACCATCGTGTTGATGGGGCCTATGTCAACAAGGCTCGGATGTGTCTTGCCGCCCGTCTCGACGTAGTTCTCTATGAAGACTTTCATGCCGAACAATAGGTACTTGAAGCCCTTTGTCTTTGTAAGGTTGTCGATGAACGTACCCATTCCACGCTCGCTACCGGTCAGTTCCACGGTGCGGTTGTCCGCCCAGAAATCGTCACCCCGCATTCTTGAACTTGGGTCGTACTTGACTTTCGCCTTGCCCTTGAAGGCCTTGTCGGGTATAGGGTCAAACGCGTAGTCGGTCATTCTGGTCGTCCGTATCACCACGGCCTTGGTAAGGAAGTCGACCACAGACATCTCGACATACATATCGTCGGTGGTCAACACCCACTCTCCGTTGGGCAGCTTGGTGAACTCCTGGGTTACGCTGAGGTTGTCGGTAAAGTTTACGTCGCTTTTCCGTGGGAGCGACAACCGGCATTTCTTGACATGCAGCGTAGAGTCGGTCAGCACCCACAGTTCGCCCCTAAAGCCGAAGTCTTGCTGGTTGTTAGGCGTAAACTCCAGGTGATAGCACTCGTCGCGGTCTACGTACACGGTGTCGACTATATAAAAGCGGTAGAAGGCTATGGCGTCTTTGCCGATAGGGCTTGTGAACGGATATTGCAGCAGGCGTATCTGGTCGTCGTACAGGTCGACGTCGGTGAAGACGTCCTTCAGCACCGTGTTGAGCATCTCTCCGGTCTGTATCAAGTCGTTGACACCGGTGGCCCGCTGTCCGAGCACTATGGTCTTCTCCTTCTTCGGGTCTTTTCTGTATATATGCTGGGTTACGGTCTCGTCGACGGACAGCGGTAGAATGAGCTTGTTGTTGTACGGGCAGAACTCAATCTGGTTGACAAGCCACTGGCGGTTCTTGCCCTTTTCCTTCTCCACTTCGGCGGGCGTGATGTCGTTGACGGCAAGGGTAAGCTTCTGGTATTTATCGTAACGGTAATAGTCATGGTTCTCAAGGTCGTTACGCTTCTTGGCCGCTATGACACGCTTCATCAACTCAACGGCGGGGTTGTTCTTGCGGCTGTACTTACCCTTCTTGCCCCTTACCGTAACCTCTTTCAGCCTCTTGGTGTCGGGCTTCAGCGTGATACGCATCCGGGCGGGAGTGTTCGGGCCTATGAGTATCTGCAGCGTCTTGTAACCTACGGCGCTTACCGTAAGGTATTCGTCGTTGAGGCGTGGTATGGAGAAACTGCCGTCGCTGCCGCCGGACACGACCACCTTGTCCTTCTTGTACTGCAAGCCGGGATGCGGGATGGAGTCTCCTGTCTCTTCGTCGACTACCACCCCCCGTATTGTCTGCGCGTCGATTGCCAATGAGAATATCAATAGCAACAATACAAATGCCTTTCTCATTTCCCTAACCTATATATTATTTTGACATATTATCATGCAAAACGTTTAATCCAAGCTGCGACAAGTCTGTTATAACTGCGTCAGGAAAGGTCTCGTCATGCGTTTCGTCCGTCCATCCCTCGCCCTTGAGCCATACGGCATGACAGCCCGCACGCTTTGCCGGAACAATGTCATTGCCGTAACTGTCGCCTACTACGACAACATCATCCGGCTCCAGCCCCAGTGCCTCTACGCCGAGGGTGAATATCCGCGGGTCGGGCTTCCTTATTCCTACGACGGCCGACTCTACTACGTGATCAAACAGACCGCCAAGGCCGAACTCGTCAAGCACGACGCCGATGTTACCATAAAAGTTGCTCACAAGCGCCATCGGATACCTGGGCTTCAGCCGTTCCAGCGCGTAGCGGCTTCGCTCCGTCTGCCGCTTCACTTCACCGTAAAGGCGGTCGAGCATGGCTCGGCGCAGACTGTCGAGGCCGCTCCCGCTACGGCCGATACGCCCAGAGGCCTCAAGCCATCCGAGCTCTATGGCAAGCTTTGCGTCAAGAGTACGGTAGAACGTATAGTCCGGCTGTATGACAGGTGTGCGTCCGAGCGTGCGCTCGGCATACACGTACGCCTCACGGAAGTCGCCTTCGCTTACGCCGGAACCGCTTTCGACATAAGCCTGCCATAACACTTTGCCCCAATGCCGGCCGCCCGTGTCAAGCGTACCGCCATAATCGAATATCAGTCCCTTAACCATTGCATATCTCCTTTATCATTTCACGGCACAGGCTTTCATGCCTCTTGTGCATGTATATATATAATATGGTGAAAACGGTGACCTCTACCAGCATGTACACCCACGGGCAGCCAACGAGGCACGTTACATAAATACATACCGCGCGGACGTTGAACGTCAGTATATTCGTATATTTCATGAGCGGCCTGCTGCCCTCGATGAACCTGCGCCTCAGCCCCTCCGGCATGTACGCCACGTCGCCGTACTTATCGCTCACGGCCGCCATCATGCGCTGGAACGACGGCGTACGGCGCTCCTGGCTGCGGCAGTAATTGGAGTAGTTGTAGTAAAACATGCGGGCTATCAGCGGACTGCCCTTGGGCAGGGCGTCGTAGATGGCACGCTGGCCGGCGTACGTGTCAAGTTCGCTACCCTGCCGCCCATTGAGGAAGAGCAGGTGTATCTGGCGGTAATAATCAGCCAACGAGCTCTGGGGCGAATGGCACAACACGCCGGCGATGAACGCCAGCACCCATATCCACGGCCCCCACACGCCGTCTACACCGCCCGGCATGAGCTGGAACGTGAGCCGGCAGCACAAAGCGAAATATATGGAGAAGAACCATATATCGCCGGCGAATCCGTCAATGACACGCCCCACAAGCGTCTTTTTACCCGTAAGGCGGGCCAGCTGTCCGTCGGCCGAGTCGCAGAAGTTGGCCGACATCAGCAGCGCCACTCCCGCCAGGTTGTGGTACAAGTCGGCATGATAGAACATCCACGCGGCCGCCACGCCGAGCACAACAGATACCGCAGTGACGGCGTTGGGGTGAATGCCGAGGTGCTTGCAGGCCAGCGCGATAACCAGGCCTACGGGCCTGTTAAAGTGCATGTCGAGCCATTCCTCCGTGTCGGTCGACTTTATCGAAGCATAGAGAATTTCCTTAAACTTGGTCATATCCTATCGGATGGTTTTGCTTTTACCTTTTTGTCTACTGTCTTTTTACCTTCTCACAAACAATCTTGGCTATTGCCTCGGCGGCCTCATTGCGGCACATGGCGAAACTGGGCCAGTCGTTGAAGTCGATGAACGCGTACGTCCCGTCACGGCGCACGATGCAATCACCGCCGTAAACGTCGACCCCTACGAGCGAAGCAAGGCGCCCGGCGTCGCGCTTCATGTCGTCTGCAGGGAAGCGGTAATGCACCGGACGGCCGTTCACCAGCTCGTCGCCGAACTTTGAATATAGGCCTTCGCCGGGATAGAACGTCCTGAAAAACCCCGTTCCGCCTACTCCGTAGAACTTGACAAGGTCGCCTTCCACATGCGCCGTAACGACAACGTCCTTTATTCCCCTCGCCCTGAAACGCTCCAGCGCGGCGTCTCTGCCGGCCTCGTCGGCAGCATGCACAACGTCGCCACGTTCCTGGGCGGCCTCGTCGCCACGCTTTATCCAATAGCCGTTGCTGCCCGAAAGCGGCGCGGCCGGTATGCCGGCACTCCGCATAAGGCGGTCAACCGTGCTGCGGGCACAACGCCTTACGCCCCCAGGAGCGTTGATAACCGTACAGCCTTGCGCCTCCATCCGCTCCAGTACGTCGAGCGCCGCCGCCGAACGGGCCATCGTCAGCACCACGGCATCCTCCCTGTCAGGCCGGAGCTGCTCCTCGCCCACGGTCTTGACGGCAATCCCTCTCCCGGCCAGAAGCAAGGCGACGGCGTCCATCACGGCCCTGTCACGGTCGACAGAGTTAGGCGAAAAGCGTTCGGCACGGTATACACAGAGTACTCCACTCATACGTTTACGCCTATAAAACGCTCTGCCTTGGCGATGTCGGCAGCATGGTCAATGTCGAACACCTTGCCCATGTCATAAGCCTTAAGGAGCAATCCTTTCCTCAGCAGGGCTCTCTGGAAGTTGCGCATGCGGCTCTCGCCAGCCCCGACGCACTCCCTCAGCACGTCAAGCGAGCGTGGGGCAAGCCCATAGACCCCTGCCGATACGAAACGGCACGCCTCGCTCTCGTCAAGAAATCCCGTTATGTTCATGTCGCCGTCGGTGCGCACATATAGCGGCTTCTCGTCGTCAACGTATCCCGTAACGCCCATCACACCGTCGGCAGTGCCGCCTATTACCGAAGACAACGTGCCGACATAACTCCTGAAAGCGCTCTCGGTGAACACCGTGTCGACCGTCGTAAGGCAGAACGGGGCTCCATCAAGCCTGTCGGCAATGGCCATCAGGCTGTGCATCGAGCTGGGCGTAAGCGCCTCCACCGCCTCTACCGGCACGTGCCTGGCACCCGCCCCGGCGCGGCATAGCCTGCCTATATGGTCGGCCATGCCGTCCGTGCCGCCACGATATACAATCACTATACCCGTAGCCCCGTTGTCAGAGAATATGCGTACGAGCCTGTCTATAAGCGGTTCGCCGCCAAGCCGCACCAATGGCTTGGGCCCGGCCACGCCCTCGGCAGCAAGCCTGGAGCCTTCGCCCGCCGCGATTATGGCATATTTCATCGTCAAGATATATTCAATTAATCGGCAAAATTAGGCATAATAGGCGACAAAAGAAAACTTTTTATGGTATTTTTAGTTTTTTCATTGGAGTTTAAAGACAAAAAGGACTTTATTCAGGTAAAAGAGGTTAATCGGCATATCTATTTACCGTTTGCCGTCTTTCACGTCGCGAAAGGGCACCTTTCATGATGCAAAAGGCCACCTTTTACATTACGGAAGACGGCCTTTTACAATCGTAAGCAACGGGCCTCGTTTTGTTACGGAACGTAAGATACCGCCCCGTACCACGCCGCAACAGTAACATTCAACCAGCAAAACGTTTACGTATTACGGCCGGCAGACAGCCGGCAATGGCTCTGCCGGCTAACACCCAACGCACATCCGGCGTACAGATGGCATACGTATTTTTATCGCATAATGGCTAAAAAAACACAAGCAAAGTACATCATTCCCATTTTTTTACTATTTTTGTAAACAGGAAACACTGCCGGACAACATCCCGGCCATGAAAACTAATACCAAGGCAAAGCAGAAGAAAAGCATAAAACCGCAATTAAATAGAATGAAGACAAAACTTATTTTACTGTTACTCTCTGCCGCCACGATATGCGGCGCGCAGCAGAGAAAGGTGACCACGCTGGCCGACGGCTGGCTGTTCTCACGTGACAAACTTACGTGGCAGCAGGTAAGCGTGCCGCACGACTGGGCCATCAACGGACCGTTCGACAAGAAATGGGACTTGCAGACCGTAGCAATCGAGCAGGACGGAGAGACCGAGGCCACCGAGAAATCGGGCCGTTCGGGCGCCCTGCCATGGATAGGCAAAGGCCATTACAAAACCACTATTACCCTGCCTGAAGGCTACGGGCACGCCGAACTGCTGTTTGACGGCGCCATGAGCGAGCCCGTAGTAAAGGTCAACGGCAAGGAAGCCGGACGATGGGCATACGGATACAACGCCTTCAGAGTGGACATCACGCCATACGCCAAGGCCGGACGCAACACCGTTGAGGTTGACCTGCAAAACGTGGAAGAGAGCAGCCGCTGGTATCCCGGAGGCGGAATATACCGCCCGGTCAAGCTAATCGTCACTTCAAAAACTCGGCTCAACGAGTGGGAAGGATGGTTCCGTACGGAAAAAATCTCGTCGAAAAAGGCTACCTTGAACATGTCTGCCAAAGTTGACGGATACGAAAACGCCGGCAACACAAAGGTAAGATTCACGCTGACCGACGCCAACGGCAACACCGTTTACGAAGAAACACTGCCCATAACCCCGGCTGACGGACGCGCTACGGTTACCGGCGAAGTGGAGAATCCGCAGCTGTGGTCACCCGAGACACCTTATTTATATACGCTCACGACAACCGTTCTGGACGGCGGCAAGCAGGTTGACGAGACGTCAAAGCGCGTAGGCATACGCACCGTCGACGTGTCGGCAAAGCACGGATTCCGCCTTAACGGAGTGAGCCGGAAAATCAAGGGCGTATGTCTCCACCACGACTTGGGCCCCATAGGGGCGGCCGAGAACAAGGCTGCGCTTATCCGCCAAATCCGTATAATGAAGGAAATGGGCTGCGACGCGATACGCACTTCGCACAACATGCCGTCAACAATGCAGATGGAAGTGTGCGACTCGATGGGCATTATGGTAATGGCCGAGAGTTTCGACATGTGGATTTATCCTAAATGCAAGAACGGATACGCCCGCTTCTTCAAGGAGTGGAGCGACCGCGACATAACAAATCTTGTGCTCAACCACCGCAACCACCCGTCAATTATCATGTGGAGTATCGGTAACGAGATACCCGAACAGTGGAGCGAAGAGGGCCGCGAGATAGCCCGCCACCTGCAGGACCTGTGCCATAAACTCGACCCTACAAGGCCGGTGACACAAGGTATGGACAAGGCCGAAGACGCCTTGAAGTCCGGATTTGCGCAAGTAATGGACGTACCGGGCTTCAACTACCGAGTACATAAGTACGACAACAACATAAAACAGCTGCCGCAGGGCTTCCTGCTGGGTAGCGAAACGGCCTCGACAGTCAGTTCAAGAGGCGTGTACAAGTTCCCGGTGAAGGTGCAGTATGATGCCGAATACCCGGACGGACAATGCTCGGGATACGACACGGAGTACTGCTCGTGGAGCAATCTGCCCGACGACGACTGGGCAATGCAGGAAGACCGCAAGTGGACTATCGGCGAGTTTGTGTGGACAGGATTCGATTATCTCGGTGAGCCTACGCCCTATAATGAGTACTGGCCGTCGCGTTCGAGCTACTTCGGGATATGCGACCTTGCCGGACTGCCCAAGGACCGCTACTGGCTTTACCGCAGCCACTGGCGCAAGGACTCGCCAACACTGCATCTCCTGCCGCACTGGACGTGGCCGGGACGTGAGGGAGAAGTCACTCCGGTGTACTGCTACACGTCATATCCCGAGGCCGAGCTCTTCGTCAACGGCAAGAGCCAAGGTCGCAAGAAGCATGACAAATCATCACGCCTCGACCGCTACCGCCTGCGCTGGAACGACGTTGTGTACCAGCCGGGCAACATAACCGTAGTGGCATACGACGCTAAGGGCAACGCCGCAGATACCCTGACGGTAAAGACCGCGGGCGAACCGGCACGGATTGTGCTCAATGCCGACAGGCAGACTATATCGTCAAAAGGCCGTGACCTGTCGTTCGTAACGGTAAGCCTCGTTGACAAAGACGGCAACCCATGCCCCACGGCAGACAACGAAATGGCTTTTGACGTTAAGGGAGCAGGCTCGTTCCGCGCTGTATGCAACGGCGACGCGACATCGCTCGTGACGTTCAATTCGCACCAAATGCCATTGTTCAGCGGCAAGCTGGTTGTAATAGTTGAGGGTGAACAGCCAGGAACGGCTACGCTGACGGTTAGTTCGGAGGGACTGCCTGACGCAACACTGCCGATTGAAGTCAAATAATAATTGACATATCTCCACGTAAAACAGGAAGTCGACGGATACGCATAAACCGTCGACTTCCTGTTTTGCGTATTTCTTACAACGGTCTGCGCCATACCGTTCTTTACACTACCACACATAATGTATGCGCCACTCTTATTTCAGTTAAATTAACAATAGCATGGTGACGGCTTAACATCAGCATTTAACATAATGCAGGGTCGTGAGAGGACATGAATACGGCATACTTCCAGCGAATAGACATCAAACATTTGTTCGGATATGTTATTCGTCGCAAGGCGAGGGAAAATACAAGGCTAAAGACGGCCTTCGGACATGCCATTAACGGCCTTTGGCAACGCCAAACACGGTCTTTTAGACTTCAATATGCCGTATTTTACATTGCCTTTGATATGGGAATAATTGTTCATCGAGCATAACATGCTTATTACCAAGCCATTACACACAGTGTAAAAAAACGGTGTTTTTCGGTAAACGGCCGCCAACGCCATCGCGATACGTATTTAACATGAGTTAATTAACACGTGTACTTGAGTTTTGCTTAATAATAGTTAAACACCATGTCGCAAACGAAAAAATAACAGACAGAAACAAGTACAATAAAGACGGAATAACGTCGTTATTCTAAACGGTATAGGAATAATGATCAAACACTAACCGAAATATGAACAAACTGTTAACTAAATGCTGCCTGGCAACGCTGTTGCTGGCGGGACTCGGCGTAGCCACGACCGCCAAAGCAGGCAAGGAAAAGCAGGTGTATATCCCTATGGACTACTCCACATGCGGATACCACGCCTCCGAAACGGCTATACCTGACGTAGCCAATGCCGTATATGTAGAATGTAGTGACGGCGACATGCACGACATACTGCAAAAGGCAATAGATTACGTGTCGTCACTGAAACCCGACAAAAACGGCCGCCGAGGCGCCGTGCTGCTGGGTGCCGGCACTTTCAATATCGACAAGCCGCTGCGCATCAGCGAATCGGGAGTGGTGCTGAGAGGCTCCGGACAAGACAAGACAACGATAGTCAAGCGCGGAATAGACCGCGGGGCGCTGCTCTACATCGAGGGAGACATGAGCATGAGCGGCGGAGACACCATTGCGATTGACGGCACAAAAACTCCCGCCGGGGCAACAACGCTCACAATCGCGTCGGCAAAAGGCCTGAAGACAGGCGACAGGATAAGGATTGTAAGACCGTCGACAAGGGAGTGGATAGAGTCTCTTGGATGTTACGACTTCGGCGGCGACCTTGACTATACAGGCTGGAAACCTGGCGACATCGACATTACATGGGATAGAACCATCGTATCCGCTACGGGTAACGACATAACCATCGATGCCCCTATAACGACAACCCTCGACGCTAAATATGGAGGAGGCTTTGTCGTTACAGGACACAATAGGGGCGAAATAACCGAATGCGGCGTAGAGAACATGACCCTCGCGTCTGAACACAACCAATGGAATCCTAAAGACGAAGACCACTGCTGGGACGCGATATGGATAGACAAAGCGCGCGACTGCTGGGTGAGACGCATGGATTTTAAGGCATTCGCAGGCAGTGCGGTAAACATCCAGAAGAATACAAGCCGCATAACGGTTGAAGACTGCATCGCTTCAGAACCTGTATCAGAGATGGGCGGATGGCGCCGTGGAGTGTTCATAACACGCGGGCAGCAGACTCTCGTGCAACGTTGCGTATCACGCAAGGGCATACACGACTTCGCGGCAGGATTCTGCGCGGCAGGCCCCAACGCCTTCGTGCAGTGCGAAGGTGAGGAAAGCCTCGGCTTCAGCGGCAGCATAGGGTCATGGGCAGCCGGCCTTCTGTTCGACATTGTGAACATCGACGGTAACGACATAGCCTTCAAGAACCTTGAACAATTCCAGTTCGGAACAGGCTGGAACACTGCCAACAGCATGCTGTGGCAATGCACCGGCTCTACGCTTTGGTGCTATTCGCCCGACGCCGACAACCGCAGTAGCGCCAATGGCTGCTGGGGAACACTGACCGGCAACGCCGAATGGACAAGCAGCAACGAGCACGTACAGCCACGAAGCCTGTTCTACGCACAGCTGGAGAAGCGCGTGGGTGAAGGCAAGGCCATCAACGGATACATCCTGCCGAGAAGCACTAACGCAACAAGCAGCCCCGAAATAGAACAGGCACAGGAAATGGCAAGACAGTCGCTGACTGTTCCGAGACTGACACTCGAGATGTGGCTCGACTCAATCCCCTACACGGCAAGCACCGACCCAGCTGGCGTAAAAGACATTAACAATATTAAAATAAAAGGCAATAAAGACGCCAAGGACGCTGCCCAAACGCCCAAGTTCGCCGTAACCGACGGACATATAACAGTAGACGGACGTCTTGTCACGGGCAACAGATACCAAATACCGTGGTGGTCGGGCCGCGTAAAAGACAATTTCGTGGCGAAAGGCGCAAGGCCGGCCATTACCAGATTCGTGCCCGGACGCGAAGGCACAGGCTGGACAGACCGCATAGACTCGGTAGTGAACTACCTGAAGGCTAAGGGCTTCTGCATGCTCGACCACAACTACGGGCTGTGGTACGACTTACGCCGCACGGACCATGAACGTATACGCCGCGCCGACGGCGACGTATGGGCACCTTTCTACGAGCAGCCATTCTCGCGCACAGGCAAAGGCACCGCATGGGACGGATTAAGCTTGTACGACCTCACCAAACCTAACCTTTGGTACTGGTCAAGACTGAAAGAGTTTGCTGAAAAAGGAGCAAAGCAAGGACTTATGCTGTTCCACGAAAACTATTTCCAGCATAACATCCTCGAGGCCGGCGCCCACTGGGTTGACTGTCCGTGGCGTACGGTGAACAACGTGAACGGCACTGATTTCCCGGAGCCTGTACCTTTTACCGGCGACAAGCGTATTTTCATGGCCGAACAGTTCTACAACGTGGATAATCCTAAACTCCGCACGCTGCACAAACAGTACATTCGCCAGTGCCTCGAGAACTTCAAGGACGACGATAACGTAGTTCAGTTAATCAGCGAAGAATATACCGGACCGCTGCATTTCACACGCTTCTGGCTTGAGACCATCGCCGAATGGGAGGCCGAAACGGGCCGTCATCCGCTCATTGCGCTCAGCTGCACAAAGGACGCCCAGGACGCGATACTGGCTGATCCGAAGCTGGCAAAGGTGGTGGACATCATCGACATCCGCTACTGGCACTACAACACCCAAGGACTTTGGGCTCCGCCCGCCGGAAAGAACATGGCTCCACGCCAGTTCATGCGCAAGATGAAGGTTGGCAAGACCGGATTCGCCGAGGCATACAAGGCCGTAAAGGAATACCGCACAAAATATCCAGACAAGGCCGTAACATTCTTTGCCCAGCAATACCCGCAGTACGGATGGGCCATACTGATGGCCGGAGGCTCATGCCCCAACGTGCCTGTAAAGGACGGGAAGTTCCTTTCTGACGTGGCAAAGATGGCATACATAAGCGGTGAAGGCGACTCCAAACAGCAGATGATAGGCTCACCCGAAGTAGGATACGTAATTTATTCACATGACGGACATCCTACAATGAACGGTATCGAACCGGGCACTTACTCCACATACGCCATCGACGTACAGGATGGAAAGGTAGAGAGGCTCTCGAAAAAAGAAAAACTTGACGGTTCCTCTACCATTACCAACTTCGGCAATGATAAAGTATTGTGGTTGGAAAAATTATAATCCGATATTCGGATTAACTGACAACAGGTATCGGTTGTAATGGCCGATACCTGTTTTTCGTATTTATAAACCGATTTTTACCACTAATTTAATGCTTTCGCTCCTAATTTTGCACCAAAACAACTAAAACCTATGATTAACTTTACCGAACTTTACGACAAAACCATAGACAAGCTTTTCGCCTTTGGTGAAAAATTCACGAGCGACCGTGAAATGATAAAAGACTGCATACAGGACGTGTTCGTAAAACTATACACGAAGAAAAACGAGCTCGACACCGTGATTAACATCGAGTCATACCTGTACGTCTCACTGAGAAACAGGATAAATGATGAATTCCGCCACAACAACCACACGTACGAAAACGAAATCAACGATAACAACATTAAAACGCTTTTCGACGAGAGCGATGCGTTCAACCTGGAGTGTATTGAAGAAGAACGTAAGAAAACGGACAAGCTGAACGAATTTGTAAAATGCCTGTCGCCACGCCAGCAACAAATAATACACCTTTATTATATAGAGCAGCGCAAGTATGACGACATTTGCCGCATAATGGGCATAAATTACCAGTCGGTAAGGAACTTAATGCACCGCAGCCTACTAAAATTACGCTTCATGGCAGCAAAAACCGAAGCTATATAAGAGTACAAAGCTAATTGTTTGCCGTCAATATTAAAAATGACTAAAGATGGCAAACGAACAGGAAATACAACAGATAACCGACATACTGAATTGGACTGGACAGGAAAACGAAACTGCGCTAAGCCCAATGGAGAAAGACGAGCTTAAAAAAAGGATACAAGATGCGATAAACCGCATACAAAACGGCAATACATAGTTAATCATTTCATAACCTACCATGACGAGAACGGCCCCAGAGTAATAATACTCAAGGGACCGTTCGCAATTTATGGAAATAGATTTGTTGATTTATCCACCAAGGTATTTATTCACTACGCATGGTCTTTATATTGCCGTCAGAGTCCATATCAAGCTCCATAACCTTAACGCTGCGCAACCAAGTCACGCCGTTTGAAGGAACACAATCATGATGGAACAAATACCATTTACCTTTATATTCTACTATTGAATGGTGAGTTGTCCACCCGACAACAGGTTCAAGGATTACTCCTTTATATGTAAACGGCCCGTAAGGATTGTCGCCTACGGCATAGCAAAGTAAATGGCTATCTCCCGTAGAATATGAAAAATAGTACTTACCGTTTACCTTATGCATCCATGAGGCCTCGAAGAATCTGTGTGGATCATCAGCCCTCAAGGGTTTGCCATTCTCGTCTATAATCAATACCGGACGCGGCTCTTCCGCAAACTGGAGCATATCGTCGGTCATTTTAGCGACACGCGACGGCAAGGCATTTTCGTCTCCTTCAGGCAGGTATTCCTTTCCCATAGCCTTGTTTTCCTTGTAACGCTGTAATTGTCCTCCCCACAAGCCACCGAAATAGGTATATACCGAGCCGTCATCATCCTTAAAGACACACGGGTCTATCGAATAAGAGCCACGTATTGGGTCAGGCTGTGCTTTAAAAGGACCTTCAGGGCGGTCGGACACAGCAACTCCAAGATGGAACACATCATTTTTGTCCTTTGCGCTGAAGATGAGATAATACTTACCGTCTTTCTCCACCACGTCATTATCCCAAAGTTGTCTCCCAGCCCAAGGAATATCCTCCAGTGCCAGTATAACGCCATGATCGGTAACCTCACCGTTCTCAACATCGTCAAGTGAAAGTACATGATAGTCTTTCATTTCGAAATGTCCGCCATCATCATCAAAAGCCGCTCCTGAATCCCAATCATGCGAAGGATAAATGTACAGCTTTCCGTTAAAGACGTTAGCAGACGGGTCTGCCATGTAATCACTCGGGAAAAGATACCTTGCTTTTTTCATAAACATTTATCATTTTAAGGTTTGTAACAAACATGTTAAGGCAGAAAAGGAATATAGGACACTTTGCCGAATACCCGGAAAAGCAGCACACAGATACCCTGAACTACCTACATTCCTTTATCTGTCCGTATTATTCACTAAACAATTTTATTATTTTCTCGACTACAGGCTTAGCCTTGTTCTCCCTGTCAAACAGCAATGGATAATTAGTACGGCCCTCTACAGGAAAATCATTAAGCCACGAACCTTTATCGGTAACTCCCCAAAAGGTAACACGTGAAATCTGATGGCGGTGCCTATAATAAATACCAAAGAAATCAAGATAACGCTTTTCAAACAGTTTCCGGCCCTTACTGTCAAGTCCTGATTTATAAGGATTCAATTTATCCTGATAATCAAAATGTTGACTTATGTCAGCACCGCTGAAATCATCAGGAGACGGCAGCATGTTCATGTCAAGCTCGGTTATCATCACCTTTACGCCACATGCGGCAAAGGAATCAATGGAGGCCTCATATTCATCCAAATCAGGATAATCGATTCCGTTGTGCGACTGCATTCCTATACCGTCTATACGGCAACCATCTGCCTTCAATTGTCTCACTATTTTACAAATAGTAGCACGTTTCCTTGGGCTTGCCATAGAAAAATCGTTAATGTAAAGCTCGGCATTGGGGTCAGCTTCATGGGCGAATTCAAATGCCAACCTGATATAATCCGGCCCTATTATCTTATAATACGGAGACTGCCGCATAGTCCCGTCATCATTAACGGCCTCATTAACAACATCCCAACCCTTTATTTTACCCTTATATCGTGATACAACATTGGTAATGTGATGGTACATACGATCTATCAATACGGCACGCGAAACAGTATCTCCGTTCTCATAAGTAAACATCCATTCTGGTGGCTGTGAGTGCCATACAAGACAGTGCCCGATAATCTCAAGCCCATTGTCCTCCGCAAATTTTACAGTCCGGTCGGCGTCATCCCAGAAATAAGTGTTCTCTTCCGGATGTATAACCTCACCCTTCATACAATTCTCGGCAACAATTGAATTAAAATTATCTGTAACAATCCTTGCCTCCTCCGGACTGCGTCCATATACGATGTCAGTATTTACTGCAGCACCGACAGTAAAGTATTTGCCGAGAACATCCTTCATCGTATCTCCATCATTGGCAGCAGATACCGTCTGGGCAAGCCACAATCCAAACAATAAAAAGACAGCTTTCAGTTTCATAATCGGCAAATATTAGTTTTTGGATCGTTTCTCTATTTCCATATTTATTTTATCAACCACCTCGTCACTAAGTTCATATTTTGAAATAATGAACATTGCAAGGCCAAGCAGAAGAGCCGGAATTACAGCCACGAGCCAGAGTATTCCCTGCTCAGCGAACGGCGACTGTGACACCTCGTTGGTCTGGTCGAACCCGACAAAAGACAGTACCAATCCAGGAACTACGCCGCCAAGAGCCATTCCTGCCTTATAGAATATGCCTGTCAGGGCGTTGACTATACCAGAAATACGCTTCCCGTGTTTGTACTCTCCATAAGAAATAACCTCCGGAACAAGCGCCCACATATAACCCGTTGCCACGATTACTCCCGTAGACTTGATAAACTGTGCAACGTATACCAGCCATATCTGCGAACGCAGCACCGGCACTACGGATATTACATAAAGCAGAGCCATGCCAACTATTGCCACCGAAAGGAATATATTAAACATGCCACGCTTGCCGACCTTACGCTTTATGGCCGGAACCATTGGCATAAAAATAAACGCCGGAATGGAGCCCAACGCCATAAAGTTGGCTACCTGCGACGCATCGGCATGCACGTTATAAATCATGTAGTAAGAGCCGGCCGCATTACCGACAGACATCATTGCAAATGCTGTAATGAAGAAAAAGGCAAGTATACGGAGCGGACGATTACGACGGAATTCCACCCAAAGGTCACTGACTTTCACGTTTGCCGTCTCAGCCTTATCCATCACGACACGTTCCTTAGTCTGCGAAAAACAGAATATGAGCAACAGCAAACCTATTACCGCGTAAATACACATAGTTGTAAACCATGCCCCTGCCGACTCTACAGAGTTCATCTTACCATTCGGCGACAAGTTTGCCACAAGCACAGGTATGCCGTAGGCAACGGCAAGTCCTCCCAAATTTGCCATAAACATACGCACGGACGTAAGAACGGTTATTTCGTTCGTATCACGTGTAAGCGAGGCGTTCAAAGCTCCATAGGGCACGTTAATAAGAGTATAAAGCATTGACATACCAACGTAAGTAAAATAGGCATAAGCCAATGAGCCTGAAAAACCGTCCCAGAAACACAGTATGGCGAAGCCTGTAAGGGGGACACCGGCCAACAGAAGATAAGACCTGTACTTGCCGAAACGCGGATTATGCTTATCCGCAAACGCTCCAACCACTGGGTCCCAGATAACATCCACGATACGCACGAGCAGGAACATGAACGCCGCGGATGTCGGGTTTAGTCCGTAAACATTGGTATAAAACAGTAACAGGTACATTGAAATGGTCTGGTAGATAAGATTCTGGGCCAAATCACCAGACCCGAAGCCTATACGCTGCACCCAAGACAGCTTATAAAAGCCTTTCGCCTCATGGTCGGAAAGGCGTATGTCTGTTTCGTTTTGCATATATTTATGATTTAAAGAAGTTAATGTTGCACTAACAATCGGAATGCGGGCATACCGGCTTATTTACCTTTCAATATAACATCAGCCGCATATTCGCCCATCATCTTATAACCTGCCGCATTAGGGTGCAGGCCGTCCTCATGGAAGCCACGTCGGATAGATGAAACATCAGACGGATCACGCATGAGCATATCGAAGTCTATCACGCCGTCGAAACACTTACTACCGCGTATCCAGTCGTTAACCGTTAACCTTGCGGCTTCATGGAAATGAGAATAATACGAATTTCCCTTGAATGGAGTGATAGTGGCGCAGTACACCTTAAGTCCTTGCTTACGGGCCTTCTCGGCCATTTGCTTATACGCGTCAATAAGTTCTTTAACTATAGTCTCGGCATTGCCGTCTATACCACCTATGTCGTTAACACCTTCAAAGATAACAACTCTTGTCACACCGGCTTGTGCAAGGACATCACGGTCGTAACGCTTGACAGCCGGCGTACCAAGGCCGTTTTTCAACACACAATTACCGCCGATACCAAGGTTTAGCACGCCCATACCGGCTCCGGCCGCATGCAGGCTTTCCGCAAAAACATCAGTCCAGCGGTTCTGCATGTCGGTGGTACTGCCACGGCCGTCGGTTATAGAGTTGCCTATTACGGCTATAACTTCAGCGCCGCCCATTACATCCAACGAAGCTATATTGTACCAATGAACCACTCTCTCACCATTCCTGAAACTTGTCTTAGGTTTCGCCTCACCTTTTATTATATATGATGTAGTGCGCGAACCGAGGTGAGCTGTAGCCTCCTTGGGCGTAGTTCCATAATTAATCGTGACCGAAAGTCTCTGCAAAGGTGAAAGTCCGAACTTTACTCCATCCGACACTACGACACCTCCTGCAGGTATTGTAACACTGCGCTTACCGCCGAACGACAGGTATTCAGCCGACTTTACGTCAATATCACACGAATCGGCAGCCGTAGCTATATATACCGACTTAATTTCAACAGGCGCCTTACTATATTCATTCGACAACTTCAGGCGCAGCACATCGCCACCTGTTGACACATGGATGACCTGGCGCAACGCGCTATTCGACAAGTCTGAGCCCGCCGGCATGTCTACACCTGATGCCAATTGGGGCGCTGCCGCCCACGTAGCCGTCCACCCTTTGCCGTCGCCACTACCGGCGGCGTTGGCCGTGAACACCATTCCACACAACAAGGACAGTAACAGTTTTCCGATACAAGTAATTCCAGTTTTCATGATATAAAGCTAAAACAGATTGAAAAGCCCGGGCCTCAACTGCCCCGACCATTGGTTTTGTTATGTTGCAAAAGTACACCATACTTTTATAACACCAAATTATTTTTGTCGCAGTTGCATTTCAATTTGTATCACCATCGTTTATTTTGAACAAATAATCTATGATTTTCAGACACATATACTTATTTTTGCAGGAAAATCAATGAACATGAAACACATCAACCTTGCAACTATTTTACTATCATTATTGGCATTTGCAACAAATATAAATGCCGCCGAACGCTTTGTAGACTTTACGTCCGGAGACTTTCTTCTGAATGCCGACAACAAGGCCGAAATATACATAGACGCCAAAGACTGCAAAGGAGTGGGCATTGCGGCCGCCAACCTTGCCACCGACATAAACAAGGTATGCGGAGCCACGGCACGCACAACAAGCAATGCCGCCACAGCACGTATAATAGCGGGCACCATCGGCCACTCCTACGAAATTGACCGGCTGGTTAAAGCGAAAGCCATCGACAAGAGTGCCCTCAAAGGCAAACGCGAGAAATATATTATAACCATTGCCGACGGGAAACTGATAATAGCAGGCAGCGACCGCCGCGGAACGATATACGGAATATACGAACTCTCAAGACAAATAGGCGTATCGCCATGGTACTACTGGGCCGACACGCCCGTGAAGCGCCACGAACGCATATATATAAAAAAAGGTGTATACACCGACGGTGAACCCGTCGTGCGTTATCGCGGCATATTCCTCAACGACGAGGCGCCGTGCCTCACCACTTGGGTTAAGAACACTTTTGGCACCGACTACGGCAATCACAAGTTTTATTCAAAAGTTTTCGAACTGATACTCCGCCTCAAAGGCAACTTCCTCTGGCCTGCCATGTGGAGCTGGGCATTCTACGCCGACGACCCATTAAACAGCAAAACGGCCGACGAAATGGGCGTAATGATAGGCACGTCGCACCACGAGCCGATGGCGCGCAACCATCAGGAGTGGGCACGCAACCGCGACAAATACGGAGAATGGAACTATGCCACCAACAAAGACGTTATCGACCGCTTTTTCCGTGAAGGCATTGAACGCGCCAAAGGCACTGAAGACGTTATAACGATAGGTATGCGTGGAGACGGCGACGCGCCCATGGGCGGAGCGGAAGGCAAGGACCATGAATACGTGCCGCAGTACGAGAAGAACATGAAACTGATGAAAAACATCTTCACTAACCAGCGTAAGATAATAAGCGACGTAACCGGCCGGCCGGCCAAGGAGACGCCGCAGGTATGGGCATTGTACAAGGAAGTGCTCGACTATTATGACCGCGGGATGAAGATTCCTGACGACGTAACCCTGCTGTTATGCGACGACAACTGGGGAAACGTAAGGCGTGTACCGTCAGCCGGCGAGCGCGACAGAGCCGGAGGATGGGGTCTGTACTACCATGTTGACTACGTTGGCGCGCCACGCAACTCCCAATGGCTCAACTGCACGCCTCCACAGAACATGTGCGAACAGCTCGGTCTGGCCTACGACTACGGCATAGACCGCCTATGGATACTGAACGTAGGCGACCTGAAGCCTATGGAATATGCCATATCCCTGTTCATGGACATGGCCTGGAACCCCAAGAGATTCACGCCTGGAACCGTAACCGAACATATACGGATGTTCTGCGAGCAACAGTTCGGAGCGGAACAGGCCGACGAGGCAGCACGCATAATAAACCTTTACCTTAAATACAACGGGCGAGTGACCCCCGAAATGCTCGACCGCCACACATATAATACAAAGACGGGCGAGTGGAGGCAAGTGGCCGACGACTACATGAGGCTGGAGGCCGAGGCGTTAAGGCAGTACATTGACCTGCCCGAAGAATACCGCGACGCTTACCGCGAGCTGGTGTTGTTCCCGGTCCAGGCCATGTCAAACCTGTACCAGATGTATTACGCCCAGGCCATGAACCACAGGCTACACACTCTCGGCGACCCCGAGGCCAACGTCTGGGCCGACCGTGTAGAGCGGGCTTTCAAGCGCGACTCGATGCTCTGCGCACAATACAACCACGACATAGCCGGAGGCAAATGGAACGGCATGATGACCCAAAAGCACATCGGCTACACCGACTGGAACGACAGCTTTGCCGCTGACACACAGCCCGAAGTGCTGCGCGTGGCGGATAACGGCGCCGGCGGATTCGTCAACAAGGGCGACAACGGCTACGTGGCAATGGAGGCCGGCAGCTGGTATGGCATGGCCAACGCAGCAGAAGCCACCTGGACATATTTCCCGTATATCGGCAGGACCGAAGGAGGCATGGCGCTCACTCCATATACCAAGGCCACGGACGGAGCCTCGCTGTCATACAGGTTCACGCTGCCGGCAGGCACACGTACCGACAACGGTAAAGTAAACGTACACATAGTGGTGAAGTCAACCCTCGATTTCCTTAACCAGGGAGGTCTTTGCTACGGAGTGTCCATCGACGGCTGCACACCCCAAAAAGTGAATTTCAACAAAAACCTGAACGAGAAACCCGACAATGCCTACACCGTATACTACCCCACCGTGGCGCGCCGCGCGGTGGAAAGCGTGGTAACCCTGCCGCTCGGCGACGGCAATGGCGGCACACACGAGCTGACAATAAGCCCTTATGACCCGGGGATTGTATTTGAAAAGATAGTCGTAGACTATGGCGGCTACACTCCGTCTTACCTGTTCATGGAGCCTTCGGAAAGGTCGCGTGAAGGCTCGGCCGCAACCGAAAAATGACAAACAATATTTTGGCATACGGGTATTTTTGATTACTTTCGCAAGCCGTATAGGCTCTACCGGAAACAAATCAACCCGACAAACAGCACAGGCGACAACCCGAAAGGGTGCCAACCGCCATGCAAAAGGCGGTCTTTCACAGCCCGAAAAGCCACCTTTTAAACGCCGAAAGGCCACCTTTACGGATTAAAACAATATATGCTGGTTTTGCTTCAAGCTACACACCACTGCCAAAGACAAAGATACAAAACGTAAGGAAAACAAATGAAAACATTACGATTTTCAAGACTCAATAAGCACGTACGCCACGGTATGCGCCCCATCACGCTCATCAGCATGGCGGCATACATGATGGCCACACTGCTGGCCGTAGCCGATAGCGGCCGGCTTTACACCACCAACCAGCTTATGAGCAGCCTGACCAACTGCGTCGGGCAGGACAGGTACGGATACATCTGGGTCGGGACGGAAAACGGACTGAACAAATTTGACGGCTACCGATTCACCCACTACATAAAGAACAACGTCAACGACACCGACTCTACGTCGCTGCTCAGCAACGACATATCCAAGACCTTCGCCGACCGTGACGGCCGCCTGTGGATAGGGTGCGCACAAGGGCTTATGAGTTACGACTACGAGAACGACAGCTTCAAGAAGTATCCTTTCCCCGGAGCACTTACACCAAGGGTGGAAGACATCATACAGACCGCCTCGGGCGACATCCTTATAGGCACTGCCGGCTATGGGCTCTTCAAGATAAAAGCCGGTACACAAACCATAATAGAGGAGAACATACCCGGATGGAAGAATTCTTACGAGTACGTCAACCGCCTGTTTATCGACAAGAACAACGATTTGTGGATAAGCACGCCCTTCTCCATGATAACGAAAATGCACACCGACAACAAAGGGCAGACTACCTTCACGGACTTCAAGACATCGTGCGGACCGACCATCAACTGCGTCAAGGCCGACGCAAAGGGTTTCCTCGTAGTGTGCATGTACGGCATAATGAGATACGACTACGCCACCCGACGGCTTACCGCCACAGAGTACGACATGGGCATACTGAACCGCAACGTCTCGATAAGGAAAGGCATTTCCGACCGTAAGGGCAACATCTACATAGGCACATCTGGCCGGGGACTGATGAAGATACCCGCCGGCTACACAAGGCTGGAGCAGGTGAAGACCAAGGACAAGAGCTTTGACCTGTCGACTTCCAACGTGAACGACATCCTCGAGGATAAGGACGGCAACATCTGGGTGAGCTGCTACAAGAGGGGAATATACCTTCTCAACCAAGACAAGGAAGCCTTTAGCAGTTGGGACTTCACGTCACAGAAATACTTTCTCGGCAGCGGAGTGTCATCCATCACCGGCGGCAATGACGGCGACATATGGGCTACCGTGCAGAAAGCCGGCGTATACAAATTCGACAAAAACGGCAACATCTCGGCCCACCCGACCTCGCCATACGGCTCTAACACCATATACCGCGACCGGCAGGGCCGCTTCTGGCTATGCACGGAGAACATCCTGTACGCATACGACCCGTACACAGGACGTTCAGAAGAGAAGGCACGATATGACGGATGGGGCCTCAACTGCATGACGGACGACGGCCAGGGCAGGCTGTTCATCTGCGATTACGGCAAAAGCCTGTGCGTATATGACACACGTACGGGCAAGAGCCTGTCGTTCAGCATGGGCGACAAACGTGCAAGAGGCACAATATGCAACAACTGGATAAAGGCCCTTTTCATCGACAGCGACGGCCTGCTGTGGTTAGGAAGCGCCAACGGAGTGTCATGCATGGACACACGCAACTACGATTTCTACGTGCTCAAGGGAGTCACTTTGCTCAAGAACATGCAGAGCCTGTCGTTCGGCGAGACCCACGACGGCAGGATTTTAATCGGCACCAACAACGGTCTGTACGAATATGACAAGCGCACAGGCAACCTAAGGCTGTTTCCCGGCTCGGAACTGATACGCAACAACCTTATATACAGCATTGTCATAGACAACAACAACGACATTTGGCTGGGTACGGCACGTGGAATATTGCTATACGACAGGAAGGCCCGCAAATTCATCAGCCATCTTAGCGGCAACGGACTGTCCACATACGAATATATCCTGGGGGCCGCCCTGCATTCGAAAAACAACGATAGGATAGCCTTCGGGACAAACGACGGAGTGACAGTGTTCTATCCCGAGGAAGTCAAGAACAGCACAATGGAGATGGACAGCATATACCTGACCAACTTTATCGTCAATGGCAAGTCGGTATATAGCTTCAAGGATAAATTCGAGGTACCGTACAACAGCAATATACTGCAACTGGAATTCTCGCTGCTAAACTTCAAGCACACTGAGGAAATACACTTCCAGTACCGCATAAACGACAGCAAGGAGTGGGTTCCCGTACGTGACGGTACCAACTCCATACAGTTCAATGAGCTGACACCCGGCACATACGACATTTACGTTCGCGCCGAATGCAACGGCAAATACTCACGGCAGACAAAGAAAATAACCATCACCGTGAACGACCCTTGGTATGCATCGACCACCGCGTGGGTGATATACATCGTACTGCTCGCCTCAATCACGGCATACTTCATCAGGCAATACGAGAAAAACAAGCGTGAAGAACTGGACGAGGCGAAAATGCGCTTCCTCATAAACGCCACTCACGATATACGTTCACCGCTTACGTTGATACTCGGTCCGCTCAACAAGCTGAAACAAAAAATCACCGACAAGGAATCAATCGCCGACATAGATACGATTGACCGCAACGCGCAACGTCTGCTTCTGTTGGTCAATCAAATCCTTGACGAACGTCGCATAGACAAGAACCAAATGCACCTGCACTGCCAGAACACCGAACTTGGCACGCAAATCAGCGGAGTCATGGCTATGTTCCAAAGCAACGCACGGTCACATAACATATCCCTCAAACTCGAGAACGACGGAGAAGTATATGCATGGATTGACCGCACAAATTTCGACAAGGTAATACAGAACCTTCTTTCCAATGCCTTCAAGTTCACTTCCGACGGTGGCGAGATATGCATAAAAGTACGGCAGAACGGCGAAACAGTCATCGTACAGGTACAAGACACGGGCATAGGCTTCAACGACGAGAACACGGACAAGCTGTTCGACCGCTTCTACCAGGGCAAGAACACTACCGGAATGAAGACTGCCGGTACAGGAATAGGCCTGAACCTCTGCCGTACGCTAATACAAATGCACGGCGGAAAAATAAAGGCAAGCAACCGTACGGACGGTAAGCAAGGGGCTCTGATGACCATAACGCTGCGCACCGGAAATGCACATCTTAAGCCGGAGGAAATCGTTGAAGTGAATGCAGAAGCACAAAGTGCCGACAAGAGCGCTCCTCGCCGCCACGCCAGCAAGAACTACTCAATAATGATTGTTGACGATGACCCGGAGATTGCCACGTACATAAAGCACGAACTGGGCGACTGGTACAAGTTCGACAACTTCACAAACGGGCATGATGCGCTCCAGGCGCTGCTTGCACGGCGCTACGACCTCGTAATATCAGACATCGTAATGCCAGGCATGGATGGTATTACGCTCCTTAAAAATATCAAGACCAACAATCTTGTGTCAGACATTCCTGTAATACTGCTTACATCAAAGTCAGATGCCTCTGACCGACTTGAAGGCTTCAAGAAAGGCGCAGACGCATATCTGCCCAAGCCGTTCGACATGACTGAGCTCCGCATAATGATTGAAAACCTTATTGACAAGACGCGAAGACTCAAGGGAAAATTCTCCGGAGCACAGACGCAGGAAGACAAAATGGAGCAGATAAAGGTAAAAGGCAATAACGACGCACTGATGGAACGCATAATGAAATCCATCAACAAGAACATATCCAACCCTGACTTCAACGTGGAAGAACTAACCGAAGACGTAGGAATAAGCCGTGCCCAACTGCACAGAAAGATGAAGGAAATAACGGGAATATCCACCGGCGAGTTCATACGTAACCTGAGATTGAAACAAGCCGCAAGACTTATCAGCGAAGGTAAAATAAACATCACGCAAGTGGCTTACAACGTTGGATTCAACAACCAGACCCATTTTTCCACCGTATTCAAGAAACATTTTGGAATGTCTCCGTCCGAATATGCCGATAAACACAGGAAACAAGGAGAGGAAGAGAAATCAAGTGCCCAGAATGAAAGTACTCTATAACCAGATAAAAAACCGCGACATGAACATGAAAAGAATTACAATAGCCGCGATGACGGCACTAATCTTCATCACGGCAAAAGCCGATGACGGTTCAAGATTATGGCTGAACAAACAGCGTGGGGCATGCACAGCCAAGATTGAAACTTCCGACAAGTCGGACATCGCGCAAACAGCCGTCAGCGAACTTGCCGCATTCTGGAACGGTTGTGACATTATACTGTCAAGAGACAAAAGCCTTCCTGACAACGACGGCTTCAAAATAGAACGCTCAGGGAAGAACGGTTCGCTCATTGTCAAAGCCCGCCGTAGTGCCGGACTGCTGTATGGAGCTTATGAGTTACTGCGCATGCAACAGACAAAAGGCGAGATTTACAGCGGCAAAACGAGACAAGACACCAATCTGTCCGCTGCCGACAATAAGTTCAGGATAAGTCCGTCAGTTTGTGTTTCATCGTCGTCGCCCGCATTTCCGTACCGTATACTTAACCACTGGGACAACCCCGACGGAAGTGTAGAACGCGGATACGCAGGCAAAAGTATATGGAAATGGGACGAGATAAACGGCGAGAAAGGCACCATGAGCATGGACCTGAAAGAACGGCTGACCATCTACTGCCGCGCAAATGCATCAATCGGGATAAACGGCAGCGTGCTCAACAACGTCAATGCATCGCCATATATCCTCACCACCGAATATCTTGACAAGATAAAAGTAATAGCCGACATGATGCGTCCTTACGGTATAAAGACCTATCTTGCGGTGAACTTTGCGTCGCCAATGGCCGCTGGCGGCCTAGAAACAGCCGATCCGGCAGACGCAAAGGTAAAGGAATGGTGGGAAAAGAAAGTAAAAGAAATATATAAGAAGATTCCAGACTTCGGAGGATTTCTTGTAAAAGCCAACTCGGAAGGCCAACCCGGACCTGGAGATTATCATCGCACGCATGCCGAAGGCGCCAACATGCTGGCCAAGGCGCTTGCCCCATACAACGGGATTGTGATGTGGCGCAGCTTTGTGTACGGCAACCACGAAGGTGAAGACAGGGTTAAGCAAGCCGTAACCGAGTTTGAGGAACTTGACGGTAAGTTCGCGGATAATGTTATCCTACAGTCAAAGAACGGGCCGCTCGACTTCCAGCCACGCGAACCTTACGCCCCGATATTCGACAGAATGAAACATACTCCAATGTGGGTGGAACTGCAAATAACGCAGGAATACCTCGGGCAGAGCCGCCATTTGGTGTACCTTGCGCCGATGTGGAAGGAGTTTTTCACATTCGTCAGTCCACAACAGCTGCAAGGAATCGCTGGTGTTGCAAACACGGGCGACAACACTAATTGGTGCGGACATCCGTTCTCACAGTCTAACTGGTATGCGTTCGGCCGACTGGCATGGAACCCCGAACTGGCATCTGACAGTATTGCGCGCGAATGGCTGGCACAAACATTCACACGTGACACGGCCTTCATCAATCCGATGACTGCCGTAATGGAGGCCAGCCGTGAAGCATGCGTTGACTATATGATGCCGCTTGGCCTACACCACATATTCAAAGCCGACCACCACTACGGCCCGGAGCCTGACGGTCTGTACCCGAACTATCCCATAGAATGGTGTCCCGTGTACTACCACAAGGCTGACAGCCTCGGCATAGGCTTTGACCGTACACGCACGGGGACGGACGCCGTAGGTCAGTACCGCCACCCATACGACAGCATTTACAATGACATCAACGCATGTCCAGAGGAATACCTGCTGTGGTTCCACCATGTAAGCTGGGACTACAAGATGAAAAACGGCAAAACATTATGGGAGAATCTCTCGGCACATTATAACCGAGGAGTAGACGAAGTGCGCCGTTTTATCGGCACATGGCAAAGAATGCGTCCGTATGTTGACACCGAACGCTTCATGATTGTGTCCGCCCTGCTCGACCACCAGCTGGAAAACGCCGAGGAATGGCGGGATACCTGCCTTGGGTATTTCGGCAAGATAAGCGGTAAGATACAGGAAACCGCTACCGAGACATCAGCCAATCTACTGCAAGATGACGGCACGCAACCGGCCATTCTGCAGGGACAGGAGACGGACAGGCCATGAAACCAACGTGCTTAACATCATAACCTTACATTAATATAAATGGTTTATCCGCAGTTCTGTTGGATAAAGATAAGATGCTGATATTCAAGTATTTGTATTATCTTGTATGCTCATAAGTCCCTGATAATCAGTACCTGTATATTGATTAAATTGAAATTTAGGGCTATAAAACTATCCGGCTTATCCATACTTCAAATTATATAACAAAACTATTGATTTTTAATCTTTTAAAAGAAAAACTCGATGTGCTCAATTTTATGTTGCTGAAAGGCCATCCAACAAAACTGCGGAAGAACCATATAAATATATTCAAATCATGAAACAGCCCTCAAACAGCTGCAGAAACATGGCCGACGGCCTTAAAAACACACAACGCCATCAGTCTGGCATTACGTCCGTTACCACCAACAGGACCAAGCCACATACGGCCGCAACCCGCCTTTATACATTCATCCTTTTTTCTTTTATAGCCCTCATAGCTGCCTTTCCGTTACGCCTCTCGGCTCAAGACGCCCACATTACCGTAGACGGCAAGCCCATGCTTATACTCGGGGGAGAGCTCAGCAACTCGGCAGCTACATGCACGGACGATATCGACCGCGTTATGCCCGAGATGAAACGGCTCGGCCTGAACACCGTACTCGTGCCCGCGCAATGGGACTTAATCGAACCGGAGGAAGGCAAGTTTGACTTTTCCCTTATCGGCCGCACCATCGACAAGGCGCGTGAAAACGATCTGAAAGTCGTCTTCCTGTGGTTCGGGGCATGGAAAAACTCCATGAGTTGCTACGCTCCGTTATGGTTCAAAGAGGACACCAAGCGCTTTCCGCGAGCCCTGACGTCTACCGGCAAGCCTCTCGAAATAGCGAGCGCATTCTCCCGCAACGTACTTGAGTCGGACAACCGTGCCTTCTCCAAGCTCATAGACTACATCGCGGAAAAGGATAAAGACTCGGCCACTGTCATCATGATACAGGTTGAAAACGAGATAGGCATGCTCGAGGATGCGCGCGACCACTCGCCAGAGGCCAACAAACTGTTCAGCGCAGAGGTGCCACAAGACCTGAAAAACTATCTCGGCAAGAACGCGGAAGGACTGCATCCGGCAATGCTGAAAAAGCTGACGGGCAGTGACACGTACAACGCCGAGAGCCGCAAACGCCTGCAAGAGAAGCTCGACAAGGGCGGAACATGGGACACTATGTTCGGCAACGACATCTATACAGACGAGATATTCATGGCCTACTATTACGCAAAATACGTAGAACTGCTGGCCAAAACCGCCCGCAAGGCCCATAACATACCGCTATACGTCAATGCCGCACTGAACAGCCGCGGCCGCAAACCGGGTGAATACCCGTCGGCAGGTCCGCTGGCACACCTCATAGACGTATGGCACTGCGCTGCCCCGAGCATTGACCTCCTGGCACCTGACATCTATGATACGGGCTTCAAGGACTGGGCCGCACAATACCACCTACATAACAACCCGCTCTTCATACCCGAGTCAAGGTGCTGCGAAAACAGCGGAGTAAGGGCGATGTATGTCTTCGGTGAGCACAAGGCGATAGGATTCTGTCCTTTTGCCATCGACCAATCTGCACCTGCCGACAAAGCCTCAGTAAGCGGAAGCTATGCCCTACTGTCACAACTCGAACCGCTACTGCTCGGCAACGGACAACGGCAGGCACCCACCACGACGGGAAGCAAAGCCTGCCTTGACAGAAGCGGACGGAAACTGCAAACGTGGGGCCTGCTATTCGACAAGACCGACAACGAGCGCATAATAACCGACGACGGGCTGACGATTACCTGCCGCCACTTCTTCACTCTGCCTTGGGACGCCCGAGCTAATGCCGACACATGGCCCGAAGGCGGCGGCATTATAATAAAACTGGCCAAAAACGACTACCTCATAGCAGGCAACGGTATCGTCGTGACATTCCAGACGAGCACAGAAAAGGCTCAGGAGGAGCAGCGCACACTTGGAGAAGACGGCTTCGCTACGGCCGGCTCAAACGGGCAATCCGGCAAAAAGGCCGCAACCCGTTTCAAGGGCAAGCGTATCGGCATAGGATACGTTGACCAGGTAAGCATCGACAAAGACAGAAACATCCGCTACATCAGGCGCGACAACGGCGATCAAAGCCATCAGGGACGACACGCCCGCATATCCGTCGGCGAGAACAAGATACTGCATGTCAAGCTATACGAATACTGATACGTAACTGCCTGACTGTCAACACATCCGCAAAAGGCCGTCTTTTACTTTCCAAAAGACGGCCTTTTAGCGTGTAATAAGCGGCCTTTCGCATTGCGAAAGGCCGCTTATTACATTTCATCCGCCGGATTTATAAACTGCAAATAAGCCTCAACCAACCACCAACATCTCACCTTAATAAAACTGGACGGCCGCAAATAACCATACAGACAACGCCCAACTATAAGCCTAACGGTCACAACCCAGCTATACCGAAAATATTGAATGGCTGATATTTCCGCACCATGATGCCCGCAGATAATATAAAGCCGGTATCACAATCTTCTTTGTTTTTTGAGCATTCAACCGTGTTTTACGGAAATATGCTATGCAGGTAAAACATAAATTTGTATTTTTGCCATAAATATATTACCTTAAACAATGTTGCCGGACAGTCGTAACCGGTGACAAAAAAAGAACTTTAACCTAAAACAATGCATATCAACACTCTTACAGCCAACATCCTGCGTGCCGTCGTTTGTGCCATGTTGTGCCTGACGGTCAACGCCAATACAGCGGCAGCCGACTATGTTCCGAAGGACTACGTGTGGACTTCTCCCAGCCGGAATTCGTCTGAATCAATGCCATGCGGCGGCCACGACGTGGGCATGAACGTATGGGTAGAGAACGGCGACGTGCTCTTCTACATAGCCCGCAGCGGCATGTTCGACGAAAACAACACCCTGCTGAAGGCCGGACGATGGCGTCTCAGCCTGTCGTCCAGCCCGTTCACGGGCGCCGACGGACAGTTTACGCAGACCCTCAGGCTGAGTGACGGGGCGGTATACATCAAGGGTGGCGACGCCGAAGTGCGCCTGTGGGCCGACGTCTATACCTCAGCCGTGTACATGGAGGTGAAGTCCGCACGCAAGACCGACGCCACGCTGAGCTACGAGAGTTGGCGGTACCGTGACCGACAGGTTACCAAGGCCGAGTGTCAGCAGTGCTCTTACAAGTGGATTTTGCCCAAGGACTGCACAACGTTTGCCGACACGATACGCGCCAAGGGGTCTACTCTCGACTTCTGGCACAAGAACCGTGAGCAGACCGTTTTCGACTTTACCGTCAGCCGTGAGAGCCTCGACGACATCAAGTCGCAGCTGTACAACCCCATCGGCGGCCTGCGTTTCGGCGGTCGCATGACCGCTCCCGACTTCACGTTTACGGGAACGAGCGACGGGAAATACGCCTCAACCGACTACCGTGCATGGCATTTCAAGGCTTCGGGAATAAAGAAATCGACCGTAACAATAGCACTATACACGGGCGATGAGCTGCAAGCCGCGCCCTCGGCAAAGACCTCGCGCAAGCGCAGCGCCGACTGGTGGCATGCATATTGGCAGAGAAGCAATATTCAATTAAGGGTTAAGAATAAAGAATTAAGAAATTCAGCATTAACAAAAGCGGTGCGCAATTACGAACTGTTCCGCTACATGTTGGGCTGCAACGCGTATGGAGAATGGCCCACAAAATTCAACGGCGGACTGTTCACTTTTGACCCCGTATATGCCGACCCGAAGGCTCCTTTCACGCCGGATTACCGCAAATGGGGCGGCGGCACGATGACCGCGCAGAACCAAAGGCTCGTCTACTGGCCTATGTTAAAGAGCGGAGATACTGACATGATGGCGTCGCAATTCGACACATACCTGCGCCTTTTGCCCACCGCCGTGGCACGTACGAAGCATTATTGGGGGCACGGCGGGGCGTCGTTCTGCGAACAGATAGAGAACTTCGGACTGCCCAACCCCGCCGAATACGGCAAGCACAAGCCCGGCGACGACCCTGGCATGGAGCGCAACGCATGGCTGGAATACCAGTGGGACACGGTGCTCGAGTTCTGTTCGATGATACTCCAGGCGCATTTCTATGCCTGGATGGACATCACGAAGTACGAACCTCTTATCATACAAAGCCTCCAGTTCTTTGATGAACATTACCAATACCTCGCCAAGAAGCGTGGTGTGAAAGCGCTCAACGGCGACGGCAAGCTCGTGCTTTTCCCCTCGTCGGGGTGCGAAACGTACAAGATGGCCTATAATCCGTCAAGCGTCGTGGCTGCGTTAAGGGTCGTTACGGAACAGTTTGAGCGGTACAAACAGATGAAAGGGATTAAAGACGTATCGTCATACGCTCTCGACTCAACCTTCAAAAACCGCCTTCCCGAAATACCTTTGCGTACCATTGACGGAGACACGTGTATCGCCCCGGCCGTCGTTTGGGAGCGGATACAGAACGTGGAGACGCCCCAACTCTACCCTGTTTTCCCCTGGAGGATGTACGGGATGGGGCGTGACGGCCTGCAAACGGCACGCAACACTTACCAGAAAGACCCGCACGCACTGGAAATGCGGGCGTCAAAGGGATGGAAACAGGACAACATCTGGGCTGCATGTCTTGGTCTTACGGACGAAGCCGTGCGGCTGAACACCGAGAAACTTGCCGACGGACCTTACCGCTTTCCGGCCTTCTGGGACCCCGGTTTCGACTGGGCACCCGACTGTAACCGCGGCGGTTCGGGCATGATTGGCCTCCAGGAAATGCTCCTCCAGGAAGCTCCCGACGGCTCGTTGCTGCTTTTCCCCGCGTGGCCCGATGGCGTTGACGCCTCTTTCAGACTGCATGCCACGGGCGGAAGGATTATCGAAGCCGAAATCATAGACGGCAAGATAACACATAAAGTAATGAAAAATGTAAAATGAATAATGAAGAATTAAATAGCAAGACATATACAACAATATGAAAAGGAAAAAATTTTTGCTCATCCTCATGGCGTTTATGGCCATACAGGCGAGTGCAAAACTGACCGTAACACGCCTGACATGCAACTATCATGGAGAGCCTTCAGCGCCCGAAAGCGGCTACATCAACGACATGGCCGTTACCGAAGGCCCCGTCCGTCTGGGCTGGCAGATGAAGGCTAACGCCAACGGCGAACGCCAAAGCGCGTACGAAATAACCATCAAGGAGAATGTTACCGACAAGCAGGTGTATGTCTCGGGCAAGGTGAAGTCAAGCCAAAGCCAGCTTATCGAGGTGCCCGCACTGAAGCCGAACAGGCACGGTTACTATTGGCAAGTGCGTGTATGGAACGACAAGGGAGTGCCTTCCGACCTGAGCGGGAAGCAGGAGATACGTGTAGTTCCTGCAAAGATAGACGCAGAGTGGATAGGAGCAATCACGCGGAAGGCCGCCAAAATACCCGAAGGACGCTTCCCGAACACGGTCTTCAAGAAAGATACGTTCAAGGCAAAGTGGGCTAACGTCGACACCCTTTCGGCCAAGAGCATTATCCTAAGAAAAGAGTTTACGATAAAAAAGGCACCCATCACCGACGCTGTTGTGTATGTTTGCGGACTGGGTCACTACCAGTTGAACTTCAACGGATTCGGTGTTGGCGGAGCCGAGTTCGCCCCTGTATGGAGCGAATACGACAAGACGGTGTACTACAACGTGTTCGACGTGACCCAACTTGTCGCCAACGGCGGCAACGCCATCAGCGTATTGCTGGGCAACGGAATGTTCAACGTGCAGCGCATGGGCCGCTACAGCAAGCTGCAAACCAGCTTCGGACCGCCCCAGTTGCTGCTCCGAATGGAGATAAACTACGCCGACGGCACGCAACAGGTTATCAAGAGCGGCGCCGACTGGAAGTATTCGCTCAGTCCGATAACGTTCAACAGCATATACGGAGGCGAGTCGTATGACGCCCGACTGGAGCAGAACGGAGTTGACAAGGCGGGATTTGACGACTCAAAATGGAAGCAGGCAGTGCTCACCGAAGGGCCGAAAGGACGGCTGACACCGCAAACCGTGCAACCCAACAGGGTCATGGAGAGGTACGGAATAAAGTCATGGAAGTACATCCCGGCCGACTCTCTTGCTGCGGCAAGCAAAGCAACGAAGCGCGATATACATCCGTCGGCATTCGTAGCGGACATGGGACAGAACCTGGCGGGCTTCCCCGAGATAGTAGTAAGCGGCAAGCGGGGACAGAAAGTGACGCTGCTCGTAGCGGAAAAGCTGACCCGGCAGGGCGCGTGCGACCAGAAACAGACCGGCCGTCAGCACTATTACGAGTACACGCTGAAGGGCGGTGAGCAGGAGATATGGCACCCGCACTTCTCTTATTACGGCTTCCAGTACATACAGGTAGAGGGCGCCGTGCTCGAGGGTGAGCCCAATCCTGACGGCCTGCCGGTACTGAAGAGGCTGAGCAGCTGCTTCGTCTACAACTCGGCAGCGGAGGTTTCATCGTTTGAGTGCTCAAATCCGCTCTTCACGGACACGCACAGACTGATAGAGAGAGCCGAGCGGAGCAACATGCAGAGCGTACTGAGCGACTGCCCGCACCGCGAGAAACTCGGCTGGCTTGAGCAGGACCACCTGTGCGGACCGAGCCTTCTCTACAACTATGACATGACAAGATACGCCCCGAAGGTAATCCGCGATATAACCGACACGCAGAAACAGAACGGCATGGTGCCCACTACGGCGCCGCAGTACATATCGTTCGGCAACCTGTTTGACGACTCGCCCGAATGGGGCAGCACGCTCATCATCCTGCCGTTCATGTACTACGACCAGTACGGCGACAGCACTCTGATAACCGACAACTACGAGCCCATGCGCCGATACGTCGACTATCTCACCTCACGGGCCGACAACGGCATAGTAAGCCACGGCCTCGGCGACTGGTACGACTATGGTCCGTGGCGCGCGGGATTCTCAAAGAACACGCCCGTGCCACTCGTTGCTACGGCCCATTACATATTCGACATACAGCTGCTGGTGCGCGCTGCCGAAATGACCGGGCGCAAGGAGGACGTAAAGAAATACTCGGCACTGCTGAAAGAAGTGACAGACGACTTCAACCGTGAGTTCTACAAGCCCGACTCTTGCACATACGGCACAGGCAGCCAGACGTCGAACGCCCTACCCCTCTACCTCGGACTGACGGGCAAGAACAAGCAGGCCGTAATGCAAAGCCTCATCAACGACATCAAGGAACATGGCAACCGGTTGACAACCGGCGACGTAGGCAACCGTTATCTCTTCCAGACACTTGCACTGAACGGACAGAACGAGCTGCTGTACACCATGCTCAACCACTATGAGACACCGGGATACGGATTCCAGCTCCGCCACGGTGCCACCACGCTCACCGAGCAATGGGACCCGCGCCAAGGCTCGTCGTGGAACCACTTTATGATGGGGCAGATAGACGAATGGCTGTTCAAGACGCTCGCCGGCATACAGAACCAGCCCGGTACGCACGGCCTTCGCCACCTGCTGATAGCCCCGACGCTCGTAGGCGACCTGCAATACGTCAAGGCAACGACGGCCTCGCTCTACGGAAAAATAAGCGTACACTGCACCCGCACACGGCTCGACGTCGAAATTCCCGTTGGCAGCGACGCCACGATAGTGCTGCCAAACGGCGACAGAAAGCAAGTAGGCAGCGGACGGTACACGTTCAACTTCTGACCACATAGATATTACATAACCAACCTACCGCTCTTACGCAGGCAACACTACAATGCCGCGTAAGGGCGGTTACCGTACCAACACGTTGAAAGACACAAAACAACGGACATGCGAAAGACGGTCTTTTGAAATGTAAAAGGCCGTCTTTTACATTATAAAAGGCCACCTTTTACAAGCCAAAAGGCGGTCTTTCGCAAACGCGCAGGCAGGCATACACGCAAAGACCTGACGCAAAGCGACTTACGCCGAGCGGCATGCCACGCTGCGACATGACGCCCGCGCCACCGGCGGCAGGACACAACCGGATTTTAAGAAGATTTTAAACTCAAGTCAAAATCATAACCGGCACATTACGGAAAAATGGAATAAAAGTGTTATCTTTGTACCTTGACAGACAACATCGAGGCATGCATGCCGGCAACGCACGCACGCTAAGCAAACGAAAGGCACATAAAATCAACCCTAAATAAAAATCATTCAAGACAATGGACATAATTGAACGCTTCTTAAACTACGTTAAGTTCGACACACAGTCGGCCGAAGACAGCGCCACAGTGCCGAGCACAGACAAGCAGCTAATATTCGCCCGATACCTCAGGGACGAGCTTAAGGACGAGGGATTCGACGATGTAGAGATGGACGACAACGGCTACATATACGCCACACTGAAGGCCAACACCAAGAAAGACGTACCCACGATAGGCTTCATCAGCCACTACGACACGTCACCCGACTGCTCAGGCAAGGACGTCAAGCCGCGTCTTATCCGCAATTATGACGGCAACGACATTGAGCTGTCACCCGGTATAATCTCTTCGACGAAGAAGTTTCCAGAGCTTCTGGCGCATAAGGGCGAGGACATCATCGTAACCGACGGCCACACTCTGCTCGGTGCCGACGACAAGGCGGGCATTGCCGAGATTGTACAGGCCATGTGCTGGCTGCGCGACCACGACGAGATAAAGCACGGCGACATACGCATGGGCTTCAATCCTGACGAGGAAATAGGCATGGGCGCACACCACTTCGACGTTGAGAAGTTCGGTTGCGAATGGGCATACACCATGGACGGCGGCGACCTTGGCGACCTGGAGTTCGAGAACTTCAACGCCGCATCGGCCAAGATAACCATCAAGGGAGTAAGCGTACACCCTGGATACGCCAAGGACAAGATGGTAAACGCCAACCGCCTGGCCGCCGAGTTTGCCAATATGCTGCCTGCTGACGAGACGCCGGAGACCACCGAAGGATATGAGGGATTCTACCACCTGCTGGGCATAGAGTCGAACATCGAGAAGGCAAAACTGTCATACATCATACGCGACCACGACCGTGACAAGTTCGAGGACCGCAAAGACTTCATCAAGGAATGCGCCCGCAAGATGAACGAAAAGTACGGCGAGGGCACTATAACGGCCGACGTAAGCGACCAGTATTACAACATGAAGGAGAAAATCGACCCCAACATGCATGTAATAGACATCGTGCTCAAGGCCATGCAGGACTGCGGCGTACCGCCCAAAGTAGAACCCATACGCGGCGGAACGGACGGCGCCCAGCTGTCGTTCAAGGGCCTGCCCTGCCCCAACATATTCGCGGGCGGCGTCAACTTCCACGGCCCTTACGAGTTCGTATCCGTACAAGTGATGGAAAAGGCCATGCAGGTAATCGTCAGGATATGCGAGATTACCGCAGGGTATAACGACTAACATAAAATTAAGGATTAAGAGTTAAGAATTAAGAAAATATGACTTGTCCTTTTAATAAGCAATGATATTTTTCTTAATTCTTAACTCTTAATTCTTAATTTTTCCGACTCCTAATTCTTAACTCTTAACTTAAATGTCCGAACTTCCCTACCTTGTCAAAGACCTCGCGCTGATACTTATCGTGGCGGGAGTGGTCACAATAGTGTTCAAGAAACTAAAACAGCCGCTCGTGCTGGGCTACGTCGTGGCCGGATTTCTTGTCAGCCCACACATGCCTTACACCATGTCCGTGGTCGACAGGGCGGACATCAGCACATGGGGAGACATCGGCGTGATGTTCCTTCTGTTCTCGTTGGGCCTCGACTTCTCGTTCAAGAAGATACTGAAGATGGGCATGACTCCCGTAATTGCCACGTGTTCAATCGTGTTCTGCATGATGATGCTCGGCATAGTGACGGGTCACGCGTTCGGCTGGAGCCGCATGGACTGCATCTTTCTGGGCGGTATGCTTGCCATGAGTTCTACCACCATCATCTACAAAGCACTCGACGACTTAGGGCTGAGACAGCAACGCTTCGCGGGAATTGTAATGAGCGTGCTAATCTTGGAGGATATCCTGGCCATTGTGCTGATGGTAATGCTGTCGGCGTTGGCCGTCGGCAATAACCCCGACGGTGGGCAGATGCTGGGCAGCGTGATGAAGATCGGCTTTTTCCTGATACTGTGGTTCGTGGTAGGTATATACCTGATACCGTGGATGTTGCGGTCGATGCGCAAGCTGATAAACAACGAGACACTGCTCATTGTGTCGCTGGGACTGTGCTGCGCGATGGCCGTACTGTCGACGAAAGTTGGCTTCAGCAGCGCCTTCGGGGCATTTGTCATGGGCTCGATACTGGCCGAAACGGTAGAGGCAGAACGCATAACAAAGCTCGTCGAACCCGTGAAAAACCTGTTCGGGGCGGTGTTCTTCGTGTCTGTCGGCATGCTTGTAGACCCCGAAGTGCTCGTCGACTATGCCCTGCCGATATTCCTGCTCGTACTGACAATCATCCTGGGACAAGCCATATTCGGCTCGCTAAGCTTCCTAATAAGCGGCCAGTCGCTCAAGTCGGCCATGCAGTGCGGCTTCTCGATGGCGCAAATCGGCGAGTTCTCGTTCATCATCGCGTCGCTTGGACTGTCGCTCGGGGTCATCGGTAAGTTCCTCTACCCAGTCGTGGTGGCCGTCTCAGTGATAACGACCTTCCTCACTCCATACATGATAAGGGCAGCTAACCCGTGTTACGGACTGCTTGAAAGACATCTGCCCGCCAAGTGGACAGCCGCGCTGAACAACATTACGCTAAGCCGGCGGCCGGCGCATACGGGGCGGAAATGGAAGAGCCTGCTCATGCAGATGGCGCGCAACACTGTGATATACGCCATTCTTTCGGGTGCCACGATTGCCCTTATGTTCACCTTCTGCCTGCCTTTCGTCCGGCATATACTGCCCCACTGGTGGGCCAACGGCGTGTGCGGGGCTGCCACGTTGCTGCTCATTGCTCCATTCCTGCGCGCCATCGTGATGAAGAAAAACCATAGCGAGGAGTTCAAGGCGCTGTGGGCCGAGAGCACGTACAACCGTCCGGCACTGGTGTTCACCATACTTGTAAGGCTGGCCGTGGCCTCGGCGTTCGTATTTTACATATGCAACTACCTTACGAGGTTCACCAACGCGCTGATGATAAGCATTGCCGTGGCTGCCGTGGCGCTGATGGTCATCTCGCGCTCGCTCAAGAAACGCAGCATAAGGATGGAGCGGATGTTCATGCGGAACCTGCGCTCAAGGGAGATAGAGGCCGAGGTAATGGGACGCAAACGCCCCTTGTACGAAGGCAAACTGCTTGACCGTGACATCCACATTGCCGACTTCGAGGTGCCCGAAGACTCGCTCTGGGCTGGCAAGACGCTGCGCCAGCTCGAGCTGCGGAGCCGCTACGGGGTTCACGTAAGCAGCATTCTGCGCGGAATACAGCGTATCAACATACCCAAGGGGAGCACAATCGTATTTCCGTGCGACAGGATACAGGCCATCGGCAGCGACGAACAGCTTACGGCCCTGAGCTCGGCAATCGGTCGTGAGGTGCGCCCGCAGGATCCCGACATTGAGAAGCGTGAGATGAAACTGCGGCAGGCCGTGATAAGCGGGGGCGGCACCTTCGCCGGCAAGACGATGAAGGAGAGCGGCATAAGGGACGTGTACAACTGCATGGTGGTAGGCCTGGAGGAGGGCAAGGAGAACCTTACGCTCGTCGACCCGGCACGCCGTCTCGTCAAAGGGGACGTTATCTGGCTCGTAGGAGAGGAAGAAGACCTCGAGCGCTTCAGCAGTGACAACTGACGGCCGGCAGCTACCCACACGGCTATCACTTTGCGTTGCAACTGTAGGAAACGCCTTACATATTGAAAAACGTTGACGCTCCACAGCGGGCACGGCCAGAAAAATTCCTCCAATTGACTTGTACACGCGAATCTGAAGCGTGCAAACGTAACTCGCTGTAATACTTACCGTTACGCATTAAGGCCGTTTTTTGTGCATCGGAAAACGGCCTTTTTCATGCCCAAAAGCCATGATTTTCGTTGAGAAAAAGCATATTCCGCTAAATGAAAAAGCACGTTTCACCCTGAGAAAAGGCATGTTTTACAATCTAAAACATGCCTTCTTACTTTTTAATACATATTCTTTCATATAAAGTAAAGGCCGTTTTGCCAAGTCAAAGTAGCATTATTACGAAATCCGTTTCCAGATTGCGCAAGGACAATGAACATTCTTCAGCGACGCTTTGCTATGCCTTACCACGCTTTAAATGACAATATGACAAATGCCGGGAAACAAATTGCGCGCGACCGGAAAACGGCCGCGCGCATATATCAAAAGCACGTTACGGACAACGCTGTACGTCAATACCACTGCACGGCATTGCTGAATCCACTGCGCTTGTCGTACTTCAGCGCATCGGTAAGTGTTGCGGCGTTGCAACGAAAAGAGAAGTTGTACGACGTATATGGCGCCAAAACGACCGAGCAACTCATGTTGAAGCAGTGGAGGTCACGCTGAAGCGAGGCCGTGGTCATTGACATCTCGTGGTTCTCGAAGTCGTATCCCGACGAGAAACTTATGTTCCATCCGTCGCTGATACGTATGTTTCCGCTGAAGTTGAGCGTCTGAGTGAAACGGTAGGGATAGCGCATAGTCTTCGTGTTGAAGCGCTCGCGCCTTGTGTCCTCACGCATGGATATACCGTAACCGATGGTAAGAGACCATGGCATTGAGAACTTCATGTATCCGTCCTCGTCTGTCTCCGCCTTTCCGGCGCTCTCCTTCTTAGCCCCATGCTGTCCGCGCACGAGGTCGTCGTCGACGTTACTCTCTATGTCGGTATTGTCGGTCTCGTCCTCGTCAGTCTGCTTCTCGTCCTCCTCGTCATCGCCTCCGCCAAACCATTTCTTGATTTTCTCGGGCGTAAGGGTGAACGAGATGTTCTGCGACATACCCTGGAATCGACCGAAGCGGCCCTTGCTATATTCGGTGTGCGTTCCCACATAGGGGTTGCCGTTCTCGTCCAGTTCGTAAGCATAGGTGGCGAACACGGCGTTCATGTTGAACGTATAGCTCTTCCACCACTTTAGTCTGAGGCGCACGGTAAGGTCGCTCCACGGCCTTTCTTTGTCCGCCATGTTATAGCCCATGTTGAAACCGAGCTCGTCAATGATACTCAACTTCTTAACACCGGTTGAGTCTTTGTCCGACTTTACCTTCATCTCGATGTTGTTCGACAAGTCGAACGTTATGCTACCCGTGCTTCCGCGCGACGGCAGCGAGAATAGTCCGTGCTCGAAGGGGCTGTATTCCTCGAGCGTAACGTTGCCCTCGGCGTCGGTCTTCTGGTACGTCTCGTAGTAGCGCGAGCCGTTGTCGGGCGCGTAGCTGAACGTCACCTGCGGCGTCATGACATGCCTGATGGCTTGTATCTTGTCGCCGAAGAGCTTTTTACTGGGCGTCCAGAATCCGTAAAGCTTAGTCGACGCGCTGACGCTCATGCGCCAGTCGTACACGTTGTAAAAGCCGTACACGGTGTCGGCCACTTCCTCCTGCGCCGCCGTGTCCCATGAACGCATGATCTTGTTGGAGTACATACGGTCGGTGAAGTTGAACGACGGGTTGATGTTTATATAATTAAACAAGGTGAAGTTGGCCTGTATCGGTATCTGGTGTTGGAATCCGTTGCGCCAGTCCTTGATAAGGTTCGACTTGAACAAGAGGTCTTCTTTCGTGTCAATCGAGTTGCGCAGCTGTCCCGTGTAGCTCATGGATATCTTCTCGTACCAGCGCTCCTTGCCGGCGGCATGTCTGCGCTTGAAGGGATAGAAGCGGCTAACGGATATGTTAAGGTCGGGCAGCGTGAGGCTGACCGTTGAGTCTATCATGTTCTGGCTGAGGTTGGCCGTACCGCTCAAGGTCAGTCCGAGGCTCGAGAATGTCGAGCTCCAGCTTACGCTCGAGGTGCGCAGACTCTGCGTGTAACTCTGCGGGTTGTACATGCTGTTGAGGTTGTTGCGCTCGTAGTCGGTAGTGGCAAAGTTGACACTGGCCGACAGACTGGTGTACGGATTGGCCTTTGAGTCCTGGCGATGGCTCCACTGAAGCTTGAAGCTGGTCTGCTCCGTATAGTCAGGCATGCCCTTGTCGCCGTTCTTGGTGTTCTGGTAACTGAAGAAGAAACTGCCGCTGTAACGGTAGCGCTTGCGGTAGTTCGAGGCCACGCTTACGCCCCACGAGCCCTTGGTGTATATCTCGCCGAGCAACTTGAGATCCCACTTGTCGCTCATGGCGAAGTAGTATCCGCCGTCGCGCAGGTAGAATCCGCGCGAGCTCTCGTCGCCGTAGCTTGGCATGATGAAGCCGCTCGAATAGCTCTTGGTGAACGGGAAGAAGCCGTAAGGGATGGCCAACGGCAACGGTACGTCGGCCACAACGAGATAGGCGGGGCCGAACACGACGTCCTTACCCGGCCTTACCTTGGCACGGGAGAGGGCTATGTAGAAGTCGGGGTGTTCCTGGTCGCACGTAGTATAACGGCCATGCTGAAGGTAAAGCACGCCGCTTGAGTCGCGCTTCGACTGCTCGCTCGACAGGTATCCATCCTGCTGCGCTGTGTAGACGCTGTTGATAAAGCCCTTTTTCGTCTTGAAGTTGAACGACATGGTGTCGCTCTCGTAAGTGTCCTGCCCCATCACGAACACTGGCTTGCCGTCTATCTTGCCCGTCGTGTCGGCAGTACCCGTGGCATGTACAATGCTGCTGTCGAGGCTCATCTGTATGCGGTCGCTCTTGAGGTCCATGTTCTGGTACTTCACGTTGGCCTCGCCGTACAGTTTGGCACGTCGTGAAGCGGCGTCGTAAACGAGCGAGTCTTCCGACGAGAAGTCAACCGGAGCGTCAAGTCCGTTAGAGCGTTTGCGGTTAATACTGTCAAGCCTTATAGAGTCGTCAATCTGCTTATTGTGCTTGTATATGGCCAACGTGAGCGAGTCCATCTTAGTCGTGTCGGGCCCGGAAGAACCTGCCGCCGTGTCAACGGCAAGCGAGTCGGCTATCGGCAATGAATCGGCGCCATGCCCTGCGGCACTGTCGGCCACGGCGACAGAGTCTCTCCCGGCACCGTCACGGCCATTACCCAAGAAAAAAGGCATGGTGGGTTCTGCCATCACGAATATGAAAGCAGACAGCAGAATGAATATGACTGTTTTTGTTCTCATTACAATGCAGGGTGCAAATTTACGGAAATAAAACTTAATAGCACACCAAATTTTCCGTTTTCTTCATTATTTTAACGTTTTGGCATGCTGCCCCGCGCCTTTAAGTACATGATGTATTGATATTTACGGCACTACGGGCAGCACAACCGCTGACCGCCGAAACACCGGCATGGCACGCACGGCGGCAGGCGCTACGGACACCAGCCAAGCCCAGCCAGGCACTCCGTCCGTAACACGCTGACATCCAACGCTTTTGCAAAAGGCCACCTTTCGCGCTCCAAAAGGCCGTCTTTCATCGTGCAAAAGGCGGCCTTTTACGACGCCATTTGCCGTCAATCACAAAACCACCAGGCACCGCCCGACGCGAAGACAGCCACAAATTAGCACCGCAAAGGTATGCAATGTCAGAAAAAATACCTACATTTGCATCGCAAAAACATAAGTGCGCCACACCTTGCCAGCCGGCATACGGGCGCCAATAACGGACAAGGAGAATAACGAAATGAGTGAGACTAATGTACAGAACGTGTCGAAAGTATATTTTACCGACTTTCGATGCAAACCTGACGAAGGGCATGTTGACAAACTGAAACGACTGATTAAACATGCCGGTATCGACAAAATCGACATGGACGGTAAGTTCGTAGCCATAAAAATGCACTTCGGCGAACTTGGCAACCTTAGCTTCCTGCGCCCAAACTACGCACGCGCCATAGTCGACGTAGTCAAGCAATTAGGCGGAAAACCATTCCTTACAGACTGCAACACGCTATATCCAGGCAGCCGCAAGAACGCCATCGAGCACCTGTACTGCGCCTGGGAGAACGGCTTTACGCCGCTTACCGTAGGCTGTCCGGTCATCATCGGCGACGGCCTCAAGGGCACTGACGACATCGCCGTACCGGTAGTCGGGGGCGAATACGTCAAGGAGGCCAAGATAGGACGCGCCATAATGGACGCCGACGTGTTCATTTCGCTCACCCATTTCAAGGGACACGAAATGACAGGTTTTGGCGGAACGATCAAGAACATAGGCATGGGCTGCGGCTCACGCGCCGGCAAGAAAGACCAGCACTGCAACGGCAAGCCCGTGATTGACCAAGAGGCGTGCCGCGGTTGCCGCCGATGCATGGCCGAATGTGCCAACAACGGCCTCATGTTTGACGCCGAACGCAAGAAGATGTCGATAAACCATGACAACTGCGTAGGCTGCGGACGCTGTATCGGAGCATGCAACTTCGATGCCATATCGTTCGCCAACAATGCCTCGGTTAAGGACCTTAACTGCCGCATGGCGGAGTACACCAAAGCCGTGATTGACGGCAGACCAAACTTCCATGTGTCCGTAATACGCGACGTTTCACCAAACTGTGACTGCCACGCAGGCAACGATACACCCATCATTCCTGACGTAGGAATGTTCGCATCGTTCGATCCGCTCGCCCTTGACCAGGCCTGCGCCGACGCTTGCCTTAAGCAGACACCTCTGCCGAATAGCCAGATTGCGGACGAAATGGCCAAGCCCGACTTCCACGATCATCACGATAACTTCCTCAACAGCAATCCAAACACCGAATACAAGACCTGCCTCGCGCATGCCGAGAAAATCGGACTGGGCAGCAGGAAGTACGAGATGGTGAGAGTGAAGTAAAGGTGAGAGGGTGAGAAAGTGAGAAGGTGAGAAAAGCGTCGCAACTTAATAACAACGTCTTTCTCACCTTCTCACTTTCTCACCATCTCACCTTTATTCAAACATTTGTTCCATTTCCTTAAACCGTTGCAGCCCTTCGCCGCCATGCTTTGCCACGCTACGTTCGGCCTGTTCAAGCGTTTTCTCACGGTCGAGCTTGGTTTTCGAGAAGAACTTGTCGGCATAACAGATGACCTTTTCCTCCAAAGTCTCGGGCAGAAGGTCTATATGCGGCAGTGGAAGGGCCTGTTCCTCAATCTCTTTTAATGACAAGCCCGCCCCCGTATGGCGTTCGCACACCCTGGCATGGAGCGGAAATCCCTCGGCGCGCATTATCTCCGCGCCGAGCAGTCCGTGACGTATGTAAGGCTCTGTGCCGAAACATTTGATGTCGGGAGCATTGGTCTTGATAATCCCTATGTCGTGAACCATTGCCGCCTCAAGCAGGAACTGGCGGTCAAGTTGCAGTTCGGGATGGGCGTCAGCGATGGCCAACGCCTTGTCGGCTACGGCCTTGCTATGACGCAGGAGAATGTCTTTCAGTTCGTCGTTATCCTTGTAATACCTATCAATAATTAATTTATAATTCATAATTTCATTGTTTTTCAGGAGTAAGGAGAGAAGGAGTAAAGGAGTAAGTAGATTTGCATTACAAGACAACAAACATTCACTTGAAAGGCATTTCTACTTACTCCTTTACTCCTTCTCTCCTTACTCCTTAATAAAATTAAGCGTTAATCCAGTCGCGCTCGATATAAGCTATCACGTCACCGCGGTTGATTTTCGAGCCTTGTTTTGCCGCAATCTCGACTAATTTGCCGCCAAGCGCAGCGGGAATAGGCTCAAACTGGCCCCACGGAGTCTGTATGTAGCAGAACGTTTCGCCCTCTTTATAATGCTGGCCGATGTACGGTTCGATACACGGAGTGCACTCACTGCCGCCCTCGAAGTCAAAGAATACCTGACCTTTAAACGGAGATACAATCGCGTCAGCCTTCGCATGCTTGAACGCCGCGAGTTCTTCTGGCGTAAGGGTTGCGCCGAGTTTTGCGTCCTTAGCCTTCTGGAGGTCAGCCAGGAAGCGCTTTTTCGCCGCTCCGCTCTTGTAGTCACGGTACTGCTCCGGGTGCATAGCAAGCTCGAAAAGCTCTTCGTTGTCGGGGCCACACTCCCATCCGTTCTCGTCCATCTCCTTCTTGAAGTCGTCCAATGCGTCAGGAACCAGCGTGTGCGGGTCGGCATCGGTAAACTCGCGTCCTTGCTTTCCGGCAAGTTCTACAAGCTCGGGAGCGATTTCGCCAGGAATCTTTCCGCTCTTGCCGAGTATCATACCCCACATCGAGTCATCCATCATCACGAAGCGTCCCTTGCCTTGTGCCATGGTGAGAAGGTTCAACAGGGCGATGTTCTTGACATATTGTGAGAACGGAGTAACCAATGGTGGATAACCTACGCGCGGCCAAACGTATGCCACTTCGTCAAACAACTTGACGAGAAGGTCGTCAGTCGACAGTTCGGGTTGCCCCTTGCTCTTGAGTATCGAGTTGATAGAACGATGCACGCCGGCAAGGTCTGCCATCATGCTGCCCATCATTCCGCCGGGCAGTCCGCAACCAAGCAGCAGCGAACTCATCAGCTTGTTGCCTGGATTGATGAAGTAACCGAGCCAGTCGTCGATAAACTCCTGCGTGAGCGAACGTGCGTGCATGTAGGCGTTCATGTTGATTTCGGCAACCTCGAAGCCCTCGTTCTTCAGCATGCTCTGTACCGAGATGATGTCCGGATGCACCTTACCCCACGACAGAGGCTCGATTGCCGTGTCGATAACGTCGCCTCCGTTGTTGCACACTTCGAGGATTGAAGCCATCGAAAGGCCCGGTCCAGAGTGGCCGTGATATTGCAGGATGATGTCCGGATGCTTGGTCTTGATAGCCTTGGTGAGCTGTCCCAGCATTGCGGGCTGGCCTATTCCGGCCATGTCCTTGAGACATATTTCGGTGGCGCCGGCCTCAACCAGCTGGTCTGCTATGTTGCTGTAATACTCTACCGTATGTATTGGCGACGTCGTGATGCAAAGCGTTGCCTGCGGCGTCATGCCCGCCTCGAGTGCCCATTTTATGCTCGGTATGATATTTCTTACGTCGTTAAGACCACAGAATATACGTGTAATGTCTACGCCCTGGGCGTGTTTTACCTTGTACATCAGTCGGCGCACGTCGTCAGGAACGGGATACATGCGCAGCGCATTAAGGCCGCGGTCGAGCATGTGGGTCTTTATGCCCACCTCGTTGAATGGTTTACAGAAAGCCCTGACCGCCTCATTGGGATTCTCGCCGGCAAGCAGATTCACCTGCTCGAAGGCTCCGCCGTTGGTCTCCACGCGCGAGAAGCACCCCATGTCGATGATTGCGGGAGCTACACGCTCGAGCTGGTCCTTGAGTGGCTGGAACTTACCTGAAGACTGCCACATGTCGCGATAAACGAGACTGAACTGGATTTTCTTTTTCATATTTAGATTTTTTAGGTTGCACGAACCCTGCACAGGCCCGCTTAAATGTTAGTGTTCTTGCTGCAAAAATAGGCATTTTTCCCAATAGTAAGACGTTATATTGAGAAAAATATGCCACTTTCGGCGAATAAAACGATTTTTAACTAAAATGCGCCTGACCGTCTTGCATTTTGCAACACACACCTCGCAAACAGGGGCTTTACGCCCACTTACAATCCGTAAGCAGGCTTCCGCTTGCCGCCATGAATATGCTTAATTTACAGCGGCATTCAAGCAGCCATGTAAAAGGCCGCGTTTCGCATTGCAAAAGACCGTCTTTTAGGGCATGAAAGATGGCCTTTTACAACGCGAAAGACCGTCAATCGGAATATGCCTCGCGGCAACCGATGATTTAATCGGTTTAATTTGCGGCGTTAAAGGAAAATAAGTAAATTTGCTTTCGGTATAAAACGGTGATTAAATGAAAGCAATACGGTTAGTCCCTATAATGCTGCTGTTTACCGTGGCGATGGTGTCATGCCTTGCCGACGGCAACGCTCGGACGGGCGTCCACCGTGAAAACGGCTGGTACCACATCACGCCCGGCACGGCTGACAGCATATCACAACGCCCAATCGTGGCGGTAAAGGAGTTCATGAACATGCGGCTTGACACTAATTTCTTAGGCCGGCCGTTCATCAAAGCGCATGTCTGTAAACATAAAGCCGAAGCATGGGCCGACTCAACCGAGCAGGCCATAGGCCATCGGATAGGCCTCGTCATCGACGATTCGGTAATTACCGCGCCGCGCGTAAACGGCAGAATAGAAAGCGGAGTGTTTACTATCGAAACGTATGAGGGGCGCGGCCTGACCGAACTTTACCGTCGCCTGCTGGCCGAGAAGCGCGACACGCTGATGCGCATTTGCGTGCACAGGTACAAGGACAGCCCGTTCTGGGGGCTTGACCTTGACCAATGCGACTCGCTTGCGAACACGATGGACTATCACGACGACTACCGACGGTCGTACAAGGTGATAATCGGCGGGCGGTAATCAGCGCCCCATGTTGTGGTTCATGAAGCGGTGTTCGGCCAGCTTCTCATACTTAGTGCCCGGCCGTCCGTAGTTGGCATAGGGGTAAATGCTTATTCCGCCGCGCGGCGTAAACAGCCCGATAACCTCTATATATTTAGGATCCATCAGCTTGATCAGGTCCTTCATGATGATGTTCACGCAGTCTTCATGGAAGTCTCCGTGGTTACGGAAACTGAAAAGATACAGCTTCAGGCTCTTGCTCTCTACCATGCGGACGTCGGGAATATAGCTGATGCGTATCTCGGCGAAGTCGGGCTGACCCGTAATTGGGCACAATGAGGTGAACTCCGGGCAGTTGAACTGCACCCAATAGTCGTTGTCCGGGTGCTTGTTTACGAACGTTTCAAGCACCTCTGGGGCGTAATCCATGCGGTATTCCGTCTTTCGGCCGAGGCTCTTCAAGCCCTCGTCCTGTCTTGTTTCACTATTTATCATGACAATTTAAATACTTTCCAGATGTTATAACTTATACCTTCGTCGTACACGTCGGTACCGTCGTGCTCCTTCACTTTCTTCACAACGCGCACCGTTATGGGCAGAACCACGATTTCGTAGAGCGTCTTCAGCACCACCTGCGATATGATAAGCGACATCATTTCGCCTCCAGGAACTACGCCGGAGAGCGCCAGGGGGAAGAACACGAGCGAGTCGGCAGTCTCGCCGAACAGCGTGCTTACCACGGCGCGCACGGAGAAATGCTTGCCGTGCGACGACAACTTCATGCGGCTCATGACGTAGGCATTGATGAACGACCCCACGAGAAAGGCCACAAACGACGCCGCGGCAATGCGCGGGGCAAGGCCGAAGATGGCGTGGAAGCCCTCGTCGTTATGCCAGTAAGGCGCTCCGGGAATGGCGTCGGCCAAAGCTCCGAAAGCCACGAAGATAAGGTTCATCGCGAAGCCGGACCATATCAGGAGGCGCGCCTTGCGGAAACCCCACACCTCGCAGACGCAGTCGTTAATGATGTAAGACACGGGAAAGACCAGCAGTCCGCCCGTAATGTTTATCGCTCCGATGGATATCTGCTTTGTCTCGAGCACGTTTGCCGTTATCAGGCAGACGCAAAAGAGTATGCCGAAAAGCATAAACAGCACACTCACCTGTTTGTTTTCTGTCTTCATTTCCTTGTTTTTTAAGAGGTTTACCAAGCACTCTGTTTTAGGTTTTACGGTTTTAGGGTTGTGAGGTTGTAAGGTTTTAGGGTTATTAGGTTATGGGGGTGTAAGGTTATAAGGTTTTACTGTCATGCGGTTATGAGTTTTTTGGGTAATGGGGTTTTATTATATTTCAGCACAGCCGTATAACAGCAAGACCGTAAAATTCTATTACCTCAAAACCGTAAAACCTTATAACCTTACAACCCCATAACCTAATAACCTTATAACCGCATAACCCAACAACCTCAAGACCTCATTACCTGAAATCTTTTCAGCCTGCAAAATTACTGCAAATTATCGTCATTTCCACCGTTTTGCGGGATAATTTTCAACGCCAAACATAACCTATTGATATTCAATAAGTTATATACGCCTTTGCAAAAGGCCATCTTTTGGCCTGCAAAAGGTGGCCTTTTAGCGTGCGATTTGCCGTCTTTTACAACGCGAAAGACGGCCTTTTGCAAAACGGGTGGTTTCGTATCATATAAAAAACGTCAATATGTCGATATTTTATTGGTTTTTGTTTGCCTTATCGCCATTTAACGATAACTTTGCATAAAGTAATCAATCAAAACACTATAAACAATGAAGAAAATCTTATCTATTGCCGCCCTTGCGCTCGCTACGCTGTCTGCCAACGCGCAGGATACGGCCTACAAAATCACGGGTACTGTGCCCGCTGACGTAAAAACGGTATATCTGGGCGTAATGAACGCACGCCAACCCGTTGACAGCGCAGCCGTAACAGGTGGTAAATTCACGCTCGACGGCACACGACAGAAGGACGAACTCCTTATGATTATCACGGGAGATTATTACCTTCCGGTGTTCAATGACGGTACGCCAATCGACCTTAACACCGTTGCCAAGACGTTCACCGGCTCTGAACTGAACAAGAAGATGTATGATTACGACAACGAACTGTCGTCTTACACCCAAAATCTTACCGCGGCAATCATGGAGTATCGTGCGGCAAGCGCTGACACTACTGCGGAAGGAAAGGCAAAGCTGAAAGAACTTGAAGCCAAGTGTGAACAACTGCAGGACGCTGCAATAACCAAACAGATAGATATTGTTAAGGCGAATAAGGATAATCTTATCCCTGTAGCTTTCCTCAGCCAACTTTATTACATGCTTGACTATAACGAGCTGAAGGAGCTTCTGCCCGAGACCGCTCCTTACTACAACCACCCTGCAATGGCACGCGTAAAGGCGCAGCTTGCGGCTCTCGAGAAGCGCATGCCCGGCAAGATGTTCACCGACCTGTCGATGAACGACACCGAAGGAAACCCTCGCAAGCTGAGCGAATGGTGCGGTAAGGGCAACTATGTGTTGGTGGATTTCTGGGCAAGCTGGTGCGGACCGTGCCGCCAGGAAATGCCCAACGTAGTGGCAAACTACGAGAAATACCACTCAAAAGGCTTCGAGATTGTAGGCGTTTCGTTCGACAACAAGGCCGAAGCGTGGAAGAAAGCCATCGCCGACATCGGCATGAAGTGGCCTAACATCAGCGACCTGAAAGGCTGGAAGTCGGCCGCCGCTCCCGCCTACGGAGTCAACTCAATCCCCTCTAACGTACTTCTCGACGGCGAAGGAAAGATCGTCGCTGCCGACCTTCGCGGCGATGCGCTCGGCGAGAAGCTGAAGGAGATATATGGATTTTAAGTAGTTAAAGTAGTTAGAGGTAGTTAGAGTAGTTAAAGTCAAATGCCTTGCTGGTAAGAAAGTGGGATATTCCACCTGTTACCAACAAGGCATTTGACTTTAACTACATAGCGAACGTAGTGAGCGTTAACTACTTTAACTACTCTAACTACTTAAAAAACGTTATCCTACCGTTATCTGTCTTACTACGTTTCTCTCCTCTTTACGTATCTTGGGGAGCACTACCGTGAGCACGCCGTCAGCCACTTTAGCCGATATGTTCTCCTTATCAACATCGTCGGGCAGTATCAGCGTCTGCTCAAACTTGCTGTAAGCGAACTCACGGCGCAGGTAATGCGACCTCTTGTTATCCTCGTTATGCTCCTTCTTACTTTCCATCTTGATGTGTAAATCGCCCTCTTGGTTGAGGTGAACGTTGAAGTCTTCCTTCGTCATTCCCGGCGCAGCTACCTCCACTTCATAGTCAACCTCGCTTTCCTTAACGTTTATTGCGGGTGCTGTAGCGTTTGTTCGCGGCATGAAGTCGGTATCAAAGAAATCGTTAAATACGTCCGGTAACCAAGAATTTTTACGATTAACTGGTGTCATGATTATAATCTCCTATTATTTAATTTGTTGTTATTCAATCTGTTTCTTGCGGCCTGAAGCGTTGCTCCCGGCCTTCGCTTAATGTATTGCAAGTAACGTACCAACACAGCGAACGCGCCAAAATGTCCTACATGTAAGACATTTTGGCGCATCAGTTTAATTGAGAATTGAAAATGATAAAGGAGAATTATGCGTCTGACGAGGCGTATTTATTACGGTAAAGGCCGTCGATTATGCTGTCGGCCAAGCTGATGTTAGGCACCTTTATGCTGTCGCAGCCGAGTGCTTCGGCCACAATCATGAAGATTTCAGACGCCGGAATGATTACGTCGGCACGGTCAACCTTCAGTCCGTATTGCTCTATTCGCTCCTCAACGCTCAATGCCTTGAGCTTATCATAGATAGACTTTATCTCGCTGACGGTCACTATGCGAGTGCTTTTTCCAGAGTTACTGAGCTTGAACAGTTTGTTGATGTTGCCGCCTGAGCCTATCATCCGCATGTCGGGCATTGTCTTGGCAAAGCGCCTGAGGTCGGCTTTCATGTTCTCAACGGTATCCCTCGACACCATGCCTCCGAGCATCCTGAGCGTTCCGATGTTGTAAGACTGGCTGTGGGTGAGCACTCCGTCGTGGAGCAAAGATATCTCCGTGCTGCCTCCGCCAACGTCGATGTAGGCGTAGTTGCCCTTCGTACTCTCGATGTTCTCTACGATGTTGTTGCACAGCAGGCGTGCTTCCTCACGTCCGTTGATGATTTCCAGGTTAATGCCTGTCGACTCGTAGAGTTTCTTCAACACCTTCTTGCCGTTCTCGGCGTCACGCATTGCCGACGTGGCGCACGCCCGGTAGTCGTCAACATTGTTGAGTTTCATCAACTGGCGGAACGCCTTTAGCATGTGTTTCATCATCACCATGCGCTCCTTTGATATCTTTCCGAGCGTGAACACGTCGGAACCAAGACGCAAGGGAACACGCATGTACATCACACGTGAAATCTGTTGGCTGCCGTCCTGGGCAGTCCTGAAGTTCTTGATGAGCAGTCGCGCTCCGTTAGAACCGATGTCTATAGCCGCTAATCTCATGTTTTTTTGTATTTAGGAGTAAAGGAGTAAGGAGGAAATGAGTAAGTAGGTATGCCATAAAAGCATATTGTCTTGATGGCATTACTTATGCTTTTCAGCCCTGCCCCGATGTTGTTTATATAATAAAATAACGTTGTTTTACCGTTTATATTTTACCGTCTCAAGCGTCATTTGTAACCCATTGACAATCAACAGGTTATCAATGCCTTTGCAAAAGGCCGCCTTTTAGCGTGTAAAAGACCGTCTTTCGGGCTGCAAAAGGTGGCCTTTTACACGCCGAAAGACGGTCTTTTGAAATATGGTTGTTATTCTGCCGTAACGCCGACGGTCTTCACCTCAGCCTCGTATGCATTGCGCAGCTCTTCTTGCGAGCGGAATGGGCGGTCGCCGATGACGGGTTGTATCACGTTTTCTCCTGACCCGTCAACTATTCGCCCGTTGGTAGTATCGTTCAGTCCGTACTCTACCGTACGCAGCAAATCACGCTGCATGTCCTCGTCATAGACGGGAGTCATCACCTCGATACGGTTCAGCAGGTTGCGCGGCATCCAGTCGGCGCTGCCTATAAAGTATCTTGGCGCGCCGCCGTTACAAAATATCAGTATGCGCGAATGCTCCAGATAGCGGTCGATTATGCCCACAGCCTTGATGTTGTCGCTCACGCCCGGAATGCCTGTAACAAGCGAACTGTTACCACGGAGCACTATTCCAATCTTCACGCCGGCGGCCGAAGCGGCATACAACTTGTTGACAACGTCGGGCTCGGTGATATGGTTTATCTTCATCTTTATCCACGCCTCACGCCCTGCCTTGGCGTTCTTTATCTCGTTGTTGATGAGCGAGAGCACACGGTTCTTCATAGAGTTAGGCGACACCATGAGTTCCTTGAAGCGCACTTGGGAGAACGGGCGGTCGATGAAGTCAAACACTTTCTTCACCTCCTGCACGATGTTCTTCCTTGCGGTCATCATCAGGTAGTCGGTATATGTCTTGGCGTTGCCCTCGTGGAAGTTACCCGTACCGATGCAGGCAATGTTGCCCTGCTTCGATTCTATGTACAACAGCTTGGAGTGAATCTTAAGTCCCTCAACACCGAAAATCACGTTTATGCCCTCTTCCTGCATGCGTTTGCTCCACTTTATGTTACTCTCCTCGTCGAAACGGGCCAGCAACTCAACCACCGCCGTAACCTTCTTGCCGTTGCGTGCGGCGCAAATCAGGGCCTTGACAACCTTTGAGTCCTTGGCAAGTCGGTACAACGTAGTCTTGATTGACTTCACTTCAGGCTTCAACGCGGCCTCACGCAATACACGGATGTAGCCGTCAAACGAGTGGTAAGGCACGTGTATGAAAAGGTCCTTGCGGCGTATCTGGTCGAGAATGCTCTCCTGCAACAGGAACTCAGGCTTCATCATGGGTTTCCATTTGGGATATTTCAACTCGTCGTGACCGCAGTCCGGGAAAGTCATCAGGTCCCTGTGGTTCTGGTAACGGCTGCTGGCAAGCGAAGCATCGAGCTTGCTTATGTCTATTTTCGACATAAGTTTCTTCTTCATATCCTTAGGCATCTGCCTGTCGTAAATAAGGCGTACCGGGTCGCCATGCCGTCGGCTGCTCACTCCCTTGGCTATTTTCTGGAGCACGCCATAGTCAAAGTCGTTCTCCATCTCCATCTCGGCGTCCTTCGTGAACTTAAAGGAATAAGCCTCAAAGGTGCTCGGCTTGAAGCCTATGAATATCAATGGAAGGCAGTAACGGACGACATCGTCAAGATACATGATGTTGTCAAAGCCGTCGGACGACGGCACCTTGACAAAGCGTCCGTGCTCCCTGTCCGGCACCTTGATGATGGCAAGACTGCTCTTGGGCAGTCGCAGGCCTTCGGCGGGTTCCGTTTTCTTGACCAAAAGATATATACGGTTATCCTCAAGCTGGCCTATCTCGTCGATTTCGGAGAACCAGATAGGATTGGTGTAACCGTTAAGGCGGTCGAGATAAAAGTTCTTCAGGTATGCGGCTTGCTCCTCATTGAGCTGCGTTTCGTTAAGAAGACGGATGTTGTGTTGCTCCAGGCTGTCGAACACTTCGTCTATCGCGACAGTGTATTCCTGGCTGAATTGCGAGTTTAGCTTGTTTATCGTCTTGATGGTCTTGCGGATGTTGTCGTGCTGCTTGCGTATTTCCTTGTTGTCAGACTCCAACAGACGGTTTAGCGAAGCCATGCGCACACGGAAGAACTCGTCAAGATTGTTTGAATAGATACCAAGGAACGAAAGCCGTTCCAACAACGGTATGTTCTCCTTGCGGGCTTCCTGCAATATACGATGGTTGAAGTACATCCAACTGACGTCACGCTCTACATATCGCGTCTCCTTGTTTTTCTTTGCCATAGTTTTACAACTCAGATGTTATTTTTGTACACAATAAAAAAACTGTTTGCCGGCAACATGCGTGTCCGGACCGCCACGCGGCTTTACTGAAAGGCAAAACCTGAAGACTGGCAGACGGTTTTATTTTGTGCAAAATTAAGATTTATATTTAACATTAAGGTTGTATCGGGTGTTAAAATAAGAATAAAATATTGTTACATTTGTGTTTTACGTATGTGTGTTCCAGAGCGGATTACAGAACGTAAGAACACAGGACACAAAAATAACCGGGAACTGACTCTTGTCAACCCCCGGTTATTTCAAGTATATTATCCCAGCCTTTCAAGTTGGACTGTAAAGTGACGCATGAGCGGAGCCTCCCAAGTTATGCGCACGCCACGTGTTATTTGCTCACGACGGTCGTACACATTCTTCAGCGCGGCGGCTATTACGGCAATGTGGTTGTCGGTATAAACACGGCGCGGAATGGCCAGACGGAGCAGGTCGAGACCGTCAAAGCGGTTTTCACGGGTAACGGGGTCACGGTCGGCCAGCAGGTAACCAATCTCGCAACCGCGGATACCAGCCTCGAGATACAGCTCTACCGTCAGTGTCTGAGCGGGGAATTCTTCTTTCGGGACACGTGTCAACACCTTCGGGGCATCAACGAATATGGCGTGGCCTCCTGCCGGACGCTGGTACGGAATGCCGTATTCATCCAACAAGCGGGCAAGGTATTGCACCTGATGAATGCGTGTCTCGAGGTTGTCGAACTCTGTATTTTCGTCAAGTCCGATGGCCAGCGCGTTCATGTCGCGGCCGTTCATGCCGCCGTAAGTAAGGTAACCCTCGAACTGTACGCAGTACCCCTTGGCGCCTTCGTACCAGTCCTGACGCTTGGTTGCTATGAATCCGCCCATGTTTACGATACCGTCTTTCTTGGCGCTCATGGTCATTCCGTCGGCCAGAGAGAACATCTCGCGGGCTATCTCCTTGATGGTCTTGTCGGCATAGCCCTGCTCGCGCGTCTTGATGAAGTACGCGTTTTCGGCAAAGCGGGCAGAATCGAAGATAACGGGCTTACCGTACTTGTCGGCTATCTGGCGCACCTGGCGCAGGTTCTCCATCGATACGGGCTGGCCTCCGGCGGTATTGTTCGTGATGGTTACTATAATAAAAGGTATGCGGTCGGCATGTTCCTTGAGCGCGTTCTCCAGCTTCACGGGGTCAACATTACCCTTGAAAGGCACTTCAAGCTGCGTATCCTTGGCCTCGTCGACGGTACAATCAAGCGCAACGGCCTTGCGTCCCTCGATATGTCCCTTCGTTGTGTCGAAGTGGGAGTTGCCGGGCACGATGTCGCCTTCGTGCACAAGATACGAGAACAGCACGTTCTCGGCTGCGCGTCCCTGGTGAGTGGGGATTACATAGTCAAAACCGGTGATACGCTTGATGGTGTCTTTCAGGAAGAAGAACGATTCGGCGCCGGCGTAACTCTCGTCACCTGTCATCATGCCGGCCCACTGGCGGTCGCTCATAGCGCCCGTGCCCGAGTCAGTAATAAGGTCGATATACACTTGGCTGGCCTTCAGTTGAAACACATTGTAGTGTGCCTCCTTAATCCATTGCTCGCGTTCCTGGCGAGTGCTCTTGCGGATTGGCTCAACCATCTTGATTTTCCAAGATTCTGCAAAAGGTATTTCCATAGTTTAAGGTTTAATATTTACGGTTCCAAATTTAGTTAAAATACCCGTTACGCACAAGCTTTTTGACATATTTTTTGCTTATTTCAGCATGCGGAACAGTCGTGCGGTGACATATTGTAAGCCGAGAACCGTAAGCAAACCACAGGCTTATACTTACGGAAAGGCAAAAAAATGTTCATTTTCAATTCTTCATTAACCATTCAGCGGGCTTTTACTTACAATATAAAAGGCCGTCTTTCAGCGTGTAAAAGACGGCCTTTGGGCTTGCGGTTGACGGCCTTTTGCAAGGCAAAGTGCCGTCAATCGGGAAGTATCGCGACGGATACGGGAGCATAGTCTGCCGGACTGAATCGGCGAAAACCTTTCGAAGCCGTCTCCGTTCCACGGAAAGACGTCGTACCGCCGAAGTTGTACAGTCGTCCGTCGACGCACTCCGTGACGCCGAACCAGTTGAACGTGCCGAGCATTCTAAGCTGTTCGGGCGTGCCGTCGCCCGGAATATAGCGTGTGATGGTTGTGCCGTCGAAGGCGTAGATGTATCCGTCGGCCACGCCGATAAAGCTGAAGTCGGTGCCGAGCGAGTCGGTCTTGGCGCACTTAGTAGCCTCAAGCGCCCCGTCCTTAACGGCATACGCCGTACTCATAAGGTTGTCCATAATCCATGTGGTGCCGTCGGAGTCGTGAGTTACGGCCACGTTGCCGAAGCTCGCATCATGCTCCACTGTGCCCTCAAGCGTGGCGGTAAGGTCGCCGTTCTGGTCGCGCCCCATGGCGTAAGTCTCTATATTGCCGTCAGTAACGACATATAGCATGTTGTCACCTGCCGCCGCAGCCACTACGTTACCCGCGCGCTGGGCTATCGGCAACCACGACTTGCCCGACAGGTAGTATATGCCGCCGTCGCCTGCAATCACCGGCGTGCCGCCCATGCTCACTCCTGCTCCGCCACAAGGGATGTCGGCATAGCGGTGTTCCTCGCCCGTAGACGTGTCGTAAGCGCGGAACTCGTAGCTCGGTATGGTCTGTTCGTAACCCAAATTGGTATGCTCAATTATGCCTCCTCCATAGTAAATCACGGCGCCGTCGGTAAAGTGTATCGCCGCCGAACCTTCGTTGCCGAGCTGACCGAGGTCGTTGAACACGATGTTCTGGCTCACCCTGAGCGTATTGACCGACGGCTCGCCGTCTATCGTAAACTTGCCTTCGGCTACGCCGTTGTCGTCGAACACCACGTAAGGACTGGCCGTATAGGTCTCTCCCCGATTGATATACACTATGGGTTCCTTCGTCGGCACATCGGCATTGGGGTCGACAAATGTGAACGACTGGCTGGCGGAGCCGAGCCAGCGGATCCGCAGCGCAGAGCCGTTGCATGGTGCCGTCAGAGGCACGGCCGTTGTAGATGTCGACGTATATGCCGCCGTCACGATAATAAGCGGCCGTCAGCACCACGCCCGGAGCGTCGGTTTCCTCGTTGGCGGGCTGGCGGACGACAATCTGTGTTGAGTCTGCCGACGCCCTCGTGCCAGGCGCCTCGGCAAACGTTATGTACCCCGTACGCTCCTTTCCGGTAAGGTTCATGGCGGCTATCACCTGCACGCTCTCGCCTCCCTTGCCGCCCATCTGCGACAGCTGGAGCCAGTCGGCAGACGAAGTGGCCTCCCACGGCTCTGCAATAGGTATCGTAACGTCCTTCTGCTCGCCGTCCGAAGACAGTTCAAACACGCCCTCGTCAACAGGTGGAGGCGTCGGGCCGGGCCCCGGGTCGGCGTTATCGTCATCGCTGCACGCCGCCAACATAACAACGGCACATGCCGCAACGGACATCCATGATAAAAGTTTAGTCTTGTACATAATCATTATAAGTTTTGCAGGTTAATAATTCATTTTATGCAAAATAAGCACTTTCCACAATAAAACCAATAACGGTTTACCGTGATTTTCGCCAACGCAAGAACATGGCTAAGCCATCCTGATGACACGCAAAAGCCGTCCAAACGGTACGTAAAGACCGTTCAAACACGCCGTAAGAACGGCCTTTTCAAAGCCGAATCACAACATACTGAAAATCAAAGACTTATCACGCACGTCCCAAAACGCCGCAAAACGCCCTGCAAAACACGGCATATTACAACGCAAAAAGCCACCTTTCGCATAGCGAAAGGTGGCTTTTTGAATAGCGCGCAAACAGTTGTCGTAGATTAATTATCTGTTTCTCACTTTATAACAAACTTCTTGCCGTTGCGTATTGCAACACCTTTGTGGCGGCTGTTCTTTGTTAACGGCATGCCGTCCAAGGTATAAATCCTTCCCTGGCCGTCAGCCATTGTCGGGGAAACAGCGTTTATGCCTGTGCCGACATTAAGCAAGCTACATACATGACGGAAGTTTCGTGCATACCAATCCTTGACGTACGACAGTTCTTCCGTTATATCCTCGGTAAGCGGCACGGGATTACCGTTCCAACGGTTGTACTCCCTCTGCCACGCACCTGACCGAACGAAAGCCTCGGCATAATCGTCCATGCGCTTGCAAACGGCCTCAACTGAGAACACCGTTCGGCTCAACCCAGCCCACGCCGAGCTAAGCCCATCCCTGTAACCACCAATATTTTCATTATACAAAGCCTTGAAGAGCATTGCGTTTTTAATGCGGTTTATGTCGGCCATCGTATTGTTATAGTCGCCGTTATAATTTCCTCCAAGCGACATGTCCATGTCCCACGGCGTTATCATGAACTGATGACTGTCCGAGATGTCCACCGTACTGAGGAACGTGTTTTTCAGAATGCAGTCGCCATAATTCATGCCGAGCACAAGCAAAGCATAGTCAATAAGATTCTCTTTATTGATATATTCATCATACCTGTCAGCAAACATGCCCGACGGTAACCTGAAGAAATCGATAAAATCCATCAAAGGCTGCCATGCCTCGGCACATGGATAATCGTCAGGATGCTGCAATTCCCATCCATTCCACGTTTCCCTGTCAACAGGTTCAGACGTATCATAGCTGTACAGCTGGGTCGCATCAGTCCACTGGTCGCCTTTATACAGCACGCCTCTTATCGTGACGCTGCCGTCATCCTCATCCTCTTTTGCTTTCTTCAAGCCAAGCAACTTGCGGTTTATCTTGTCCGTCATACAATACAATCCGTGATAACCACCATTGATAAAAAGCTCAACAAACACGCCAAGAGTACCGTTGCGGCTACCATAATCGGTTTCATACGGCACTTTACTTATTTCATTCCATATATCGAAACAAAGACGGTTGCGCATACGTATACGGTCTATAGCCATGGCGTCAAGTATCCAGCTGTCATCCTCACGAATGCCAAATATGTTAACATCCACCTTGTCGCCGTTATCGTCTATCGGCTTAATGGCAAAAGACTTCTTGTCATAAACCAGCGAGCTTGCGCCACGGTATTTAACACGGCAACCAGTCTTGAAATATTGACGGCCGTCGGTACGCGCCTTAAGATCAAATATTTCAAGTACACCGTCTATCTCTTCTTCTTTTGTTACGGCCGAAATATCGGTTGTGAGGTTTACCAACGGAAGAGAATTTTCATCTGCAACGGCCATCATTTTACTGAAATCACTATCAACGTTTTCGGCATTTGAAACCGTCACGTACGCCTGCAACAACAGCAAGGCAATAAAGACGTAATTATGCTTCATAAATCCCATATTTATTTTACCAACAATCAAAAAAATGGCGGAACATCCATTACAGACATTCCGCCATTCAATATTAATATGAAATAAGGATTGTCATCATTCTATCCCGCTTTCATTACAATCTCATTTCTCGGGAATCTCCTCAAGAGTCTTCACCAACAAATCCCAGAACTTGCTCGTTGTGGGCCAGTTGGCACGCTCGTTCGGAGTATGGGGCGACAGCAACGTCGGGCCGAACGAGCAGATGTCAAGACCAGGATACTTGGAAAGAATAATGCTACACTCCAATCCTGCATGCACAACCTGCACTGTCGGCTCTTCGCCGAATAGGTCGTTGTATATCTTGCGCATGCGCTTTATAAGCTCGCTATCGGTGTTGGGATCCCATCCGCCGTAAGCTCCGCTCAGCTCAACCTTCATGCCTGCCATGTTGAAACAGCTCTCGAGAGATGTTGCAAGCTCGTCTTTCTTGGTCTCGCTCGAGCTGCGCGCCAGTATTTTCACTGCCGCCTTGCCGCCCTCGATGTCTACGATTGCGAGGTTTGAAGACGTCTCTACAATGCCTGGTATTGACGGAATGTAGCGCCATACGCCGTCGTGGGCAGCGTAGATGGCGTCAACGAGGTTGTCCTGGATTTCCTGCGGCACTACGGTTGCAGGCAGTTCAACGTCCTCAACGGTAACGTCGATTTCGTTTTCTATACCCTTGTATTCCTCGTTAAATGTCTCTTTGTAATCATTAACAAGCTCGATAAGGTCGGCTTTGTTGTCTTTAGGCAACGTCAAAACAGCCTCTGCCTCGCGCGGAATGGCGTTACGCATGTTGCCGCCATGCCATGAAGCAAGGCACGCCTCGTCGTCGGCGATGGCCTCACGGACAATGCGGACGAGCATCTTATTGGCGTTTCCACGGCCCACTCCAATCTCAAGGCCCGAGTGTCCGCCCTTGAGTCCCTTGACGGTAAGGCGCACGGCAATGTCTTCCTTGTCGCTTTCAGCCTCCTTGTAGTCAAGCGTAGCGGTGATGTCCACGCCGCCGGCGCTACCTATGATGAGCTCGCCCTCCTGTTCGGTGTCGAGGTTAAGGAGTATTTCGCCTTCCAGTTCGCCGGCCGGCAGACCGTTGGCGCCATACATACCAGTCTCCTCGTCAGCGGTTATAAGAGCCTCAACGGGACCGTGCTTCAGGTCGGTTGCCTCCATTACGGCCATTATCGCAGCCACTCCGAGGCCGTCGTCAGCGCCGAGAGTGGTGCCCTTTGCCTTTACCCAATCACCGTCAATGTAAGTCTGTATGGGGTCTGTCTCAAAATTGTGCGTGCTGTCTTTCTCCTTCTGCGGCACCATATCCATGTGAGCCTGGAGGATTACGGTCTTGCGGTTTTCCATACCCGGAGTGGCAGGCTTTCGCATAACGATGTTGCCGGCCTCGTCCGTGAAGGCTTCAACGCCTACTTTCTTGGCGAAGTCGAGCAGGAACTGCCGTACTTTGTCGAGATGTCCTGACGGACGCGGAACTTGTGTCAGTGCATCGAAATTTCTCCATATGCACTCAGGTTTAAGGTTCTTGATTTCACTCATAGCATTTATATTTTAGGTGAATAATTATTCTATAACTGCCGTATCGCCGTCCTCTTATCGGTAAAGGCCAGCGCAGCCCAGCTGTATATGCCGAGAAGGATGACGAGAAGGGTCTGTATAGAGTGTACAATCAGTACAAAATAAAGTGCGTTATTATCGGCCACGCCATAAAGTATGAGCATTGTCTTTACGGCAAAATGCCACGGACCGGCGCCGTTGGGCGTAGGCACTATTACGGCAATACTGCCCACAACGAAAGTGACAAGGGCGCACTGCAGCCCGAGACCGGCAGTAAAATCGAAACAAAAGAACGTAAGGTAATAATGCAGGAAATAACATACCCATATCCCAAGGGTATAGATTACGAACAGGGGGATGTTCTTTACGTTCTTGAGCGAAATGACTCCCTGCCATATCCCGCCGAAAGTAGCCTTCACCTTATCATAAAACGAGAGTTTCTTAAGCAGGAAATGCAACAGGAAGAGCACGGCAACGGCGCACGCTCCGGTAACAAGATAACCGGTAAGCGAAAAGCGGTGGAGTATTGAATCGACGCTTGTGCCGGTGCGGTTGAAGAAATACGAAAAGACCTTCATCTGCATAAGCAGCGTCACTCCACTGACAACGGCCATGAGAAGGGTATCAATCGCACGCTCGGTAACAACCGTTCCGAGAGCTTTCGGAAACGACACGCCGTCATATCTCTTTAGCACCCCGCAGCGGGTAAACTCACCGATACGCGGTATTACGAGACTTGCCGCATAAGAAAGAAAGATGGAATGGACAGCCGTTGACGTGCGCGGACGTTCGCCAAGAGGCTCAAGCGTCTGGCGCCAGCGCCATCCACGGAACATCTGGGCAAGGATACCAAAAGGGAACGAGAGCAACATCCACGTCCAATCCATGCCGTGGAGAAGGATATCGTCAACACTTCTGAAGTCGAAGTCGCGATACATCCAATATAGAATGGCCCCGCCAAATAAAAGCGGAAGCAAGATCTTGACCGTATTATTGGCCAGCGTTGTTGTTTTCACCAAGGTAGAATGTTTGTGCGCCAGCGCCGTCATGCGATTCAGGCAGTGACATGCCTCCTGCACGAAAGGCGCCGTTTATCGTCCTGCAAACTTACAATAAAAATCCGAGAATACGTGTATCTGTTCATAAAATTTAATGTATGGCTTATCAACAGCACGACTTCATACTTACGGACACAGCCCCATGTCAGCAAATATCGTATCTGAACACGTAGTCGTCCATGACAAATCCCGAACCGATATCGGTCACCTGGCTCCTCACGTTGGCGTACCCAGACTTAGAATAAGCAGCAATGGCGGCAGCGTTATTCTTGTTTACAGTAAGCCATATAGAGCCAAGCCCTTCACGACGGCACATATCCACCAGGTATTCCGTCATACGCCTGAACAGCCCCATGCTGCGAAAATCACTTTTCAGATACATCTTGCTGAGATAAAGCGTATTGTCGTCGCATGCCTGCACACCGCAATATCCAGCCTCGCGGCCATCCTTACTTATAATAAAGTATCTGTAGCCATGGTTGGCCACCTGCTCTTTTACCGCCTCGTATGACTGGAACTTACCTAACATATAGTCGATTTGCGCGTCGCTTATCATGCCGGCAAAAGCCTCATGCCATATCACAGCCGCCATGTCAGCAATCTTCCTGACATCGTCATCACCACTGATTTCCCTTATCATAATCTTAGATTTTTATATCGCAACTACGCCGACGGCACTCAAAAATCAGCCGACGGCATAGCCATTTGCAAAGATAATGCAAATTTTCGATTACAGCAATGACGGCATAAGCATTTGCCCCGGCATAAACAACTTTTTTAACTAAATGACACATTATCGCCAGGCAATACTAAAAAATATCATGCCGAATCAACGATTAACGAAAAAATTTATTACCTTTGCGCCGATTAAAACGAACAAAGGCCCCGTAGCTTAGCTGAATAGAGCGTCAGATTCCGGTTCTGAAGGTCTTGGGTTTGAATCCCAACGGGGTCACTATAAAAAGTGCTAAGTAGTTGAATTTCAATTATTTAGCATTTTTCTTTTGCTAAAATTGGCGTCTTTTTGGCGTCTTTTTTGGGTCAGTTGATTTTTTAATCACATAGGGCTGTAGTTTTTTCCACTTGATAAAACATGGCAAACTCAGGCGTTTGGATGGCGAGTCTGAACATGAACCGTCTTATGTAGTCGATACACTTTAACTGTAAGCAAAAGATTTCGTCTCTTTGCAGCGGAGATTTTCTATGATCTTTTTGCTTCTGCATTGCATAGTCTTATTACGGCTTTCCATGACTTATAATATCTCTCAATACCCTTTAGCTCTTTTTTTATTGAAAGTTTTATCTCTTTACCGTTATAACTATAGCAGTTTTTATGTAATCCTGGGTCAGGAGATAATACCATCTCTTCTGCATAAACTTCATCCTTTGCGCAACAAGCATAAAAGAAAGCCGCCATAGATATTTGTGTGTTTATCCATTCAATTATCGGATTTTTGCTTATAGACCCTTTGTCCTTTTTGCCACATAATATATAGATAAAATCTTCTTCTGAACATTTTTTTGCGTTTATGTATTCAGTTTTATTGCCTAAATCGAGTTTCATATTTTTGGCTTCATCACTAGTTAGTTTTGGATCTTTGAATGCAAACTGCCCTGTTAAAAATGAATATAAATATTTAAGTAAAAGAATATAGGCCTGATCTCCTTGTCCGGGACAAAATATCGTTATTCCACTACATTTACCATCAAATTGTTCTTGCAGGGAATTGTCTATAATATTGGCTTTGCTATTTTGCTTTTTATTTTGTATGATTGCCTTCTCTTTAACCGGGAATAGGCGTGTAAAATAAACATCAAAAAATGAATCAGGGCCAATTATCCATTTTTTTAAATCAGGGAAGCGGTCTATTTGTTTAATCAAAAACTTAATACCGTCATCAGGCAGGGCATTTTTAACCATATTGTAAGAAAACGATATTTTCGCAAGATACAATTCGATGTAATATTTGAACGGTTTATTTGTCGCCAGATAATAATTGCTTAATTTTGATTCTAACGTGTCAAAAAAATTCTTGTCAAAATCTTTTTTTAATACATCCTTATGCTCCTTCAAGGAATTTAATATTAAATAATTGCCATCATTTTTACAATCATGCTCAAATGATTCATCAGAAGAAGTTCTTATATTTTTTATGTAACGTTCTAAATAGCTGTTGAGAATCAAGCTTGTATTATCAAGTGATAGTGAATTTAATTTATATTGTTTTTCGTTATATATCGCTGGTATTGGTTTATAATGAGAGATTTCTGCAGAATAATTTGTGGATACAAACATTTTCATCATGTTTATTATTGTATCCTTATCTTTTGTATTACCAACTACATCATAGTCCGATAAGAAAAAAATGTCATAAGTTTGGTTATTGAACCATACGGAATTATAAAGTTTCTCATCTTCTTCCAATGAAGCCGTACCATATAGCATAAATTTAAGAATCCATAATGATTTCATCATTTCAGTGCAATCTTCATTGCCAAAAGCCTCTATAAATGAGTCTATATTTTTATTGCTTAATGCGACCGTTGCAGGAGAATAAACTTTATTAGGCAAATTGAATGCATCCAATATGCTTCTTGCCAAATCATTGTCTTCACTACCATAAAAATCATTGTTTATGTGTAGTAATAATTGATATGCTTCTTTTGCATTCAAACGCTTGTCATACTTGCATTGCAAGTTTATAATGTAGGTACACAGTTTGCCAATGGCCTCCGAGTTAGACAAGACACGATTAAGGCAGTAAAAGAAAGGATATTGCAGTCCTTCAACAAACAGGACATAATCCAAAAAGTTCTTATATGTTTCATCCAAATTTTTCGACAACTTTGAATTTTGGTATTTGACAAAAGCGTTTAACAACAGGAAACCTTTGTCCAAGTTTGAAGAATCTTCGACAAGGCCTCTGGATATTATATCTAATGCACTTTCGATTTTCATGGATAGTTAATTTAATTTTATAAACAAAATTAGAAATATAATGAACGGATTTATTCATCCGCTTATTCTGGTAACTTATATGCAAATATAATTATTTGTTTTTAATCATACAAAAATCTTTCCAGATTAACACTCCTATTGAATGTAAAGAATATAGATTGTTTTCTGTGATTGTTGAATATTGCCTCTGGGTTTAAAAATGTTTTCTCTTCTAATTAACAAAAAACTTGGAAAGACGAAGATAAGAACTATCTCAGAGTAAAAGCCAACTCCATCACCTATAACGCAAAACCACGATGGAAAACACCGTGACAACATTCCAATAGTACAAGATCATTGATATAGCAAATGTCAGGTAAAGTTTTATTTATTTGTGGTATCCACACCTCTCAGTTACATGCCAGTTACACTGTTTCTTTATGCCAAATAAGGAATATAAAATTATACCGCTATGCTCCATTTTGGCTTTCCTCTTTTATTAATTTTGCCTCCAAAGTGTCTTTTATAATTCGTGAAGCCATTGGATAATTCTTGTCCTCAACACCAAGCCTTGTCCTTAATGATTGATTGTTCATTTTCTCATTTGAAGCAGATCTCAGGCACGCATGTTGGTAACAAGCCTGATACGCTCTCCCTCATCTATCTCAGCGAACTTCCTGTATGAAAAGATGGTAACTGTTGTCCTGTTTTCTTGGACTTGAAAACGCAATGGGGGCAATTGGTAAAGTTCGATACTAAATATAGTCGTGTCCATACCGCTGCCTATCTCCTCGCATATTCCCATTCTTCTCATAATATCAGCCAAAGAATCGTTCCTTGATTGATATTCGTCAATAAAGTGTTCTACACTTATAAGGGGCAGCCCAAGATTGGAGATTTCAATCCTATCCGAATATATTTCTACCATCGGGAATCCTTGTTCTGCAAAACCCTGATGAATGAGCATATTAACAGTCAACTCCCTAATTGCCATTTCAGGATACATACGTACCTCCGTTCTTAATGCTTGCCTAATCTCTTCGTCGGTGGGAAGCAGACTGTTAATCCACACTACCATATCTTCAAAAATAATAGCATAACCTCTGTCAAAAATCCGTTCACGTATGGTTTCTATTTTACTTTTCCCTTTATAGACAATGACCCTGGCCATTTTTTTGTTGCAACCCATCAAAAATCATTTTGATATTAAACAAATTATTGATTTTCTAATCTCATCATGAAAAATATAAGAAAGACAGCCGTTTAGGTCCATCCTCCGTGTAATATTAAGCAAGATTTGCTGACATTTCATCCGTTGCTTTTTGGCCATTAACGATTATTTTGCCATATTTTAAGCACTTCCGATTTTTATTTTATAAATATGGACAAAATGCCACAAATATGAAATAGACGTTTGGCTCTTTGGAAAAATTGGAGTATCTTTGTACTGCAAATATCCGGCAATATAGTCACAAATCTGAAAAAGCATGGAAATAAAACGCGATAGATACCTCTCAGAATTGGAGGCAATGAGGCATACCGGCTTCGTTAAGATAATCACTGGTATAAGAAGGTGCGGCAAGTCTTACCTGTTGTTCAACCTGTTTTATAATAACCTGCTCAATATTGGTGTTGACGTGTCTCATATCATAAAGGTGGATCTTGATAGCTTCCAAAACAGGAAACTCCGTAATCCGGATGAACTTTATCAATACCTTGACAAAAGCATAATGGATAATGGTATGCACTATTTCCTTCTTGACGAAATCCAATTGGTCGATGATTTTGCCGACGTATTGAACAGCTTTTTGCGGAGGAGCAATGTTGACATCTATGTGACCGGGAGCAATGCCAGACTTCTTTCAAAGGACGTTATAACCGAGTTCAGGGGAAGAGGCCATGAAATAAGGATGTATCCGCTGTCGTTCAAGGAGTATATGTCCGTTTATGAAGGAACTGTGCAGAAAGGACTTGATGAATATATGACATTCGGCGGCCTGCCACAGATATTCGACTATACCACGGAAGCGCAAAAATCACAATTCCTTAAGTCGCTGTTTACCGAAACCTACCTTCGTGACATTAAAGACAGATATAATATACGGAAGGATGATGACCTTGAAGAGCTGCTTGACATCATTTCGTCGAACGTCAGTTGTCTCACCAATCCGAACAAACTTGCAGACACGTTTAAAAGTGTGAAGAAAACGGAAATCAGCAGTGCGACGATAAAGAAATACCTTGATTATCTCCAGGATGCCTTCCTGATAGAGAAAGCCACACGGTATGACATAAAAGGCAAACGTTATATTGACACGCCGTTCAAGTATTATTTCTGCGACTTGGGGCTTAGGAACGCAAGGTTGAACTTCCGCCAGACTGAGAAAACGCGCTTGATGGAGAACGCCATATACAACGAACTGCTGATGCGTGGCTTTAACGTTGACGTAGGCGTTGTTCCCACAAGGACGATAAACCCTGAAGGCAAACAGCAACGTGTGCAATTGGAAATAGACTTTGTATGCAACCTCGGCAGCAAACGTTATTATGTGCAGTCGGCGTATTCTTTGCCGACAAGGGAGAAAGTCGAACAGGAAGAGGCTTCGTTAATGAAAGTGGACGATTTCTTCAAACGAATCATAGTTACCGGTGACGATATAATGGTCCACCGCAATGAAGCTGGTATAACTACAATGAGCGTTTACGACTTCCTGTTGAACGAGAACTCGCTTGACATATAATGCCTGCCATGAAGTAAGCAATTCATCTAAATTAATATACGTTTAATATTTGCCATTTCTTTAGTATTTACTGCTTTACATAAGGTGGTAATATACTACATTTGTGGTTATTGCAATAAGTAAACAATATATTTTAGAAGGGGACATTCGTATCCAATTATTTTTTCATCTTAATTTAAATTATTTAGGACAAAAAATAAAAGAAAGACAGCCGTTTAGAGCCATCCTTCCCATTCAGTGTTAACACTTTATGGCAGCTTTTCATATCATTGGATTACCTCCTTTACAATATCCTCCAATAAGAATGGTATTACGCCAATATACGTTACTCCATCTTCATCGGTCCATAGTTTGCTGTTACCGTCCAACACTACAATTTTCCTGAAGAAGTCGCCGGTGTTCCTTAGCGAGAATGTTTCCTGTGCTTTTTTCTCGGGGGTGTCAACATTCAATGCAGACTGGATATAAACCTTATTGCTTCCCAAGTTGACAACAAAATCTATTTCGTATTGTGACATCCTGCGCTTGCCTTCTACTGTCTGAGTAAGCTCTACAATTCCTACATCAACGGAATATCCCCTACGGATTAAGTCGTTATAAATCATATTCTCCATCATGTGTGAACGTTCCTGCTGTCTGAAATTCAACCTTGCATTCCTCAATCCCAAGTCCATTGCGTAATACTTCTGGATGTTGTCGAAATATTTACGCCTTTTCACGTTCCATCGTTTGGCGCTTTGGAAAAGGTAGGCGTCCTCCAGGTAGTCAAGATAATTCTTAACGGTGTTGTATGAAATTGATTTTCCCATAAGTGAACCGGCAGTATTTGCCAGCTTATTCGGATTTGTCAACGAACCGACGGATGATGAGAGAACATCCACCAATACACCCAATATGCTGTCGCCCTTAAGTTTGTAACGCTCTACAATATCCTTAATGTATACATTCGAAAAAAGTCCCTGAAGATATTTACGTTTCTCGCTTCCGTCATGTTCAAGCACGGTCAAAGGCATTCCTCCATAAGTCAAGTATTCCTCAAACGCATCCGTCTTTTCCAACCCCGACACTGATAAATACTCGGCAAATGACAATGGATAAACTTTTATTTCAGACCCCCTGTCACGAAAGTTCGTAACAATATCTTTCGACAGCATTTTAGAGTTTGACCCAGTAACATACACGTCGAGATTTGGACGTGCCATTAAGTCGTTCAATATGTCGTAAAAAGTGGTATAAAGCATCTCTCTGTCCTCTTCCGGCACCAAAGATTCTTCTACATCACCGTTTTTCACTTTATACGACAGTTGTATTTCATCGATGAAGACATAGAATTTTCTTCCCGTATCACTTGTACGTCCAACAATATAGTCGTACAAGACATTAGGGTTGCGGTATTTCATGTCAGACTTTCTGTCAAGGGCGACTTCGATAAAATCATTTTCATCAACGCCTTCCCCAATTAACCGGTTCTTGTAAAGGGTTGAAAGCAGGAACGACTTGCCACAACGTCTTATCCCCGTAATGATTTTTACCTTGCCATTCCAACGTTTAGCAAGCAACCTCTCTATGTAATCGTTTCTATTTATTATCATGATAAAAATGTTTTATCCGTCAACCACTGAAACTTTGGTCGTAAGTGTCGACCGTTTTTTCAGTACAAAGATACTTTTTTTTCAAAAATGACAAAAATATCATGAAAAAATAAAAGAAGGACAGCCGTTTAGGGCCATCCTTCCTTGTGATATTAAAATTGTTCCTTGCTTACTTCCTGCCCGTCTTCATACCAATAAACGTTCAGGTTCTCCGTAGTCATCCATTGGCAATTCTCCAGCCTGAAGCCGTATTTGTCCTCCAAGGTTGACAGATATTCCTCGAAGTCGTCGTATCGTTCGGACTCTTTCACCTCGTCATCCGTCAGCCTGATAATGTTCAAGGCACCGATACAGAAGTCGAGGATTATAACATACCTTGGTTCCATCGCCTTTCTGTTCTTGTCAAGTGAATATTCGTTGCCATAGGATAAAGTCTTTTTACTTTCCCATAGGCAGTCTGTTGGTTATTGGCGTTTACGTTGACATTCTGTTTTATTCCGCCAATCGTAATATTGAAGTGGTATCTAATCATTTTTTCAGTTGTTATTTTATTGGTTTTTCTTGCAGTTATAACAAAAACAAGGATACGTGATTTTTGAGTTTCTGTAATATCACTCGTTGTCACATATCCCTGCATTTAAGAGTGTTCAGTCTTTCAGGTATTCAAGTATTTACCAAAATTTGAAGTTTTACAGAATGTGCTTTTTCGTTTATTTGTTTTTCTCCTGTAACCGTAATTTTTGTAAAAACTCAAATATCATAAAATCAGACCGCCTGTTTCCTTAACCATTGCCTTACCTTGGTTTCATAGTCCTCGCAATATTCCACGTTTTCGTCTATTACCGAAATGAGGTTGTCAAGATAAACGTTTTCTATGATTTTCCTGTTTTCTTTGTTATCGTCAGAAGTAAGGGTAACTGTAAATGTATCCGAGCCTTCATCATACTCGACTTTTACATACCCCATCATCTTGAAGCCCTGTACATGAAACTCCGTACCATTACTTAAAGTCCTTACCGAAGCGAAGCATATTCCCCAGCTTAAAGGGATTACACTGTGCTGGAATATTCTCCAAATGTATCTTGCTATTGAAGTTCTGTTTTCTGTTGTTTCCATAACCGTTGTTGTCTTTATTTTTATTGTTTTGAATTTGATGTTTTGTTGATTAAGATTACACTGAAAACCATCCGAATTATAAAAGACCGTGTTTTGCTTTCCAATAGACCATGTTTTAGAGCCTCATTTGCCGTCTTTTGTATCGTCGTTTTCATCGTGCCTTTAATTGGTTGATATTCAGCGATATAAGAAAATGTGATATTTGATTAAGCGACATCCCCGTTCCTTTCGTAATAGAGTTCTGCTGCTGCATCGTCACATATCATAGCGAAGTCGTCAAGTCCGAGCAAGGGGTATTCCTCATGATAAAAGGAATGCAGGTCGGCAGGTGTCAATGTAGGGTCTGAAATAAGCGAATCCCTTACCAGTTCATACATTTCCTCATACTGTTCCCACCAAACCAACTGGCAGTCATAACCCTTCATCCGTCCCGGTTCATGAGGATATACCTTGTTGCAGCTTGTTATGATGTGCTCGATAAAGACTAAACATTTCATCAGGTCATTCTTGTCGGTAAACTCGTTATCGGTGTGTGGCTCATAATAACCGCAGCTTATATTGATGCAGGAAACATTTAATCCATTTTCCTTCAACTGTTCAACGTCGGTCATCATTCCTTCCGTCGTTTTATAGCCAAACTTTTCAGGCGTTATGTCCTTTATGAAATCGTCCGAGCAAATGTCCATGAAGCCGATTTGTGTTATGACGTCCATGTTTCCCCTCCTGTCGGGCTGGATAACAAAACGGCAGTCATTAAAGAATTCCATGTTTGCCTTACTGCTTCCAATACATCCCACTTCCTCACCTACAAAGAATGCAACTTTTATTTCGTTAAACTTCTGGAGGCATTGAAGGCATAACCATACACCGTTTTTATCATCAGCACCCAGACCGCAAAAACTCCTTTCCTTGGGACTGTAGCCAAATAACAAATCCTTCGTTTCAATTACCGTGAAGTCTGTAGGATGGTATTTCTGTACCTGATCCAAATGAGCAACCATACAGGGATATGTATCTGATGTTCCCTTCGTCATGTAGATATTCCCGGTGTTCCAGTCGAGGTCTATCTTCACGTTTTGTATGTTCTTGTCAACCCACTTGCAGACGAAGGAAATTATCTTGCCCTCGTATCCTGACTTTGAGTGGATTTTATAAAGCTGTTTTAATAATTTGAAATCCATAATCTTTACGTTTTTTGTTTGTTGTTGAATTTGATTTTGATTTAACTTGAAGAGAGGTTAAAGGAGGGAGCCATGATGTTTTATATTGTTTTGTTGTTTTTTCATCACAGTTTCCTCCCTTTTCCGTGTTATGCGGCCTTAAGTTCCATTTGCTTATTCTCGGAGATATAACAATCCTCCGCCTTCTCCTTGCATCCTTCCGAACAATAGCAGCTACCTGTCACTTCCGATTCATGGCCGTCATCTTTTACAAACCATTCGCCGCACCAAGGACAACGGTCAACGTCACTCTCGTGGTAGTACATTTCTTCGGAGTCTATCCAAACAAACTCTCCAAGGTCATCAACACTGCAACTGTATTCCCTTCCGTGGTACATTACTATTGTCGTATCGAAGTCTCCGTAGCATTCATGAAACTCGTCATAGCTTTCATCATCGTTCTCCTCATACCCGTCAATACTTCCGTCGGTGGTGTCAAGCTCGTAGTCGTAGCCGTTCACCTCGTAGTTGTATGCTCTTCCTTCTGACATATCATACCATTTGAAACTATCCTGGTAAGAAAGGGTGTCTTCAGTGCCCAAGTCGCAGTCTATGTAGAATTTCTTGTCCTCCAACGAATTACCCTCTATATCGACGAAACTTCTTGAATGGTGGCAGTCATATCCAACTTGCTTGTATCCGTCTATGTAACCTCCGATTATCAATGCGTTCACCAAGGCACGTTTCAACACGTCGTCCTGGTTGGTTGAGTACTGTCTTTCAGCCAGCCTCCAGATTTTATCCGTTCCTTCCTCATAAACCTTGTTGAAGATTACACATCTCGCTATGATTTTTCCTTGTTCGTTCTTCAAATAGGCGGCACTTGCGTCAACTGAGTCGCGATAGAAACAATGATAGCCTTTGTCTGTCATGCATGAATAGAAGTCACCCTCGCATTCACCCGAGTCATAAATATCATTGAAATTATCATCAACGAACAAACGGTTTTCTTTCGGCAGCGATGAAATTGAGAACGCCTGCCAGTCCTGAACGAAGCATTCCTGTAGGTAGATTATTACGCTCTCCGGTAATGTCTTTCCGAAAGAGGTTTCCATGATTA
>ERZ779669.25-NODE-25-length-89928-cov-10.057158_pt1 | contig 89928 bp, 58 predicted proteins | sample MGYA00511372_ERZ779669 | MGnify/ENA primary metagenome ERZ779669 (study PRJEB29588, sample SAMEA1967891) | human gut metagenome | biome: human gut; feature: human-associated habitat; material: faeces | place: Denmark | collected 2008/2010 ... | reverse complement strand
GGTGGTCACAGCCGACAGGGTTACCATACCGGCCAAGGGATAAAGTTTATTCATGCTATTCCTAGGTTATTCTGATTTATAAAGCGGAAATACGAAGTTTATAACTCATCGGTTTCTGCGGAATCTGGTATTTCAGCATGGTCTCCGGACCACAACTTGCGTTACCCAATCCCCGAAGTGCGGCATCCAGATGCAACACCACGTAAGGACGTTTCTCCAGTTCCCATGTATGCTTGCAGTTCATCAAATCCTCATCCGTGTAACGCAACGCAGAGAACGATACATTGCCCTGCGTCTGGATACGAATACCTTTACCGGATATGTCCGTCAGATCCAAGCTACGCAGGCCTTCCCGGTTGCCCATGGACTGCGGTTTGACATACTTTCCGCCCATCTCGTCTACCGTAGTAGTATAACGGCCTACCGGGCAAGCGTCTTTACGGTCCACATAATTTTCCCAAGGGCCATGTGCATAATAGTTTACCTGTGTCAGCGTAGAATCCAGCAAGCATACCAGTCCGCAACGGCGCAAATTGGCAGTCTGCGGAGAAAAACGTACATCCATATCCAATACACCGTCTGGAGTGAAAGTGTACACAATGTTGGTAGCACACAAAGAGCCTCCACGGGAAGTACGAACCTGTACCTTTCCCTTTTCCGTGCTCACTTCGCATGTGCCGGCCGCATCCAGTCCGTTGGCCACTTCCTTGAACATATCATTCTCAATCCAGCGATGATTATCGTACAGGAAACCACCGTTGTGGCTGATGATATCCTTACCGCCCATGGACAACTGAGTCAGCTGGCCTGTGGCCTTGTCGAATGTGGCACGTACCTTTTCATTCGCCACTGAAACCTGCTTCTCATCTTCCCGAATGTCCCAGTTGTTTTTCTTTTTCTTCGCAGCCAGTTCCGGCAACGCCGCCCGTTCGGTCAGTTCAAACTGACGGGAAGCCACCTCATGTCCTGCTTCTGCCCATACGGTAGACGACAACATACGCACATGCAGATTGACCATCACCTCGTCACCATTCTTCTGTGCATTCGACAGACTGACACCTGCCAGCTTCAGGCTGAGAGCCACAGAATCGCCCGGAAGAACCGCATCCAGTTTCAAACTGTCGGCACCCACAATCTCCCCATTCTTTACTGTTTCCCATTTCAAGTCAAATCCGTTCAACGGCAAGAACGCATATTTATTGGTCACTTGGATATTGGCTACATTGTGTGCCGCATCCATGCCCAGACACTTGAAACCTACATACTGATAAATGGCTTTCACCTCCTTCAGTTTCGGTGATTCTTCCCGTGTAGCCGGGACAATACCATTGGAACAGAAGTTACCCTGGTGCGGGCCCGGGAAGTCATACCCAGTATGCAAGCGATAAATCCCTTTCTTCATTTCATGAGGTTCGTAAATCGCCTGGTCTATCCAATCCCAGATAGCTCCCCCAATCGTAGCCTTACTGCCTTCAATGCTTTCCCAATATTCTTTCAAGTTACCGATGGCATTTCCCATGGCATGTGCATATTCACAGACAAAGAGAGGTTTTTCGAACGCGCTCACATGTTCATCCATCCAGTCCATGCTCGGATACATCTTGGAATAGAAGTCGCTGAAACGGTTACCTCCGTATGATTTTCCGTCGCGTGTACCTTCATAATGCACCGGACGGCTGTCCAGCTTCTTAGCGGCTGCATAACAGTCACGGAAGTTCTCTCCACCTCCGGCCTCATTACCCAGACTCCAGAAAATCACACTCGGATGATTGCGGTCGCGCAACACCATCCGGTCGATACGGTCCACAAACGCCGGTATCCACGAAGCCATGTCACTGATGGACTGGTTGGCATGGTCTTCCAAGTCTGCCTCATCCATGGTGTACAGGCCATAATAGTCGAACATGGCATACATCTTGGCCGCATTCGGATAATGCGAAGTTCGGATGGTATTGATATTGTTCCGTTTCATGGTCAGCACATCCCACAGCATCGATTCGGTAGTCACCGCCCGTCCATACATCGGATGCGTATCGTGGCGGTTCGTTCCCTTAAAGAACACCCGTTTCCCGTTCAGGTACAACAAGGAACCTTTCACTTCAATGTCCCGGAAACCATATTTCGTAGAGAATGCCATTTCGTCCTTGTCACCCTGACGCTGTATCACCTGTACCGTGTACAACGAAGGAGTCTCTGCCGTCCACAAAGACAAGCCCGACAAATCGAACGAAACATCAGCTACACTTACCGGAGAAGAAGGTGCATATTTCACGGTCACCTCCGATTCGGCCACCTTACGACCTTCCGGATCCAACAGGCGAACCAACAGGTTCTTGCTACCCTTCAGCTTGTCCCGGTTGTCCAAAGACAATCTCACGTTCATGGTACCGCTTTCATAATTCTTTTCCTTATCCAGCGAGCAGGTGATGTAATGATCGCGTACACTTACCTTCGGTACATTATATAAATAGACATCCCGGAAGATACCACTCATACGGAACATGTCCTGACATTCCAGATACGAACCGTCACACCAACGGAACACCTGTACCGCCAACCGGTTCTCCCCTGTTTTCAGATACTGGGTCAAATCAAACTCAGCTACGTTGTTAGACCCCTGTGAATACCCTACATACTTTCCATTCAGATATACGAAAGCAGCACTGTAAATACCTCCAAAATGAATGAACGTACGTTTTCCGTTCCATCCCTCCGGAAGATTGAAAGTACGCACATACGAACCGACCGGATTGATACCATAATTTTTTCCTCCATCATTAAAACCTTTGCGGGCCTGGATATAAGGCGGCGTATTGGCATGCGGATATTCTACATTCGCATAAATCGGACGGTCATAGCCCTGCATTTCCCAGTTAGACGGCACCGGAATACGGTCCCAGCCAGAAACATCAAAATCTTCTTTGTAGAAATCCAGCGGACGCTGAGAAGGTTCCGACACCCAATGGAAAGCCCATGTACCGTTCAACAACAGATAAGCCGGGTTATGTACCTCTTCCCAAGGACGGTCATAAAACGCCTTGTCGCTCAACATCTCCTTTTCAGAAGGATAAGGCATATACGTGGCATGACCGGCTTCCTTATTCTCTTCAAAACGGGTCTCATCTTCCCAATATACCTTTTCACGGGCGGCCATCCCCGAACCTTCCGGCATCGGCATACGGCTCACCTGTATCTGAAACAACGAAATTTCCATTTTCTCCACCTTCTTCCGGTCGGCCAGCGTCAACTTTCCGTTCTGGTACACCAACATCAAAGAAGGCGTATTCGCCGGTACCAACCGTACAAACTTATCTGCCTTCAGTATGGTCCATAACTGTGCCTCGTCACTTCCATTGACTTCTGCTATTGCAAGTACCTTATGGTCCACATCCGCCCGCAAGGCTTTGTTGTCAAATACGTTTACCAACCGGAAACTTCCCGACAACTCCTCAATGTTCCATTGCTGCCCCTGGTCGGTCTGACTCAAAGACTTCAATGTGACAGACGAAGCACCCGCCTCATACCCCAACGCTTTGTTCAACGCACTGGAAGGTGATACCTGATACAACTTGTTCTTATCGTATCTGCTTTGTGCACATACGTTCATCGCGGTTCCAATCAACAGTCCCACAATGAGCATAAAATGATAAAATTTCACCATAGAATCATACTATTTTTTAAGTGGAATACATATTAAATTCTTTACTTTTCCCTTGAATCCCATGTGGACATCGCCCAACTGTTTCAAAGGGAATATCAAGGTTTCCTGATACCATATACGGTCCTTTCTCTGACTTCTAGCATTAAATACTTCTCCTACACGTCCTTCCAGCCTTTCCTGAAGTTGTCCGTCTACAAACAAAGAAGTCCCTTTTGCGTCTCCCTCTACCCGTACCTTTGTCCACTTGCCGACAGGCAAACGATAGGCATGAAACACAAACTCATATCCGTCACGACGGAAAGCAAACTTACCCGTATTTTGCCAGTTGGTTACAAATTCCGAATGAGGTCCCTTGAAGAGAATGGCATCCACATTCGGAACAGAATCCGGACAAATCTCAAACTCCACGGCATAAGGATAACCGACTTCATCGACTAAAGTGGTAAGAGTATCCGTCCCCGAAAGTGCCACTTCTTTGTCCGTCGATGTCAGATTTGTACGTTGGGGCACCTTCGCCAACAAGTTGACTCCCGGTGCCTCGGGAGTAGACTGGCAAAGCGCCTCAAACTGCGCATACGGCACCTGCTCTACATTTTCTCCTTTCCACATCTTTTCGCAAACCACCTGCAAGGCTGGGAAGGTGCGGAGATGCACATCCTGTTGGCTAATGCCATTGCCTACGCGGTCGTTCCATACAGCCATCATCGCTCCCAAGAAATTAGGATGACGTTTTGCCATCTTCGGATCTTCTTTCCTCATCATTTCGGGCATCCACGATTCATACAACCACTGATAGTCCAAGAAATCATGATAATAATTTACGGCCGGCACCAAATACAACAGCGCATCACAAAGATTCACCACCTTTGCGCCAGCCTCCAGACAAGTATTCACATCCATCCAGTCATAATTCCAGGCACTTACCACTTTCCCTTTCAAATCGACAGGCGTTTCTCCTTTCATCACGTTCAGACTACCCCACAAACGAGGAGTCTTGCCATACTTGGACACAAAATCCATATAATGGTTTGTAAAATGACGGAACTGCTCTGCTTCTTTCTGATTATATTCATCCGTTCCGATATGCACTTCCGGTCCCACAAACACCGGATCTTCTCCCGACAGATACTCATCGAAAAGAGAATCCACAAAATCATAGACTTCCTGTTTATACAAATCCAAATGGTCCATTCCGTATGCCTTATTATCCGCCGCCAACCGGGGATTATAATGGGTGAAAGCCAAAGAATGAGCCGGCACATCAATCTCCGGAATCACATTGACTCCGTAGGTAGCCGCCATTTTCTGAAAATCCCGAAATTCCGCCTTGGTATAAGAACCGTCCTTTGCCGTCAGTCCCGGATAACGCTCACTTTCCAGACGGAAAGCCGCATACGTCTTGTTCCAGTCATTCCCAAAGAACTCCACAAACCCGTTGTCATTCAAGTGAACTTGCAGTTCATTCAATTTATAGAACGAAAGAATCTTCACATAATCACGCAAATAGTCCATCGTAAAGAACTTACGGCCCACGTCAATCATAAATCCCCGGTTGGGATACAAAGGGAAGTCCGTAGCCCGGCCCTTCATCAACCCTTCCGACTGATGGTAAATCATCTGCAACAAGGTGCGTGTTCCCCAGAATACCCCTTTTGAAGTCGGTGCTTCAATCGTCACCTCATTCCGGATATCCATTCGATAGCCTTCGTCACCCAAAGTCTCATCCGGTTTACCCAAGGTCAGACACACCGCTCCCTTTTCTTTCTTACCAGTTACCACACGGTAATCCCAGCCAAACATCTCCTTGAGGTCCTGCACCAATATTTCGGCACTCTGCCTTAACGCTTCTTCCTCGTCTGGAGACACGATTACCTTTCCCGATTCCGGCAACACCAGCTTACCTTTGGCCGGCTTCCACTGCTGCAACGCAGGAATCACCTGTGGAACACTTTGGGCCATGGCCACCATCCATCCACATAGCCACATCACACTACATACAATCAGATGCTTCATTCTATCAGATTTAAAATTTATAATCATTATTCTACTTGTATCTCGTCAAAATAATAACGTGCCGGCTGTCCGGGCCGCATATAATGATAAGAAGGACAGGCCCCAAACCCTTTTGCCGTCACCCGCACGTAGCGGGCTTTCCGCTTATCGAAAGTAAAAGTCACATCCTCCACATAATTCCCGTTTCTGAAGATATCCTCTTCCGAAAAATCACGTTGTCCTACTTGGGTAAAGCGACGGTTGTCTTCCGATATTTCCACCTTCAGATATTTAGGCTTATGTACTGCCATCCCATAATTCGTCAGGCATCCCAATACCACCTTCTGCACAGGTTCCACCTTCTGCAAGTCTACCGTAAAAGTGGCCGACGAAAGATTATCCCACGTACACCACTCAAAATCAGACTGACGCAAGCTTCCCCGTACTCCATTCGTCAGCAAGGAAGTTCTTGGGTTCTCACTCAGTACAGGTTTTCCCGTTGCCTTATTGCCCGACAGCGATAATGTCAGAATCTCTCCGGCTCTCATATCATCCCGGAACGAAGCACACCGCAAAGTGGTTCCCTTCTCAAAACTTAAGGATTCCGTATATACAGGAGAATACATGTCTGGTTCCTTCCCATCAAGGGTATAGCGTATTTTCACATCCGTACGCTCACATTCCAGTTTCACCCGCAATTTCCCATTCTCAGGTATCACCGTATGCTGAATATTAAACATCGACCTGGCATAAACCACTCCTTTCTTCTTCAAATGTGCCAGATAATTATCCAGTCCCAATTGGAAATGTTCCCAGTCTTTGGCTCCTTTTGGTGACCATGCCACCTCAGCCAATGCCGCCAGACGAGGGAATACCATATAAGTCACATCCGTTGCAGTGGAACAAAACTCCGTCCACATGGAAGCCTGCACCCCCAGCAAATGTTTTTCATACTCCGGTTTCCAGTCAGCCTGTACAGGTTCGTAATCATAGACTCCCCGCATCGTATTATTCCCGAAATAAGTCAGCGGTTCAAACCACTGAGGTCCCTGATAACGGATCAGATAAAGTATGTGAGCCGGTGTCATCACAAAGTCCAGCCCTTTATCCGCCGCCTTCAATGCGGCATTGCCGAGCCCCTGCCAGCCTAAAATGACAGCCCCTTTCGGCAGCTGGCTGTTAGTCAGTTCGTCCCAGCCCATCAGAATACGTCCTTTACTCCGGATGTAATCGTTCAACCGTCCCATAAAATATCCCTGCAAGTCTTCCACCTCTTTCAGATGCTCTTCCTGCATCCTCTTCTGGCACAGCGGGCACACCTTCCAATAAGTCTTGGTAGCCTCATCGCCTCCCATATTAATATAAGGAGAAGGAAACAGCTGCAACAACTCATCAATCACATCCTGCAAGAACGTAAAGACCTTTTCATTCCCGGCACAATAAATCATCTCCGGATTACGCCCTCCCAATCCGGGCAAAACCGTAATCTTGTCTTTCACTACGGGGCACGCCAGCTCCGGATAAGCAGCCAGTGCCGCACACGAATGGGCCGGCACATCTATTTCCGGAATTACCGTAATCCTGCGATCCATGGCATACGCCACAATCTCCGCCATATCGTCCTGTGTATAAAATCCACCCCATGTGGCCTTTTCTCCCTCCTGTTGATTCAGGCGGGCATAAAACGGCAAGTTTCCTCTGTCCACTCTCCACGCACCGACCTGCGTCAGCCGGGGATATTTCTTGATTTCCAGCCTCCACCCCGTATCATCCGACAAGTGCAGGTGCAATGTGTTCAACTTCAGCATTGCCATACAATCCACAATACGCAAGACCTCTTCCTTTGGAATAAAGCATCGTGCCACATCCAGCATCATGCTCCGATAGCCAAAACGCGGTTCGTCTTTTATACTGACCACCGGTACCTTCCACTCCTGATTCGCCAAAGCTGTTCCTTCTATGTCCGAAGGCAACAACAGCCTCAACGTCTGAAAAGCGTAAAAGAAACCACCCGGCTCAGACGCATACATCCGTATGCCCCTCTCCGTCACCTCCAGCCGGTAAGCCTCCTTCTTCAAATTCCGGTCGGTAACCAACGATATTGCCACATTCGCGGCCCCAATCTCTACACTAGGAGTAAATCCGGCTGGAACCGTAAACAAATCAGCGAAATCAGAAGCCAGGCTTTCCTGTTCCTCATTTTCCACAGAAATAACCGTCTCTTCCGTAATCTGAAAGAAACCATTTCCTTTTTCCAATTGCACAGGAGCCGGAACAAGATTCACTTGATATTGTGCGAATAAATTGTCTGTGGCAAAAATAAAAAAGCTCAGCAGACTTATAAAAAACAGTCTGTTCATAATTCAATCTAAAGATATTCTAAATTTAAGGTACTTCAATAAAGACAAATAAAATGAAGAGATTTTCCCATACTATTTATTTAAGGATTTTAAATTTAAGTACAAAAATATGCATTTTTCTTCTTATTCAGGTCCTTGACTCTTGATTTTTAAGTCTTAAAAATATCTATTAAGCTATAAGTTCAGGCCAAACAGATGAATATAGCTGATGAATAATACGATTAAAAGCATCTAGCCCAGTTTCGAAAGATAAGGTCATTTACATCTTACTAGCTCAAATAGTTTCCCAACAGAAAACATCTATTTATCGCAAGAAATATAAAATCTAAATCAGGCATATACTTTAGAAACTATTATAAATAAAAAGAAACCCGCCATTGATATGAATTTTATCAATGACGGGCACCCAGATATCTTTTTATACAGAGAATTTATATCACCAAAATATCTGACATAATTACCTTCCTTATTTTCTTAACCAACGGGTCTGATGATTTTCATCAGTCTTAACAACAAACTTATAAAATGTAGATTGTGGCAGACAACTCAAGTCTATCTCATAGCTGCCTTGTATAGAAGGTACCGTAGCAAGTTCTATCCATTCATCCTTTCCACCTTCTTTGAATTTATTACTGCAAGCTATATAAATAGTAACCGGTTGAGACGTTAATGGATTGTAAGATTTCCATGAAAGTTTTACTTTACTATCATAAGACATAGTTTGTAAATCATAAATATCAGCCTTCCCAATAAAAGGAATACCATCCTGTTCCCATAACACATCGGTTGGAACTTCGAAACCCAAATAGCGACAAATAGAAGGAGCAATATCCGTTATAGCCAAATCTTCAGAGCGGAAGCGTTCGTTTACGGCTACATTAGTAGAAATCCATGTAGTACGTTCACGCTTACTCTGTTTTCCATGCCCAAAACCGCTTTCTTCTCTTCCGTGATCAGTAGTTACAACTATCATCCAATCTTCATTAAAATTCTCTTCTCTGTATTTTACTGCATCCCATATACGCTTAACTTGTTCATCAGCCTTCATTACGTATTCATCAAAAAAACTACCATTTCCTTTGATATGGGCAGCATCATCTGTGTACCATAGATATACCCAACTCAAGTCGGGAGCATCTTTCTTGATACTTTCTGAAGCTTCTTTAGACACACGCTCATCAATATCGAAAATATGGAGTTCATCAGCCTTATGAGGGAAATTGATAGTATCCAAGTCATAACCATCTCTTACATAGTCTATCTTAAGATAGTTCGTCTCAGGTTTTCCTTCTCCTATAAGAACTGTACGATTATCTGTCCAACTTGAATAGATCCCTGTTGTACACATTTTAGGCTGCTCCTTAGCAATCCGGAAAATACTCCAGTAATTATAATTAGGGGTTAGATTGCTGTTCCCTCCGACATTATGCTTATTATACCAAGTAGCAGTCAGTAGATTAGTATAACCTATAGCAGAAATCGTAGCTGTTTCCGAATAGCCTCCTATTTCCCCTCCTGTATAAGCTCTAGCATAGCCACCATGTGAAGCGATATCACATATGGTTGGGGGTTGTAAACGTTCAATCATATCGGCAGGTACTCCATCAATAATAACATAAACAGCTTTCTTTATTTTAGCTTGTATGCTTATACAGTTTAAGCAAATTAATAATAAATAAAATATACGTCTCATTGTGACTATATTAAATCATTAGAATAATGTTACTTCCAGTGCTTGACTGGGACCATAAATTAAGTTTGTGATTTGGTAATGTACATTTCCAACTTCTGATTTTGGTATTTCAAGTCGAATGCTTGAACAAGCTGGAATACTAATAATCTCCGGATATGCTTTGTTGTCTGATTGTCTTTTTAGAGTAAAAGGTACATCTGAAAGGTTATTAATCTGCCAATATACAGTTGTCGGGGTGAAATTGTCGGTTTCCATCTGAACAGCTCCTTTAAAAAAACTTTCCAAATACTCTTTTTTCCCAATCAACGTATCATAGAAAAAAAGAAGTGTACGCCTATTCTCTAACGCATTTTTCACAGCTTCTTCTGTTCTTTCTTTAACCATAACCAATGTCATTGGACGATGACGTACAGAATTTTTATCATAAAGCCGTTCAACGACATCATGTATGTCTGTATTGGCAAACAAAGTCAAGCCTTTCTCATTAGCCCATTTTAACGCTTGCGGATACCACTCAAACTCGTTAAAAACTTCGATTCCATTAATCAGTCCCTTTTGATAAAGTTTCTCATGCAAGTCATACCATTGTATCTTATTTACATTCCAACCTGGATGATTCCAAAAGATAAAAGCCCCCTGTTTTTTTGCTTCTTCCAGCACATCTATTATGTCTTTTTTTCGTAAAGCATTAACATCCTTTACAAAAAGGACATTTAAATGTCCAGGAGGCATCATTCGACTGATTTCTGCACCTTTTATCAAGATAATATTATCTTTCTGCGCCTCATCTCTAGCATTCTCATAAGCCAAATTCAAGTCTTTTTCTATCCCGTTTCGGCTGGGTTGTCCTTCCACATGGTCGGTAAGCGCAATTACATCAAGTCCTTCCTCCCAAGCTTCCCGTATCCGTAAGGAAGGCCATACAATTCCATCAGAAAAAATAGTATGCACATGAAAATCACATTTAAGCAGAGTATATCCTTCTACCTTGGGCATATGGATTTCCTTACGCTCTTTAACTCGCTCTTTTCCCATTATAATTTGTTTAGGCAAACCCGTTTCCTGTGCCGCAATACAAGGTACCATCCCTGCTAAAACTACCAACCCTACTATAAACATTCTCTTTTTCATTGTTCTTATTTTTTTATATTCCATCCATAATCAATATATTCCCAAATAAATTTATTATTTTGATTAACCTTTATTAACAGAGAACCTTCCTCCGTAGTCATAAAAGTACCTTCCCATCAATATGCAAACACAGTTCTAGCCGTAACAAAACCATAAATTACATTCTTGTATCTCTTCTGATGTCCTTGTAAGACAAACTGAGTATTATATTGTGAAGGTATATCTACTATATTCTTAGAGCCGCCAATCATACACCTATTTTCATCTTACCTTCTGCTATCGGATAATAAAGCGAAAGTATCGAGACATGAATAGAAACGCCGGCATCTCTTTCCCTATTTTTTCAAAGTATGAAACCTTCATTTCCATGTCCATTATTATATTTAAATGCACATCGGTTAAGTAAGCAAATATCAGTTTAAACTTTTGTGCATATTGATTACTCTTTTTCTTCTCACAAGCCGATAATCCAACAAAAAGGCAACATGTAATTATCCATACTTTCAATAAGTTTATTTTCATACCATAAGTACATTTATTCCCAACCAAATAACTGAGGCCCTAAATTGGGATTAAGCAACATTTCCTTATTAGGAATAGGACGATAATAAAATTTCGGTTCCTGAAAAGTTCCCATATCTTTTGTAGTCTGGATGTTTCCTTTAGTTCCTTCACTCAAATATACAGTTGCATTGCTATCATCAATACTTCCTGTCCGATAATATACCAATTTCTCACCTAATGAATTGGTTTCTTTATCTTCTTCTGCTGGAATATCTTGAGATGATGGTATTAGATAAATGTCTTCTATTCCGTCCCCCGTAAGGTCAAATTTACCTAAGCTAGGGAAATAAAGCCCTTCTGGTTCTTTTTCAAGCAATTTTCCAGCTTTCCATCTCATCAAATCATCGAATCGGAAACCTTCAAAAACCAATTCAACCCGACGTTCTCGTCGGATTTCAAGTAACGTAGCTTCTACACCCGGATAATTTTGCTGCATAACAGGATCGGCAGGAGGATTCATTTTCAAATGCTTCATCCCTGCACGATCTCTTAGCTTATTAACTGTTTTGTCCAAAATATCCTGATCCAATTGCCCTAGTTCGGCTTTGGCTTCAGCATAATTCAAGAGAACTTCTGCATACCGTATTGTTGGATAATCTATGCCTAAATAATAGTCTTCATCCTTGTTGTTAATAAACCCTTTTATTTGGTGGTAACCAGAGAAATTCTTATTCAAATTTTGTACATAAATACCTGCCCCAGGTGCATAAGTCATAGTATTTACCAACTTCCATCCCGGGTAAGCCAACGTTTGGTAAAGACGAGGATCACGATTTTTGAACTCCTCTACAAATTGAAAAGTTTGGTAACCAGATTGTGAAGAGTAGTAGCTTCCATCATTCATTAAATATGTCTGTACTAAATCTTTAGTAGGACATGGAATATAGTTACCAAACATATATGCCCAGAATCCATTGCTGCACATATTTTTATCATAATAGTGAGCCTGTATAATTTCGGGATTTGTAGTTAAGTCAGGTGAATTGAAAAGTGTGGAATAATCGCTTTCCGGATGTCCTGTGTTATAAATATCAAACCCTCCATCCGTCATGATTTTCAGTGCAGCTTCAGCTGCTTTAGTAAGATAAATAGAGGCTGTAGCCTGGAGATTCAGTTCGTCATGATACTTACGGAAAGTTCCTTCATAAAGCGCATAACGTGAAAGAGTAGCCAATACAATCCATTTATCAATAGCGCCTTTAGGTTGATCAGTTTTCACATGATCAGCAGCAAATTGAAGGTCCTCAAAAACTTTCTGAATAACAAAATCACGTGAATCCCGTTTCTTATACAAATCTGCATCGTCAGTACTTAATGTCTTGTCATACCAAGGAACATCGGAATACTTCTTTATTTTGTCCATATAGAAACACGCACGATAGTAACGTACAATACCCTGATAATGTTTTAAAACATCATCGGTTACATTAGCCTTTTCACAATTTTCAAGAAAAAAATTTAAGTCGTAAAGTCTTTCCCAATCCCAGTCACAAGTAATTGTTTTTGAATTAGGATTGGGTGAAGTCATAATATTCTTTATTTCTACATTATCGGTAGTAGCTTGGTCATCCGTCCCTTGATCAGCTGTATAGTCGTAATCCGGTGTATTTATCAAGCCATAGCAATAAAGTTGTAAATCTTTTTCTGTATTAAAGAAATATTCTGCACTGATCTCCGTTTTCGGTTGCAAATCCATGAACGAATCATTGCATGCACTAAAAAAGATTAAACCCAGCCCTAATATGATATAATTTTTCATGATTCTCTAATTAAAATGTAGCATTAATACCAAATGAATATTGACGATTGAACGGATAAACGTATCCGAACTTTCCAGAATCGGTTATAGCCTCAGGATCAAAATATTTTTTCAGTCCACTCCATTCAAAAATATTATCACCGCTTACATAAATTCTTAAACGATTTATTTTAGCTTTCTGAGTCCATTTTTGTGGTAGAGTATATCCTACAGTAATATTTTTAATCCGCAAATAAGAAGCATTAAGCAAATGTGCGGTTTGCGGTATTGCTAATCCCATACTCTGGTTTATTTCAGTTCCGAGGTTCTTGTCGGCTAACCATGACTGCAATACAGGAAATTTAGAATCGAGATTCTGGTTCGCCAGTCCAGCATTGATATAAGATTGAGAATGTTTTGCCATTTCTGTTTCACTATCTGTAGTAGGACGATAGAAGTCGAATGTATGAATCTGTCCACCAGAATAAGGTTGCTGATAGAATCCCCAATAAAGGTAGCTTAACGGATAGTAGTCTCGTTTACCTATACCTTGTAAAAATGCCGAAATATCAAATCCATTCCATTCGGCACTAAGATTAAATCCCATACGAAAGCGAGGAGATGAATTTCCAATAATACTTAAGTCACCAGGACTATCTACTGTACTCCCTTTAGTAATGCGATGATCACCATCCAGGTCTTTATACTTCGGCCATCCTTCCACTATTTCTAACGAGCCCCATGGAATAATTTCGGATTCGTCAAGAGTTTGTATTTCTTCTTTACTTCTGAAGAGACCGTCACTTTGTAATCCCCATATTTCTCCAAGTTCCTGACCTTCATAATATTGAGTAAGCAGCTTATTTGGATTATCGAACTTAGTAATCCAAGAGCGATTATCAGACAATATGAAACGGGCTTCCCAGTTAAACGGTTTACTTGCCAAGCTGAACTCATCACGATAACTTACAGTAAACTCCCATCCTCTGGTTTTCATATCAGCAGCGTTCTCTTTAGGCTCTTCCTTACCCAAAACTCCAGGAAGTTCTTTTCCTAACGTAAGCATTCCTTTAGTATCTCTACGGTAAATATCGAATGAGATAGTCAGTTTATTATCTAATAATCCTAAATCAATGCCTCCGTTTAAAATATATACTTGCTCCCAAGTGTAGTTAGGTGATACAAGCCCTGGTGCTGTTACAGTTTGTTGGAGTTGTCCACCGATAATGTATGTACCCAAACTTGATTTCATAAAAGGAATATAATTATATTCACCCACCATCTGATTTCCTAATGAACCGTAAGAAGCACGCAATTTTAGTTGAGGGAATATATGAGTAAATTTCTCGAAGAAGGGTTCACTATCTATACGCCATGCCACAGAACCTGAGGGGAAGAAGCCAAACCGTTTGTTTTTCGGAAATTTAGATGTTCCATCGTAACGTCCGTTTATTTCAAATATATAACGGCTGTCGTATGTATAGTTAACACGAAAGAATACTCCACGTATAGCCCAATCTTTATAAGTTTCTGCCACATATTGCTCCCCTGATGCCAACTCGATGGAAGGCAATGAGGAAGAAATAAGATCATAACGGTCAGCTGTAAATTCATTGGTACGATTATACTCTTGGTTAAATCCGAGTAAAGCAGTTAAAGTATGGTGTTGATTAAACGTTTTGTTAAACGTTCCGTAAAGTTCCAGCACACTATAATAGTCATTCACCGCTTTACGATAAGCCCTACTTGTTCCTTGTTCTCGGATGTCATCTGGACCATAGCCAATGAGGTAAGGAGTTTTGTACCATTCATACTCTTCATTTCCTTTCATAAAAGTAAAATTTGCATTAACAGTCAGCATCTTCTCCCAAAAAGACATTTCAGCTGAGAATGTACTCTGCAGACGTCCGTAAATACTTTTTTCTTCACCACCATCTACTAATTGTGCCAAAGTCTCGCCAAGTTCACCGTTTGCCCATGTCCCATCAGGATTTCTATCCATGTCATGCGGCTCTACGTCATAAATGGCATCAATATTATAATAGCTTGGTTTCTGTCGATCAGTTACTACGTATGAAGTATTATTTGATATGGTCAGCCATTTCCAGACATCATAACTAATTTTGCTTCGCATGCTGTAACGTTTGTATTTGTCATGTTTCACTAAATTGGAAAACACACCATTTTCATCATCATACCCTCCCGATAGGTAATATCGCATTTTTTCACTGGCTCCAGAGATAGACACTTGATGGGATTGGCTGAAACTACTTTTATCAAGGAAGTAACTAGTCCAATCCCGATTCCCCATATATTCCCATTGAGTATTATCCAACGGATTCAAGCGAATAGCGTCCGTTCCATCAGGATTATCTGAACGTTGACGTGCCCACTCCAAACGTTCATCGCTAGTCACATGTCCCGAACTCCAAGGAGTATTAAGTACTGCTATATTTTTTAACTTCAGGTAAATATAAGGGTCAGAAGTCTTTTCGGTGAGTATAGAAGGACGTTTCCATGAAAAATTATTGTTATAGTTTATCTGAATACGATCGCCACGTCCTTGCTTAGTTGTGATAAGTATTACACCAAAAGCAGCTCGTGCTCCATAAATAGCGGCAGAAGAAGCATCTTTTAAAACAGAAAGAGTCTCAATATCCTCAGGGAGCAAACGATTCATTTCATCAACATCAGCAGCTACACCATCAATCAGAATAAGCGGTGAACCAGAATTTTCATTAATAGAACCTGTACCACGGATATTAACCGACGCCGATTGCCCCGGCTCACCACTTGCAAAGTCAATATTCAAATTAGGAATCATACCTTGTAAACCTTTCGATATATCTGTCATTGGACGTTGTTCCAATTGCTTAGCACCAATTTGATCTACCGCCCCCGAAAGATTTACTTTCTTCTGAACTCCATATCCTACAACTACCACTTCACTCATGACTTCCGAATCATCTTCTAAAACGATAGTCAGTTCCTTTTGTTTCCCTACAGTAATTTGCTGTGTTTTGTATCCTACATAACTTACGTCCAGTATCGCTTCCGGAGAAACAGCCATAGAAAACTTTCCATCTATATCCGTGATGGTTCCATTTCCACTCGATTTTTCTTGAATAGTAGCTCCAGGTAAAGGTTCTCCTTTAGAATCAAGTACAGTCCCATTAATCTGAATATTCACTCGTACTTGATCAACAGCATCAGTTGTAAGCATATCATTACTAACACCAGCTGAAACAGTACCCCACAAAAGAAAAAAAGTCGTGAAGCATAACAAATCTTTTACAAAAAATCCTTTTTGTTTCATAAAACTGCTTTAATTTTTCTGCAAAATTAGACCCGATATATTGCCCCTTATTTACAGTCATATTAAAACCCTATTTCGCAACAGTGTCAATAAGATTTCAAACCAAGCCAAAGTGAATCCTTATAAGATTAATCAACTTACCTCTATTCAACTATCTTTCTAAAGCAATTAGAATAGTTTTAGAGATACCAATATATTTCTCATACATTAATAGGAATCTCGATCTCACATCGTAGGATTTGTGTTTCACAGTGTAAAATATATATTCCACACACTAGCTTTTATATTCCACTGTGTGAAACAATGAATTTATTACTGACATTTTAAAAAATTCTCTAAGCAAAACGACTTCCCATATTTACACTTATGTTTCAAATCTTCTTCAAAAATTCACTTCGCACATCACAAAAAAAATAATTTTCAAATAATCCCTAATCTTTTAATAAGTAGGAGACAACTCGGCATGGCCAAATCGAAAAACTTTGTGTTTCATTTGTCTCTGCACTCGCCTTTCGCTATCTTTGCAAACCGTAAGGTTGCAACTTAAAAATAAACTATATACGTATATGGAAAAGAAATTCAAACGGACGACCGTGACATCGGCGCTGCCCTATGCCAACGGCCCGGTCCATATCGGCCATCTGGCAGGTGTTTACGTACCGGCCGATATTTATGTGCGCTACCTGCGCCTGAAAAAAGAGGATGTGCTCTTCATTGGTGGTTCCGACGAACACGGGGTGCCCATCACCATCCGCGCCAAGAAAGAAGGCGTCACTCCACAGGATATTGTAGACCGCTACCACACCCTCATCAAGGATTCTTTCAAGGAATTTGGTATCTCATTTGACGTGTACGGACGTACATCTTCTCCGACTCATCACCAAATGGCTTCTGATTTCTTCCGCAAACTGTACGACAAGCATGAATTCATCGAAAAGACTTCCATGCAGTATTACGACGAGGAAGCACATACCTTCCTGGCCGACCGTTACATCACGGGAGAATGTCCGCGCTGCCATGCACAGGGCGCCTACGGTGACCAGTGCGAGAAATGCGGCAGCACCCTGTCACCTACCGAACTGATCAACCCGAAGAGTGCCATCAGCGGAAGCCAGCCTGTCATGAAGGAAACCAAACACTGGTACTTGCCGTTGGACAAACACGAAGGATGGCTGCGCAAATGGATTCTGGAAGACCACAAGGAATGGCGTCCGAACGTGTACGGACAGTGCAAGAGCTGGCTGGACATGGGACTTCAGCCGCGTGCCGTAAGCCGTGACCTCGACTGGGGTATTCCGGTACCGGTGGAAGGTGCAGAAGGCAAAGTGCTCTACGTTTGGTTCGATGCGCCTATCGGCTATATCTCCAACACCAAGGAACTGCTGCCTGATTCATGGGAAAAATGGTGGAAAGACCCTGAGACTCGTCTGATTCATTTCATCGGAAAAGACAACATCGTATTCCACTGCATCGTGTTCCCAGCCATGCTGAAAGCCGAAGGAAGCTACATCCTTCCGGACAACGTACCGGCCAACGAGTTCCTGAACCTGGAAGGCGACAAGATTTCCACTTCACGCAACTGGGCCGTTTGGTTGCACGAATACCTGCAGGACTTCCCGGGCAAACAGGATGTGTTGCGTTACGTGCTGACCGCCAACGCTCCGGAAACCAAAGACAACGACTTCACCTGGAAAGATTTCCAGGCTCGCAACAACAACGAACTGGTAGCAGTATATGGTAACTTCGTGAACCGTGCCCTGGTACTGACACACAAATACTTTGACGGCAAGGTACCGGCTTGTGGTGAACTGAACGACTACGACCGCGAAACCCTGAAAGAATTTGCCGACGTAAAAGCAGAAGTAGAAAAACTGCTGAACGTATTCAAGTTCCGCGATGCACAGAAGGAAGCCATGAACCTGGCCCGCATCGGCAACAAATATCTGGCCGATACCGAACCTTGGAAACTGGCCAAGACCGACATGGGACGGGTAGCTACCATCCTGAACATTGCGTTGCAGCTGGTTGCCAACCTGTCTATCGCTTTCGAACCGTTCCTGCCGTTCAGCTCTGAAAAACTGCGCAAGATGCTGAATCTGGAAAGCTTCGACTGGGAACAGCTGGGACGTACCGACCTGCTTGCTGAAGGTCATCAGCTGAACAAAGCGGAACTGCTGTTCGAAAAGATTGAAGATGACGTGATTCAGGCACAGGTGGACAAACTGCTGGCTACCAAAAAAGCCAACGAGGCTGCCAACTACAAGGCCAACCCCATCAAACCGACCATTGCGTTTGAAGAATTTGAAAAGCTGGATATCCGTGTAGGTACCGTACTGGAATGTGAAAACGTACCCAAGATGAAGAAGCTGCTGAAATTCAAGATTGCCGACGGACTGGAAAACCGTACCATCGTCAGCGGAATTGCCCAGCACTACAAACCGGAAGAACTGGTAGGCAAACAGGTGCTGTTCATTGCCAACCTGGCTCCGCGTCAGTTCAAGAACGGACTGGTAAGCGAAGGTATGATTCTCAGCGCAGAAAACTTCGACGGTTCCTTGTCCGTGACTACCACTTTGAACGAAGTAAAACCGGGAAGTGAGGTAAAATAATCCCGCTTCTCCCACTCCATTTATATACAAACAGACTCACGCAGATTTCTTTGGCCCGTCCATGGAGGTCTGCGTGGTTTGTTCCATTACATCCAAGAAACAAGCATGCCCGAACACTCTTTAAAAGAAAAAACCGCCAAAGGACTGCTTTGGGGAGGTATCAACAACGGAGCCATGCAGGTACTGAACCTGGCCTTCGGCATCGTGACAGCCCGCATTCTGAACGACAGCGACTACGGAATGGTGGGCATGCTGAGCATTTTCTCCCTAATTGCCGGCTCTTTGCAGGAAAGCGGATTCACCGCGGCCTTGGTCAATAAGAAAGAAATCACCCACCAGGATTACAACGCGGTATTCTGGTTCTGCAGCGGACTGAGCCTGACCCTCTACCTGATTCTGGCCGGATGCGCCCCGCTTATCGCCGATTTCTACCACAACGACGCACTGGTTCCTCTGGCGCGTTACTCGTTCCTGGGCTTCTTCATTGCCAGCTTGGGGATTCCCCACAGTGCTTATCTCTTCCGCAACCTGATGGTCAAGCAGAAAGCCTTGTCGAGCATCATTGCCCTGCTGGTATCCGGTACCACCGGTGTCACCATGGCCCTACTGGGCTATTCTTACTGGGGAATTGCCACGCAAAGCATTGTCTACGTGGCGGTCATCAACCTGTGCTACCTGTATTTCTCTCCCTGGCGACCGACGTTCAATTTTGATTTCAGTCCCCTGAGAAGCATGGTCGGCTTCAGCAGCAAACTCCTGCTGACCAACATTTTCAACCATATCAACAACAACCTGTTCTCCATTATCCTGGGACGTTATTACTCTGAACGGGAAGTGGGACAATTCAACCAGGCCAACAAATGGAACCTGATGGGGCACTCTCTGATTACGGGTATGGTGAGCAGTGTGGCCCTCCCCGTACTGCGCCAGGTGGCCGACGACCCTGAGCGCCAGTGCCGTGTGTTCCGCAAGATGCTCCGCTTTACGGCCTTCATCTCTTTCCCGGTGATGCTGGGCCTGTCCCTCATCGCCCCGGAGATGATCACCCTGACCATCGGCAGCAAATGGCTGCCCAGTGCCCACATCCTGCAACTGTTGGCCATAGGGGGTGCCTTCCTGCCAGTGACCAACCTGTACACCAACCTGCTCATCAGCAAAGGAAAATCCAACCTCTTCATGTGGAATACCATCGCACAGGGCACCAGCCAGCTCGTGGTGATGTACCTGCTCTACCCTTATGGCATCCACCGCATGATTCTGGTATATATCGCCATCAACGTGGGGTGGCTGTTGATATGGCACTACTTCGTGTGGCGGGAAATCAGGCTCAGCCTCTTCCATGCCGTGAAAGACATCTGTTCGTTCGGCCTCATCGCCGCCCTGATCATGGGAGGTGTCTATTTCCTGACCCGTTCCATCGAAAACATTTACTGGCTGGTGACCCTGAAAATCCTCTCTGCCGGCATCCTGTATCCGCTCATTATCTGGCTCAGCGGTTCCGTCACCTTCAAAGAAAGCCTGAACTACTTGCTCAAAAAGAAAAGCTAAATGAAAACTGTATCCATCGTACTTTGCTCTTACAACGGCGAACGCTTCCTGAAAGCACAGTTGGACAGCATCGTCCACCAGACTTATCCCATCCACGAACTGATTATTCAGGACGACGGGTCTACCGACCATACGTTAGACATCGCCCGGGAATATGCCACGCAATATCCTTTTATCCGAATTGAACAGCATGCGCAAAACCTCGGCTTCAACCGCAACTTTGAAAGTGCGCTGAAAAAGGCAACCGGAGATTTCATCGCCATTGCCGACCAGGACGATATCTGGTACCCGGAGAAAATTGCCAAACAGGTAGCCGCCATCGGCACACACGACCTCTGCATTTCCGGCTATCACACCGACCCCACTTATCAGGAAGGTCAAATGAAAAAAGTAATCATACCCCGCCACAACCTGGAATACCTGCTGTTTTATGACAGTACCCCCGGACACAGCATGCTGCTGACCCGTGACTTCATCCGGCAGGTCTTTACGGAATGGGACGGGCACATCCTTTACGACTGGTGGCTGAGCGTCAATGCCCAACTGGGAAAGGGTATCGCCTGCGTGAACGAGCCGCTCAACTGGCATCGTCCGCACCAAGGCTCTGCCATCAACCAGCTCAATGCGCAATATGCAGCCTATCTGGTCAAGAAACCGACCTGGCAACCCTATTTCTATGGTTTCCGCAAGTTCCGTGAGCAACAGCGACTGACTACCTGGCAGTTTTTCTACGGCTACATCCACCGGCATACCAGCAAGGACAAGCACGCTTTAGCCCATCAACTCAGCGGCCTCTTGCTGAAAAAAGATCCAATCAGCCTCTGCCGTCTGTGTCTGCTGTGCATGCGGTTCAAACACCTGATTTACTTCTATCCACAGCAAAAAGGACTGCTCAGCTACGTGAGAAGTTTCTGCTATCCGATGATACGGGCCTACGGGAATACTTATTTTTACCTTTAAATTGGAGAGGTGAGCAAGATTTCGTATTTTTGTCACAACTTATCGTCCATAAAAACGCATGAAAAAGAACATTGCAGTCATATTAGCTGGAGGAGTAGGAAGCCGACTGGGACTTTCCACCCCCAAACAATTCTTCAAGGTGGCCGGAAAGATGGTCGTGGAACATACGGTAGACGCTTTCGAGCGCAATCCCCACATCGACGAAATTGCCATCGTCTCCAACCCGTTCTATATCTCTGAATTTGAGAACATCGTCATCAAAAACGGATGGAAGAAAATCAAGAAAATCCTCAAGGGGGGGAAAGAGCGGTACGATTCCAGCCTCTCTGCCATTGAAGCCTACGCCGGCAGTGATGTCAATCTGATTTTTCATGACGCCGTACGCCCGCTCATCAGCCAGCGTATCATTAACGACGTGATTGAAGCACTCGATAAATACGAGGCGATTGACGTAGCCCTCCCTTCTGCCGATACCATCATCGAGGTGGAAGATGACTTCATCTGCCAGATTCCGGACCGTTCCCGGCTGAGACGCGGACAGACTCCGCAGGCTTTTGCCATCGACACCATCCGGAAGGCCTACCAGATTGCGTTGAAAGACCCGAACTTCAAAGTAACGGATGACTGTGGCGTGGTAAAGAAATATCTGCCGGAAGTACCCATCTACGTGGTACAAGGGGAAGAAAGCAACATGAAGCTGACCTACAAGGAAGATACGTATCTGCTCGACAAGTTCTTCCAGCTCCGGAAAAGTGAGCTGAACCACGAACCGATTCAAGAAGAGACCTTCCGCGACAAAGTGGCTGTCATCTTCGGAGGAAGCTACGGCATCGGGGCCGAGACCGCCCGCATGCTGCAGGAAAAAGGCGGGAAGGTGTATTGCTTCTCCCGCAGCCTCAACCACACGGACGTAGGCAACCGTCAGGCAGTGAAGGAAGCCTTGGAATCGGTCTACCAAAAAGAGAAACGCATCGATTTCGTAGTCAATACGGCCGGTGTGCTCAACAAAGAACCGTTGATTTCCACCTCTTACGAGACCATCCAGTCGGCCGTACAGACCAACTACATGGGTACGGTCCATGTGGCTTTGGAAGCCTTCCCCTACCTGAAAGAGACCAAGGGACAACTGATTTTCTTCACATCCAGCTCTTACACCCGTGGACGGGCTTTCTACAGCATCTATTCGTCGACGAAAGCGGCCATCGTGAACTTTGTACAGGCCATTGCCCAAGAATGGGAAAGTTTCGGTATCCATATCAACTGCATCAACCCGGAACGGACCAAAACCCCGATGCGGGTACATAACTTCGGCATCGAGCCGGAAGATACCCTACTATCGGCAGAGAAAGTAGCCGAAGCCACTCTGAGAACCTTAGCCTCCGATTATACCGGACAAGTGATTGACGTAAAACGGGAGACATTATGAACAATCCGTTCCTGACTGAATATGTAAAGCAACACCTGAGAGAGTGCCAGTTGAAGCAGCTCTCCATCCTGGAAGAAGTGGACCGCATCTGCCGGAAGCATCAAATAAACTACTGGCTCGACGGTGGCAGCCTGCTGGGTGCCATCCGTCACGGAGGATTCATCCCCTGGGATGACGACATCGACATCGCCATGACCTTGGAAGGGCTGAAACAGTTTATCCGCATAGCCCCTCAGGAACTGCGTGAAGGACTCTTCCTGCAAACTTCGGAAAGCGACCCGACCCACAAGGAACCGATTGTCAAGGTGCGCGACCTGAACTCGCTGTACATCGAAAGCGGAGACAACATGCAGGCCCCCTACCAGAAGGGACTTTACATCGACATTTTCCCCTTTATCGATTATCCCAGCGTACCGAAGTCATGGGTAAAGAAACTGACCAAAGGCATTTCTACCAGCTACTCCATCCTGCACAAGGCACACTACTATTCCTTGCGTGCCTTTGCCGAGTACTTCTGGTTTCATGCCAAATACGGTCTCTACCGGACCCTCTGGGGACTGCTAAACCTTCTTTATCCGAAAGGTACCTATATGTCCAATATCCTGATCAACAACGGATATGGCATCATGCACCGCAAAGACTCCATCTTCCCGCTGGGCCGCATGACCTTTGAAGGAAAAGAATTTCCAGCTCCGCACAATCCGGACGCCTACCTGAAAGACCTCTACAAAAATTATATGGAAATCCCGCCAGAGGATAAACGCAAGATACATGCCATTTATGTACACCCGGAATTGATTACTCATGGAAACGACCGTTAAACATACGCACAGTCATCCGGCCCTCGTGGAGGTGGCCGTATTGATTCTGTTCTTCAACCGTCCCGAACCACTCGCCGCCGTTTTTGAACAGGTAAGAAAGGCACGTCCCTCCAAGCTGTTCCTCTATCAGGACGGTCCCAGAGGAGAGAAAGACCTGCCCGGCATACAAGCCTGCCGGAAAGTCGTGGACGAGATTGACTGGGAATGTGAGGTGCACCAATGGTACCAGGAACAGAACTTTGGTTGTGACCCTTCCGAATATCTGTCACAGAAATGGGCATTTTCCCATGTGGACAAATGCATCGTATTGGAGGATGACGACATCCCTTCCGTCAGTTTCTTCCGCTTCTGCAAGGAACTGCTCGACAAATACGAAAACGATACCCGCATCTGCATGATTTCCGGCATCAACTACGACGAAATCACGAAAGATGTACCCTACGACTACTTTTTCAGCACCACTTTCTCCATCTGGGGATGGGCCAGCTGGCGCCGCGTCATCGACCAATGGGACGAGCACTACAGCTTTCTGGACGATACATTCAACCTGCGGCAACTGGAAGAATACATCAAGGAACGGAAGTACCAGAAAGAGTTCATTGAATTCTGCCGGCATCACCGGGAAAGCGGAAAGGCTTATTACGAAAGCATTTTCCATGCAGCCATGTTCTTCAACTCCGGCTTGAGCATCGTGCCTACGAAAAACATGATTCACAACCTGGGTGCGACGGCAGGCTCCACCCACTTCGGCAGCGGCAACAACCTGCTCCCGAGAGGTTATCGGCGTATCTTTACGATGGCACGCCATGAGCTGGATTTTCCACTGAAGCATCCGCGTTATATCATTGAGAATGTAGGCTACAAAGACCGTATGTTCCGCATCATGGCATGGGGACATCCCTGGATTAAAATCGGCCGTTCGTTCGAGGAACTTTATCTCAACCTGCGCTACGGTAATTTCAAGAATATCAGTAAAGCCTTGCGCAACCGCCTCAACAAGTGGCTGGGCAGAAACAAATGGCGTTAATCTCTAGATATGAATCCAAAACTCAATATTTATTTCTATCACACCCGACTCACGCGGGAAAGCTACGAGGAATGGAAAAACTTCCGGTTTCCCGGACACATTCTTTATGGCCTGCCCTTGCTGGAGAACCATGGCATACACTCGGTGATGCACCGTTACAAAGCCTTTTCCAGCCGATGGAAGCTGATGCTTTATGCCACCAAAGAGATTCTTTTCTGCAAAGAAAAATACGAGGTGCTTTACGGTACTTCTTTCCGGGGCTTGGAACTGATTATCTTCTTGCGGGCCCTCGGACTGTACCGGAAGCCCATCGTGATATGGCATCACACCGCCCTCCGCAAATCGCCCAACCGACTGAAAGAAGCCGTATCCCGTTTCTTCTACCGGGGCATTGACCACATGTTTCTCTTCAGCCGGAAGCTGATTCAGGACTCCATCGCCACCCACAAGGTACCGGAACACAAACTGGAACTGATTCATTGGGGACCCGATCTGGCTTTCTACGACCACCTGTTGAAGGAACTGCCTCCACAACCACGGGAAGGCTACATCTCGACCGGAAAGGAAAACCGCGACCTGAGAACCATGCTGGAAGCCTTCTCACAGACGGAAGAAGACTTGGAAGTATTCATTGCCGAAAAATGTGGAAACCTCAATTATAAGCAAATAGCCGACAGCCTGACACTGACCGACAACATCCACCTCCACTACACCGAAGGAGTCATCCCCTACGAGCTGGCAAAGAAAGTGGCCCGGAAAAAAGCCATTGTCATCTGCTGTCTGGACTTTCCCTATACCGTCGGATTGACCACACTGGTAGAAGCATACGCCCTGGGGATTCCGGTCGTCTGTTCGAAGAATCCCAACTTCGAAATTGACATCGAAAAAGAAGGTATCGGTATTGCAGTGGAATATGGGGATGTGGAAGGCTGGGTAAAAGCCATCCATTACCTCCGTACCCATCCGGAAGAAGTGGAAAAAATGGGACGGAACGCCCGCAAACTAGGAGAAGAACGGTTTAATTTGACTATATTCAGCAAGGAAATTGCCGAAAGACTGTTGCACATAAGTGCAAAAAACTCCTAACTTTGCAGAAAACTTGAACGACACGCCATGAGAGTACTTATCATCAATACAGCTGAACGTATAGGAGGTGCCGCCATTGCCGCCAACCGGCTGATGGAAGCCTTGAAAAACAACGGGATAAAAGCCAAGATGTTGGTCCGCAACAAACAGACTGACCAAGTAACTGTCGTCTCACTCAAGAAATCATGGCGTAGAATCTGGCAGTTCACCTGGGAACGTATCGTCATCTGGGCAGCCAACGGATTCAAGCGCCACAACCTGTTCGCTGTCGACATCGCCAATACGGGTACCGACATCACATCCTTACCCGAGTTTCGCCAGGCCGATGTCATCCACCTGCACTGGATTAATCAGGGGATGCTCTCACTGAAAGACATACAGCGTATTCTTGCTTCTGGAAAGCCCGTGGTATGGACGCTACACGACATGTGGCCTTTTACCGGCATTTGCCACTATTCAGGAGAATGTGAGAAATACACCACGGAATGTCATGACTGCCCGCTCTTGTTGAAGCCTCATCACCATGACTTGTCGGAAAAGACTTTTCACAAGAAACAGAAGCTCTATGCTACGGCACCTATCACGTTCATCGCCTGCAGCCGATGGTTGGAAGCCATGGCCCGTAAAAGTGCCCTGCTTCAGGGACATACCATCACCAATATCCCCAATGCCATCAACACCAATCTGTTCAAACCACGGGCCAAAAAGTTTGCCCGCGAGAAATTGCATCTTCCTGTCGACAAAAAACTGTTGCTGTTCGGTTCAATGAAAATCACCGACAAGCGAAAAGGCATCGACTACCTGATAGAAGCCTGCAAGTTGCTGGCCCAGCAGGAACCGGAACTCAGTAAGCAGTTAGGCGTAGTGGTACTGGGAAGCCAAGCCGAACAGTGCAAGTCACTCTTCCCCTTCCCCATCTACCCGATGAACTATGTCAGCAACGAAAAAGAACTGGTGGATATCTACAATGCCGTCGATCTTTACGTGACTCCTTCCTTGCAAGACAATCTGCCCAATACCATTGTAGAAGCGATGGCCTGCGGTATTCCTTGTGTAGGATTCAATGTAGGCGGTATCCCACAAATGATTGACCACCTCCATAATGGCTATGTAGCTCAATACAAATCGGCTGAAGATTTGGCCAATGGCATCTGCTGGACCCTCACCGAAGGCGACTATGAGACCCTGAGTTCTGAGGCTTATCGCAAAGCGGTGACCACTTATTCAGAAAGCACTATCGCCAGCCAGTACATTCAAATATACAATCACATTACCGGAACAAATGCATAATTTTCACCACTTACATCCTAAGTTCTCTATTATTACCGTCACTTACAATGCCGGAGCCGTATTGGAAGATACCATTCAAAGCGTCATCACCCAGACGTACAAGAATGTAGAATACATCATCGTAGACGGAGGGTCGAAAGACCGCACGCTACAGATTGTCGACCAGTACAAGGAACACATACACACAGTGGTGAGCGAACCGGACAAAGGACTGTATGACGCCATGAACAAAGGTATCAAGCTGGCTACCGGCGATTACCTCTGTTTCCTGAATGCCGGCGATGAACTGCACGAAGACGATACCCTCCAGCTCATGGTACATTCTCTTACGGAATCGACCCTGCCGGATGTGCTATATGGCGACACGGCCATCGTGGACGAAGAAGGACACTTCCTGCACATGCGCCGTCTCAGCCCCCCCGAAAACCTGAACTGGAAGAGTTTCAAGGAAGGTATGCTGGTCTGCCATCAGGCCTTCTTTGCCCGTCGTGACCTGGTAGAGCCCTACGACCTGCACTATCGTTTCTCGGCCGACTTTGACTGGTGCATCCGAGTCATGAAAAAAAGCAAGGTGCTCCATCACACTCACCTGATACTCATTGATTACCTGAATGAAGGAATGACCACCCGCAACCATAAGGCATCCCTGAAAGAACGCTTCCACATCATGTGCAAGCATTATGGCGTGGTATCCACCGTCATACACCATGCCTGGTTTGTCGTTCGGAACTTGAGAAACAAAAAACGTCCTGCTTCCAATGCGTAAGCATCTTCCACAGGACGTTTGTATTTTCAGAAAGCCAAGGCTGCTTTTTATGCCTTCTTCTGCTTTTTCCAAGCTAGCAGCACGGCTATAATTACCGCCAACAACAGAATTCCCAGTGCCACGAAAGCAATCATTTCCGTCACATGTAGTGATTTCGGGTCGAACGTAAATTCTACCACATGCTTGCCAGCCGGTACGTTCATCGCACGCAGGATGTAATCTGCACGGCCATGAGGTACCTCTTTTCCATCAATGAACGAGTGCCAGCCCGGATAATAAATCTCAGCAAAGACCACGGTTCCTCCCTTCGGTGAATTGACTTCATATTTCAGGGCATTCGGTTCATAATTCGTCAGCACAATGGAGTTCAAACTGTCTGCTCCGGCAGAGGCCTTCACTTCATTCTGGAACTTTTTGTCGACCACGGCTACCGTTGCCGGATTGACGTGATGCAAGGCCTCTATTTCCTCATTGGCATTGTTCACATATTGCACCTTCTCCACAAACCAGGCATTGCCCAAAGCATGTGGATTGAATACCGGAATGGTTTTCCCCTGCTGCAACGGAATGATGAAATAACGCGTGTTCAGCATGTTCAGCACCGGCGTCAACGTATCGCCCACCTGACTCAAATCGGCACCTACTGCAGGAAGGGTCTTGAACAAAGCTGTAATCTCTCCTTGGATATGTTCATCAATCATCTCCTGATAACGACGGAGCTTGGCGGCATGATATCCACCGATACTCTTGTGCCAATAGGCCGTATTGTTTTCATTGAACGTATTGACGGACAAGTTCAGCACACGGTAGTCCAGTGATTTGTCTTGCAAAATCTCCCGGTCAGTTTCCGACGGTTCCAAGAAAGGCTGCATCTCCGTGCCTTTTGCCACGAACTGTTCATCGTACAGATAGCGTTTGTTGACACTCCACATATCTACCAAACACAGCAAAGCCAGCAGGCCCACCAGCAGTTTGGCCTTCAATTTTCCAGCACAATAAGCCCACAACAATACTGCACCAATCACTATCACGAAGAAGCTGCGCCATGCATCGGAAGTGAAGATGGATTTACGTATTTCTTCCAGATTGACCAGAATCGGAGCCAGCTGGTCGGCCGGAATGGCATTCTGCAACGCGTTCATTTCGGCAGAAGAGACATACGACGGGAAGAAGAAGCTCGGTGCCAATGCAAATAGCAAAGACAAGCCACCGGTCAACACAAACGAGATGTAAAAGGCCTTGCGCGATTCATTCCACAATTGTGGACGTTCTACCACTTCTTTCAATGCCATGATGGCCAGCAAAGGAATGGTAAATTCTGCAATGACCAGAATAGAAGATACCGCACGGAACTTGCTGTACATCGGGATATAGTCGATAAAGAAATCCGTCAGCCCCATGAAGTTATGCCCCCAAGAGAGCAAGATAGAGAACACGGTACCAACCACCAAAGCCCATTTCATCGGACCTTTCACAATGAACAGTCCCAGGATGAAAAGAAACATCACGAAGGCACCCACATACACCGGTCCGGAAGTACCGGGCTGTTCACCCCAATATTGTCCCAGCTGACTATACAACCCCATGTAATTCGGGTCGGCCTTCTCCATGGCCTTCTCATTGTTTGCCAACGGTACAGAAGCACCTCCTTTCACATTGGGTACCAGCAAGGAGAAAGTTTCCCCGATTCCATAACTCCACTGGGTAATATAGCTTCGTTCCAGTCCGCTGCTTGTCTGGTCCGGATTGTTTTCTTTCACCAGTTCGCTCTTGCCACGCATGGTCTCCTTGCTGTATTCATACGTGTGATACAGGTTCGACAAGTTCACGCAGACCCCTACCAGACCAGCCACAATCAAGACTACAGTCGCTTTGATAAACTGGGGCATCTTCTTTTCCCGCCATGCCATCACACCGTAGGCAATCGCCATAAACAGCATGACAAACAAGAAGTAATAACTCATCTGCGGATGGTTGGCCATAATCTGAAGCGCGACAAACAAAGCGGTCACAATACCTCCCGCCAGCAATTTCCCCCGATAAGCCAGTACCATACCGGCAATCGTGGGCGGGATATAAGCCAAAGCCACAAACTTCCAGATATGTCCGGCGGCAATGATGATGAAGAAATAAGACGAGAAGGCCCAGAGAATAGCCCCCAGTGCCGACATCCACACCTTGAAATCAAAAGCCCGCAACAGGATATAAAAGCCCAGCAGCATTACAAACACATACCACACGTAAGTCGGCAAAAAGAGGTGATACACCTTCTGAATCCAGCTCAACGTATCGGTCGAGTCGTAACTGGGCGACATCTGATAGGTAGGCATACCGCCAAAGATAGAATTGGTCCACCGGGTCCGCTCACCTGTCTTCTCCAAGTATTCACTCATCTCACGTCCCGAACCGATACCGGCCACGGCATCGTGCTGTGCCAGAATGCGTCCTTCGGTCACTGCCGGAAAGAAATAAGCAAACGAAATGATAGCAAAAAGAACAATGACTACCACGTCGGGCAGTAGTTTCTTGAACAAGTTCATATTATTCATAATTAATGTTTTCGGCAGGCAAAGATAACATAATACTGCCTGAAAAGTCGTAAATTTGCCCTGAAAATCTTTTTTAACGCATGAAAATAGGAATCATCACCGCCATGGCTTCCGAACAGAAGCAACTGGCCAACCAACTCGAGAACAAGACTGAACGTAAAGAGGGCCCCTTCACCTACATCGAAGGCTCCATCAAGCACAATACCATCATTCTGATGCAATGCGGCATCGGGAAAGTCAATGCTGCCGCAGGTACCGTGGAACTCATCCGCACCTTCCAGCCCGACTGCATCATCAGCACCGGAGTGGCAGGAGGAATCGACAGCTGCCTGAAAATAATGGATGTGGTAGTCAGCCAGCAAATCGTGTACCACGACGTATGGTGCGGCGAAGGCAATGCCTACGGACAAATACAAGGTCTCCCGACGTTCTTCCAAGGCAACGAAACGCTCTATCAGTGTGCGCTCTCACTGGATACGGAAACAGCCATTCACGGAGGTCTTATCTGCACGGGCGACAAGTTCATCACCGACCGCAGCGAACTGGACGAAATCAAGCGTAACTTCCCCGAGGGACTGGCTGTCGATATGGAATCGGCTTCCATCGCTCAGGTATGCTATCTCTATCAGGTGCCTTTCATCAGCTTCCGCATCATCAGTGACACTCCGGGAGCCGACAAGCATTTTGAACAGTACCTGAACTTCTGGGGAGAGATGGCCGACCGCTCCTTCCATGTGACCGAGACTTTCTTGAAAGCATTACCCAACAAACTATAACGAATCATGAAAAAGATACCAAGCTTTACCGTAGACCATATTCATCTGAAACGTGGTATTTTCGTATCCCGTAAAGATGAAGTCGGAAATGAAATTGTCACCACTTTCGACATCCGCATGAAAGAACCGAACCGCGAACCGGCGTTAGGCCCTGCTGCCATCCATACCATCGAACACCTGGCTGCCACTTTCCTGCGCAACCATCCGGTATGGGCCGATAAAATCATCTATTGGGGTCCGATGGGCTGCCTCACCGGAAACTACCTGGTAGTAAAAGGTGACTTGCAATCCAAAGACATTGCGCCGCTGATGACCGAAACCTTCCGTTTCATTGCCGACTATGAAGGCGAAGTGCCGGGCGCCACTCCCAAAGATTGCGGCAACTATCTTATGATGAACTTGCCCATGGCGAAATGGGAAGCTGCCAAGTTCCTGCACGAAGTGCTGGAACAGCTGACCGAAGAAAACTTGAACTATCCGGCTTCCCTGTAAAATCATATTCCCTGCCCCGAAAGCACGCACAGGGCATCAGGTTCAGAAAACAAAAAGCCCGGCCAGGCGCCTTTCAGACAGCCTGCCGGTGCTCTGCCAGTACTTCCTAAGCAGTACCGTAGTACTTCTTCAGCAGTACTCCAGTACTTTCAGGGGAGTACTGCAGTACTGCCTAAGGAGGATTATTCAGCCTTTAATACCACTTCCGTTCCTTTCAAAAGCGGAGAAGTCAGTTTGACCCGGATTTCTCCTTTCTGTCCTGTAGTTTGGATATAAGCCAGCAAACGGCCATGATAAGCCCGATGACGGTTATCCGTATAATCACTCATATCACTGTTATCTGAACCTTCCAATCCTAAAAGACGAGCGGGACCCTCAATTTTACAAGTCACTTCGTTGTCTCCCAATTTCACCACAGTGCCCTGCTCATCGACCACTTCAATCGTAACATGAGCCGTAGCTTTTTCCGGCGACAACACGTCCTTATCTACCGTAGCCCGCAGCGCGTATGGACGTCCTGAAGTCTTTATTGTATAGGTAGAAAGTACCTTCCCGCTTTCATCACAACCTTCGGCACGAAGCTCTCCATCCTGATAAGGAATGTCCCAGTAGATAATTCCACTCTTGTCATCGTAAGGCTTCATCGGTCCGACTTCCTTTCCGTCCAGCAACAGGCGTGTCTGTGGCGCATTGGTATAACATACCACCCGAATCAGCTGGCCCGGAGCATAGTTCCAGCTGTCCCAGGCATCCATGGAAAGCCAGCTGTGTCCCGGTTTCGCCGGATAAGTACCGATGTATGTCATCGGTTTATCGCTCCACAACGAAGCCCGGAAATAACCACGCGGCTTCGCAAAGCTGCCGAAATCCAGCAAGCCTGTATACAATCCGCGAGAAGGCCATCTTCCGGCCTCACCCAGATAATCGGTACCCGTCCAAAGGAACTGTCCGAAAATAAAGTCATTGTCGCGAACGGCATGCCAAGCCTCAATGCCCACTCCGGTTTCACTTCCGTAAATGATACGTTTCGGATAAGTTTTGTGATCTTCTGCATAACGATCTTCCGTATAATTATATCCTACCACGTCTACTGCTTCCGGATAGGCCGTCTGGTTGGACATGATCACACCGGCCAATGCTCCAGTAACCGGACGGGACGTATCAACCGCACGCACACAAGCCGCCAGCTTCTGGGCAATCACCCCAATCCGCATGGCATCAGGGGCATCGGGCTTGTAACCTCCGAACATTGGCTGGTTAATCTTTGCTCCATCCAATATCGGATGAGAATAAGGGTCATTGGGATAATCCACTTCATTTCCGATACTCCACAAGAACACAGACGGATGATTCCGGTCGCGACGAACCATATCCGTCACATCCCGTTCAATCCATTCTTCAAAGAAGTCGAAAGAGCCTTCGTAACTGGGTTCTCCCACATTCCATCCTTGAATCCATTTACGTTTCGGAAATTCCCATTCATCGGAAGCCTCATCCATGACCAGAAATCCCATGCGGTCACATAAATCATACAGCACCGGAGCCTGTGGATTGTGGCTCATACGGATGGCATTCGCCCCGATTGCTTTCAAGTTCTTCAAACGTCTTTCCCAAACCTCCGGCGGTACGACTGCACCCAGCACTCCGGCATCATGATGCAGACACACCCCTTTCACCTTCATCCACTGTCCGTTCAATGCGAATCCCTTGTTGGCATCAAACTGAAGTGTACGCAAGCCAACAGAACTAGAAGCTCCATCTATCCGCTTTCCATCGCAATACAGCTCAGCCTTCAATGTATAAAGATAAGGATCATTCAGGTTCCAACGGTGCGGCTTCTTCACCTTCAAAGAAATGGCTTGCTTGGAAAGTCCCGTTTCATGACCAGCCACACTTTTCTGGCTCTCTGCTACGAGCTTTCCATCCGCATCATACAAGGCAGCTTTCACCTCGAGTTTTCCCTCAGCCTTTACGTGCTTTTCTACTTCCAGTTCTACTGAAACAACCGCCTGCTTGTCGGTAATCGAAGTAGCCTGCCAGCCTAATCCCCATTGTGCCAAATGAATCTCCGGTGCCGCTACCATCCATACATCCCGGTAAATACCCGAACCTGTGTACCAGCGGGAATCTGCATACCGGCTATGGTCTACACGCACGGCCAGCACATTGTCGCCTTCTTTTAAATACGGAGTCATATCGTACATAAAAGAAATGTAACCGTTGGGACGCTTACCCAGGAGATGTCCGTTCAAATACACCTCACTCCGGTTATACACACCTTCAAAATAGATATAATGACGTGCGGCCTCATCAGTCAGCTGAAAATGTTTCCGATACCAGCCTATTCCCCCTGGCAGATAACCCGTACAACTTGCCAGAGAAGGTGAAAGCTGTCCCTCGATAGACCAGTCGTGTGGCAAGTCCAGCTGCCGCCATTTGCTGTCATCATACGAAACAGATGCACTCAGGCTATCATCCGAGAGACTGAACAACCAGCCATCATTAAATTTTTTAGCCTCTCCAAAAGAGACTTGGGCATGCATCGACAGACAAGAAAACAGCCCTAATAACACTATCCAAAATGCCTTATTCTTCATCTTCAAGTTTTTGGTTCCTATTTGAATTCATACACTACAGTAGTCACACTTTCTGCATCCAAAACCACAGGATCCCCTTCTTTCAGCACTTTCTCAACCAATTGCTTGCTTGCTGAAGTGGTATAAGTCTTGATGGCTTTCGGTTCTCCACCCCAATTCTGACGCGTTTCATTCAAACGAATTCCCTTGCTCGACAAGTTCGTGTACACTGCCACAATACAATCTTTTTGCGGTGACATCCAGGCAGAGCCGAAGAAACTCATTGACTCATTCAATGTCATAGAAATCCGATGATATCCAGGACGGATAAAACGACTGTAATTACCCAATACCCATAAAGTTGAAGTCGCATTGAAGCTTCCTTCCTCTTCCAGGTTATCTATGCTTTCCTTATCTCCAGCCCAACCTTTAGGGGTCAATGCCACCAATAGGAAACGGTTCTTCTGTCCCCATCTGGACACATCCATTGCTACCCAATAATTCCAGGAAGTAACATTAGCCACCGTCAGGTCGTTATGAATCACTTTCGACATGTACAAAGCGATATCCATTTCTGAAGCAGCATCATATCCGACAAATTCCGACGAGCTATAATTATCGCCCAACATACTCCATTCGCTTTGCCACACATCTACCCCATACTGTTCGGCAGCTTGTGCCAATTTTTTACGCACGTCACGCATTCCATCCCACGTGCCATCTGTCCAATAACTATGTCCACAAATCAACTTCTCCACATGCGACAGATTACCCACATAGGCAGGAGATGAAGAAGAGAAAAAGGCCGAAAGCACATTACTACGGTTCGCATCGTCCTTTACCTTGTAAAGATACTCCCAATCTCCGGATTCTCCTAATAAAATATTGGTAGAAAGCCCCTTTTGAGTCAGCTGTGCATCAAGTTCCCGAGCCAGTTTGGCCACTTCCTCATTTTTCCAGCCACTACCTTCCTGACCATTCCCATCCCAATTATACTGCGGTTCATTCACCGGAGAGATATGGCTGACTGAAAATCCTTCATCCACATAATGTTTGGCAACCTCTGCCATATATGACGCAAAATCATCATAACAGTCTGATTTTAGGTTCGCACTTCCTCCATTTTGGGAGAATCCCTTTCCATTCAAGGTGTACTGTACTGGAGGAGTATTACTAAACAAAACGAAATTATCAATTCCAAACTCTTTGGCCCGATCCATGAAATAACGTTGCCCTTCACACCGCGTCCAGTCCAATGACGAGTTATCTGTCAAATAAGATTCCGCACGTCGTGACTTGTCTACAATGCCACTTTCATCGCCTTGTTCTGCGCTTCCACCGCCTAAATTCACCCGCCACATGGAAAGTCCGATTCCTTTTGGCTGTCCATCCACAATTTCCGAGGAGAACAAAAGTTCAGAAATACGGTCACGGCTACTTGTCCAATATTTTCCAATATACGCAGGAGTCCAGCAATCGGATGCACCAAAACCGACCATTGTCTGAAAAGCTTGTCCCGCATCAATCGTTACACTTTTTTCCACACTTACTATTTCTTCCTGATTTTCTCCAGGATTGTCAGGAGTATTATCACTACATGCGGCCAAGCTCAAAAGGCCCAATATAATTGCATATTTTCTCATCACTACAAAATTTTAAATAAAAATGCCATCCAGAAGAACTTAAGACATTCCTCTGAATGGCATAATCAATTCATCTTTTTACCCTATTAGTTCCAATTCGGGTTCTGTTCAATAGAACCATTAGACATCGTCACCTCATACAAAGGTATCGGGAAAAGAAGGTCACGGTCTTCACGGAATGATTTTCCTTTATCGCTTGCTTCACCCTGATTATCCCATTCCATCGCATCACGGGTAGAAGGATCTGTGTTCCATTTTACAAACGAACCGTTTTCACCCATCAAATTGGCAATTACAGGTTTTCCGTTGTCATCTTTCCAGCGGCGGATATCATACAAACGGTTCTGTTCAAAGGCCAGTTCCAGACGACGTTCATTACGGATGGCATGACGAAGGTCATTACCCGTCACAGTCACAGAAGCCAAGCCCGCACGATTACGTACACGGTTCAGTGCAGCCTGTGCATGTGTATCATCTCCCAATTCGTTGCAAGCTTCCGCATACATCAGCAATACATCCGCATAACGCAAGATACGATGATTCAGAGGGCTCTTGTCTGTGTTGTACACTTCAGGACGGTCATTCAACGGAAGATAATATTTACGGATGATACGGGCTGATTTATGACCCGACGGATCAATTACCAAGCAATTTTCCGGCAGATTATATCTTTCCACATAATCCTTATAATTGGCAATGTCCTGATTATCCTTCAAGATTTTCTCAAAGTTTTCGGCTGTTTCTCCTTTGATTTCCGTACATCCTGTCTTGATAATTGTCCAGTCACGACGTACATCATCTTCACTATAAGCAGCTTCCAGGTTGGCAGAAGGCTGGCACCATGCCCATCCGTCTCCCAATGCAGCACCGCAGCTACGGGCACCAGTCACCGTTGAAAGAGAACCTCCTAATGCCAATGTAGGATGATATTCATATTGCACTTCGAAAAGGCTTTCCACACTGTTGTCATAGTTTTTGTTCCATACATCCCCAAAGTCAGGAAGCAAATCATATTCGGTAGTCTGTGCATCTTCTCCCGTATAACCAGATTCCGGAATCAGTTTCTGCAACACATCGCGAGCTTCTGTCCATTTTTCCTGATACAGATAAACCTTACCCAGCAAACCCAGTGCAGCTCCACTGGTAGCACGTCCCATGTCCGCATCGGCATATTCACTACGTTTAGGCAATACTTCAGCAGCAGCCTTCAAATCGTCTTCAATAAACTTATAAGTATCTTCCAACGAAGCACGAGTGATACCCTGAATTTCTTCCGGCATCTTGAACTCTGTAATCAGAGGAACTCCTCCGAAGTTTCTAGCCAGTTCAAAATAGAAATATCCACGCAGGAAACGAGCCTCTGCCACTAAACGGTCCTGAAGTTCTTTATCTTCCAGACCTGCATTTCCAATACGGTCAATAGCCACATTGCAGCGCAGGATACCTTTGTAACGATACTGCCAGAAGTTAGAAATCGGACCATTGCTTGCTCCGTTACCTTGGTAATGAGCCAATGAGATATAATCACTCTGACTCTGTGTGGTATTTCCCATCCACGCATCATCACTACACATCTCAGACAAAAGCCATACCGTATTGATGTTCCACCATCCGCCACAGGTAATATCCTGGTAGCAGCCGGTAATATAGGACTCGCACTCATCGGCTGTAGTGAAATAAGTGTCGAGGTTCTGCTGTCCACGCACCTCTTCCGTCAGGAAGTCTTCGCAAGAAGTAAAGGCCAGCGAGGAAAACAATGTTAATATTGCTAATAGCTGTTTCATAGTTATTCAAGAATTAAAATTTAAAGTCTATACCAAACAAGAATGTACGCGGGTTCGGATAAGCAATGTTATCGATACCTGTTTCAATTACACTACCATCCAGCATCGGACGTTCCGGGTCCATACCTGAATAACCGGTAATCGTAAACGGATTCTGTGCAGAGAATGAAATACGCAAGTTAGCACCTCCTACCCATTGTTTAGGCAAGGTATATCCAATCTGCAACAATTTACAACGCAAATAAGAACCATCTTCCACATAGAAGCTAGACACACGCTGATAGTTCAGGTTCAGGTCGTTATAAGACAAGCGAGGAATGTCGTTGCTTGTTCCTTCACCATCCCATGCCTTATTCAGTGTGCCGGCCCATACATTCTGACCGTTGGCACCAGAATAATATCCTTTTGTCGTATTAAAGATATCATTTCCTACAGTGCCATAGAAGTTGGCTGCAAAATCGATGTTCTTATACGTAAATCCCAGGTTCAAACCAATCATCAGGTCCGGATAAGGGTTACCGATGAAAGTCTTGTCGCTGGCATCCAAGTTACCATCGTGGTTCAAGTCCTTGAAACGGATATCTCCAGGCTGAGCATTAGGCTGAATCAGGTTTCCGTGTTCATCGGTATGCGCATAAACCTCATCCCAGTTCTGGAACAATCCGTCTGCCACATAACCATAGAAACGAGAAATCAGACCTCCATCCTCGTTGCTGATAATCTGGTCACTGTTGAATCCACCGGTATAAATCGGTCCATCACCAGAGAACTTAATAGCTTTATTACGTACAGAAGACAAGTTCAAACCAATGTTATAAGAGAAATCACCCTTCTGATCACGCCAGTCCAAACCTAATTCCCATCCGTATGCCTTCATGCTACCTACGTTCATCCATACTGTACTGTTCCAGTTCGGATAACCGATTGCGAAGATATTCTGTTTTTCATACAGCATGTCCTTTGACTTCTTCTGGAAATATTCAAAAGTCACGCCCAAACGAGATTCAAGGAATGACATATCCAATCCCACGTTCCAGTCTTCCACGGTTTCCCATTTCAACTGATTATTACCTACGGTAGAAATAAAGTAACCGTTTGCCAATGTACTTGTCTTACCAAAATAATACTGTGTCTGGTCCAACAAAGTCAGAGTGGCATTGTTGTCAATGTTCTGGTTACCTCCACGACCCCAACCTCCACGGACTTTCAAGTCACTGAAGATTGACTGGTTTTGCATAAATTCCTCACTGATTACACGCCAAGAAGCTGAAACAGATGGGAACAACGCATATTTATTTCCTGCAGGGAAACGAGAAGAACCATCCGCACGTAACGAAGCAGAAATATAATAACGGTTAGCGTAGTTATACATCACACGTCCCAAGAAAGAAACCATGGAGTTGAAAGTGGTTTCACCATAAGCCTCTGCATTGTCTGCATTACCGGCATTTACTTCCTGCATCTGGTCGATGTTGCTCGGCAAATCACGACGTAAAGCTTTCGTGTTATACCATGCATAACGTTCTGCAGTGAAACCTCCCATGACATTCAAGTTATGCTTTTCAGCAAAAGTGTCGGCATAAGTAATGGTGTTTGTCCAGTTCCAGTCTAACCATTCCTGTGACTGACGAGAGATTTCATTCAAATCAGTCTTTTCCAATGGGTCCAGACTAAATTCCGGCGTAAAGCTGTCTGAACGACGATAGTGTGCATTGGTACCAAACTGTGTACGCAAAGTCAGTTTCTGGATAGGATTGATCTGCAAATAAGCATTCAAGAGTGCACCCATCTCACGTGAATGACTGTTGGAACGGGCAATAGAACCTGCCGGGTTCCAAGTCTGGTTGTTATAAGAACGCTGGTAGTTGTTGTATTCATTATCTACCCATTCTGATTCCGGCTTAAATACAGGAGTAGTAGGGTCCATTGACATGGCAGATGAGAACTGATTCGGTGTATCGTCCCATGATTCCATACGAGGCGCAATGTCCACACCCATCTTTACATACTTATTAAAGGTATATTCGGTGTTCAAACGTACGTTAATCTTATCCCAATAACCTACATCAAACTGAGAGTTGTTACGGTAATAACCCAAGCTGAAGTTATATACCAGCTTGTCTGTACCTCCAGCCACACTCAAAGCATAATTCTGAACCAAGGCAGTCTTGTTGACCACTGTATCCCACCAGTCTGTTCCACCCGGATTGGTAGTAGCTCCCATATCGTTCCAGTTGGAAGTAGAGCCATCGTTCGTATAACGTTTGTTATATACCTCTTTATATTCAGCGGCATCTGCCATATTCGGCTTCGCAATGGTCTGGAAACCTACAGAAGCACTGAAGTTCACATTAGCCTTACCAGATTTACCCTTTTTCGTGGTAATCAAGATAACACCGTTAGAGGCACGAGTACCATAAATAGCAGCTGCAGAAGCATCCTTCAATACTTCCATTGATTCAATATCATTGCTGTTCAAGAAATTGATGTTATCACCAACCGGCATACCGTCCACTACATAAAGCGGATTACTACCGTTGACAGTGGTGACACCACGAATCAAGACTTTTGGAGTAGTACCCGGTCCACCACCGCTGGCTACTTGCACACCATTGATTTTTCCTTGCAAGGCATCCATGGCATTACCCGTTACAGACTGCGTGATTTCCTCTCCTTTTACAGTAGAAATGGAACTGGTCAAATCACTTTTCTTTACGGTACCATAACCAATTACGACTACTTCATCCAATAATTCAGTAGCTTCTTTCAATACGACATTAATGACCGTCTTTCCATTTACAGGGATTTCCTGTGTGTCATATCCAATAGAAGAAAAGACCAGTACAGCATTCGAAGAGACGTTCGTCAACGTATAGTCACCATCCAATCCGGTAATTGTTCCATTTCCTGAACCTTTGATCTGCACGGTGGCACCGATCATCGGCTCTTTATCGGAGGCTGAAGTTACCGTTCCTTTTACAGTAAGTGTCTGTGCATAGCCACACAATGAGAGCAGCAGCAGACATACAATTAATAATTGTTTCTTCATGTTTTATGATTATTGGTTAATTAATTTGCAGGGACAATTTTACCTCTACCCAGATGGGCATCAAACTCAAAGCGATAATTTCCTCCTTTGGTGATAACCGGCTTCATCCAGTTGTCCTGTACGGAAGAACCATCCGACCATTTTTGGTTGGTACCTTCCCAGTTCGGATTCACATCATTTTTCTTGCTGAAATATCCAAACTTCTCAATGTCCGTAGAATTATCACAACGCCATTCTACATGGTCCCACCAACCGCTTGGGTGATAATTGGAAATGATAAAGTTCAGTTCTTCACCTGATTCCAAAGACCAAGTAGCGCCTGCAGCCGGATAATAGAACAAATGAGGATTATTGGCATCTTGTACAAACAGATGTTCGCCTGCATCCTGAGGAGAACCACCCCATCCTATATAGAAGTTGATGTACTCAGAACCGTTCTCCCATACATCGAAACAAGGCTGTCCATATTCATAGTTAATAGGATCAGTAGCCTCATTTACAGAATAAGTCTTTATAGTATACGTAGACTGTTTTACATTTATATCAATCTCATAATATACATTAGGAGTATCCAGTACAATCGGCTTTGCTGTTTCCGGATCATCAGTCAGTTTATTGGAGTCCTCAGGATCCAATCCAAAGCAAATCGGAGTAAAGCTGGTCTTTTGCGGAAGGAAGAAAATCTCTGTACCCGCAGCTTTGTTGTAATAGCGAGCCTTATATTGATATTCCCCGGTATGATTAATCACCATCGGCACGCCAAATACATCACTGTTCAGCTCTTCATCCGTTTTCACATCTGCCAAATACATTTTTTCAAAGTCAGGCATTTCTGAAACCGTCACATTGCAAGTAGAAGTCACGCTGTTCCCCACCGCATCATAAGCAGTCAGATTAATCGTATAAGTCTGACTTTCATTAGGAAAGACTATGGCCTCTTTAAAAGTCAAAGAAGCTTTTCCTTCCGCACTCACTGTACGAGTTTCAAAACCACTCAGTTCAGGAATCTCAATGGTCACATAATCCAACTTCCTATCATCAGTGGCAGTAAAATTCAAAGTGTACTGTGGATTCCGGTCAGCCTTCATCAAAACAGTAATGGTCTTATCCGGAGCCACCGCAAATACAGGATTTTCAAAATCTCCGTCCATCGTAATCAACACATCTTGTGAAGTCTCACGTCCCCCGACATCTATAACGGTTACCTTTACCGTAAACTGTTCACCGACTTCATCTTTTGCCAGACTGAATTTATAGCTCAAATCATAAGAAGTTTGAGGAGCCCCATAAATATCAATCAAATCAATGGTCTTGTTCAGATATAAATCTGCACATTCCAATTTAATTGCAGAAATACCGTCTGCATCCGTAAGCGTTCCTTCAATCGTGAAGTCATGTCCGGCACCACTCTGAATATGGTCAGCTTTTAATACTGCAACAGGTGCTTCCCCATCCACATCCGCATACTTATTATCATCACTACAACCTGTTACAAAGACCCCTGTGGCAAAAAGCACACAGAGCAAAGAAACTTTCAAGAATCTTGTCCTCATAATTATTAGCATTTATGATTAAACATTATTTTTTCGAGTGCGAAAATACTTATTACCTTAAATTTAATATAAAACCCATCGTGCAATGAGCGACCACAAATCGCTCATTGCATGATTTGCATACTGTTAATTCCACAAATATTCGTATTTTTGAAACGATAAAAAATCTATGACATGAGAACTTGTTTTACCTTGCTTTTACTCTTGCAAATCCTTGTTATCCAGGCACAACCCTACACCATTAAAAAATTAGGACTGGAGAAAAAACTCTCTAACAGCTATGTCATCGACATCGCGGAAGACAAAAACGGTTATCTCTGGTTTGCCACCGAAGAAGGACTGAATAAACTGGAAGGGAATTCCTTCACTTCATTCTACAAAAAAGATGAAAGGAGTTCACTCAACTTGACGGGGAACGAATTAAATTATTTGCTGGATGACCCCAAAGAACCCATTCTATGGATTGCTACCCAACGGGCCGGATTAAATGCGTTCAACTACAAGACGTGTCAGCAGATTGTCTTCCAGCACAACCCCAAAGATCCAAACAGCATCGCGACCAACGATGTCACCAGCCTGTCGGTAGCAGCCGATGGAAATTTATGGATAACCACATACTGGAGGGGCATCGACTATCTGGATAAAGCCACAGGGAAATTCACACATTATAATCAGGAGACCGTCCCCGGACTCCCCAGTAATACGGTCTGGGCAGTGGCAGACGACCACAAAGGGAACTTATACATCGGACACGCACAGCATGGAATGAGTATCCTCTCCATCAAGGACAAGAAAATCAAAAACTTTACGTACGACAAGCAGGATATTCACACTCTCCCAAGCAACAATGTACAATGCATTTTCAAAGACAATACAGGCAATATCTGGATTGGTACAGAAAAAGGACTGGCACTCTATAAACCTGAAACGGAAGACTTTATCCGGATTGGAGAAAAAGGCTCACCTCTTTCCCATCGGATTTATGATATCCAGCAATTCAATGAGCATGAACTATGGATAGCCACAGAGTTCGGCGGCATTGCCATAATCGATCTGTCCAAAAGTATGTTCAATACGGCCGAAGAGGTCCATTTCATCCACGCCGGCGACAATGAATATAACCTCAACAATTCTACCGTACGCTGTCTGTTTCAAGATTCCCACCAGAACATCTGGGCCGGCACATGGGGCGGAGGAGTGAACTTCCTCAGTCCCAATGCAGCCTTGTTCAAATCCTTCAGCTATTCCCCAAACTCTCCGGGAAGCAATCTAAATGCCCATATCGCCAGTGCCGTCTGCATTGACAAACAAGGCACCTTATGGGTGGGCACAGACGGAGGAGGCATCAACGTACTGGAAAAAGGACAAAGAACAGCTACTTATACCGAAAACAGTGGAAACCTTAGTGGAAATTCCATACAGGCCGCATTGTGTGACCAAAATGGGAATCTTTGGTTCGGTATCTTTTATGGGGGTATCATGTTCTATGATAAACATACCAAGAACTTCCGGCAAATCTTCCCCAAAGAACAATCCACCTATGACGTGCGGTCACTCTTCGAAGATAAGGAAGGCATCATCTGGGTAGGTACGAGCGAAGGGGTTTTTCAGATAGACAGAAACTCCCAAAAGATTCTCCATCACATCAATATGCCCGACAATCTGGTACGCTCAGTCATCAAAGACTCCAAAGGGCAAATATGGGTCGGAAGCTTTGGAAGTGGAATCTTTCTCTATTCGTCCAATTGGAAACAATTGAAGGAATTCAACACTTTCAGAGGCTTTCCATCAAATACCATTAACCAGCTTTTTGAAGATTCTCAGGGAAAGATATGGGCAGCCACCGGAGAAGGTCTGGTACAAATTACCAACCAGTCTCCTTGGAAATATAAAATCTTCCAACGCAATGAAGGACTGACCAACACTTTTATCTGGGCCATCACAGAGGATGAGAACAAGAATATATGGTTCAGTACCAACCAGGGAATCAGCTGTTTATCAAAAGACAGACAGAATATCTACAATTACGATTACAGGGATAACATCCCCATGGCCAGTTTTATGGGTAGAAGTGTTTGTAACGATAAAAACCACACTCTCTACTTCGGGTCAACCAACGGACTGTGCTATTTCACCCCCAGCCAGATTTTGGATAAAAAACAATCTCCCAAGGCAGTGATTGGAAAAATAACGATATATGAGCCGCTGACCTCGGAAAACAGCAATGAAACGGAAATTCCCCTGATTAACCGGGAAAGCATACAGCTGAAATTTTTACAGAATAATTTCAATATATCTTTCCACATACAAGATTACTCCTTGAACGAAAGAGTGGAATATGCCTATATGCTGAAGGGACTTGAAAACGCATGGTACACAGTGAAAGACCCGTATAACGTGACGTTCCGTAATCTGCCGCCGGGGAAATATGAGTTCCAGGTGAAAACCCGCATCCGAAACCAAGAATGGTCCGACGATATCTCAAAAGTGGAAATTATCATCGCTCCTCCCCTCTGGCTCTCCTGGTGGGCAAAAATTCTTTACGTACTTGGAGGTATCGGAATCCTCATCGGCGGACTATGGGCCTATAAACGCAAACTGAACCTGGAATACTTGTATGAATCGGAGAAGATGAACCACAAACAGGAACAGAAATTGAATGACGAACGGTTGAGATTCTTCACCAACATTACGCACGAACTACGTACGCCGCTTACCCTCATTCTAGGACCACTGGAAGACATGGTGAAAAACAGCAGCCTTTCCCCCAAAGACCATCACCGGATTTCGGTCATCCACCAAAGTGCCGTACGCCTGCTGAACCTGATTAACCAGATACTGGATTTCCGGAAAACGGAAACCCAGAACAAGAAACTGTGTGTCACAAAAGGGAACCTGACTAACGCAGTCTATGAAACCGGACTGAAATACAAGGAGCTGAACAACAATCCTAACGTACAGATATTAATAGAGGTAGAGGAAGAGAACATGATTTTGTTTTTCGACAAGGAGGTCATCATGATGATTTTGGACAACCTGATTTCCAATGCCTTGAAATATACTGAAAAGGGATATGTACGTGTACGGGCTGAATGGGTCACAGAAAACGGCATACGATATGCACAGCTTTCCGTGGAAGACACCGGCTATGGCATCGGGAAGGAAGCACTCGACCATATTTTCGAACGCTATTATCAGGAAAGCGGGGAACATCAAGCTTCGGGAACAGGTATCGGACTTGCCCTGGTAAAGAATCTGGTCACCCTGCATGAAGGAGATATCCAGGTGAAAAGCCTCCCCGACATCGGCACCACCTTCTATCTGCGCTTACAGGCCAACAATACTTACCCAAACGCCTTGCATGGGGAGGATGTACACACGGACATACAGGAAGTGAAAGAAGGAAATATCGAGAAACTGGAAATGGCAGACAACACGAAAAATTCACGTCCCATCGTACTGGTGGTGGAAGACAATGCCGACATCCGTGACTATATTGTCGATGCCTTCACGGATTTATATGAAGTGAAAACGGCCTCTAATGGAAAGGATGGACTGAAAATAGCTACCGAATGTGCCCCCGATATCGTCGTCAGTGACATCATGATGCCTGTAATGAACGGCATCGTAATGTGCCAGAAGCTGAAAACGGATATCCGTACCAGTCACATTCCTGTCATCCTCCTCACGGCAAAAGACGGTATCACCGACAAGGAGGAAGGGTATCAGGCCGGTGCCGATTCCTATCTCACCAAGCCCTTCAGCGCCAGTCTGCTACAGAGCCGAATCAGCAACCTGCTAGCACAGCGGAGACTACTGTCCGAACGTTTTGCTATCCGACCGGAAAAGCCACAAAGCATGGAGGAAAAAAGAGCCATCATCACGGAGTCGATGAACAAACTGGACAAAGAATTTCTGGACAAGATTACCCATATCATAACGGAAAGCCTCTCTGCTGCCGAAAATGTAGATATCACAGTTTTGTCTAACGCATTATGTATGAGCAGTTCTACGCTTTACCGGAAAGTGAAAGCACTGACAGGAATGTCTACCAACGAATATATCCGGAAAATCAAAATGCACCTGGCAGAGAAATACCTGCTGGAGGGCAAATATACCATCTCCGAAATCGCCTTCAAAGTGGGAATCAACAGCAACGTGTATTTCCGCCAGTGTTTTAAAGAAGAATTCGGCATGTCGGCCTCCGACTATCTGAAGCAACTGACAGGGGCTTCTATCGAAGATACGACCGACGAAAAGGAAGATTGAGACCCATTTTCACACCCGATAAAAACGTCCTTGCGTTTGATTTGAAACGCCTTTACGTTTGGTTTAAAACGTCCTTGCGTTTTACTTTAAATGCACTTGCGTTTGAAGACAAACGTCCTTGCGTTTAAGGACAAACGCAAAGGCGTTTTCCAGCACGAAAGAACGCATAAAAAAACGGCTGTCTTCACGCGGAAAACAGCCGTTCTTCAAACATTATATCAGAATCTTATTATGCTTCCTCTACTTCACCTACTTGCTTCGGCATCTTGTGTCCCATAGTCAGGTAAGCTACCGGAGCAGCCACGAACAAAGAAGACAATGTACCGATTACCACACCCAGGATCATGGCGAATGCAAAGCTACGAATGCTGTCACCACCCAGGATGAAGATACTCAGCAACACAATCAAGGTACTCAAAGAAGTGTTGATGGTACGGGCCAAAGTGGTATTCAATGAATCATTGAACAACTGGGCACGTTCGCGTTTCGGATACAGACCGATAAACTCACGTACACGGTCGAAGATTACCACCTTATCGTTGATAGAGTAACCGATGGCCGTCAGGATGGCACCAATGAACGTCTGGTCAATTTCCAACGAGAACGGCATCCATCCGTAACACAAGGAGTAGGCACCGATAATCAATACCGTATCCACTACCAAGGCTACTGTAGCACCAATACTGAAAGCGATGTTGTTGAATCGAATCAAAATATACAGACCGATAGCAATCAAAGCCAGCACAACCGACCAGATAGCGGATGTCTTGATATCGTCGGCAATACTAGGACCTACCTTCTGAGAACTGATGATAGAACCTCCGGCACGGTTATCACGGTCGATAAAGATTTCGAGCGTAGTACCCTTACCCAGCAAGTTACCTTCTTTCAATGCATTGTAAAGGAACTCTTCGATTTCAGTATCGATTGTCGGAGAATCTTCATTGATGCGGTAGTTGGTCGTCACACGGATGGTCTTTCCATCTGTACCCAAGGCAATGGCCTGTACGTTGGCATCTCCCACTTTCGGCTGCAGCAGGTCGCGTACGGTTTCCGGCTGTACCACTTGTTCAAACTGAACTACGAAGTTACGTCCACCGGTGAAGTCGATACTCTGTGCGAGTCCACGAACAAAGAAGGAAACAATACATACTACGATGATGATTCCCCAAACCGTGAACGAACGTTTGGTGATACCCATAAAGTTATAGTGTACATTCTGCATCAGGTTCTTGGAAACGCCTGTAGTGAATGTCAGGTTCAACCATTTTTCCTTGTTCATGAAGTGTTCGTAAACCAGACGAGTCAGGAACACGGCTGAGAAGAACGAACAGAGGATACCGATAATCAGGGTAGTGGCGAAACCACGGATCGGACCGGTACCGAAGTTGAACAGGATGACACCTGTGATGATAGAAGTCAAGTTAGAGTCGAAGATGGCAGAGAACGCGTTCTTGTAACCTTCGGCCAAAGCCTGCTTGGTTCCCTTGCCTGCACGAAGCTCTTCTTTCGTACGTTCATAAATCAATACGTTCGCATCCACAGCCATACCCAGTGACAATACCATACCAGCGATACCGGACATCGTCAAGGCAGCCTGGAAAGAGGAAAGGATACCCAGTGTGAAGAAGAAGTTGATGAACAACGCACCGTTGGCCACCATACCCGGAATGAATCCGTACATCACACACATGTAAGCCATCAGGACAATCAAAGCCACGATGAAGGAAATGATACCTTGGTTGATAGATTCCTGTCCCAGAGACGGACCTACGATGTCTTCCTGTACGATACGAGCCGGAGCCGGCATCTTACCAGATTTCAACACGTTGGCCAAGTCTTTTGTGACTTCCGGAGTAAAGTTACCGGTAATCTGTGAGTTACCGCCAGTAATTTCAGAGTTTACACGCGGTGCACTGTATACATATCCATCCAATACGATGGCGATTTCCTTACCGATGTTCTTCTTTGTCAGGGCAGCCCAACGACGAGAACCTTCCGTGTTCATTGACATGCTGACGCACGGCTTGTTGAACTGGTCGTATTCGTCTTTGGCGTCTGTTACTACGTCACCTTCCAGCGGTGCACGTCCGTTACGTTCTGTTGATTTGATGGCATACAATTCGAAGATACGTCCGGTCTTGTCCATATCAGAAGCTTTCACCCCCCACATCAGTTTCAGGTCGCGCGGCATCACTTCCTTCACGGCCTTCATGTTCAGGATGCGGTTTACATCAGCTGTATCTTTGTAATCGGCATAACCTACGATACAACCTACTCCGCTCTGGTTCAGCTGCAGTACAGACAACAACGGATGTTCTTTTTTCATCTGTTCCATATCAGCGCTGGAAGCAGCCGGAGTTTCACCCTTCAAAGCGGCTGTCAAGCTATCCTTAGCAGAAACAGCAGAAGCCTGAGCTACGGCAGTGGTATCAGCTTCAGCCTGTACAGAATCAGCAGGAGCTTCGTTGTTCAGCAAACCACGTGCACGATTATCGGCAGAAGCCAGTACCGGCACGATGTCCTTTGCTTCGAATGTTTCCCAGAATTCCAAGTTGGCAGAACCCTGCAAGAGTTTTCTCACACGTTCCGGTTCCTTGATACCCGGCAGTTCCACCATGATACGGCCCATCTTTCCTTCCAGTGTCTGGATGTTCGGCTGAGCCACACCAAAACGGTCGATACGTGTACGCAAAACATTGTAAGAGTTGTCTACGGCAGCTTTTACTTCCTCGCGCAATACTTTCTCTACCTCTGCATCTGTACTACGGGTATTTACTTTATCTTTCAATTGTTGAGTGGCGAAAAGTTCAGCAAGTTTGCCTTCCGGAGCCAGTTTCTTGTATTCTCTGATAAACAGGGTCACGAAATCTTCCTGACTGTTAATCTGCAATTTGGCAGCTTCAGCCACAGCCTTGTTAAAGGCTTCATCTGGTTTGTTGTCGGCCAACGCCTTCACTACGTCCGGTACGGAAACCTCCAGAATGACGTTCATACCACCTTTCAGGTCCAAACCCAACCCGATTTCCATTTCACGACATTTTTTCAGCGTATAAACTCCCAACCACACCCTCTGATTCTGCATGGAATCCAGGTAATGTGCCGAACCCTTCGGGTCCTCAGCCGCCTTGTTCATCTGATAACGGGTAACGAATGAGAATGAAAGGTAAAAAGCACACGCAAGGGTCAGTAATACCGCAAAAACCTTTACAAATCCTTTGTTTTGCATGTTACTTTAATTTATTATATTTACTTTTAAAATTTGATACGTTTATTCAAGGTTGCAAATATAGTTTTTTTTCATTAGATATGCGGAAACGATTGTAAATATTTAAGCCATAGAGCCTAAAAAAGGAGCTATTGCTTGCAAAAATTAAGCAATAGCTCCTTCTTTTATTTATAAAGTATAGGGTAACCCCTATCATTCAGGCATTTTATTTCAATCCACGTGCCTGCAACAGCGGTTCGATACTAGGTTCTGCCCCACGGAAAGTGACATACAGCTTCATCGGATCATCGGAACCACCTTTCTCCAAGATGTTCTTGCGGAAAGAAGTAGCTGTAGCCTGGTCAAACAGTCCGTGTTCCTTGAACGCTTCAAACGCATCCGTATCCAGACGTTCTGCCCACAGATAGCAGTAGTATCCGGCTGCATAGCCACCCATGATGTGATTGAAATAGGTAGAACGGTAACGAGGTGCAATTTGCGGAATCAGACCGATTTTATCCATCAGCTGCTTTTCAAACTGCAGTACGTCAAAGCCTTCCATGGTAGTCAGACTGTGCATTTCCATATCCAGGATAGCCGCAGCCAGCAACTCAGTCGTCATGAATCCCTGGTTGAACAAGGCTTGGTTTTCAATCTTGGCAATCAAAGAATCCGGAATGGCCTCACGGGTCTTGTAATGTTTGGCATACATCTTCAGCACTTCCGGAGCCACAGCCCAGTGTTCCATAATCTGTGAAGGAAGTTCCACAAAGTCACGTGCCACTGAGGTACCGGATACACCTTTATACTTACACTGTGTCAGCAAACCGTGCAGGGCATGTCCGAACTCATGGAACATCGTACGAGCCTCATCAATGGTCAGCAAGGACGGAATGTCACCGGCCGGTTTGGTAAAGCTGGCCACATTGTAAATCAACGGGCGGACACCTTCCTGTTCTTCACGGAAGTTGCTCATCCAGGCACCGCTCCGCTTGCTGGCACGCGGCATATAGTCACTGTAGAACACACCCAGGAGCGAACCGTCTGCATCCTTCACAATGTAAGTTTTCACATCTTTGTTGTACACCGAGATAGAGTCACACGGAGTAAGGGTAATGCCATACAGCTTGTTCACTACCATGCACAAACCGTTGAACACGTCTTCCTGACTGAAATAAGGCTTGATTTCATCTTCATTCAGACTGTATTTTCCCTGACGGAGTTTCTCGGCATAATACCACCAGTCCCATGCTTCCAGTTTCTCGCCTTTTCCTTCACGGTCCATGATTTTCTGGAGCTCTGCAGCCTCAGCCTCGGCATTCTTGATGGAATATTTCCACAAACCATACAGTAAATCCAACGCATTCTGAGGTGTCTTGGCCATGTTGTCGGACAACTGGTATTCCGCATAGTTACTGAATCCCATCAGCTGTGCCTTTTCCAGACGGAGTGCCAGCACCTGCTTCAACACGTCCTTGTTGTCGTTGGCATTGCCCCGGTTGCCCAAACTGGTATAAGCCTGATAGATATTTTTTCTCAACTCACGGTTCTGTGCATATTGCAGCAACGGTGTACGGCTGGATTCCTGCAAAGTGAATACCCATTTTCCGTCCTTCCCGTGCGCTTTTGCTTCATGGGCAGCCCCTTCAATCACTGCTTCCGGCAAGCCAGCCAAATCTTCTTTCTTGTCGACCACCAGCAGATAATCGTTGTTGTCGGCCAGCACATGATTGCCGAACTCGATGGTCAACGTAGAAAGCTGTTTGTTGATTTCGCGCAGACGTTCCTGTTTCTGGGCATCCAGTCCCGCGCCCGAACGGATAAATTCCTTGTAATATTTATCCAGCAGATAATGCTGCTCTGTGGTCAGTTTGATTTTTCCGGCCTCTTCCTGTGCATGTACAGAAGCCACCCGCTTATATAAATCCTGATTCAGGAAAATATTGTCACTGTGTTCAGACAACATCGGAGCGATTTTACCCTCCAGAGCCATCAGTTCATCGTTTGTATCGGCCTCAGTCAAGGCAAAGAATACCCCACTCACCCGGGCCAGGATTTCCCCACTGTTATCCAATGCCACAATGGTATTCTCGAAAGTCGGTTCATCCGGATTCTCCACAATGGCCTTGATTTCCTGATTCTGCTGCTCAATGCCTTTCAAGAAAGCCGGTTCATAATGTTCCACCTTAATCCGGTTGAAATCCGGCGTGCCATAAGGCGTTTCAAACTCAGTCAGAAACGGATTGTCCGTATCAGCTGCCTGCTGTCCGCAGGCACATACCATACAACTCATAGCGGCTGCAAAAATTAAATTCTTCATCATATTGTTATTATCAGGTTATAATTTCTCTACCAGACACCACAGCGGATAATGGTCGGAGGCCGAAATGGAATTGTCCACCCGACATTTCAACGGCCGGAATCCTTTGTTCACAAACAAGTGGTCAATGCGGAAATACAAGAAATTCCGGTTGTAAGAGAATCCGGGTCCCCATCCCGCTGCACGATAAGCATCAGTCAATCCCTTTCCGATGGTACGATGAGCATACGAAATCGGCGAATCATTGAAATCACCACATACCAGCAAATATTTGGCAGTCTGTCGGGAAATGGCTTGTGCCACAGAGTCAGCCTGAGGCGCACGAATCACCGCCGCATCCGCCAGTTTCCGGATCAGGTACTTTCCACCCGACTTCACCTTCTGCTCATCCGGCGATTTCAATAAGCCTTCATACATCTCTTTATCGTGTGCATCCAGCTTGTTCGACTCCAAATGGTTACACACCACTGCCAAAGTATCCCCTTCCATCTTCAGGCGAAGGAGAAAGCTTCCATTATACATACTCTCATAAGGAATCCGCTCGGCAGAAAGAATCGGGAAACGTGACAGGCATCCCATCCGGTTTCCATTTCCTACATCCAGACTCCGCACATAAGGATACATCGGAAATGCTTTCTTCATCTGCTTCTCATCCCAACGGAATTCCTGCAGGCAAACCACATCCGCATCACTCTGCTGGATATAAGTCTGTATCGGGTGAGACTCATCTTCCTCATCGCCCTGCATCCCCATGACGTTGTAGGTCAAGAATTTCAACACCTCACCGTCGGCCGTTTCCTGAGCACTGCAAAAAGGGCTGTACGTTAAAATAGCTCCTCCACCCAACAGCAGAAAAGCCAACGGTACCCACACGAGCCGTCTGTAGTAAAACAGCCAGACCGGTACAAACACCAGTACGGCCAGCAATAAAAAGGGGAAAAACAGTCCTGCACACGAAAGTATCGGATGAGCTACGGGCGACAAAGAAGGGGTATACGCACACAACAAGAATCCCGCTCCCGCTCCGATATTCCCAAGCAGGAGCCCACCTTTTACTGTATGTCCCAGAATATTCATTTCTTACTTGCGTCAAATAATCTCTTTTTTTCTTCTTCCGTCAGGCTGTTGTATCCCGACTTCCGCAGTTTATCCAGAATCCGGTCGATTTCAGCCTCCCGTTCCTTTTTGCGGGCATTATAATCGTAGTCTGCCTGCCGTCCTCCGTAGTGTACCTTCATCTTAGGTTTCCGTTTCACCGGATGTCCCAGCCGCATGCACCAGTCGCACACCGCGTTGATTCCTTTCGTGACATCACGCCCGCGCTGCAAACCTGCCGCAAACGCCCATCCGGCCAATGCTCCTCCCAGATGGGCAATATGACCGCCCGCATTGCCCGAAGTCATAAACAGTAAATCGAGCACTACCATGAACAAAGCCACATATTTCAGGCGAACCGTACCAATGAACAGGAACTGCACCGGATAGTTCGGTTCACGTACACCCACTGCCACCACAATGGCCAGCACCGAAGCCGATGCTCCCAGCAGATAAGACGAATACACTGCCTCCTGAAAATAAGGGAACACATTATACGCCAGCATGTACAGCAATCCGCCGCAGATACCTCCCAGAAAATACAGTCCACGCAGGTGCCTGGCCGAAAAGAACATCAGAAACAGACGTCCGAACCAAAAAAGCCACAGCATGTTGAACAAGATATGCAACACACCGGCATGCATGAACATATACGTCAGCAGCGACCAAGGCTGACGGATAAATGCTTCCGTCCAGGCTGGCAATTCCAGAAAATGCATCCAAGGCGATGAAGGCACATTAAACAGGGTCAGAAAAATCTGTACCACCGTCACGACCAGAAACACTGCTACGTTGACATACACCAACCGCACCGCAATGTCACCCTGCTGGAATTTCCGTTTCAAATCAGTAATAAATCCGTCCGCTGCCATTTTTCTTTTTCCAATAAATAATCAGTATCAAGCCGAACAGCATACCGCCCAAATGTGCGAAGTGCGCCACATTGTCACCGCCTCCCAAACCGAGCACCAACTCCAATACCGCATAACCAATCACAAAGTATTTTGCCTTGATAGGCATCGGAATAGGGAATACGAACATCTGGCTGTTGGGGAACAACATACCGAAAGCCAGCAGAATACCATACACGGCTCCCGAAGCACCCACTGTGGTCAACTGGTTCAGGAAGGCTTCCATCGGAATGACACCCAGTCCCGTATCGACCGAAGTATAGTTCGACCACACCATGGCATATTCCAGGTACTGCACCAGTTCCTGAATCAACCCGGCCCCGATACCGCAAACCAGATAGTACGTCAGGAAACGCTTAGGTCCCCACACCTGTTCCAGTACCCGTCCGAACATCCATACCGCGAACATATTGAAAAAGATATGCGAGAAATTGGCATGCATGAACATATACGTGATGAGCTGCCCCAGATTGAAGTCCGAGGCCAGGAAAAAGTGAAGGCCAAGCAAATTTTCTATATCTACTCCGTATTTCCGAGCCACAAACATACCCAGAAAACAGAGCACATTGATAATAAGCAGGTTTTTCGTTACTGTTGGAAGATTATTCATGTCGTTAAATCATTGATTCAGTTGCAAATGTACAATATAAATCTGGTTTGGACGCATCCGTATGCTTAAAATTCATTGCACACACCGATGGAGTCACGCAACACCAGCAAACTTTCCGGCCCCATATTAAAAAGCAGGTCTATCACACTCAGATTAGGCAAGAAACCCAGTTTCTGGTCAAACACCTGATAATAAGGCTTCGGCACAAACTCCTTGTCCGCCTCCCGGAAATCCCGTTTGGGATGAATCCGTTCCCGGAAATCATCTGCAGTCTCCGGTTCCTGCACATAGTCATCGGTCGGTATCAGCCGGGGCTGCATATCAATCTGTTGGCACACCCACTCGCACAATTCCAGGTTGAAATCGAACAGAAACGCATACTTCTGTTCAAAGAACCGATGGAACTCATCCGCATAATAATCGAAAAACGGACTATGCTTGTAAGCCGCCACAAAAGCATTCCAATGTACGTGCCGCCAGTTGCCATGGTCGGAAATGCGTATATCCTTCATCAGGCATTTCAGGTCATCCCCCTTTTCTGTCGGGATGGTCAATGCCAGCGGGCCGTCGGCCGACGCAATCACACACCGGTTCCGGTAAGTCTGCTTCATGTAGTGGTCATACCGCTCCACATACACCGAAGGATAAGCAAAAAGTTTGGTATAATATTCCACGGGAGCCAGATAGGCCGACCCTAAAATCACTTCATCTTTCATTTTCTTTCTTTTAGTCATTGCACCCGCTGTCCGAAACGTCCCTTCCGGGAAGAATACCAGATGAGCCAGGCCTTTCCCACCAGATGGTCTTCCGGCACCAGCCCGAACAGACGGGAGTCACAGATATTCACGGGGTCGTTCGAAGCCATCCAATAGTAATCCTTGCTGAACGTGTACGCCTCCACCGGCTTTCCTTTCACATACAACGTGTCGTGACGTACCTCCGCCGGCTGATGCTCATGCACCACAATCGTGTTGCACAACAACGTTACATTCCACGGATACACCTTCACCGGCACGCCCTTTGCCGGAATCACATACGGATGCGCTTCCGTGCGGTTTTTCTCGTCCAGCGGAATCAGCGGAATCCGCCCTTCCAACTTCTGCGAAAGCAAATAATATTCATACTGGCTGAAACTCCGGATATAGCCCCCGTCGGAAGTATATCCCACCAGCGTATTACCTTTGATACCCAGTACCGACAGCACCGTCAGCATCAGGTCCTCCGTCGATACCGGATAGGCATACAGCGACTTGGCATCCGGGCTCAGCACCTTTCCGCCCACATTATTCAAATCAGCGTCCAGCATCAGCGTGTCGCCCGGCGTACCGACACAACGGCTGATAAACAGTTCCCGCCACTCGATTCCCGTCTCCGGATTTTCAGGGTGCGGATTGTTGAACAAGACAATATCCCCTTTCCTTGCACGGGAAGCCGCCAGCCGATGATAGCCGAAGAGCGAACAGAACGGCAGACGCAACCCGTAACTCCACTTGTTGACCAGAATCCGTTCCCCCTGGTAAAGCGAATTCTCCATGCCGGAGGAAGGAATCACGCAAGTCGTCACAAGCAGCGTCCGCACCAGCAAGACGGTCAGTACCGCCACGCCGGCTGCCTTCAACCACCACCATCCGGACTTTCCTTGGTTCATACACTCATTTGATGGAATCTACAAACTTGAACAGACGGTTCCAGCGAACCTTTCCGTCGAACCATCCGCGGTCCTGATCCAGCGACAGCCAGATGAAAATCGGCTTGCCCACGATATGGTCTTCCGGCACAAAACCCCAGAAACGGGAGTCGGCCGAATTGTGACGGTTGTCTCCCATCATCCAGTAATAATCCATCTTAAAGGTATATTTCGTAGTTTCCTGTCCGTTGATGTAAATCTTTCCGTCCTTCACCTCCAAACTGTTGCCTTCGTAGTTCCGGATAGGACGTTCATAAATCGGCAGGTTGTCCAAGGTCAAATCCACGGTAGCCCCTTTTTTCGGAATCCATATCGGTCCGTAGTTATCCACCGTCCATCCCGTCAGCTTGTTGTCGGGATACAGTCCGCCCGCATCGTCGTCCGGTACATTCTCAATGGAAGTCACCAAATCTTTCCGGGCCAGCAGAGCTGCTTTGGCCTTCTCGGTCAGCGGCATGTTGTACACCGATTCCTCCGTGTAATACCCCATCAGGTCTTCCTTGCTGATACCCAGCTCATGACACAAATCCTCCGGCAGCATGCCTTTGGTATGTACGAAATAACGGTACTGTACATTGTCCGGCTCCTTGTTCGGCTTGCCGTCCAAATAGATAATCCGGTTCTTGATCTGCAACGTCTGTCCCGGAAGTCCCACGCAACGCTTCACGTAGTTCTCTCTCCGGTCTACCGGACGCGTAATTACCTTGCCATACAGCTGCGGATTCTCATCAATATATTTGCGGCCCACCGAATAATAATAATCATACACTTCGCGCTGCTGTTCCACGTTCAAGCTGGCCAAGTCGATGGGCTGCGAAAGCTGCTTGCCGATGGCATAGCTCATACGGTAGATATCCTCTGCCGGATTGCCGGTTGCCACCGTATCACCAGCCGGGAAATTGAACACCACGATATCGTTCAGTTCCACTTTCCCCAGACCGGACACCCGCTTGTAGTCCCATTTCGGCCATTCCAGGTACGATTTGCAGTTGAACACCGGCAACGTATGTTGTGTCAGCGGCATGTGAAGCGGTGTCTGCGGGATACGGGCCCCGTAGCTCATCTTACTCACAAACAAGTAGTCGCCCACCAGCAACGATTTCTCCAGTGAAGACGAAGGAATCACGTAATTCTGGAAGAAATACAGGTTGACGAAATAGACAGCCACCAACGCGAACACGATGGCATCCACCCACCCCATCACCGTCAGCACGGTCTTGTTGGTCGACTTCTTCCACCATGTCCAAGGAATCTTCTTGGAAATATAGGCATCAAAGATAAACGGAACCACAATCAGTCCCAGCCAGCTTTTCAACCAAATCAGGAAAATCAGGTAAAGCACCAGCACTATGCCGAACTTTATCCATTGTTTACGTGAGGCTTGTATCATACTCAAAACTGAAATAAATCATTCATACCCAGAAAACCGGTGTGTCCGGCTGTATATTCGGCAGCCAGCACCGCTCCCAAAGCAAACCCCTTGCGGTTTTTCGCATCGTGCGTAATCACGATGGAATCGGCTTCCGACTCGTACTTGATAGTGTGGATACCCGGCACTTCCCCTTCGCGGATGGCACTTACCGGCAATTCATCCGGCGCACAATCGGTCGTTCCCGTCACGGTTCCATCGGGAGCCGTCAGCGTACCCATCACCCATTTGTGCTTGCGGTCCAGGTTCTCCAGAATCCCTTCCGCCAGCGTGATGGCTGTACCGCTCGGTGCATCCAACTTGTGTACATGATGCGTTTCCACCATCGACACGTCATAATTCGGGAACTGGTTCATGATTTTAGCCAGATACTTGTTGACTGCCGAGAAAATGGCCACTCCCAGACTGAAGTTGGACGACCAGAATAAAGTCTTTCCTTCTTCCTGACACAGGCGACGCATTTCCTCTCCGTGTTCAGCCATCCATCCGGTACTGCCTGACACCACCTTCACTCCATTCTTAAAAGCCTCCAGGCAATTACCGTAAGCCACCGACGGCGCCGTGAACTCAATGGCCACATCGGCCGAACGGAATGCTGCGGAAGCAAAATCTTCCCGGTTATTTATATCAATGATACTGACAATTTCGTGTCCTCTGGAAAGAGCTATCTTTTCGATTTCCTTTCCCATCTTTCCATATCCAATCAATGCAATTTTCATAATTCTGCTGATAATTTTATTCGCAAAGATAGTGTTTTTCAGTATTAATCATTACATTTACCCGACATTTACAGCTCGTTAACATGGAACATCTCCTCCAGTTTGTATGGAAGCACAAGCTTTTCCCGCTTACTCCGCTATGCACCACTCAAGGACAAACCGTGGAAGTCATCGACCCCGGACTCCCCAACCCCGATGCCGGTCCGGACTTTTTCAACGCGAAAATCAAGATTGACGGTATCCTCTGGGTAGGCAATGTGGAAATCCATGTGCATGCCTCCGACTGGAAACGCCACCAGCATCACTTGGACCGTGCCTACGACTCCGTGATTCTCCACGTGGCTTCCGACATCGATGCCGAGACCTTCCGTACGGATGGCGAACCCATCCCGCAAATGGAACTGCACTACCCGCCTTACTTACTGGAGAACTACCGCGAACTGATTGAAACCAGTCACTATCCGGCCTGCTACCGCCTCATCCCCCAACTGCCCAAACTCCTGCTCCACAGCTGGCTCTCCAGCTTGCAGACAGAACGCTTCGAGCAGAAAACACAGCGTATCCAGGCCCAGCTCACCCAAAGCAAAGGCGACTGGGAACAGGCCTTCTTTCTCACCCTGGCCCGCAACTTCGGTTTCGGCACCAACAGCGATGCTTTCGAACAATGGGCCCAGACCATTCCCTTGCAGGCCGTCAACAAACACCGTGACAACCTTTTCCAGATAGAAGCGATTTTCTTCGGACAAGCCGGTCTGTTACAGGAAGTCCCTTCCGACGACTATTCCGCCCAGCTTACCAAGGAATATGCTTACCTGGCTCACAAATTCGAACTGCATCCTTCCGAACACCTTCGCTGGAAGATGCTCCGCATGCGTCCGGGCAATTTTCCACACGTACGCATCGCCCAACTGGCCAACCTCTATCATCATTCCCAGGGGATGCTTTCCCAGCTCCTGCTGGCTCCTACCGTGAAAGAGCTGCGCGACCTGTTGCGGGGAGGTACCTCTCTCTACTGGCTCACTCACTACGTGTTCGGCGAACCGTCACCCGCCCGTCCGAAGACTCTCAGCGACGCTTCCATCGACCTGCTGATTATCAACACCGTGGTGCCTTTCCTTTATGCCTATGGCAAACACAAAGGTGAAGAACGGCTCATCGAACGGGCCAGTAACCTGCTGGAACAACTGAAACCGGAAAACAATTACATTATCCGCCTGTGGAAAGAATGTGGACTTTCAGCTGCTCATGCCGGCGACAGTCAAGCCCTTATCCAACTCAAGAAGAACTACTGCGACCCGAAAAAATGCCTGTTCTGCCGCATCGGGTATGAATATTTCAAGAAAAAAGAAAGTTAAGAACCGAGGATTTTCTCCCTTCATACACGACTCTTTCATTCCAATAAAGTCAGTCTCTCAGTACTCCCTTGGCAGTACTCCAGTACTTTCGTGGAAGTACTCAAGTACTGCCAAGGAAGTACTGGCACCAGATAAAGGTGTATTTCTCAAAACTTTACAGAGATTTACAGAAAATATAGCTATCTCTGTTGGAGAAAAATCATTTCCGTCTTGACAAAGGAATATAGACCGAACACTCCCAGCCTGAAAGTCGGTTACGCAAGAAAGGAGGCATATTGAACTTCCTTGTCATACCCCATTTGTATTGCACAGCCACCTCCATGAATCTGAAGTCATACGCCAATCTTGCAAATACCGGCAAGTCGAAGAAACTTTTGTCATAAAAATAAAAAGTGGGTTCCACTCCTACTGACAGATTCAATCCTCGAAACAGGTACCGTCCCACACTTCCAGCAAAAGACGCCGACCACAGATTACGGATTCCTTCCCCGCCCACATACGTCGTATGCACGTCAGAAGAAAGATAACGGAACCCATAGTTGTAACGGCCATATCTTGCCGATAACGACAGGTCGAACAACCAGCCGGTATCCGGGCGATTCAGCCGCCAGCGGTATCCGGCACCCAAAGTAAAATCAGCCCTCAAACGGGAGTTTGCCAAATCGAAAGGCGGCAATCCTTTCTCCGGTGAAGCCATCTGATAGTTTACGGTATTTTTCCCTCCATAAAGCACCAGGCCTGAAGAACGGAGCATCTGTGCACGAACTGTCATCCATAAAAAGAAAAGGAATAAGAAAAAAGATAAGCGTTTCATACTGATTTCCAATTAGTGTTATTATTTTTAATCTGGTTTCTGTTTTATTTACCCCACGATTCATCATTCAGCGATATCCCACATTCAGCACCGCATGATCAAAATCTGACCCTGTTTCAGATTTAGACATATCCATCCATCCCGTTTGCCGCAAGCGGCAACCCCCTATCAGCCCGAAACCGTTTTCCACATTGGTATAGGTAGCCCGCATAGGAGCCAGTTCCACATTGCCCAACTCATTATTCTTCTGCTCATTAAGCGATTTCAAATAGCGGTAGAACTCTTCGGACAAACTATATAAATAAACCTTATATTGCTTTCTGTTTATAAAAGTTTCATCTTGAATAGAAGTCTTGTAATCAGGTATGTAAGTCATATTCAAGCGAAGTGTGTAATTCTTTCCCTGAATCTTCTCATCGCTCCAAAAATACAGATTCTGATAGTACGCATAGTTTCCCATAAAAATGTCATCCAAACCCGAAGAAGCATCCAACATCGGCTCATCACTCCAGTCCATGTACGCAGAAGACGATTCACCATAATGCATCTCCGAAGTCCCCTCTTTCCAATACTTCACCCTTTCTTTGACCGTTACCGCATAGTAATTTTCAGTTTTTGCATAGTCGGTAAAATTTATCTGAAGCTGGAGCACATTCAACTCAGAGGGCTTCCGTTCTATCCTGACAGCGTTTAAAGGGAAAGGAGCAGGAATAGTGGTAAAGGCAGACACCGTTTTCACCCCTTCTACCGAAGCTGTAAGCCGGACACGGTCACCCATTTCATAAGGCCGAACCACATAATAACTTTTGGCGGGGACTCCCGGCAATGAATCCTCTGTCCACCACAAAGGAACGGAACGGTCATTCACTTCCAGGCGGATGTTCCTACCCTTTAATCCATACATCTTTCTGCCTTTGTCATAAACCGGAAGACTGTACGAAAGACGTACCACCGTAGTGTCATCACTTCCCAGATAACTATATACCGTTAGCCTAGGAATCTCTGAAACTTCATCCAAGTCAAAATGATACACACAAGATGAAAACAGACTGAAGGCTGCAAGGAGTATCATGAAATTCTGTTTGTTTAAATGCATAAATACAACGTTTAGAAATTTATTTGTCTATAATTCCAATGCATACCAATTCAGAAATTTAAAGTATAACTGAAAGAAGGAATTATCGGGAACAGTCCGATAGCCTTTCCTCTGAAACTTCCGTCGGCCTGCCGTTCTATCTTAGTATAAAAAGGATTCATACGGCAATAAGCATTATAGATACTCACATTCCAAATTCGCTCGAACCCCCGCTTGGTAGTCCGCCGGAAATTGATACCCACATCCAGCCGGTGGTAAGCAGGCAAAGTAATATTGTTAGGTTTTCCATACATCGGCTCCAAATCCGACAGTTGCGAGGTACCGGGTAGACAAGGATTTTCCACATACTGTGTAGGAACCGTCGCACGGTCGCCACTACGATAAGTCCAGGCCGCATATACATCCATTCGATGGCTGAATTTACGACGATATACCAAATTCAGTTTATGACGATTGTCGAACTTGCTGGGATACCAACCGGAATAAAAGTCATCAAACTTTTGCTTGCTCCATGATAAAGTATAACCAGCCTGAAAGAGGTTCTGCTCATCATGATACACCAGCGATGTTTCCAACCCATACGATTTGCCGTCTCCCACCCGTACCACCTGCTCCCAGTTTCCGGCAGGCAATGTCAGGCTGCCTCCCGCCTCGTACTCCAACATTCGGCCGGTAGTACGGAAATAGCTTTCCACCTCCAGGCGCAACCTCCACGGAAATTCCATGTACACACCACCTGCCACCTGCCGCGAACGCATAGGACGTATACGGGAGGTAGAAGGAACCCAACAATCGGTCGGCAGGTTCAAATAAGAATTGGATAACTGGTGTGCAAACTGACTCATCTCTGTATAGGACACTTTCAAAGTGGTACGACTAAACAGACGGTAGCTTGCCGATATTCTCGGTTCCAGCGAATGATATACTGCTCCCGAAACCTGATACATGGTATAACGTCCCCCCAAGTTTATTCGCAGCTTCCGGGTCAGCCTCATATCGTCTTCCGCATAAAAAGAGAACTCATTTCCCCTGTAATGGCTCTCTACGGATGACAATAGCGTATCCGTCATTTCCTCCGTACCTCTTATATCCTGTGATAACGTATGCTGCGGACAATAGATATGATACAGGTAATCGCTTCCGAAGCGCACATGATGACTCGCCGTAGGAAGGTAATGAAAATCCATGCGAAAACCCACGTCATCAATGGTAGAATAACTGTCCCTCTGCATCCGGTCCACGGAATATTCTTTATCATCGCCCTCTGCATAAAAGCTATCATCTGACCTGAAGTCGTATTTAGACAGATTACGGGCATATACCAAAGAAAAATTACCCGTCAGTTTATGATGGAACTGATTATTCCATGACAACGCGGCAGAAAGATTTCCCCATCGGATATGGTATTCCTCCGTGGTCTGTTCTTTCTCTTGCTGGAGCAGATTTCCTGACGGGAAAAGCTGTTTATCCCTCATTTTAAACAAATCTCTTCCAGAATACACACTAAAAGAAAGCCTGCTCTCATTGGAAAACCGATGTGTGATTTTCGCATTGATATCATGAAAAGCATAACGGGCATTGATGTCTTCTTCGGGAAAGAAACGATTGGCAATCCGCAAAGCAGGAGCAGAAAGCACATCCAACCAGCTCCGGCGCATACCGAACACAAAAGAGGTTTTTTCCTTTATGACAGGCCCTTCGAAACGCAGTCTTCCGTCCAGCAGCCCTACCGAGACTGTACCATGAAATTCCTTTAAGTCCCCCTCCTTCATACGGACATCTGTCACAGACGAAAGCCTCCCTCCGTAACGTGCCGGAAAACCACTTTTGTAAAAATCCACGTTCTTCACTATATCCGTATTAAATGCAGAAAACAATCCTCCAAAATGATTCACCTGATAAAGAGGCATGCCGTCCAATAAGAATAAGTTTTCATCATTCTTTCCCCCATGCACATAAAGGCCGGAGAGCAGTTCCGTGCCAGCAGATACTCCGGGAAGCTGCTGAATAGCTTTGACTAAATCCGGTGAGCTGAACAGTGAAAATTCCGTATTCAACTGTGCTGGAGTCAACGAAACCTTTCCAGTCTGAGTCGTAAAAAGAGAAGTATTCAAATCGGCCGTTACCACTACCCCTTCCAATGCAGTGGAACTTTCCTTCAAATAAATCGTGCCAGAATAATCTGAACGTAGGTCCAGTTCTTTCACCACCTCTTCATAACCTACATAAGAAAAGCGCAAAGTATGCTTTCCTTCCGGCAGTGTCAAACTAAAAAAGCCATGTTCATCCGTCAAGGTACCGATATGCATATTCTGGTCATACACCGTGACATTGAGGAGCGATTCCCCATTATCCTGACACACGTGGCCTGAAAAAGTGTACTGGTTCGATTTAAACAACAAGACATAGCTGCCTTTTATCTCCCATTTGATTCCGGTTCCGGAAAAGACAGTTTGCAGATTCTCCTTCAATGACTTACCAGAAGAAAAGATGCCAGATAACCGTATCACTTCCAAAGAAGAATCATAGACGAAATTCACGTGATACAAGTCCTGCATTTGTACGATAGCTTTCTTCAATTCAGAAGTTTCTGAACGAGGATGTCCCCCCAGACACAAACAGACAGCCGCCACACTCCACAAGGTACTCATCATACTTGTTTGTTAATATGCACTTTTAATACTTTTTCTATTATCTCGATGATTTCGTCCAGACTGTGTGCGTCGAAACTGGCTGTCAACCGTTTGTCTGTCCGGTCGGCTACCAGCTTTACTCCATAATAACGGGAAAGCACTGCAAGTACTTTCGGAAGAGGAGTATTCTCAAACACAAAACTTCCTTTCTTTACAGAATCCGGACGACGGACGATTTGCGGAACGTACTGACCTTTTACCACTTGTGCCTCCATTCCAGCCAGAAGTTCCAGACCTTCAGATTGACCCAGTACAGAAAACCGTACTTTTCCCGATTCCACCTGAACCCATGCGGTATCCGCACGGCTTTCATCCATTACGAAACAAGTACCCAACACTTGAACTTCAGCCAGCTTTCCTATTACTTTAAACGGACGAGTACAATCTCTTTTTATCCTAAAACCTGCCTTCCCAGTCAATTTCACTTCACGACATACGTCTGCGTAATCCTTTGTACGGAAACAAATAGAAGAATAGGGATATACCGTAACGACCGAACTGTCTGGCAACTGGTACTTTACTGCATGTTCGTATGCAGCCAGTTCTGTCCACTGCTTTTCAGGAGATATGCCAACCCAGACAATAAACGCCAACAATATAGCTGCAGCCAGCCCGGATAAGGTCAGGAAATACCGGTTCTTTCCGCCTGTCCTTCCGACCACTGCATGCTTTTCCTTGAAAACTTTTAAAGCCTGCCGTGTGTCCAGTTTATTCTTTTGATAATGCCTCAACACAAAACGAAGGCATTTTTCTTCTAATTCATTCATGTTTCTGGTGATATTATATTTTTAATCATGTGACAATAGAAAGCCCCAAAATCACTACCTGAAAACCCTGAATTTTAGTTAAAGAAAAACAGATAGATTTTATATGCCCCCTCACGTATCAAACGAAATGCCTTTTGAATATGACTGTCGACTGTATGAACCGAAATATGAAACTTTTCAGCAATCTCCTGATACTTCAGACCATCCCGTTTATGCAAAAGAAAGACCTCACGACAACGCTCAGGCAAGGCATCTATGGCAGTCCACATTCGTGCTTCCATCACACTCCGTTCCTCCACCTCCTCATCCAACAAGGTTTCTTCTAAATCCGTAAACGAGACTCCCGACTTGAACAGATTTTCCTGACTCAAATAATCCAAGCTACGGTTCTTCACCATCACATACAAATAAGCCTTCATATTACTTACCTCACAGGACTTTTCATCATTCATCTTTTCCCACAAAGACGAAAAGCAATCCTGCACAATATCTTTGGCCGTCTCTACGTCCTGTACATAATGTGTCGCATACAAACACAAAGGTCTATAATAAAACTTGAATAACTCATCTATATTTAATCTGTCTCTTCCCATGTGCAAATCGATTTCCATTTCAAATAGAGACAGATGGAAATACCAAAATCACCATCCTGCTTCTGTAAAAAAAGTTAAGTCTTTTCAGCTTTTCATACCTTTCACCGCAATGCCTCTTCCACTGCCCGCAGATACCCGTCCAAGCGATTGCTCTTCAAAATAGCCTTCCGCCGTTTCTTATCCAGGTCCGGAAGCAGGTACTCCCAGCAGGTCTTCAGCTTGGCCAATAACTGTGCTTCTCCACCTTCTATCACCCGATAGTAGTACAAGTACATCAGCCGGTGCATCTCCGCTACCCGCCTCTTTAACTCGCCCTCCGACAGCTCCCCCTCCCGGAAAGCAAGAGCCAACGACGGATCGGCCAGCAAGCCTCTTCCCAGCATCACCCCTTTCAGCCGGGGGAATGCTTCCAATATCTCCCGGATGTCGGACACCGTCTGCAAATCACCATTATATACCAGCGGCAGCTCACAAGCCTCATAGAACGCCCGGAACGCCTCCCGGTCGACCGTCCCCTTATACTGCTGCTTCCCGATACGCGGATGCAACGTGACCTGCGTCACACACGAACCGTTGAGTAACGGCACGAGCGCTCTCCACTCGTCGGAATCCTGTTCTCCCAATCTCATCTTGACCGAGAAACGTATCTCCGGAAAGGTCTTCATTGTCTCCAACAAAGCCGCCACCTTCTCCGGAGAAGCTAAGATACCTGCCCCCTTTCCACGGCGGACAATCAGCGGGAACGGGCAACCCATGTTCACATCCACTTCCCGATAACCCAGCCCCGCCAGGAAATCCGTCAGCTGCCGCAATTCCTCCGGCTCCGACGCAATTACTTGGGGAATCAGCCGGGGCACCGTATTCTCGTCGGGCGACACGTCACGCTTGTCCTTGTTGCGGATGACTCCTTTCTCCAACCGCACAAAAGGCGTGTAATAGGCCTCCACCCCTCCAAAACACTGCGCATGGGCATTGCGCCACGCCGCTTCCGTAAAGCCCTGCAAAGGGGCCCCATAAATTACCGGTACATTCTCTTTCATATTCCGCAAATATAGGAATAATTCCTTATCTTTGTAGAAATACATAAATCTCACCCACATGGAGAATTACATCTTTGAACTGAAAATGAAGGTCCGCGACTATGAATGTGACCTGCAAGGAATCGTCAACAACGCAAATTACCAGCACTACATCGAGCATACCCGTCATGAGTTTCTGACCTCCGTCGGCGTCAGTTTCGCCCAGCTCCACCAGCAAGGCATCGACCCCGTGGTAGCCCGCCTGAACATGGCCTTCAAGACTCCGCTGACCAGCGGCGACGAGTTCATTTCCCGCCTGGCTCTCCGCAAAGAAGGTATCAAATACGTCTTTGTGCAGGACATCTACCGCCTACCCGACCTGAAACCCGTCATCAAATCGACCGTAGAAACCGTGTGCGTCATCCACGGACGACTGGGTGACAGTCCCCTTTTCAATGAAATCTTTGCGCCTTACCTGAAATGAACGAAAAAGAACTTCTCTGCCGTCTGGCCCTGCCCCTTCTGCCCGGCATCGGTCTGGTAAGCGCCCGCCACCTGATTCAGGCTGCCGGAAGTGCCACCATGCTTTTTGAGCATACCCGCGAACTGCCAGCCCTCATCCCCGGCCTGTCGCCCAAGATAGCCACCGCCTTCCAGCATACCGAAGTATTCCGCATCTGCGAAGCCGAACTGTCGTTTGCACAGAAGCACCAGATTCAATGCCTGACCGAAGACGACGAGGCCTACCCTTCCCGCCTCCGCGAATGTCCCGACGCCCCACTCGTGCTGTTCTACAAAGGCTCGGCCAACCTGAACTGCCGCCATATCCTGAGCATCGTGGGTACCCGCAACGCCACCGATTACGGCAAATCGCTCTGCCAGCGGTTTATGCAGGAGCTCAGCACTCTGCTGCCCGACGCGCTGATTGTGAGCGGACTGGCCTACGGCATTGACATTCACGCCCACCGGGAAGCCCTCTCCCACGGCTTCGACACCGTCGGCGTACTGGCTCACGGGCTTGACCGCATCTATCCCGCCGTACACCGCCGCACGGCTACCGAGATGCTGACGCAAGGCGGACTGCTTACCGAGTTCATGAGCGGCACCAATCCCGACCGACAAAACTTCGTGAAGCGCAACCGTATCGTGGCTGGCCTCAGCGATGCCACCCTCGTGGTGGAATCCGGCCCCAAGGGAGGTTCTTTGATTACAGCGGAAATTGCCGAGAGCTACCAGCGCGACTGTTTCGCCTTTCCGGGCCGTGTGGGCGATACCTACTCCACGGGCTGCAACATGCTGATACAAAAAAACCGCGCAGCCTTGATACAGAGCGCGGAAGACGTAGTAAAAGCCATGAACTGGGATCATGCGCCCGTTGTGCCTCAGGTGGTCCAGCGCCAGCTTTTCCCAGAATTGAGTCCCGAAGAAGAACAGGTGGTCACCCATTTAAAAAAACACCCCGACGGTATCCAAGTCAACACACTTGTGGTGGAGACCAACATCGCCATCAACCGCATGACCAGCCTGCTGTTCAATTTGGAGATGAAAGGCGTGGTCCGTGCTTTGGCAGGAGGAGTTTACAAGCTGGCCTGATGCTACAGTGCCGCAATCTACCCCAAAAAATCCAACAAAAAAGAGAAGGCTGTTTCAAAATAGAATTGATAACGTAAGAATCTTACATATTAAAACTTAGAAATAGAAATCTCCTGCTTTAGCCTTTGTTTGTTTCATCATAAGACTAAAAGCAGGAGATTTTTATGTCACGACTTATAGATTAAGAGAACCCATCTCTGTTTTTAATTTTAAAACAGTTTAGTTCTATTAATCAACCAATATTGGACTCGGATTTTTCCGCGGAGCCTTCCGGACATTAACCATAGACGGATAAACAATACGAGACCGGCTATCACGCAATTCATCAAAGTCAACATCTTTCGCACAAAACTCCTCGAAATTAAATGTTTCTTTTGCTTTCCGAAGAATATGTTCCACGATGATTTGACGAGAAATAGCATTGAAATACCGTCTGTTATCGTCCATCGCACTGATGGGTTCTGAACGCCATATACCCTTCTCATACGTATTACCTCCCTCATAAAAGCCCACTCTCGGGAAACGTGAATCACCCACCATGTGTTGCCAATACACAGTATCTGTTTCTCCATTCACATCCGCTGTCACATTCAACCCCATCGGCACTTCCCAATAATGTTCGGAACAATAACTTCCATAAAAAGTTCGTTCACTTCCTTCGGTAAAGTATTCATCTGATAACCTGCCGAAAGCATGCCCCCCATATTCATGCAAAAACGTATTCTTCCAGTCACCAATGCTAATGCCCAGTGCCTCATCCGAAGAATATTGCCACATGCCTTCTGTAGTCGGCACTATTGTATAAGCCTTTCCCGACGACCAAGACCAACAAATACCTCCATATCGGGAATCATTCACCAGCAAACAAATCGGGACATCGTTCACGCTTACACTTCCATTCACTATATCAGGACAATAAGTCTGCAGAAACGTCATCACCGTACTTTCATTTGCCCCCATATCACTATAATCATCTTGCCAGCCAGAATCAAAGTAAGTGTCCTTTTCCATCCCTGTAGACCTGTTGTCGGCCCCTTTTTCATTCGACAAAGCAGGAATAATATACACATTAAAATAATTACGATACGTCTTGTATGGCTCTACTGTAAACAGAAAATCCAATGCTTCACGGGCTCGTTTTTCAAACAGTCCACCTTCCAACAAATCATCTGCCGTATAACCATCACCTGTTACAACCATCGTCACCGGATTCTCCGTACGCATCTGCTGGTAGACAATCACATCACCAGTGTGATACACCTTCTCGGCGACCTGTTCTCCTCCGCTTATCTGAACTGTTTCATCCCACGGAATCGAGTTTACCGCCACCACTTTTATCTCCTCCTTATTGCTACAATCTACCGCCACCACATGATTTGTACCACTCACCATATCCAGCGTAACACGAAAACTCCGCTTCGTACCATCCTCCAAAGAAAGCAAGATTTCTTTCTCCCATAATTGCTGTGCAGGAAGAATGACAGAAAATACATTTTCTCCCCGTTTACACCCCTTAATCACCTTTTCTTCGCCAAAGCTACAATATGCAGCACCTTCTACAAAGTGTGCCCAGTAGGCAGAGTAAGCACTTATACTCATTCCCTCCGCCGTCCATTCCACATTATTCATTCCCTGCAATTCTATGGTAAGCATAGAAAGCGCATGCTTCATCGGAATAGATACCGGCGTATCTGTCCGAGAAGAGGTTACCTTTCCCAGCATAAAATCACTACGATAAAAAGCCTTTTCGTCCTGTTGGTCTTCATACACTGACCTTGAGCATGTCGGCCATACCACTTCCTGTTTCACATCCGGTGTATATACATAAATATCGCATGTCGCATCCACTGCGGGCCATGACAAAGCCGTTATTGGCATCCATTCATAACTTTCCTCCTGAAACTGAGATGCAAAATCAGCTTTCCATTCAGTTCCGTCGAATGAAGCCGTTTGTATATATCCTGGCTCATATTGCTGAGGCCATTCTCCCATCGGTACAACGACCAATGCCAACGAATCCCCTTTAGAGAAGCTGTAATGCCCATTATCTTCCACCAGACGTCCCTTTGGCTGCCCCTCGATATAAGGACTGATTTGCAGGATATGGGTCGAAGTAACTTTACTATCAATATTTTCTCGTGTACATCCTGCTAGTCCTAGCGCCCAGACTAGCAAACTACTATATATAATACCTTCAACTTTCATTTTTCACTTACTTTTTCAATTAGAAAAACCTGAACGGCAAAATTGTACCAGAATAACCTATCAAGTCCACAGATGAATAACTTTCATAGTACGTATCATCATTCTGGAAATAAAACAGACACTTAACTCCGCTTCTCCACTGGAAGTTTAAGGTAGACGTAAACGCAGAAATTGTTCCCATGCTGATGTGTGTCTTCCACCACTCCACACGTTGCTTCCGCAAATCGTCCTCCTTATTAAAAAATTCATAGAAAAATAAACTCAACTCATTCATAGTAGGAATAAACCATCCGAATCCCAACGAATCACAATAATCAAATCCTGGTAAATCCGACAAATCCCCAAAAGCAGTCTTCACTGCCAGCATATTATCCAATCCGGAATTTTCCTGCCAATTTATCTGTTGAAGAATTTCCCCCTTACGTTTCATTAGCTCATTATAATTTCCCGGTACAGTCAGCGAATAAGATTGTTCCGAAGGAATCCCTATCACCAAACCAGGTTCGTTATCTTCACGTACCCGTACAACATAACCTTGTACGTTGTCTGCATCCGGCCACGGATCACCTATATAGTATTTCGAAGACAATTCCGAATGATAGGACTCTTCCTGCCATTCCTCGATAGGCATCTGGCTGTCCAATACCAGCGAAGGTTCATCAGTAACCTGTAAGGTAAATTGATATACCTTTCCGGCCTCAAACTGGCAAGAGAATTTCTTATCAAAATTTTTATCCGCCCAGTCGAAAGCCAAGAAAAGCGTATTTTCATAAGACTGTGGAGAAATACGGCAAACATACGTCTCATCATCTCCACTTTCAGGTATTTCCTGCCGATGAGGAGTAATCCAACGCAAATTTTCTTTCCACGTCACCTCTCCTGTCAGACAGTCGAGCCAATCATCCCCATACGACATGACTCGCAAGAAATTCACCACCTCCTGAAATTCCGTATTTTCACTCTCTATCTGTACATGAAAGACCAGTGTAGAGGTCAAATGATGCATTTCCGTGGACTGAGGTTCTCCCACCATCCCTTTTGTCAATGTCGTTTTTCCCCACAGATAGTCCGAGTCGTGAAGCGTACCACTACTTTGATTCGTTTTCACTTGCAACGGCAACAATTCCATTCCAGCTTCCGGCCGATAAGGATAATAACTTATAACCTCCATCCGACTTCCCGTTTCGTTCGACAGCCAGTATAATGTAGAGTCCGGTTTCCACTCTCCATCTTCGTATACCAGCCGAGTATTATAATTTTCCGTGCTTTCTTCACTGCCACCTCCTTCTGGAAGGATAAACACCCCCATCTCATCTCCCGGTTGAAACAATTCCCCTTCCAGTCCGCTGGCAACCGACACCCTAAAAGTCATCGGCGAACGAGTTTCGCTTGACACATCTGCCGTTATATCTTCATTACGGGTACAGCTACAGAAGAATCCCATTACCACACCCGCCAGTAAAATCATATATTTCATAGTTTCTCAGGTCTTTGTTCTACATTCAATTAAAAGAGAAAGTAAATTCCCCTCCCGGTTCCCAGTCTGTTATATGGACCTCTTCCAGAACCATTTTTTCCAAAGTGGCCTCTATCTGGCACTTCAGCTCCAACTTTTTTCCAGACTGCACTTCCATGACCTCACTCAAACTGAGGTCACGCGTTATAACTGAAGCGTCTTCTCCTTCCCGCAAATCCATCATTTCTATCTGTACGATAGTTCCTGCCTCCAACTGCTGTGGGAAAAGCATCCAAGAAGCTGTTTTATCTCCCTCTTCTCCCTGTAGAGAAGCTACCATTCGGCCTTCCTCCCCACAAGATGTCACCACTCCGGTATTCAAATCAAGAGTTGCTTTAGAGGTTACCCCTTCAAGCGCCACAGACAAGATACGATAAATTTGTGCGTCGTATACAAGCTGCACGGACATACAACCGTTCAAAGGCTGCATCTCTACAGACAATATTCCCTCATCTCCCGGAGACACCCCAGAAACATTCCCATAATACGCACAATGCGGTTCGGCCACGGCTTGATCAGTTTCTACCGACAGAATCCATGTGGAAGGCGTATCTTCCAGAAGCATTTGACGATAAGGTGCATACACATAGGCGTTAACTATCGTTTCCGTATCCTTCCACCAAGCCGGCTGTACAAAAGCCCATGCCCCATCCTGCCAGATTGCCTCCACATTGTTCACCTGATTATCCGTCAAGTTCACCAGCATACCATCGCCGTCAATCGAATGATTGACAACAAATACTCCTACACTCCCGGAATATCCATCCAATCCACGAGCCGAAAAAGTCATCGGTACTTGCAAATCAATCGGAGACTGTGTCAACTTCACCTCCACTGTCTTTTCCAAAGAATGGAAACGGATAACTCCCTCCCGTTGTATCCCCGAAACATTACTCTCCACCGTCACATTCACCTCTGCATTACCTTCTCCAGAATCCTGATCCAGACTGCACCAGTTCATATTGACAATCTCCGCATTCCATTCTACATCCGACTTAATACTGATTTTCACAATTTCCCCTTCAGCCCTACATTCCAATATTTCCGGTGATACGGAAAACGTATGTTCCTTATCGGGCTGTTCTTCTTCAGGCTGATTCCCTCCTGGATTCTCCTCTCCCGATGGTTCCTTTACAGGTTCCTCACCAGGTGAAGAGCCACATGCCGTCCAACCTATTACCAATATTGCCCACAAGCCAATTAAATAAAATCTTTTCATACGGCCTCCTTTCATTCAGTTTTTCCTTCCTGTCTAATAGTGGCTTCCATCACAAGCAACACGCCTTTATGATAAAATCTTATCACACAAGTACGTGGAACAGAGGTCTCATTCGCTGCCACCTTGATAGAAAAGTCCCCCTCCAGATTCACAGCTTCCACCCATCCTGTCACATCCGTCTCCTTATATTCTATCTCGTAAGTCAAACCGCTATAATCACTCAATATCCAATATTTATACCCCGACAAAGAAGCACCCTCCCAAGATACATAATTCTCCTTGACTTCTGTACAGGCCACTGGATTCTGATAGATTGTAATAGCCTTCTTTATTGAACCAGCTTTAAGCCATAGCAAGCCTTTACGAGGCTCTGTAGTCAAGTTTTCCTGAATTCCAAAGTGGAAACGTCCATTTTCCAGTTTATAGTCAAACCAATCAGCTCCCTCACTTTTTTCCAATGTAATATCCAAATTGGACGTAAAAGGCCCTATTTCATCCAAGTTCACATTTTCGTCTCCTTTATAAGCCATAAAATAATCCGCATCTATCGACCAGCCGTTGAAATAAGAGTACACCGAGTCATAAGGCAAGGTCAAGAAAACAGGGAAATCCTTCTGGTAGTCCAACACATATTCCTTTCCCCCTTCTAATGTCAAATCCGTATTCAACTTGTATCCATACGCCTCATATCCATTCTCCCCCAGCACCATATATCGCATAAAACTTCCTGCCTCCAACGTTTGGGGATATACTATAGCCTCTGCCGTATGTTGCTGGGCATCATAGTACATTTTTACCTCCATCGGATTGTCTGTATTTAATGCAATTTCACCTGTATGTAAATTCACCACGCCATGATTCTTTACCTGACGTAAAAAAACGGATGGTTCCAAAGCTATCGGATTCCCTTCTACTGTTAAGTCCATATTGATTTTCACCTTGGCAAACCGATGAGACATGGGCAAAGGAATCCCCTGCGGATAAGTGTCAGGTGAAACATCCTCCACCTTAGCCCACAAAAAATCTGATTTCCGCAATGAATCAAGCGAAGACTGATTGGCCGGAAGTTCCACTACCACATTAGACAAGTCTTGGCTTTCCGGCAAAGGAAAATAAGGATAATAAGCCACCACATCCATACTGGTGGTTGAATCCTTCCAATAAAAGGCATACGGACTTTCCCACACATTCCGTTCACCCTCATAGCAATAAGACACATTCCACATGTAATACCCCTCATCTGTTCCTTTTTCCGACATAAAGACGCCCACCACATCATTATCCCGGAATCCGTTTTCCATAGCTGCACGACTACAAACTTCTGGCAAGAATACTAGCACCTTCCTGCCCTCGTTTTCAACAGACGGTGATTCCGGTCCATCCTTTGTACAAGCACTTAGTACCGAGACCATCGCCATCGTAAAAAAAATTCCCCTTTTCATTTCATTCTTTTATTTTGGCCTGCTCTAAAGATATAATTTTTTTGATTTACTTCCAATAAGCTCACAAAAATTATTTTCCTTCTGTAACCAACAGGGCACAATCTTTTCTACGAAAAATTCCTTCATAATGCAAGATTTACTTATTCTCAATCCACACGCTTGTCACGATTAAGAAATAAGGCTGTACATTCCAACAATCATCTGCTTTATAAGGCCGCAATCTCCTCCCGAATCTTTGCGTAAGGCGCATCCTTCAGCAGCACCTTCTTCGAGCCGTCCAGCAGATACAGCGAAGGCATCGCTTTCAGGTCGTACAAGGCCCCCTGCTTCACCGTTTCATGGTCACTGCCCACCGTCCATCCCTGAGGCAGATCACCCAGCGTACGTTTCCATACCTCCTGATTTCCCTCGGTGTACACCGCCAATACCGTCAGCTTCCCGGCTTTCACCGCTTCTTCCAGCAGCCCGTCGGCCACCATCTCCTGCATCGTTTCGTGACAGCTCGGGCACTCCGGGTCATAGAACACCAGCAGCAGACGATTGTTTTTTGCCCGCATCTGTGCCAGCGACCGTTTGCTCCCGTCGGGCAGGAAATACACAAAATTCGTTGCCACCTTTCCCGGGCAGTTCCGGCTAATCAGGTCCAGGCTGAATTTCAGCGAACTCTTTCGCGCTTCGTCCACATATTCACTCTTCAACATCCGCTCCAAGAACAAAGTATACAGGGCCTCGTTATGAAAAGGCGAATTCGGGTTATACAGGTAATCCTCCATCATCTGCAAGAACACCTTCCGTGCATGCTCCTGCACCTCCAGCCCTTTGCAAAAACTGTCCAGACTTCCTTTCACCTGTGCTTCGGTGAGCGTACCGTCGGCCAATATGGCTAAATAGTCCGCTGCCCCCTGTTCCGATACATTCCGGTTGTTCACCAATGCCGTATCCGCGAAGTTGAAATTGTCCCAATAATGCGCCATGAGATACGCTTTCCGTTCCTCCGGCTGGGTGAGCATGGTAGGGATTTCAGGGAAAGGGAACTTTCCTTCCACCGTAGTTTGAGAGTTTGCTACCGATACGGAAGTTTCCGTTTGTTTCTGTTGGGAAGAGTTTCCGCAGGCGGAAAATAGTAGTATTGCGCCTATAAATAAAATATATTGATTCATAATATAAAAGGAATTTCATTATATAAAGCCAAGAAACCCGCCACTGAAAAACATTCTCAATAGCGGGTTCCCAACGTTATAAAACACTAGTCAATACTCATCATTACTGTTTATTTAAATTTATTTGCAAATTGTCCTGCATAATCTCACTTAAATGAGCATAAGTATGAGAATACATATCTGAAGAGTTTACCGGAGAAAACTTCACAGTCACCTCATCATTTTCTGTCAAATTATACTCACCACGCAATGTCAATGAATAATTCGTCGAGCTTTGATTTGTCAAGTCTGTTGAAGGCAAAGTAAATACTCCGATACGTGTTCCATCCTTGCGTTCCAGAATGACAAATGGTGCATTGGTACCAAAAGCCACTCCATCAGGCAAAGAAAGTGTTCCCTCCAACGGTGTGTTACTTAAGTTAACAGATACCGGATTAAAACCTACATAGCGCCCGGATGACAACATCAAAGTTTCACTAACAGACAATCGGTTTGTCTGGAAATGGAAAGTCTTTTCTGTCAACGATAAACCATCCTTAAATGTATAAATCCATCCTTTCCCTTCTGATTCATCCATTGCAGTCCATGCGCCCTCATTGTCAGACATTATGACCGGCGTCAGATTGCTTGTCTTCAGATAGAACTGGAATGCCTTTCCTCTTGCCTCTTCTGGAATTCCTATCTTCAGGTACAAATTCTGATTAGTACCATAAGGCAATTGCCATCTTCCATTCATGGCAGAAACAAACGAATTACCATCATTAGAGAATGTCGGATTAAAATCCAAAGAACCAGTACTGCTTACCGAGATAGATGCCGAACGATATCCTCTTGTATTTATACCCAAATCATAAGGATTGTTACTACCCCAAGTCCCGTAATTCGCTGTTGACTTTGCAGAAATCACAATATCACAATCAAAATTAGGCTGTATGGTACGGAATATCAACTTACCACTCGCAGAAGCTGGAGTATATTCAGAATAGGTATTACCATAAGGATCGGTAGAATAACTTTCCACTTTCACGCCATTGTCACCTAAGAAAGATACCAACTCAGGGTTATAATATACCCATAACTTTGTACCTGACTGAAAATTCTCATTAACTTGATTCCAAGAATTTGTACCAGCATTATCATTAGTCAATGTTCCTAATGTAAACGGAACTTCAAATTCCTGTCCGTATACCGGGGGAAGAGGGCCGACGTTATAAGTAGAAAAACGTGTGGTACTTGTTCCACTATTTCCCAACATAATACGATAACGATTTTGATTTGAAGACTGGAAAGCAAAGAACAAATCACGTTGTTCAAACAGACTTTGATTAGTTGCAGCCGCACAACCTTCCATATAAATATGGAATTCTGAAGCTTCATCAATACCCCCTGCATTTAAATTCGTTAAGATAGTACGGAAATTCACACGGTGTTTTCCTGTATGGTCAGCTGTATACACATACTTATAGTTCCAGTCCTTCGTCACTTCCTGTGTTATCAAGCCGCCAGTTTCAGAAGAATACATAGGAACCTTGTAGGTAGTCGTTTCCGATATAACATCCAACTTATTTGTCTCTCCTGTCTGCGCATCAATCAAATCACAACCAAATTTCACCTGGACAGGCAACAATTCCTGCGGGTAATCTTCCGGAATTTCAAAAAGAACAGTAATATTCTCGCCATCCAACAAAGGAATCTCTGAACTTATCCACACTGGTGAGAACTCAAACGGCTTACACAGCAACACCTTTATACGACGAGACAAGACTCCATTTGTTTCACGGATACTAAGTGTTCCTTCCAAAATACCACCTTCAGCCGGTTCTGCTACTTGCAATGTAATAGTTCCTTTACCTGATGTTCTATCCCATGCTACAACCGGATTTCCAGTCGCTACACCCGGATTACTGATCCACTGTATTTCAGGAGCATTGGATCCATTATAATAGAAATCAATACTCTTTTCACCTTTTTCCTGATACACTACAGTAGTCTGCCCTTCAATACGCAAAATCGTTTCACCATTCATCACTTCTGGAATCACGTCATCAACTGTAATCCATGGATTATTAGCAGGAACAGCATTTTTTGCACTTTCAAAGTTATCTACACCAAAAGATGTATTCACATCGGAAATATTAATAATATACTGATGATTACGGATTATTTGATAAGGAATCTTATTGTCATTCACCAGCATAATCTTATAATACTTGCCATTATCGCTACCTTTCTTAATACGCATAATAACGTACAACTGGTCATTTTCAGGATTAGAAGTTTCAAACACATAACGTGGATCCCCATCGGCCTCATTATGGTTTACTTCCTGAGGGTCAGTAGCTTTCACATTATAAGCTTCAGGCAATGTAGTCACTTCATCATAACCATCCAAATTGAAATGAAAAGGATTATCACCCTCCACCCCTATGGCACTTGCATCAAAAGGAGCTACCGTACCATACGCATATTGATTACAAGCAGCCCAACCTAATACCTCCAAGTCAGAACCTGTTATATTATACTTGATCTGTGCCTGATTACGGTAAAGCGTAATCGGTTGTCCTGTTGCAGCAAAAGAAGTTAGCTCATCTATTGACGCAAATGTTTTACGTCCCCAATAAACTAAATTACCAGACGAAGATACCATAGGCGCAATCACTTCATTTTCATGACGCCCAATATACTCTGCATCCACAAAATTATCCATATTCACATTGGCAAGCAGATGCAAAATACGAGTAGAAGAAGGCACACTGGCTGTAAAGTTAGCACTACCACCCTCAGCCCCTACTGTATTATTTGATAAGGTCGCCTGCACACGGCTAATCATATTGCCGTTTTCATTAAAGGCCACCAGCCACAAGGTAGAAATAACCTCTCCATTCTCGTCAATAGAACGAGTAAGTTTCAATCCCGGAACTTGGGTCTGAATATTCAGACGTACCATTCCATTTTCATCGATTACTCCCGAACGCCCTGTATCCAAATCATCAGTACAGGCACTAAAGGCCAGGACAAGCAACAACATTGTCCAGTACTGTATTTTCTGTATCATCTGTTTTATCATAACTTTTCGTTTTTAGTTCGGTTTATTTTTGAAGGAATTTATCTGTTGGCTTTACATCGCGGATGCAACGAACAGCTGTAGAAGAACCACTCCCTGTATCTGCCGTACTTCCATTCTTTGCAACATAGTAATAGCGTCCTCCTAATACTTCAGACATCACCTCATCCCTCATTACATTGGCATCATTTTGATACTTAATAATAACATTGATCTCAGCCGTAGTAGGCAAACGCCAATCATCCAATACTATTGTATTGCCATTACTATCTTTATATGTTTCCACATAATAAGCACAATGCTTTTGAGCAAAAGACCAATTATCAGGAGTCAATACTGTACCCAACTGAGATGCTAACATAAATTGCGGTGAAACCAAGCCATCATTCTCCTCAGTATCAACTGCGACTAATTGATTACCATAACTTGAATCTTGCTTTGTCAAAGGATGAGCTATCTTATAATCTGAATCCGTTTTTGTTATCGTTACAAAATACATCATATTATTATCATCAAAGCTACTATTCCAGCCACCAACATAGTCTGACCAATCTGCATGCATCTTTCTACTAGATGAATTCCAATACCATCCCATAATTGCCCCATTATACATCACTTTAGGTACAAAAAAATAGTTAGATCCATTACTAGCTACTACATTTGAATTTTGACCAAATCTTCTTCCTGGAATCTCATAAGTACCACCCTCAGCCTTTTTATCATCCCGATATGAATAATATCCTGCTATTGGCTGAATATATTCCAGCGGATACTGCTCTACAACTACATATTTCTCATTATTGCCACTCGTTACTTTTAATGTGATATAACGTTTGGTTACATTTACCGGATTAGGTGAGGTCAAATAAATTTGACCATTGGTTACATCTTTATCCCAATTCACTGAAACACGGACATTCGAAGCAACTTCAGTTCTCTCATTATCCTTATTTATAAAGAAAATACCAGGTATTTTTGTTCCCTCACCCGGATAGGTAAAATCTACTCCAGCTTCGGTAGCATTTGTCTGACTATTAAATCCTACAATCTCCACATTGTCTATCGGAGCAGAGGAATAGAAACGAAGACCATCATAACCATCCGCATTACGGATTTCTACATGATATTCATTCAGCATCAAGTATTCAGGATTATCACCTGTACCTACATTTACATCTGTAGATTTCCAGTCTGCTACTTCAATTTTCACATCCTTCAACTCTACCGGTACATCAATCGTAGAACTTCCTTCCATATCCACTACAGCTGTAACCTGATAGAAAGTATTCCGTTTCAAAACTTTTTCCTGACTGTTAGGCACAATAGGAATCTTATAGAAATTGTGGGCCAATGCACTTGTTGTCCCATCCTCTTTTTTTATAGAACCTGGCAAATCAATCAAAAACATAGTTTCATTGTCTACCGCTTGTTCCCAGTCATTGACATACGCATAAAAAAGTATTTTACTGCCATCAATTGTGCCGCCTTGACCTTTCTCATAAATTGGGTCCGCACTAAAGCGGTCCAATACATTTGAAGTCGCTGCCGGAAAAGTTGTAAATTCACGTTCATCCGCATCCAACATCGGTGCCTCTTCCAAGGCTGCCGTAGCTGTAGCATAGTTGGTAAACTGAGCTTCCAATCCATTCGCTGTAAACTTACTTTTCCAATCATCCGAAAACTTCACTGTCACCTCAATTTTTATCGCTGCATGCTTCACATCCACATTAATATTATACGTAGACTGATCTGTAGGAAGATCACTACCTTTGAAGACTTTTTTGCCGTCCATCAGGAATGTCTTATCAGTATAATTGTTCATACCTTCCCATACGGCTACTTCTGCATCCTTTGCCACCAAATCCTTCAATCCTTGTACGGTATTGATTGTTTCCAAATCTGTATCCCCTTTATAGTTTGCAAGTACATAGAGAGTATATTCACTATCCGCTGCAAATTCAGTTTTCCAACTGCTACCCTGATATAGAGTAACCTTTTCCACAGAAGCAGTACCATCGCCCGCAACAACATGCTTCATAAATGTTTCATTCGGACCAAATAAAAACACATCCATCTTTTTTACAACGTTTTCATTCAATGACGGAACATTTGCCGAACGTGAAGCCAACTGCATACCATCGAGCGAAAGAGAAATACTAAGTCCTTCTTTTTCTGCCCCATCAGCCGATGAGCCAAATAGCTTATCTTCCGCACAAGCTGTCATCAAGACTACAGCTACGAGACATATCATCCAGCTTAATACACGTGTTATATATTTCTTGTCTATCATAATTTTTATCAATTAAGGTCTGTCAATATTTAGAAAGTTCCAAAAATCTCCATTCAAAGACTTCCACTTTTATCAAGGATTTGTTGTCGGACGCCAAACTCCATCTCCTTCTGCAGGAGAAACCTGAACAATCGGAATATCCGTACCATTATCTGTACACAACTCGTTTCTGTAATCTTCACTGACAAACAATGCTTTTTCATTCGGTTTCGTGCCAATAGTCACATACAAATGGGTAACAGAACGAACCTGTGCATCATAAGTTTTCACTGGCCTGATTTTAAGTGTCACTTCTTTGTCTCCACCAACTCCTTCGCTTTCTCCTACAAATTCAAAGTCAGGGTTATCCAAATGTGCCTGCCATGTTACACCCTTTGGAGAAGTCATACGTAATGTTAATGTAGCGTAGCGGTCGTCAGCACCAGCACCCTCACCGAATTGCGTAGCAATAGCTTTATTTTCATTGTTATCTCCCCAAGAAAAAGGCTGAACATTTACTATGGTGATCTCAAATTCACCTTTGTCCGACAATTGTACTTCATGAGACAAATCGTCCCAATCCAAAACATTACAGCTAACGGTCAAGCCACCTCCTTTTAACGTGACTGTCACATCATATTGCATACCTCGTGCCAGATTCGTAAGTACTTTATTACCTATAGTCAAAGGAAGCGTATACTCCTTGTTATTCCATTGAGCTGTCAGCACATATTGCATACCTGTTTCACCCGGATAAACATAACGTACACCAGCTTTAGTATTTTCTTCTGCTGCAGACAAAGTAACATTATCAAATCCAATTGCTCTGTTCAAAGAAACACCACCAGGCATATTGCCATCATAGAATAATTTAGCTCTATCTGGTGTCTGCTTATGCAAACTTATATTAGAGATAGTCTGTTCACTTCCCGTAGTATTTATGAAACTCAAGTTCACTTTTGCCACCGGGAACATCAATTGCATAGTTGCCGCATTGTTTTCTTGCGGCGCTACATGTATTTTCTTATAAACTGCTTGCGGAAGCTGTGACAGAACCGGAGTATTAAAATCATTAGTCAGAACACGTGATTTCTGTTCAGTCAAATTTATGTTTTTCCCGTCAGGTAAACTACCAAAGGCTTCCTCATTGGCTATTGCATAAAAATCGAAATCCTCACCCTCCTGATTGATTGTCAGTTCACTAAAAGTAATGGTCTTATACAATTGGCCATTATCACCCACATCAAAAGTCGTATACTTCACATTATACAAGACTTCCTGAGTGGCAGTTCGCGCAACAATTACGCGCAATGTTTTCATTTGTTCGTTATCCAGCAAAGCGTTGCTGCCATCCGCCAAAGGACTGGCACTTTGCGCTCTTGTGGTAAATGTCATAGTTACCGAGGCCTTCTCCCTTGCCGCATAATCATCTTTTATACAGGAAGTGGGAAGCAACGCCAACAGAAGGAGCAGGCAAGCCCCAATACCATAGCTTTTCATTTTGTTTCTCATATTCAAATCCTCCCTTTTTAATTCCACCCCGGTTCCACATCTTCTACATACCATACAGGCAACTTGATTTCCACTGTTGTCTCAGTAAAATTAATAGCGATAGGCAATGTGGCCTCCTGCTTAGTCAAATCAAAATCACCCTCATGTGCTTTCACATAGTTATATATATTACCACGTACCATTTCTTCCCCCGTTAAAGTATTTACCAAAACCAACTGATGTTCACAACATGATTCATCAATATGTCCATAATGGTTATTCATACGGAACAAACAAAGGTCATCGGTACGATAGCAATTACGTTCATAGTCATAAATTAAGTTAGGATAACACGTTCCTTTGGCCTCTTCCGCATCATTAATATTACCTTCAAAATCCGTCTGTGCATTTGATTGTTCAATCATTAACTTAAAAGGCATATCTTCTCCCGCACGTACTGCTTCAGGGGCGGGAAGCCCGTTAATCTCAATATCAACATTGACATGTGCACTATAAAGTGTCACAGTGTCACGATAGACCGTAAATTCATCTTTTGATGGAATGAAGAACTCTTCTTGACCTATATAATTATGATCATGTCCATCCACGTTATCACCTGACCCCCATGCCGGATGCTGAAGATAAATCTTATCAAACTCAGTTTCTGTTGTCAAATTTACCACCTCAGTACGTTCGTATGCATTGCCTACAGCTACTACCTTATATTTACGCCCTGGTGTAAGTTTGAAAGAAGGCTTGGCAGAAAATGTTCTTAATTCGTCCTCATTATAATGGCCTACACCCATAATGTGACCACCTTCATCGAAAACATACAGGTCTATTTTCTTCATATATTGATACAAAACGTCCCTATCACCATCCGCCAAATATTGAAAATAGATGGTCACATTGTCGCAATTATCAAAATCTTCTTTGATACAACTGCTCGGCAGGACGAGAACCAGCAGTGACATCAATATCATTTTTATGTTTTTCATCATATTGTTTATTTCTAAATTAAGAATCTGTATGTTCTGAAAGATAAGTCTAGTGGCATTACAGCCACTAGACTTTATTTAACAAAAGGATTATTCAGCCCATTCTGCTTCAATATCTAGTAATGACCAGGTAGCTTCTGTTACAGTTACTTCCACACCATACAAAGTATTACCGCCTTCATCACCAATGATGTTCTTATCTGCTAACTTTGCACTAGTTATACGATAAATCTTGCCGTTCTCAAAAGTAACATCACCGCTGCCATCTGCATTTGTGTACTTAGTAACCATGGCATAACGTGGAGCAGGAAGCGGATTTGACGGATCTACACTCTCAGAGTTATCAAAGTAAATCTTAAAGATAGGATTGTCTGTACCAGCATAGAAATTATAAGCAAAAGCTTTGTCAACGGCTGGCCAAGTACCTGTTTTAAAATTACGTGCACTCTCATCACCTGTAATCTCATCTTTAAGTACAGCATCGATTCCAGTTCCCAAACTTGGTTTTTGCCCTGCTAACCAGCAATAATCTTGAGGAATACTACCATCACTATAAGCACCATTATCATAGCTTCCACCTTTTGTGTACAGATTATCCATATAAGCTCCTGCAATAGTCAACTTACTGTATGCACAAGAACTACCCTCATCAACATGCGTAATGCCAGAAACCTCCAAACGTGCTACAGGAATTGCCATTGTAACAGTTGCACTATACAATTGATAAGTTTTATTCTGGTCACCTTCCTCAGCACCCTGCTCTGTCTTATTACCAGTACCGTCGTTATCATTTGCAAGTATAGGTGAACCTGTCTGATTCGTCTTTGTAAATGCACTAGTTTCTCCGTATGCTGGTATTCCAGACGGAGCCTGCTGTACATTCCCAAGAAGAACGTTAGCATAATCTGCTTGACCTCCATTAATAGAAACAGTAATCTTACCCGGCGCAGTCACATTCCAGAAAGTCAGTTTTGTATCAGCTTCTATATTACCGGCATCAATGGTAAGTGTTTGTGCTGGTGTACCTGGATTACCTTGTTCATATAAACTAACAGTAATTTCTCCAGTAATAGGAATTGTAGTAGTACCCGCATCACCATCTGTCGGATCTGCTATAGCACGGCTGCCCAATGCCGGATTTACTAATTTTACGGAAACTGCCCCTGAACCTGCAGGAAGCTGGTTTTCAACTACTTCTTCGTTAGAACATGCGAACAAACCCAAGCCCGCAAATGCCAAAAATAAACTCTTAGTCAGTTTCATAGTAAACTAAATTTTTAATTAAACATCATTTTATTTCAATCTCATTTATTCAAAATACTTATTCTGCCATGTAATCCATGTATTGCTTCAACAGGGAAAGGTTCTCGCCTGCCTGGCTGTATCCCTTAGCCTGGGCCTCAGAGAAAGCCTGTGCGGCCTTTTCCAGATTGCCTGCCTTGGCATAGGCAGCTCCCTTCATGTTCAGCAATTCACCTTCTGCCGGCGCATTTTCCAGCAAACGGATGGCTTCGTCCGTACGGTTGGCTTCCATCAGGGCCAAAGCGGCATTGTTCACTGCTGTCACATCGTTCGGATAGGCTTTTGCACCGCGTACCAGACAATCCACATATTCAGGGCTCCCCTTGCCGTAACTGTCGGCCACCTGCTGAATCTCGCTCACGCTCATCAGGTCCGGACGGGTCTTGATCATTTCCTTGCCTTCTGCCAAATCAAAATGGCGTACATTGTATTCAATACGATATTCGTTTCGACGAACTGCCGGATACATCTCATTCAGCAAACGCTGGTAGATTTCAGGCGGGACCAAGGCTTTCAACTGTTCTTCGCAAGCGTCCTTGTCGTCTCCGCAGTTATCAATGATATTCAATACTTCATCAATCTTCAACAAATCGGGATATTTCACCACTTCCTCACGCAAACCTGCCCAGTCTTCACCCTTCCAGTCTACATGATACAACTGCGGGTCAACACCCTTCAAATCGTCTTTCATATATTCCGTAAAGGCCTTGGCACGACGTTCAGACAGCTTCATGTTGTAATCGAAGGTTCCTTCGGGAGAAGCATAACCTGTCACGTAAATACCGGTAATGGTCAGGTCGTGATTATCTTTCACCAACGAAATGGAGTTGCTCACGGTGTCCAGCTCCGCACGGTTGTTCTTGAATTTCGGGTCGATGCGGTGGCTGTCCTGACGGAACTGCAGACGGGCAGAACGTGTTTCGGAACGGCGCTTCACAATCTCTTCCTTCGGCTGGATGAACGGAGAATAGTAGGCCGGATTCATCGGCGGGAAAATATCACCTGTAGTGGCTGTTTCATCGCCGTCGTTACATTGGGCACAACCTGTCACGTACCCACGAAGCTGGAGGTTGCCGCCAATCATCCACTGTTTGAAAGGCACAGATGCATCATAATCAAGAGTCTGCGACGACCCGTTCTTGCGACGCACCTTCGCCACAGCTCCCGGGTTGAGGTCAGTATGTTCAAAAGCCTCCGTACGTTCCTGCACTCTGTCGCGCACCTTACCGTTAATTACAAAGGAAGGAAGTTCCTGCTCTTGGCTGCCGTCGGCAGAAAGAATCACCGGCACCACGCACAATGAATGTTGGTTCTTGATATCCAAATCGTCCAAGTTCACTGTCATCTTCACGTTGGCCTGACGGTCACTCGTTTTTACCACTTCACGGTCAACAATCTTTATTTCGCTCAGATAAGAAGTCTGGCCCAGTACGGGAATTCCGGCAGCCAGTACCCATGCAAGAGAGATAATATATTTTTTCATCCTGTGTTCCTCCATCATTTAATTACATAAATCAGTGATATGGCTGCCTTGGTCAGGCCGAAATAGTCTTTTTTGTCACTTCCCCGCCATTCCCCGCAATGCGGACAGTCATACTGGTCGTAGTTGGCACGTATCCACCCGGCTCCAATTTCAAGTCCCAAGTTCCAATGCTTGCCCAGCACAAACTGGTAGCCATAACCGATACCGGCTCCAAACATGTTACCTTGATAACGATAGTCTTTAAAAGAGGGGAAAATGCCCAAATCCATGTTAGCCACATTAAATTGTCCGCCTAATGCATGAAGAGCCAGGAAATGTCCGTTAAATGCCTCACAGAACCAGTAACGCGCCTCGGGCTGCACCAGCCAGTGTTTCATCTTCTTGTCATCACCAAATTTAAAAGGGTTATAATTCCCGGATAAATCAATGGTCCACTTCGGCGCCACACGAAACTCGGCACCAAGATTAAGCGTGGTGGTAACATCGTAAAGCAAATTTGTCTTGACGGCTATTTTCTGAGCAGAAGCCGAAATACAAACGAATAGGAACAATATCCATACAAAGTCTTTTTTCATAGCATTACATTTTTATTTCGCCATTGAAGTTTCGAACAAATGTATATACAAATGAAAAGTTACCCAAAGAAAAATATTCTCAAATTATCAAAAACCTATTCTCATTTTGTCAAGACGCTTCTTTCCCAAAAAGGATTCCATATAAGAATTTACTTCTCTAACAATGAAATCTGTTAATCCGTATATTATCAGCGCTTTAAATATGTTTTACAACAAGGTTTTCCGGAAACTGTTCGGACTGATTCCATATTTATCTTTAAATAACCGATAGAAAGTGGAAATATGGGAAAGTGCACTTTCCTCGGCCACTTTATTGATAGACCAGTCGGGATGCTCCCTAAATAAACTGACCGAATACTCCAAACGCAGCCCGTTGATATAGGCACTCAGATTCCCCGAAGTGAATTTCTTCAATATGGCGGCGAAACGGTTACGGTCTACCCCCATGAGACTGGCATAATCATCACGTGTCAACTGATAATTGAGATACAGCTTGCGCTCCTTGACCAGATGGTCGAACTTAAAGAACAAACTCTCCTCTTCGGATTCATCAGCACAAACTGCCGGTATCTCCGGAGATTCCCCATGTTCCGGAACCTCTGACACCTCTACCGGATGAGAACTTTCTGCCTCAATAATTCCAATCGTTTCTTCCGCCCTCAAGATTTCTTTCCGACGGTCATCCAAGTCCAGCATCAAAGCTGCTGTCTTAACATTTTTCCGATGAATGGTCCGTAGGGCCAGAAGCAGACCAACAAGCAAAACAACCAGAAGAAGTACAAAGACTGTCAGTCCTACTATAATACGGCGCTGCATTTTCATCTTGTAAGCCGCAGTCTTCAGTTCATATTCATGAGTCACAGCTTTCGTGATGTCCGCAATGTCCAGCATCTGATTCCGCTCACGGCTTATCCTCATTTTATTGCGTGCATTATACGCCTCAAGCATCACAAGATAGGCATTTTTATAGTCCTTCTGTGCACTATATGCCTTACTGCTTTGATAAAGCGTACGAAGATAAATAATGCTCAGAGAATCGGCTGGATCTCTCCGGGAAAGATAAGTCTCATTGTGAGCCAGCACAGACGAATAATCCCCCGTCTCAAGCAAATAATCATTAATCTCCAGATTTCCCGGCAGCGTATTGGAAAAAGCGGTGGAATAAAACAACCTGGCGTATTTACGGGATTCCTCCATACGGCCAGTCTTATAAGCCAGATAAGCCATCTTACTGTAAAAATAGCCTTTATGACGGTCGAGAACAAGAGTGTCTGCCGCAACCGACTTTTCCTCCAGTCTGGCTAGCACCTTTTCCCGTTCCAGACCAACCTCCCACGCACGGACCGGCTTTCTATCTTCTATGTAGTATGCCATCAGATATCCCATACAATGGGACAGCATGAATGCATTCTCCTGATTATCCACGTCCTGCATACCAGTCAACAAGCGGATGGCCTCCTGGATGCAATTATAGCTTTTATACAGCACCCCCATCCTACGATAAAGATCGCCTTCCATCTGAAGCATATCGGCTTTCAAAAGCGAATCGCTGCGAGTGTCTGCATAATGCTTTCCTTCCGCAATAATCTTGGCCGCGTCAGTCAACTGATAAAACAATACAGCTGCCTCCGCATAAATCATATAAGAATAGGAAGCCAGTACCGAGTCCTGAAACACTTCCTCTGTATCCAAAGCACGCCGGGCATGGTGCATAGCCATATAGAATCTCGATTGAGTACGGTAGGCCAGCGAACGCAAATAATCAATCTTATATGAAGGATAAGACGAATCAGTATCCAAGGAATCCAACAACAGTAACGCACCTGCCGGATCCCGTGCGATTCTTCCACGCAAATCGGAAAAAGAAATGCCCGCTCCATTTATATATATATAAAATGGCATCAGCAATATAAATAGTATTGTTCGTCTCATGAAATTCCCCTTTTATGTATCTTCTAAAATCTGGTATTAAAATACCAATTTTTTTATTCCCCGCAAAAAAACGGGCAAAAAAAATGGGAGAACGCTTTCTCCCAACCTTGTTAACCTTAAATCTAATACTATGAAAAAAATCACGTGACAAATGTAAGAATAACACTTATTCTGTGCAAGTATTCATACCTTGATTTTCAGCTTTTTAAAAATCTTTAGCAATATAAAAACAATTCGCCCCGAAACAATCTCTGCTCCGGGGCGAATCTTTGTTTATTCAGAAATAGTTGACAATTAGTCTTTCAGTTTGGCCTTGATGAAATCGCGGTTCAAACGGGCGATATTGCTGATAGATACACATTTCGGACATTCAGCTTCGCAGGCACGAGTGTTCGTACAGTTACCGAAGCCCAGTTCATCCATCTTGGCAATCATGGCCTTTGCACGACGCAATGCTTCCGGCTTACCCTGAGGCAGCAGGTTCAACTGGCTTACCTTGGCAGAAACGAACAGCATAGCTGAACCGTTCTTACAAGCGGCTACACAAGCACCGCAACCGATACAAGAAGCGGCATCCATTGCTTCATCAGCTACCGGTTTCGGAATCAGAATAGCATTGGCATCCTGAGGAGCACCTGTACGTACGCTGATGAAACCACCTGCCTGCATAATCTTGTCGTAAGC